>JAABUJ010000243.1_pt1 | contig 120538 bp, 143 predicted proteins | sample 5559131 | NCBI WGS metagenome assembly JAABUJ01 (sample SAMN10711875, study PRJNA513366) | rock metagenome | isolation source: Antarctica rocks | place: Antarctica: Victoria Land, Mt New Zealand nord | collected 2016-01-07 | reverse complement strand
TGGCGCCTGCGCGTTATCCCTGGCCCCACCACCTGGACCGCCTGCCTGCGCTACTCGCCCCACGGCCGCTCGGTGCATGTCCATCTCGTCCGCCGCACTGCCCCCCCCCCCCCCCGGGGCGGGCCCGGGGGGGGGGGGGGGGGCGGCGCCTGCGGCGTGGGCTTCTGGCGGCGGATCTCGTCGGTGCGCCAGGCGCCCTGGATCTGGCAGCGGATGCTCTCCAGCGCCTCGATCTTCTCGTACGGCGACATGCGGCTGTTGTGCAGCTTGTCCATGTCGTGCCGGATGCGCGCATACTTCTTCAGCAGCGACTGCCGCAGCGCCTGCGCGCGCCGCCGCCGCGCCGCCCTCTCAGCGTGCGCGCGGCGCCGGCCGCAGCCGCCCAGCGCCTGCCTTGCGCACCCATAGCCCCATACCGCAGGCGGGTCAGGGATCGTGCTCCGTTGCGCGGCCTGGGCGGCGGTGGTCTTCGACCAGAGACTGGCGGGTCCCTGGAGCGCGGCGCCCGGCCCCGCCGCAAGGGAGACGGGCCATGCACAGCAAGCGCGACCGGCGCGCTGCGCATGGCCCCCCAGAGGCTGATGAGCACGCGCGCCGGGGGAGCCCGCGCAGACCGCGCGCGCGCGCCAGCCCCGCCCGTGCCGGCGGGCGCCGGCGGGGGCGCCTCATCGGGATCCATACCACCTCCTATACTATGCCATGCACGTAAGGAGGCTCATATCTCCTCACCACAGACAGCTCATGCAAGGCGCTCTGCCTTCCCTCACGGCAGGCGTGCCGGCGCGCGCGCGCCGCGCCTGCGTCGGGTGCGCCGTGACGACCTCACTGCAGGCGCGCCCGCGCGCGCGCGGGCCGCGCCTGCGTCGGGTGCGCCGTGAAGACGAGCTCGACGCGCTGCGAGCAGATGGCGCGGTAGATTTCGGCCGGGTCCTTGCCGGCGGCCACCAGCTTCTTGAACGAGCGGTTGGTGGAGCGCGTGGACTGCTCCACCTCGCCCATGCGCACCGCGCGCTCCAGCTGCGCGCTGCTGATCTCCTCCGACAGGTTGTGCAGGTTGAGCAGCTGCGAGAACGCGCTGGACACCTGTCGCCGCGCCCGGCGCGTCTCAGCCCGGCGCACCTCGGCCAGGAGGCTTCTTGCCGTGTTGCTTGCAGAGCTGCCGTGTTGCCTGCAGTGCTTGCTGGGTTGCTTGCAGTGCTTGCTGTGTTGCTTGTAGAGCGGCGCGGCGCCGCATACCCTTGCGAGGCTGTGGAGGCTGCCCCGTGGAGGCTGTGCTCGGGGCGGGCCAAGCCCGGCGCAGCGCGCAGCTGTCAGGTCCCCGCAGCGGCGATGCGTAAGTCGGCACGCCGTGATGAGGCACACACAGCAGGGGCGAACGCCGCATCACGGGTCAGCCTCGTGCACGCACAGCAGAGCACTGCCCGGTGCGCGCAGCCGCGCGGCCGTCCTCGCTGCGAGGGCACCATGCGCCTTTGACCTAACGTCTGTTGAGCGGCGATCTGTTACCACTGCCTGGCCCAGGGCACAGGCACAGAGGCTGCGTGGCCCCCGGCCCCTCACCAGGATGAGCTCGTCCGGGTTGAGCTCCGCGAGGCACTTCTCCAGCTGCTGGAAATCGCGGTCGGACTCTGTGCGGCACCAGGCCAGCGACAGCGCGTAGATGGTGTCTATCTTGTCCGCCAGCGTGGGGTGGTGGTGCTTGACGATGCCGAAGAACGTCTGGCGCAGCAGGCTGTCATCCTCGCGCAGCAGCAGCCCCACCTCCGACAGCGTGTGCGGCAGCGTGGTGCGCAGCTCCTCGCTGGGCGCCGGGGCCATGGCGACCGTCATCGCGCCCCGCCTGCGCCCGCACGGCCGGTGAGGTGCCTGGCTGGGTGAAAACATGGGCATGGGCATGCTCATTAAATGTTAGAGCACATGTTCATACAGACTAGCAGGCACTAGCATAATGAACCCGCTTGCACCTGTTAGCAAAGGGCCCGTGCAGTACTTTGCCGCTTATTCCTCAGCGAACAGCATGCGTTGCGCACTCGAGTTCTCTGGTGGAAGTGTTACTCGTAGGCAATGGCGCAGCCTCGGTCCCTTTCCAAACACACAGCACCTTTTTGTGCGGTCTCGACCTCCTGTTTTGCTTGATGGCGGGGGTTTTTACAGGTTGGGCGCACCTGCCGAAACCGAAGATAGCTACTGGATTATTAGCGGAGTGCAGCCCTCAGCTTTTTCTCGTGTATAGCCAAGTGACAGTGTTGTAGTGTCGCGCCGATGACGTCACTGCTGCCGGGCGTGTGCAGCACATCCTACCCGACCGCCGCCGTCCGGCAGCGCGGGGGCGCGAGCGCGCAGGGACGGACCGCTGTGCGCGTCCATGCGGCAGACGCCTTCTGCAAAGACAAGGTGAACACAGTGAAGAGGGTGAACGTGGAGGGGACCGCGACCGTGACGTTCCTTGGCGCCGGGGGGCAGTCTGTTGCTGTGGAGTGTCCAAAGGTGCGCTGGGGGCTTGTTTTACTTTGGCCACCTGGCTCCCCTCTTGCCAGGCTCATGTGTGGAGGGGCTCGCACACCAGCTCGGAAGTCGATTCAGCATGCTCGTCATAGGACACATACATACTGGACGCCGGGCTGGAGGCGGGCGTGGAGCTGCCGTACACCTGCAGGGGCGGCATCTGCGGGCGCGCGTCACCGCTCAACGCCCTGCTTACAGTCTGCGCTCCCTGGTGCCCTCGCTTGCACCGTGAGCGTCGGCTGCTGCCGAACAGCACCTGACCACGCATTCGCCTGAGCGCTCAGGGCTTGCGTGGGCCGCGTGGCGTCTGGGCAGGTCGACCCGAGCGACGTGCGCACCCGCCTGTCCCTCGCACAGCAGGCTCGTGCGGGGTGCGTGAGCAGGCTTGTGGAGGGCGGCGCTGGCCGCCTTGCTGCCCAGCGCGGCCCTCCTGCACAGGTCCGCAGCAGCGCCGGGGTAGCGTTTGTGGGGACAGCCGTGACGCCGGCGCCCGCCTCAGCGCGACCACAGCGCGGACGTGCGCCTGTCCCTCGCACAGCAGGCTCGTGCGGGGTGCGTGAGCAGGCTTGTGGAGGGCGGCGCTGGCCGCCTTGCTGCCCAGCGCGGCCCTCCTGCACAGGTCCGCAGCAGCGCCGGGGTAGCGTTTGTGGGGACAGCCGTGACGCCGGCGCCCGCCTCAGCGCGACCACAGCGCGGACGTGCTCAAGGGGCGGCTGCCGCACGTCGATATCGCTGACAAGCGGCTCCGTGGCGGCGCGCAGATAGACGACCTGACGTTTGTTATGAGCCAGGAGGAGATCGAGCAGGGCATGACGCTGCTGTGCATGACGCGGCCGGTCTCCGACGTGACCGTGGAGACGCAGAGCGACTGGGGCTACAGCCTGGGCGTCGGCGAATGGAAGGGGCCCACCGGCCACATCCTCGGCGCGCCCCTGACCCTAGTCCTAAACTTGACCAACTCCCGCCCCCCAGGCGGTCATGCGCTCGCAAGCGTGCCTGTTCCGATCTTCAGAACAGGCATGCAGACGGCACGGGGCCTCGTGCGCCCCGCCCGCGCTGCTGAGAGCGCGGGGCCGCCCCCCGGGATGCCGCGGGGGCTCGGCGCATGGAGCAGGGATGCAGCTGCAGTTGCACTGCCTGTACGTCCGTGCCGCATGCTTTGGGGCTCGGCGGGGCCCTGAGGGCGTTTCTACGCATCGCGGCCGGCAGGCAAGGACCCCAACCACCTCATGACATGATAGCGGAGGGCGGGCGCTCGGCGGCTCGCACTGCGGCTCCAGCGCTCGACACTGCCTAAAACGGGCGCCGTCGCTCATGCTGGCGCCCCAGCGCCTACCATACCGTGCCCGCAGGGCCGCCTCGCGCGGTGCGGTTGCCTTGTGCGCGGCGTGGACGCCGCAAGAACTCACGAGACAGGCAAATGTGCTAGGCAGTTAGCCTGTGTCGAAAGGGTCGTGGCATTTGTACAACAAACTTTGTGTTTGTAGCATGGTTGTATGTGAGGCCCAAGTGCTTGAGAAGTGAGGTCATGATGGCATGCGCCGCCCATTCAGTATGGCCACAGGCCTGCTTAGTGTGGCTCTCTACACCCACACAGATATGTTACAAAGGCCGCGCCACTCTCTGGCTCCATCCCCCATGCCACCGATGCTTCTGCACGAGCTCCCATGGGCGCTGCAGTGCATCCTAGGAGCCCCACACACAGCGTGCAGCTACTGCCCGAGCACCTGCGCAGGCACAGTTGTGCCGGCAGGGCCCTCCAAAACTGCGTGAAATACATGTGCAATGCTTTATGCCATGCCAGTGCCTTCCCCAGTGCTCCAAGCAAGTGCTCTTGCGTGGCAGAGGGCAGAGCACGGCGCTCGCCAGCATGCCGCGCAAGCAGCGGCTTGGGAGCCGCTGCAGCGCTCTGGGCACGCACACGGCCGCGTGTGGACCATGGCCAGCTGCGGCCTCCAAAGAATATAAGAGAATTTTAGATTGTACACCAGGCGCCGCGCTCCCACAGTCGGACGCCCCCCTAAGTGCATCAGTGGGGCGCCTTTCTGAGCACCGAGGAAAACACAAGACACACAAGCGGCCCAGGCCCCCCAGTGGATCAACCTTCCTCGTCCCGGCTGCCACCACGTCAAGCGCCGACGGCTTGCCCTCCGGACACCAAGCAGCTCGCTGCGCAAGTGCTCTAATTCGGACCCCCGCTCATGTACATATGCGCTCCCGCCCAGCGGCTGGCTCGGCGCGATCGAGCCGCGCCCGCCCCCGTGCGTCACCGCGCCGGCAGCGCCTGGGCATACGCGGCGGGCAGCGAGAGCGGGAAGAGGTAGTCCGACCACTCCTGCCGGGCCCCGACATATAGCGGTCAGCCCGCGCTGGACGCAGCCGCCGTGTTCAGGCGGCGCGCTGCAAGGCCCGAATTGCCGTCGGCCTCGGCCGCGTGCTCGCGGCACCGCTTTCGCGTCTCTGGGCGTCCCGGCGCGCGAGGCGGCCGGCGCGAAGGCGAGCGGCGGCTGCGGGCGCTGGCGGCAGGGCGCAAGCGCGGGGCGCGGGGGCGCGCCTTGGGCGGCGACCGCTGGTTCATCTCGATGTTCAGCAGCAGGCTCATCTGGTACGGCGAGGGCTCCTGCGCGCGCGGTGGGGGCGTGAGCCAAGGGACGCTCGCGGCCTCACCTACCCCTGAGCAGGCGGGTTCCCACGCCCCTCACACAAGAGGCGTAGCCAGGGCCAGTGCCGGACGGTTCGCAGTGCCCTGCTCCTGAGCGCAGTCTCAAGTGCTGACAGGTCGGGAGGATCAGGCAGGGCAGGGCCCGCGGGGGGCGCACCACAGGCTTGTTGGCCAGGCGCCAGCCAAGCTGCTTCAGCGATTTGTCGCCCTGCGCGCAGCGCCCGCTCGGTCTGCCGGTGCCTCGCTTGCAGCCCTGCAGCCTGCGCTGGCAGACAAGGCAGGGCACGCCGGCGCGTAACACCCCGCGAGACAACCCTGAATAGGGCATCAGCTAAACACACTGCTACGCTCGGCCTGCCGCGCCCGGCGGCACTCGCCCGCCCAGGATAACGCCCCTTGTGCCCGCAGGCGCACGTCACTGCGTCGCCGGGCCCCGGGCCAGCCGATAAGGGGCGCTAACCCTAGCCGGGGCGCGCCTTCTTGCCGTTGCAGCGCGTGCACGCGGTCACCAGGTTCTCCCAGGCCCACTTGCCGCCCTTGGAGAGCGGCACCACATGGTCCACCGTCAGGTTGGTCCGCACGCCGCAGTACCTGGCGCGACCAGGGCGCGCCAGACTTTGAACGACACCCTGGCCACAGAGAGCGGCACCACATGGGGCACCGTCACACTGGCCCGCACGCCGCAGTACCTGGCGCGACCAGGGCACGCCAGACCTGTGGGACGTCCAACCCCCGCCAACCCCCCCAATCCCCGCCAACCCCCCAACCCCCAACCCCAACCCAGCACCCCCGCCCAGTGTTCGCGCGGGGCGCCGCGCCAGACGGGCCCGCACTACCATGCCGGGGCAGCAGGCAGATGCGTTGGCCACACACTGCGGCGTGCAGCTCGGCTGGCACGCTGGCACCACAACCAGCCCAAGCGCTGCTGCCAGCGACGACTCGGAATACGGCGGTCTGGCGCCCGTGCAGGCGACTGGGCTGGCAGGCGCGCGGGCGCACTGGCAGGTGCACTTGTCGCGCAGCATGATGTTGCGCCGCGACAGCGTCAGCCGCGCGGACATGGCCTCGCGCGCGCTGACGTACATGCGCACGCGCAGCACCGCCGGGATGAGGAACTGGTCGCTGGCCGAGCGCACGTAGGTGTCGTAGTACTCTGCGCGCGTGCAGAGCACTAGGGTAGGGCTGGGGCAGGGCACGCGCGCGCAGGGCACTATGGTAGGGCACACTCGCTCCGCGCATGGTGCTGTGGGAGCGCCGGGCGGGCCGCGCATGCGTGGCCCGTCTGCTCACGCCGTGCTTGCAGCGGGGGCGGCGCTCTACAGTCCATCTCAAGGACTCAGGAGCGGAAGTTGTGCAAGTCAGGCTAGACAACAGCAGCGCAGCCAATCGCATGAGCGCAGTGCGCACGCGCGGCCAGCAGGCGCACTGAGGCCGGTCACTGCGCATGGGCACAGAGCATGAACGTTGCGCGGGGCCTGACAGCTGCACGCCGATTTTGCTGCGCGCTGCGCGGGGGCGGGCGGCGCGATAGCGCGGCGCAGGTCGAGGCGCGCACCAAGCACGTCCACCTGCGCGCACAGCCCGGCCGCTCAGCCGCTCGGCCGGCGGTCGCGGCGGCGGAGTGAGCTGTGACCCCCCTCGCTGGGCCCGTTTGCCGCCGTGCGGACTTGACAAGGCTTCCCAGCATGGCCGCCCCCGCGCGCACACACGCTGGACCACTGCCCCTCACCTGCTCTGCCGCACTGCAGGCGCTTCGAGCGCGGCGGTCAGACAGGCGCGGCCAGGTGTTGCTCGAGGCGCGGTGACGGGCCGCGGGCGGGCCGCGCCTTGTCGAAGAGGTCGAGGCAGATCGCGCGCTGCCAGTTGACCACGTCGATCGGGCGGTAGCTCGAGTCCAGCACAAGCGCGCGGCAGCACGCGGCGTCATGCAGCGCGTTTGCGGCCGCGCGGTGCGCCGCGTCGCCGACCGGCGCCGTGCCGCCCAGCATCGCCTGACCGGGCGCGGCGGGCGGCGCCGCCGCGCGCGCGCCCGGCTGCGCGCCGGCCGCCGCCGCGGACGTTGCGACGCACCGCGCGGGCTCGGCGCGCGCCGGCAAGCAGCGCCCGGGGGCACGCCACCTGTGCGCACGCGGCCGGCCGCAGCTTAAAGCACAAAGCTTGGGGGAGGCCCAGGGCGGGCGGCGCGCGCTTGGGCCAAAGAGCGCCACCGTGTGCGTATGCGCGCCAGTGTGCCGCACGCGCGGAGCCGCGCCGCCTGCGTGCGCACGGGGGCCTCAACTCAAGGCCCTGGCTGGGGCGCGTGTGCCCGCACACGCCCGTGGCATGTCGTACACCGCGTTGGGCGTTCTGGGTGCTACGCGGCAAGCGGTCGCGCCCCTGGCAGCAGTGGCGCGTGCTGCACACGGCCCCGGGCGGGCCGGCTGCGGCTGCCGGTGCTGCATCACTGCACCAGGGCGTTGCATGACGTCCGCGCAGCGGTGGCACTGCAGCCGCGCGAGCTCTTCGCAATAGGCATGCCCAGCAAACTGTTGGCCGGACAGCAGGGCAGAGAACTGGCGCAGCTGCCCAGCCGACCAGCGCACGTAGCAGCGCGGCAAGCGCGGTGCATCAGTGCCCAGCGTCAAGTAACACGCGCAGGAGGATCAGCTCGCACGCCCGTGTGCACCGCTCGCGCTAGGTTGTTGCCCCGCCAGTGCCAGTTAACCAGCCCCGCACTAGCGCGCCAAGCAGCGCGCGGATGCGCGGGCGCCGCGGCTGCCTGTGCAGCGCTTGCGCCACAACCAGAATATGCTGCACCATCGTTCAAACCATGGTCACCCGCACTTCTTGGGATATGCCGCGGTGCGCTCAGGTGCGCGGCTGCAGCAGTGCCTGTCTGCTGGCAGCCTGCGCGCGATCAGGCGCGTGCGCACCAGGCGCCAACGCCGATGGGCGTCCCCACCATCGCCGTGCGCAGCCGGGACGTGCCCACCAGGCCTACTGGACGCATGTACGTCCCGGGATGTCCTCTTGCTCTGCCTCACCTGCCTGCCCCGATCGTGGAGAGGCTTGGACCCTACCAGGGCGGGGAGGACACAAAGCCAGCTGTCGGTGTCTGTTTGTGGCTTCACGAAGCCTCGCTTGTTGCACGAGGCAGTGTGTAGCACACGTGCAACATGCAACCGTGAGCCTGGCAGGGTAGAGCGCTCGCTCAACCGAAGTCAGCTGATCGCGCGGGAAAGTCGGACTTGTAATCGGAACGAAAGTTCAACCACCTCGTGCAACACCTGCGCAGCACGGCTGCCCTGTCAGTGGTGGCCCTTAGCCTGCTGGCGCCGCCTGTCCAGAGCGGCACAGTTGTACTTCCCAGCAAGGACGCCAGCGTGTGCCTCTCTCATCTGAAGTAGCCCCCAACGTGAGTTGCGGGGCTGGAACAGCTCGGCAGCCATCGCCTTTGGCAGCGCAGCAGGTAGCGCCTGGTGGGGGTCCCGGACGGGCACACGCTTCCAGCCAGCAGCCCGCGCTCTCGCCGGACGGGCTGGCGCGCAAGCGAGCTCCTGACAGGCCGCAACGGGTCCCGGAAGTACAACCTGCGCGCCGTCGCAGGCACCGTGCAACCGCCAGCGGGCTTGGACGGAGGCGAACCCCGGCCCGGCTGCGGCGCCAGGCGACCCTGAGGAGAGACCCCAGGCGCTGACGCCACCGCGGCGCGTTGTACCGGTTGGCCTTCGCCGCGCTCTACGGCTTGGTGTACGAGCAGAACACAGTTGGCACGAGCAACCTCACAAGCGCCATCTACTGTGCTGACACCGACACGATGAACTTCCTTGCAATCGACGCGGCGCATGCCTATGTGGCCTTCGCGCTGGCAGCCGCGACCCCGCCGGCTCCCTGGGACATCCGCGTTGCGCAGAACGCATCCGCCGCAAGCCTGACACTCAAGCCCGGCACGGTTGCGGCCCCGCGGCGGGTGGCGCTGCACGCTGCCCTGGACTGTTGCTGCCCGCGCTTACCCTGACGGCCATGCTGATGTTTGTCGACACGCTAGAGCCGCTGTCCCAGGGTGCGCCCACGCCGCCTGCACGTGCTGCCGCGCCTGCACCGCGCCTGCCACCCCGACTTGACTGCTTACGGCCATGCAGAGTACGCGCAGACCCTGCTGCCACTCTTTGGCATGACATATTTACACAAGTTGTAGAAGCGCTCAGCGAGTATAAGCTCGGAAACACTAGGCTAGCCTCTTGCAATCAAGATTCAGCGAAAATATGGCGCAGACAGTGGTACTGCCTGATGGCAAGAGCTTGGAGTTTGCTGTGACCGAGCGCAAGCCCGGGGCCAGCTCCGAAGCGGACCCTGTGGGTGTGATACTCATGCCGGGCGCCAGCGGGGACAGGGACAGCGGGCACCTGCCCGACACAGCACAGGCGCTTGCGGACGCGGGATTCACAACCTTGCGCTTCCATTTGCAGACATCCCTGGGCAAGCGCGCGGCGGCCTGTCGGGCGCTCCTGGAGCACGGCCGCGCGCAGATATGCCAGCGCTGGATACTGGCAGGTCACTCCATGGTGCGGGCCGATGGCATGTGAGCACAAAGGATGGTGGGCAATTTCTATTGGACAAGATGACAGGAAGCCGTGCAGGGCGGTCCTGCAGCCTACCGGCGTAGCGCTCCGCTGACGCGTTACTCCAAGCGTGCAGGGAGGTCGCGTGGCGAGCGAGGTCGCGTCGGGCGACCCGGATGTGCTGGCGTGCATCTTTTTCAGCTACCCGCTGCACCCCCCTGGCCAACAGGTGGAGCCTTATTGGCACATGGATAGGCTGCCTTTGGGCCCTGTGTATAAGCACTGCAGGTGGGCTGTGCTTGCGGGTGCCTGGCCCTGGGTTGTCACGTGGGGACGCTCTGGCGCGCACAGGGCGCAAGCCCTCGCTGAGCGCAGCCTCTGCTCGTCCAGCAAGCACAGTCCAGGCACTAAACGCGCCCTGGTTAGCCAGGCACACATGCACACGAACACACGTACAGTGGCCGAGAGCGCCTTGGCCGCGCGCAGGAGCGCCTGCGGGACACGCCGCTTGTTGAGCTGCATCAGCCGCTGCTGTTTGTGCGCGGCACGCGTGATAACTTTTGCGAGGAGGCGCACTTCAAGGCCGTCCGCGCGCGCCTGGCCTCGCCCCGCGTGGAGGTGGGTCGGGCGGTCATATGCCTGCAGCCTCACGTGCGAGCTGACATCTCTTCGTCATTCTGCTCTGTGTGAAGCATGTGAGCCGAAGGCAGTGTCCTGCACATTGTTGCTGCAGATGCCGTGCGCTGCACCGCTGCAGCTCCTGCACGGTCGATGTGCTCTTTCTAGGATAGATCTATCCTCGAAAGTATTTTACTATAGATGCGGCGTCCGTGCAGGTGCACACAGTGGACGGCGGGGACCACGGGCTCAAGGCGCGAGGCGGCAAGGCCGCGGCAGCCGAGGCACTCGTGCAGGCGCGCGCCGCGGCGGTGCGCTTCGCACGTGACGTGGCCGCCGGCAGCGACGGGGGCGATCAGGCCGCGGGCGCAGAGCCCGGCGCAGAGCCTGGCACGTCCGGCTCGGCGCACGAGCACAAACAGGAGGGGGACGGGCCCGCCGCTGCTGGCGAGCGCGCCGGGGGCGAGGCGGCGGAGCGGGACGACGGGCGCGAGGCCGGGCAGCCCGCTGGCAAGCGCAAGCGCGCCGCCGGCGCTGGCGCAGCGGCTGCGGCGCCGCCCGACAAGGAGGAGGAGGGACAGGCGGCGAGCGGCGCGCAAAAGCGATCCGCGGCCGGAGGCGCCGCCGGCGCAGCTGGGGCCGGGCGGGGCCGCGCGAGTGGCAAGCCTGCGAGAGGCAAGGCGCAGGCGGCACGAGGCAAGGCCGCAAAGAGCGCCGCGGCAGGTGCGCCGCAGCCGAAGCGGGCGCGGCCTTCGGGTAGGGCGGCCGCGGGCTAGCCTGAGCCGGGCCGGGCGCACGCGGCGCACGGCGGCGCAGTAGACGGCCGCGCGGCGTGCTCCGGGCGACGCGCGGCCGGCGGAAGGGCGTGGACGTGCGCTGTCTGCCAGTGGCGGCACGGCGGCAGCGGCGGCGGCGGCTTGAGGCAGGGCAGCAGGCAATGTCGCGGCGGCATGTCCGGCGGGCGTGCTGCACACCCGGCTGCTCATGGCCGCATGCGTGCGAGGCTGTTTGGGTGCCTACCATGCCGTGACACCACAGTGGCAATTTTGGATGTGTTGGCGCGAAGCTGTATATATGCATTCGGGTATGGAGTGGCACAGTATGACAAAGTGTCATGCGGCACAGCAGCGTGAATGTAAATTACGTACTTAACAATAGTCTTTCTTATCACTCTTGCGTTGTGCGATGTACACTGCTACATGATGACACCAAGCAAACGGTGGCTCATTGCCAATGTCACTCTCTCCACACTTGCTTAGCTCACTTGCAAACACATCTCATACGACGAATGAGAGAGCAAGCAGCCATTCAAGCTAGCAGAGGCCTAAGCCGCATGCGCTGGGCGGGCCTGCGTTGGCATGCATTAAGAATTGCTGGAGGAACACCCAGGGCTTCTCCTTATCAAAACAGGCGCCTCTGAGCACCAGGCCGTCCGAGGTCACGTCCAAGCAAAGCCACAACATGTGCAGGCCGCAGAGGACCTCATCAACGGGTCGCCAGGCAGCCGAACCTTTCAGCACAGCCATGCAGCACCAGAGCGGCCGTCGGCAAGGGGCGCTGCTGAGAGCTGCTCGCCGCATAGACGGTGGCCTATTGCGTCGAGCTCACCGCGTCCTCGTCCTTGTCCCAGTCAGCCCAGTCACGCGCCGCGCGCGCCTCTGCCCGTGGCGGCGTGCCTGCCGCGCGACACGCAAGACGTTGCGCCGAGGCGCAATCTCAGGCCCCTCAAGCGCCCGCACCCTGCCACCCTGCCTATCCCTGTCTGAAGCTTGCCAAAAGCGCTCTAGGGCACATGACGGTCTGCGTTTTGCGTGCACACACTGCCCTGCCATAGGATACGCGTCTGTGCGCCCCGCAAGGCTGGCCGCGACTTCAGAGGAGGCAATAACAAGAGGATCAGGCTGAGAGCAGTAGGAACAGTGCATCGCTGTCATGCACGCGCCGGCTCCATGTGCTATGAGCCTGTCGCGTGCCCTGCGATGCGAAACGGTCGAGCACCACACGTTCCCACCATGCAACACACTCCTGCACAAATAGGGCTGCTTCATGTTCGTCCCATCTGCAGGTGACAGCACACGCCCCGCAGCCCCAGCGCCCTTCCCGCACCTGGCCTGAAGGCGGCCGGCTCGGCTCGCCCGCCTGCGGCGGCGGCCGTCTCGGCTCGCTCGCCTGCGGCGGCGGCGCCCTGGTCGGCCGCACCGGCAGCGGCCAACGCCCTCTCCAGCGGCCCTGCGCAGATGCTTATAGGGTAAGGGCATAGGGTAGGTCATGCTGCGCTTATGCAGGCTGCCTCACGACGCGAAGCAGTGCACCCTGCTCCTACCTTCGAGCGGACAGCGGTGTTCTCATCGCTGACCCCTGAGACAGTCAACTCGAGCCACGCGCGCGCGCCTGCGGCGTTTGGGGTGCTAGGCGAGCAGCCGCGCTGCAGCCACCGCGCGGCCGACAGTCTCGCAGCACACCCTGCACGGGCTTGCGGCCCAGCAGCAGCGCACACGCCTTCGTCACTCTAGCAAGCCTGCGTGCCCGACGCTGTCCGCAGCAGCCCCGCGCGCCTGGCTCCGCCGCCGCGGCTGGTCGAGCCGGCCCGCCCGCATCCGCGGACGCGCCCAACGTCGGGCTCCGCAGCAGCCCCTCCAGCAGGGCCGCGCGCTTGGCGTCGCGCTGCGCCTGGTACGCCGCCGCGTCCGGCGCCGGGCTGGGCGCGGACGCGCGCTGCCAGGCGCTGATCGGCACGACGACCACCTGCGTCCGGCAGCGCCAGGGTAGGGTTACTTAGGGTTAACACGACCGCCGCCGCACCCTGCTCCAGCGTCGACGCCGCCCACCGCGGCTTGCAAGCCACAGTGGTGGCGCACGCGTGCGAGACTCAGCGCTCCCGGGCAGCCTGCACGGCCGCGGACGCCCGACGCGCTGACGCTGACAGCGCGGCGCACCCGGTACCCCGCGGCGGCCAGCAGCCGCTGCGTCGCGCGCAGCGTGCCCGTCGGCCGCCCGAGGCCGTCGCCGTCGTAAGCGCAGCGCGAGAACATCGCATCCTCGGCCAGCACGAACGCGAGCTGCCCGCGGCCGTCCGGGCCGGCCGCGACGACGTTCGCGCTCAGCGCGCCGCCCCACACGGGCACCCCCTGCCGCACGTCCCGCAGGCCCAGCTCCGCCAGCATGCCGGCCACCTGCGCGCGCGCGTGGCGTCGGCGGCACGCTCTTGGCGCAGGGCCTGCCTGCGCTGCTGCCGAGCATGCTGGCCACTTGCATGCGCGCGCGGCATCGGCGACACGCCCTTCGCGGAGGGTCTGCCTGCGCTGCTACCAGCGCACAAGCACCGGCGCCCGCTCGCTTCACCAAGCTCGAGGATGTGCGGGCCTGAGGAGCACTGCAGTGCGAGCAGAGACATGCCCCAGAAAGTGCTCTGTCTCCGTGCGCTGGCTGCATGCTCGCTGCATCATTAAGATAGCATGCCGCGGCGCAGCCGTGAACAGGCGGGCAGGCAGCAACACTAGCTGCCAAGCGCAGCTGCATCGGCCCCGGCAGCACACGCGCACCGCATCGCGCATGCCCCACGGCGGCAGCTGATTTGGCACTTTGGCCTCCAGCGCGGCCACGGCAAACACCTCCGGCGGCAGCACGTGCGCGGCGCCGGCCGCGGCCGGGCTGCCCGCCACCAGGCTCGCCAGCGTCGCGGCCTGGCCGCATCGCAGCAGCCGCGCGCGTCAGCGGCCATGCACGTGCCACCATGACCATGCAAATCCGCTCGGCGTGCTGTGTGTAGTGCACGACATGCATGAAGCGGCCGGCACCGACTACACCGAGTGCCGCGCATGCGCAGGCCCTGAGCGCCCCACTGACCCCCTGTCCGAGCTCGCTTGCGTCGGAGGCCGCCTCAATAAAACACCGGCGGGTTTTTGGGCGGCGGCCAATCTCCCACCGGCCCCGGACCTGACGCTGTGTTCATTAATGATCCCCTGCGAGGCGCGCTTGGGCGGCTGACAGATGGCCACAGCAGGCACTGCAGACAGGCCCATTCACGCGGAGCCATGTAGACATGCGTCGGCAGGCGACACTCTCCGCACATGTGCCGCAGCGCCCGCCCGCCGTACACGCCCCTGCAGGGCCCGGCTGCGCTGCGCCGGGGTGGCCCGCGCGGCCGGGCTCGCGCCGCGCGCAAGCAGGCCCCAGGCCCGCCGACGCTCCCGGCGCGCCCCGAGCCCGACCCGAACCCTAGCTCTGACATGCCCGCACCCTGAGCACGTCCACGCCGCTGCCGTGCAGCAGGTCCGCGCTCAGCAGCACCTCGCGGCGCGTCACATCCTGCAGCAGCGCGCGGCACTGCGCCGCGGGCAGGTGGCCGAGCGTCGCGGCGGCAAGCAGGAATGGGACGATGTACGGCCGCCGCGTCGGCTGGCCCAGCTCCGCGCACTGCTGCTGGAAGCGCGCCTGCGCGCGCGCCGCGCACCGCCCTGCTCGTCGGCGGGCGGGCGCAGGTGTACGGCACAGGCAGGATGCATCGAGCAGGGGTGCGCCGCCGCGCGCAGCACCGCAGGGCCCTCACGCTGCGCCGTGCGGGGGGCTGCACGGAGCCTGGTGCCGCAAGAAGCGTGCGCGCGCAACCCACTCACCGCACGGCTTGCAACACTGCGGGTCTGAGGCCGTGACGTGGCACCGTCTGCCCAGCTTCACATGGCCATCTGTGACAATGCATGCGAAGCGTGGTGTGCAAGCGTCCCACCCGTGAGCCCTGCAGGATGCATGCGGAAGGTAAATCCGAGTGTTCCACCACAAGCCCTGCCTGTGGGCTCGGCCCCACCATGAGCGGCGCGGCCTGCTCGCGCGTGAGCGGGTAGCCCATGGTCGCCAGGCTGCGCATGATGTCGGTCAGCATGCGGAGGTTGACCTCTTCGCGCTGCGCCAGCTGCCCGGCCTGCGCAGGCCAGCAGCGCGATAATGGGAGCCCGTGGAGGGTCGGCCGGCGGGAGCGCGCCGGCGCGCGTTTGCACGGGTGCCAGCCACGAGCGCAGCCGGGCGACCCTAGCTCCCCCCCTGCCTGGAAGCACAGCCGGGCAACCTAGCTGCCTCCCCTGCCTGCAAGCACAGCCAGGCAGTCCCAGCTGCCTCCCCTGCCCGCACGCATGGCTGCGAGGCAGCGTGCTGAGCGGAGGCGCTGCGTTGGGGCCCACAGGCTGGGATGCCGAGGCTGCAGGGCGCGCAGGGGAGGCAGCTCGCCGCACGCAACACAGGTCATGCCGCCCCGGGCGGCCACGACAGCGCCCTAGCGCGCCGACAGGGGCTCGCTGCCCACGGCATCCCAGCCGCGCGTGCCCGAGCACGCCCCGCGCGCACCCGGACAACCGCCGCGCCCAGTAGCCTCTTGTCGTAGATCCTGTGCAGGGTCAGCCCGTACAGCAGCGCGCATACCGCCTGCCACGCGGCGCCGCCACTGAGCCCCAACCCTAATCACCATCCTCGCTCTCAGGCCTGAGCGGTGCTGGCGGCGGTACGGCCTTGTGTGAGTGCTGCCATGCAGTATTGCAGCACTGCGCAGGCACTCTTCTAGTTCATCCTTCCTGCTCTGAGTGGAGCAGGCAAGCCAGGGCCGCACCGCGCCGCCAAAGCCCGCAATGCCCGTCACGACCTGTTTCAAGAGCTGCCGCGGGGGCAGCATCTGCGCGTGGCCCATGTGGCGGATGTGCAGCGCGGTGTAGATCAGCTTCCCGGACCACAGTATCTGCGACGTCCGGACCTGCCGCAATCCGGGCCCGCCGGGCTCAGCGCCTCGTGCGCGCTCGGCGCGCGGCGAAAGGTGAAGTACCGCACAAGAAGTCCCCATGTCGTCCGTTTGCTCGCCTGTTGAAAGCTGCCAGCATGATGTAAGTTGGTGCCAGATGAGGGTGTAGTGCGACAGCACATGCTTTACCCTGTCGCGTGCAGCAGAGGAGGCATAGCTGGCAGTGGGAGGGCTGGCATCCACACTAAACAGCAGCATAAGCTGGCAGGCGGCCGGCTGCAAAAGCAAGCCTCGCTTTTGCCCGCAACGCCGCCCGCCCCCTCTCATGCAAGGGCCTGACACCACCGGCGGCTGCGGCAGCTCGGCAGCTGCCCCCTGCATGACGCTACACACTGAAAAGTAGCACCAAAATATAGCTAGCAGAGCGGCGGGCGCCTCGCGCGCCTTTTCTGTCAGCTGCGCGAACACCTCGGCGACCTCGGGGTGGCGCTGCACATCGAACTTCAGGCCGCAGGCCATGTGCACCGCCAGGAACATGGTCATGTCGCGGACGCCCTCGCGCGCGCGGCGCGCGGCGGCGACGTACGCGCCCGGCGCCAGCCGCTCCCCAAGCTGCTGCATCATCACCAGGTAGTTGGCCAGCTCCTGCACGGTCCAGCTCTCCCCCGATCTGCTTCATGCTTCATGCAGGCTGGGTTAGGGTAGGGTAACTTAGCCTAGTCATACCCTATGCAGGTCGTCTCAACAGCACACCTATGTACGCACGGACATCACGCCCCCACGCCCGCACCAACGTCCGAACCAGCCGTGTTGGAAACTTGACAGTGGTCACTGGTGGGTCTGCAGCAACGGTGCCATGCATGCGCAGCACCACGCGAACAGCTCGACTCCCATATATAGCAAGGTGCCAGAGGATACCCGCACGGCGCGGTCCTGGAAGGGCACACACAGCAGCAAGGTAGGATTTGGTCTGCACGGACCGTGTACACGCCTCCGAGCCGCCTCAGGACGCAGGCGAAGCCGGCAAGCACACCCCGCGCACCCCATGGTTGCTGTGCGGCACCCGCCAAGCGGGCGCCGCGCACCTCGTGGTTGCTGTGCGGCATGCGCTGCTGCGCGGCGCGCTTGACCACCTCCAGCGCCGCCTCCACCTCCGGCGGCCGCGGCTCCGGGAGCACAACCACGTCATTCCAGTCCTGCGCGGGTGTGACTGCGGCGGCTAGGATTGTAGGGTTCGCAGCGGCGGCGTCGCAGCACCCCTTGTGCTTGAGAAGAGGCGCGCTGCGTACTCGATCCTGCCGCGCACCTCTGCGGCACGCTGCCGGCAGTGTGGGGGCAGCTCGCACGAGCCTGCCCGTGCCCGCGCCAAAGCGAACAAGCCGGCTCTGCAGGGGCGCCTAGGGCACATGGGGTGATGGCCGCGACCCCATACCCTACCCTACCCTAAAACATATGACTAGGGGCGCACAATACCCGCGAGATGGGCACGCAGCAGGCACGCCGCCGCCGTGGCCAAGTACTCCAGCGGCAGCAGCGGCGCGAGGTGCGCGAGCACGCGCGGCAGGTCCGCCTGCAGCTGCTCCACGTCTGCGTCAATGCCGTGCCGGCGCGCGAGTTTGAGCTGCGGCGCGCCGCGGCCGGGCTTGTACAGGGCATCCAGCAGCCGCCACTGCGATTGCAGCGCCTTATCGTTGTGGCGCCGCGGCGCCGTGAGCAGCAGCAGCCACACCGGCGCCGCCGGGATCTGCAGCGCGGCCTCCTGCGCCGCGCGCGCGCCCCGCGTCAGTCGCGCGAGCTTCGCACGCAGCCGCGCTGCTGCAGCCGCCACCGCAGATGCACTGCAGACGCGGCGCGCAGCACGCCAGGGTCGCTGTCCGGTCTTTGCACATGCCTCCAGCTGGAGGGTGCGGTCATGGCACCCGCCTCCAGCTGGTGGTGCAGCCTCAGCTTGCCAAGGTCGGCAACAGCAGAGCCCGGCACGCAGAGAGCTGCCTGGTCAGCGCAGCGACCCGCGCGCCAGGCACTGCCGCAGCGGCCATACACCGGCCAGTTGCGGGCGGTCCACAGGGCAGCGCGGCGCGTGTGCGCCTGCAGCTCACCGAGGGGGCGCCAGCCTCCTCGTATATGGCCTCCCGCCTTGCATGGGCCTCCTCCTCAACGTCGTATAGCTCCACACCCAGTCCGCTGTCGGCCTGGCACGCACACCTCTGCTCAGCAAGCGGAGGGCCCGTCAGAGCTGGAGCAGCGGCAGGCAGGGACGCCTGACCAAGCCCTGGAAAGCATGACGCTGCGAAAGGTCCCACTGGCGGCGTCAGGCGGGCAAGGCGGGCTGTCGCGGCGTGCCGCCCCTGGCGTGTTGCCCCAGCAAGGCGCTAGACCAGTGGCGCAAGCGGCAGCAGGCCGGAGTGTGCAGGTGAGACCCGGGCAAGCACACACAAGCCTGGACCAACCTGCGCTTCAAAGGCGCTGTCGGCCACGTCAGGCGTGTCATAGGAGCCTCGTATCGCAAACGCTCGTGTCTGTGCGATGGGCTGCAGGCTCGCCGTGCCCTGCCAGACCCGCCACGGCTGCGGGCCTTGCTGCAGGAGGCCACACTGCGCGCCAGCACACAGCGCAGTGCTTATTGCCGAAGCTGATGTTAGCGTAACTACTTGTTATGCAGGACATACAAACTAGTAAGGAAATATACAGGAAAGTCGCTGCCCATATCTCACTGTACTAGACAAGCAAGGCACGTCTGTGATGCAAGCAGGTGGCGGCACGCACCTCGGCAGCCACGCAATAAAGCTGCTTCAAAGACCGCAGGCCGCGCCGCAGCATCTGTGCGCCCGGGCAGCGCGACACGGTCCAGGTGCAGCCTGCACCATCAATGCTGCACACATGCTGTGCCGAAGCCAACAAGACGGCGCGAAGGCTGCATGCAGTAGCAGTCCCCACTGGCCCGCCTCCTGACACAGACTTGGGCCTTGAGCTCTCTACAGCCTCGCCTTGCCCAGACTTCGCTGGCGTGGAGGGAGGGTAGCGAAGCCCTCAGCACCATGTCTGCCAAAAAAGAAGGAAAAAATAAGCCGTTTGAAAACCGTGACCAAAGGATGGCCGTTGCTGGAGTGCTATCGTTGTCTTGCATAGACAGTCACACATGCACCATCCAGTGCCGGAAACAGCGCAGCAGCATCAGCAGGCGATGCAGGCGCAGTCCGGTGCGTGCCTGCTTTTTGCGTCACGTCCAATAGCAACGTTGCAGTTCAGTTGCTGTAGCTGCAGGCAGGCGGGCCAGTGCTGAGCTTGAGGTTGGCATTGTTAGTCTGCACAGGTTGCGCTGCTGAGGAACTCAGGCGGTGTGGATCCCGCGGATGATGCGGCACCGCCTGACCAGGCGCGCGCGCCCTTGCGTTTGGTCGGCGCCCCGTGCCCTGCCCTACAGGAGCCCTACGCGTCACGCGCGGCACTTGGACAGGTGGTCACCTTCTTCACCGCGGACGGCGTCGTGCGGCTCCCGAGCTTCGGGCGACGGCGCTCGACGCAGGTGCACTCAGACACCGTGGTAGCCGAGCGCCCTGCAGTGCCTGTCTGCCAGCGCCCAGAGCGGAAGCAACTCACCCTCCGTCTGCTGCAGGCGCTCGACGCAGGTGCACACGGGCACCGGGGTGGCCGGGCACCCTGGAGGGCATGTTTGCCAGCGCCGAGAGCAGAGGCGACTCACCCTCCGTCTGCTGCAGGCGTGGCTCCGGCGGCGCTTGGAGAACAGGCAGCCGCTGCCGACCTGGCAGGAGCAGGGCCTGTGCTTGGGGGCGACCTTCCTGGTGCAGGCGCGCCCCACGCTCCGCTCCTCGCAAGTATGGGACCCGCTCTTGCAAGCACTGGGCAGCCCGCTCCGCATGTGCAGGCCTGCTGTTGAGCACCCTCCCTCCACATGGCCTGGGCCCCTGCATGCCTGGGTGTGCTGCCCTGCGCACGCACAGCAAGGCAGGACCCAGGGACATACCCAGAGTGCGCCGTCCCGCGTGCAGGCGCCTGCGCGCCGTATGCGCAGCGCCGCCAGCGCCTGCCGTACAGGCACACACACAGTGCCTGGCGCGCCCGCATGGCGAGCGCCTGCATGGCGCGCCGCGCACCGCCCCGCCTGCCTCAGGCTGGGGCGCGCGCGGAGTGCAGGCGACCAACGGCCTCGACCCCACGCGCTGCCTGCACGTGCTGGCCTGATATGCGCCTGCCTCAGGCCGGGGCGCGCAGCGCGCAGGCGACCAACGGCCTGGACCCCACGCGCCGCCTGCACGTGCTGGGCTACTGCCGCTGCGTGGCGAGCCTGTCGGAGGTGGTGGAGGCGGCGGTGCTGGATCGCGGCGGCGAGGTCTTCCGGCAGGACCTGCGCGTGCAGAGGCGCGCCCGCGGCGCTGCCGCAGCCGCCTGCTGGGTAGGGTAGCGTAGGTTTTGCCACCAAGCAGGTGCTGGACCGCGGCGGCAAGGTCTTCCGGCAGGACCTGCGCGTGCAGAGGCGCGCCCGCCGCGCTGCTGCAGACTCTTGCAGGGCGGTGCTGTGCTGGGTAGGGTAGGTTTTGCCAACCAAGCAGGTGCTGGACCGCGTCGGCGAGGAGTTCCGGCAGGACCTGCGCGTGCAGTGGCGCGCCCGCGGCGCTGCCGTAGCGAATCACAGCCGCATATCAGCCGACTATGGCTGTAATCAGATCAGAGCGGGCGGTGCTGCGCACGGCGCGGGTTGCGCGGGTCGCTGGCCTGGAGTGCTGAGGCGCGGCGGGGAGGCAACGGTGAGGGACCTGACCTGTGTGCGCGGAGCTAAGTTACCTGCGTGTGCGGAGCTAAGTTAGAAGCCCAGGCATCCTGCCGTGAGGCTGAGAGGATTTGCGCACGCCCCTGTCAGGGCCTCATGGGCGCTTGACCCAACTTGCAGCCCAGCTCTGGTCCGCAGGCAGGCACCCTGCCTGGCAAAGGGTCGGCAGGCACTGCTCTTGGCGGCTCCGCGCAGGCTCGCTTCCTCCCCTCCGAATGCCTGGTGTTGTAGGCTCGGCCCTGCTAGAGCGTGGCGGAGGGGGCCCGCCTGTGTGGACATGCAAAGCATGCGGGCTTCTTTTCCTGGGCAGGTGTGCGGGGTCTGCAAGTTTGGCGCGTGCGCCGGCCGTCCACCTGTGTTGCAAGTGGCGCGGCCCGGCCGCCGAGGCGCACTGAGGCGCGCGCGGCCGGCGCGCGCGCGCAGCGACCTGCACCAGAGCCTGCGCATGACGGTGGCCATCCCGCTGCTCAACGGCGTGCCGCCCGAGAGCGAGTTCCTGCGGTGCGCGCCCGCAGCCCTGCGCCTGCTGCCAGACTTGTTTGCATGCCGCGGCTGCTCGGCACGGCCGGCGCGCACCCCGCACGCCCCGCGCCCCTGCAGCAGCTCATGGGCCCTGCTGCGCCAGGTCCGCCATTGCCACGGGCGGCGGCTTTGTGGAGAAGGTCGCGACAGTGTGGAACTTCTACTGAGAGCCGCCCGTAAGCAGCCTAGTGTTGGCTTATATACAGTTGTAATTCATTCCTTCCAGGGCCCGCGGCGCGTCTGTCGGGCGATGTAGCAACGCGTGTATTTTACTGTGAAAGTCTGAGGTGGGCATGCGCATAAAGCTGGGTAGATCAGACGTTGAGTAATAAACAGAACTTGGATGGCAGAATGAGAATGACAGCCATGTATATCAGCCATGTTTGGCTACGAATCAAGAGTGAGAGGAGGGTTTGAAGGGCAAGCTTGGCGTGGCTGCCCTGGTTGCTGAGGGAGCAAACACCGTCAAAGTGCATTGTGCTGAGCCTTGTGGTTACAAGAGTGTCTCTACCGCCTGTGTGTAAGAAAGCACTGGTTATGACTGGCTGGCCCCACCGGAATAAAACCTCCTTTTAGAGTCTAGCAGTGGGCCTCTACCGTGGCCCGCTGGTGCCTGGGTTTGAAGCAGGGCTGCAGTGCCAGCGCTGCTGCAGGCGCGCCGCGTAGGCCCAGCCTGCAGCGGCTGGGCAAGCCCCGCCGTGGCGGTCGCACTCCAGCGTCTGGCGGCGCAGCTGTGACCGTTTGCGGCCGGCGCCGGCTGCGCGTGCGCGGATGACTGGCGTGGTGCTCAAAGAGAGTAACTGGGACGACAAGTTTCCAGCTGGGCTGCGAGTGCTGGTGGTAGATGATGATCCACTCTGCCTCAAGGTGGTGGAGCACATGCTGAAGCGCTGCAAGTACGCGGGTGCGGGCCCCTGGGCGGCAGCTCGAAGCCGAGGGCGTGCGTAGAGAACCCCCTCGACTGGCGACGATGCTTTTCCGGCTCGCTGCCGGCGTGGCCCGGCACTGCATGTTGCTGCCGAGCTGCTGCTGCCTGTGGCGCACACTGGCACTGCACTGACGCTGGCTTACCGGGGCGGCCCAGTGACGACCTGCCCCAATGGCCTCGCTGCCCTGGACAAACTCCGGGACCGCTCAGACCACTTCGACCTGGTGCTGTCAGACGTGTACATGCCAGGCGCGTACCCAGCACTCGCACGCGCTGCCTATCTGGAGGCCTTGTGCAGGCGGAGCGGATTGCACGCGCGGCACGTTGCTAATGCGTCGCGCGCGCCGCAGACATGGACGGCTTCAAGCTCCTGGAGCACATTGGTCTGGAGCTGGGGTTGCCGGTCATAAGTGCGCCCCTGCCGGGGCTGCCTGCACTCTTATCTTGGGAGTCATGCAAGCACGCGTCACCGCATGCGGCCGGCCTCCCGGCTGCTGCCGCTCCGCAACAGCGCGCCTTGCTGGACGTGCTCTTGCGCTGCGCTGCTTTCCTCGCTGACCAGCGTGTGTTTGTGCGTGCCGCTGCGTCGGGGGCTTTGGCGACTGTGCGCAGTGCTGACCCGGGCCTGCGCGCGCCGCGCAGTGATGTCCTCGAACGGCGAGGAGAATGTGGTCTTCCAGGGCGTCACGCACGGCGCCGTGGACTTCCTAATAAAGCCCGTGCGGCAGGAGGAGTTGCGCAACGTCTGGCAGCACGTCGTTCGACGCAAGCTGCAGGCGCGTGGTTCACACACAGCGCCGACAGTTTGGCAGGGCTGGACCGTCTGTGAAGACGGCATCCTTGCGGCCTTGCCGCCAACAAGTTGAGCTGACATGCCCATCGCGCATGGCGGCTTTGTGCACAACTGGAACACGTCGAGAGCGCGTGTGCCGCCGGGCAGGCTGTGCGCCGTGGCTGGCTGTGCTCACCCCCAAGGTGGCCGCGCAGGGCTCTGGGCACTCGCAGGACTTGAAGGAGGCATCCGACGAGGAAGTGAACGATGATAAGCGCTCGAGCGGCGAGAAGAAGCGGAAAGAGGCGCGGCCCACGCCCTGGGCCCTGGGGTATCACCACACACAGCTGCGGGTGTGCGAGCATGCGCTTCAAGGTCATGGGCTCAGACCTGCACGCGTGTGACGCCGTCCTGCGCGTGACCGCCCCTTGGTGCTGGGATGGAATTTATCTTCTACACTGCGTGCTCTGTCTTTTTCAGTGACTTTTTCGTTGACCCACCCCGTGGGACGCGCAGCGGCGAGACAGCGACGATACGGGCGCGGCGAAGAAGCCGCGCGTGGTGTGGTCGGCGGAGATGCACCAGCAGTTCGTGGAGGCGGTGGAGCGGCTGGGCGTGGACAGTGCGGGGCCCGCGCGCCCTGTCGCACCCCCTGTGTCTATGAGCTGGAGACAAGGCTGCTCGGCCGTGCACTGTCACAGCCCGTGTGTCTGCGAGCTGGAGATGTGGCGGCGGACTACCTGAGCTGCTTATGACACCTGCTTATGGCACCCTGCACCACGATGCCCTGCCGCGCAGGGTGCCTGCTCGTAGTGGCGCGCGATTCCTGTGTGCGCGCGCGCCTGTGACGTTGCTGTGCCTCGCTCTACACCTCGCTCTACGCCTGACACCTTTCGTTCCGGTGCGGCAGAGGCTGTCCCGAAGCGCATCCTGGACGCGATGAACGTGGAGGGCCTGACGCGGGAAAACGTCGCCAGCCACCTGCAGGCGCGGCCGCCAGCCTCTAAGCGCTGCGCTCCTTGCAACCGGCTGTGCTGTAGGCGCCGCTGCTTGCCTTGGGGGCTGCCCTCGACCAGGAGGGTTCACACCAGCAGCCTGACTGCACCGTTCTGGAGGCCAGGGCATGGTCAGAGGCATAGGGACGTCCGGCGAGGGCCGTGTTTGCAAAGGTTATTGGCAAGCCTGACGTATGGTATCCTGCGCCGCGCAGAAGTATCGCCAGGGCTTGGCTAAGATCCAGGTCATGGGCGGCGCGGCGGGGCGCGGCGGGCGCGCGAGCAGCCGCTGCGCGGCGTACCCGGCCATGATGGGCGGCGCGGGCGCGCCGGCCATCGACCCCACGCTCGCCGCGCAGCTGGCCACGCCAGTCGGGCAGCGCGAGTACCTGAACTGCCAGCTGCAGCAGGTGCGGCGCCCCGGGCGTACGGGACCTGCCTGCCGGGTTTGGGTTAGGGCAACAGGAGTGCACCAAGGGTGCCAGGAAGGTATGATTGCCGCTGCTCAAGTCATTTGTGTGACTGAGAAACCTGCTGCCGTCATCCCAATCCCGGCCGCAAACGCCGCTTCGGCATACCAGCCAGGCGCAGCTTTCGCCGCTGGTGTCGCCCTGTGTTGTGCGTGTGGCAGCTTGTGAAGGCGTGCATGTCTGTCACGCCTCAAGGGAGGTCGGGCTGCGCGGCTCGGCAAGGTGGCCGCTGGCGGGGAAGCAGCCACCAGGAGGCACGGCGTGTCGCCACGCGGTGGGACCGCCGCGCTGCTGAGCGCCGCCCCGCGCGCGCAGTTACAGATGAATGGTATGAACGGCGTGCCGCCCGGGCTCGCCGTGCTGGGCCTGCCGGGCGGCGTCGGCGCGCCCTCGCACCACCTGGGCGGCCTGCAGGCCGGCCTGGCGGGCGGCCTGGCGGGCGGCGCCGGGCCCACGGTCGGCCTGCCACCCGGCACCGTGGCGCTGTCCGCCAAGTGCGCGCCCGGGCCGGGCGTGCTCGGTGGCGGCGGCGGCATGGGCGGCAGCGGCATGGGCGGCAGCGGCATGGGCGGCGGCGGCATGGGCGGCGGCGTGGGCGGCGGCATGGGCGGCGGCATGGGCGGCGGCCAGCACTTTGGGCCAGTGCCCATGGGTGCAGGCGTGCCCCGCCCGCCGCGCAGCACGCGCTGCTGCTGTGCCAGAGCAGGGAGGCGTCGGTAGGAAAGCAGCTTGTGGGTTGGGTGCGGTGGGTTTTGCGCTGGTGTGCGGTGCTGGCAGAGACGCGCTCGGCCTTGCGCTTGACCTTTCGGCAAAGGCTGGCTGTGTTGGTGCAGTTTGTGGGCAACGTATCGCCCGTGCACTGAGGGAGGATGCAGAGCTGTGGCGGCACGGCGCGGCCTCTTGAGTGCGGGAGCGCCGCGTCGAGGGCACTGACGCGGCGTGCGCCTGGGACACCTGTGGCAGGCTGTCCCGGTGCACGCGGTCAATGTTGGGCATGCTTGTTCTGTGAGGCTGCGCGTCGTGGGCCGCAGCGCCAAGTCGTGGGCGTGCGCCAGCATTGTCGCGAAGCGTTGCGCGGCTGGTGGCGGCGCAGGCGCGGGGAGCTTGGGCGACGCGGCTGACGCTCTGGTGATGTACGGGAATCCGCAGAGCTATCCTCCGGCTGCGCCCATGCAGGCACGTGCTCGGCTGCTCTCTTCCTGCATGTCTGTGCGACGGCCCGCAGCCAAGCATTGGTGGGGATCGGCATGGCCTGCACCGGCGTTCTGAAGTACGCGGCATGGCCTGGTCTGGATGCCAACATGCACGCTCGTGCCTTGCCAGGTTTGTGATAGGAAGGCAGTGGGCATGGGGTCCCTTATTGTTCCTTAGAAGGTTGCGCTTGGTGGTGGGAAGTTTGCGAGGCTGGAGAAACTAGAGGTTGAGATTGGATAGGGCACGGGCTCGAGCCCGCGCCCTGTCGCTGCTGTGGCGCTCCGGACCAAGTCAACGCGGCGTACGTGCGCAGGCGCGCGCGGGCGAGCTGGCGTTTGGGCCGGACCATGATGTAGGCGACCTGCTGCAGTTCCCGGCGCCGCCGCTGCTGCCGCTGGACCACGGCGCACCGCAGCCGGGCCTGGGCGGCGCGCACCTGGGCGGCGGGCACTTTGGCGGCGGGCACTTGGGCGGCGGGCACCTGGGCGCTGGTGGGCATCTGGGCGGGCCCGCGAGCGGCCATGCCGGGCTGGACGCGGGCGGCGGCGGCGGCCTGCCGCACGCGCTGGAGGTGAAGAGCGAGGGCATGGACGCGATGCTGGAGATGTTCCTGCGGGTGCGGGCGCCCGCGGGGCCTGGCGCAAGGATAGGGTTAGGGTTAGGTCCGTTCTTCAATTTTACGAGTCGCGCGTGTATGCAGGCGCTGCAGCAGAGAGTGCTGCAGTGCGCAGGGCCTGGCGCGTGTCTGTGGTGGTGCCGCGCGAGCGCGTGCCTGCGCGCACCCTGAAGTGTGTGCGCGCGCTGCGCGGCTCTGCTGACCAGCGAGGCGCTGCCGGCTGTTTTGGCTAGTCAGTATGGTGTTATCAGTGGCATGATGCAGAGGTTGGTCTGGCCGAGTTGCTGCTAGCTGTGCGCGGCCCTGCCTGCAGCGCCCAAGCCGTTGCCCATGCGCATGCGATTGGTCACTGTCTGACGTGTGGTGGCCGCTGCGCAGGAATGAGCGCGCGTGCGTGCGCCGGCAGCGCAGCCTGGCAGCGTGGCGCCTGGGTGCGATGCGTGCAGCCCGGACGGCTCGGGACATGACAGGGGCGTGTCCCAGCCGCTGCGGGCTGCCACCAGGGCCATGGGCTTGGGTCTTCACCAGGGCTATGGGCCTGGGCCTCCACCAGGGCCTCCGGGGTTGGGCTGCGCGGCGCACCCCGCTGTACCTGAGTGTCTCTGCACAGCGCCCTGGCAAGCGGCGGCCATCCGCAGTCCCGGGGCAAGCAGTGCGTAGCCTGGTGTGCGTGGGGAATAGAGGGCTCTCCTGACAGCAATGTGAGCAGGATGTTAACAGAGGTTGGGGTAGGGGTGCAGCGCTAAGTGGAGCCGTGGCAGGCCGGCGGGGTCAGGACGTGTGCTGCTGGCCGCCGGTTGTACGACCTGGCCTGCTGCTGCGCAGCGCCAGCGGCCCAGGCTGCCTTCTGGCAGGCTCAGCATCAGCAGCCGGGATGCCTGCACGAGGGTCCAGCAATCCGGCAGACGGTATATTGCTGCGGCGCGACGGCCGCCTGCCGTGAGCCCTTTGAGTGCTCCAGTAAAGCCCTGCAAGTGTGTGAAGTTCGCGATAAGCCCCTTACCTTTTGCCTCTCGCGCTGTTATAATTTGCGGGCAGGCCCCGGCGTGCGCGGGCGCGCGGGGTGCCCGTCCCGGCGGGGACGCTATTTGACGCCATTGCCGCGCACCTGTGGTGCGCCGCTCTTTGCATTTGACGGGCCCGGGCTAGCGGGCTCAGCGGGCGCTCTTGCCCCTGCAGGGAATGCTGAGCCGCAGAGGCTGGCGCGGGAGTGGGTGCGGCTGCCAGTTGCACCGTTGTGTGTGTCACATGTTTGGGGTATTCGGGCTTGCGCCGGCCGCCCCGGTCTGCGACGCGCGTCGCTGTTGGCAGCATGAGTTGCACTCTGCACTTCGTTCTGGAGTGTTTTGGATTGGTTTTCCCTTCCCTCCACATGCCGCTGTGGCAGGACCCCTGCGTGCTGGATGCGACCTGCGGCAGGCGTGCCATGCGCGTGAGGCAGCAGAGGAGGGCCGGTGCGCAGGGCGTGGCGCTGACTAGCTATTGCAGGCTGGATGCGCACCAACGGGGGCGCTGTTTTGGGAGAGGCGGCCAGTGGTGTGCTTGGCCACTGCCGACGTTGCTCGAGTCGATGAGCGCCGCGCACCATTGGGGCATTGGAGGGGGGCGGCCATGGCCGGTCGGCTGGCGCGTCTGCGCCAGCCCGTGCCCGCCGGTCGCCCCCACATTTCTGGCCGGCTCTCCCGAGTCCTGTGCGAGGGCCAGGCCCGCCTGTCCTGCAGGCATGAGCACGAGTCTCTCCTTTTGCCAAGTGGCTGACGCTTTGGTGGGACTGTGGCTTGCCAGCATTGACGGCGTCCGTCCTCATGCATGTCTTCACATGCGCCTCGTATGTTACGGCTCCTCCATGCCCCCTGCATTCTGTCCCGCCCCAGCGCTTTCGGTCTGCTGCCAGTCAGTGCACGAGTCCAGCACTGCTCGCATGCGTCCTTGTCATCCTTTAAAATGAAAGCGGCGCGTATAAAGTGCAGAGCTGCTGGCTGATTACTGCTCAACGAGCACATTGCTTCTGATGCGAGTGCCTGGTGAGTCATTAAAAAGTGTCATGCCTTTCCACTTCTTCTTTTTCCACTCCTGCTCCTTCCGAGATGCGCTGAGGTGGAGACTCTCCACTGAGAGCGCCTTCCTTAAGCTCAGCCATACAGTCCCAGCTAGTACAGTTATCATCTGCCTGTAGCAGCTCACACAGTGTGCGCCGACCGTGGTGCGGTTCCAGGATGGCGGGGTGCTGAGCACGAGGCACACAACATGCAATGTCACACCCGGTGGCATCATGCCCCTTAGCCGGCAAGGCAAACAGCAGCAGGCGCTGCCTTATTCGGTGGCATGTGTCGTCTCGCAAACGGTGCGTGCTGTGTCTGCAGCTCCAGCTCTTTCGCATTCATGCCGAGTCCAGTCTCCAGATACCAGAGACTGGTCGGCTGCTTGCGCAGTCTGCCGCGGGCGGCCTGCGCTGCTGAGCACGGGTCACGGCCACTCGCCGAGGCCGGAGCGCCCTCCGCCGGCTCTACAAGCGCGGGGCTGCGGCCAGACTCCAGCGGGCAGGTGAGCAGGGTTCACAGCGTGCTGCTGCGGACCCCACTCGTGTGTCAGCTCTGTGCCGGCGCTCCGCAGAGGCGCGGCGCGCTTGTCCTGGGTGCCTGCTCGAGTCACGTGGCCGGGCCTCGCACGCGTGCCTGCAGCATAGTGCCGCAGCGGCAGGCGGTCACCGGCCGCTTGGTCTGGTGGCCTTGCAAGTGCCGGTGCAGCCGGTGCAGCTTGTGTGACGGGGGACTGAGCCGCCTGCTGAGCGCGCAGGCGGAGCAGCCGTCTGCATGGCGGCAGCTGAACCGCTTCCTGCTGGGCCAGGCGCGCGCCCGCACGCAGCTCTGCTGGGGGCTTGCTGCTGTCGTGTCGCTGCGTTGCACCGCTCACGGCGCAAGAGGCCGCACGCTGCCTGTGCCGCGGGGTGCCTGAGCGCGGCGCTCGCCGCGCTGCGAAGCGGCCGCGCCCGCCGGCCGGCGAGCCGAGGGCTCGGTCCTTGCCAAAGGCGTCGCATGTATCTGTCGCAGCTTTTGCATAGCTCAGAGCCTTTGACAGTGGCTGCTGCTGCATGAACTCAGGCACGGCACGCTCCCTGCACGTGTGCATCAGAGCAGCAGTATGCTCCGCGCGCCGCGCCTGGCGCGCCCGCACGCCCTGCGCCCGGCGCGGCGCGTGCACGGCGGGCTGCTCGCCGAGCGCACGCGCAGCCAGCTGTGGCCGATGCAGCCCCCTGGCGGGCCGTGCGACCTGACGTAGGGCGCGCGCTCTCGCACGCAGGCGCAGCAGGCGGGCCCGCGCCCGCTCTGCAGGCCGGAGCGGCCGCGCAGCGGCCAGCGCGCGGCCGGGCTCCTTGCGCAGCTGGCCGAGGCCGCGCAGACCCCGCCAATACCCTTGGCGCTCCCACGGCGAACGCGCTGGGCGCTTGAGCCCTGCGACGCCGCCGCTGATGCGGCGGCGGGTGACGCGGGCGCGGCCGAGCCCGGCGCCGCCGGGGGGCAGGCGTTTGGGCTGGGCGGCGGGCCGGCGCCCGCCGGCGCGAGCAATGCGGTGCCGCTACCGGCCGCCGCCCGCGGCCGGCGGGCTGGCAGCGGCAGGGCGCCGGCGGGGGCATCCGGCGGCGGCGGCGGCCCGGCGGCGCCGGTCGCGCGGCTGGCGCTGCCATGGCTTGCGCTTGCAGCCGGGCCACTGGGTGCGTGAGCGCGTCCCGTGCTCGGTGCTTGCCTGAGCGTTCCAGTGCCCGCCTGATCAGCTGCGGCGTTGTGGCGCGCGGTGCGCGTGCACGGCGGCCGTGTCGCGGCCATGCAGCACAGCTGCCGGCCCTGCGTTATGAGGCTCATCGCCCACAGGTTTGGGCCTGCCCTGCGCGCCCTGGCGCCCCCCTTCGCCATCGGTGAACAGAACATATCTCTCTCTCATATCTGGAGCGCTAGCAGCGACGCCTACCCCCCTGCTACGCAGGCGCGCGGGAGCGCGAGGTGCTGGCCAGCGCGCGCGGCCTAAGTAGGCTGCTGGATATGGACGCGCCGGCCGCGGGCATGCGCGGGCCGGCCGGCCCCGCGACCCCGACGCCGGTGCCCCCGCTCGCGCGCGCCGCCGCTGCGCTCCAGCGCCTGGCCCTGAGGCGCGCCTCCCCCGATCCCTACCTCACAGTCCCGACTCAGACGAGTGTGTGCCCTGTTGCGCAAGGCTCTCGCCAGCAGCGGCGCAGTGGGGACGAGTGAGAGGCGTCTGTGCCCGCAGGCTGGGAGCGCTGGGCCCGCAGTGCGGCGGCGGCACCGTGCGTGGCGGCGGCGGCGGTGGCGGGCACGCCATGGTGCTCGCGCATGCGGGCGCCGGCGGGGAGGCGCAGCTGGCGGCGCTGCTGGCCGCCTGGCTGCTCTGGTTCGGCGGCCTGCGGCTCAGCGAGTCGCTGCAGGCGCGCGCGCAGCGCCCGATGATACAGGGTTAGGTTTAGGGTTACCACCGCCGGCCTGCACGCCTATGCAGACAGCCGCCCGGCAGTGTCGCCAGTTTTAGGCCGGACCTTATGAGCGTCCTGGCGTGCGCGCAGGCGGGCGAGGCGGTGATGGGCGTGCGGCCGGAGCCCGGCGCGGTGGAGGCGGGCACGGCGGTGCTGGCGGCGCGCGCGCGCGAGCGCGCGACGCGCGTGCGCCTGGTCTGGCGCTACGCCGGGCGCTCCGTGGAGGCGGCCGGGCCGCTGCTGGGCGGCTGGGGCCGCCGCGTGCCGCTCGCGCCCTGCGCGCGCGGCAGCTGGGCGGCCGAGGTCTGGGTGCGGGCGCCCTCCGGCGCGACCGTCGCCTGGCCTGGTTGTATGGGCATGGGCCTCCCCTCAAGTGCGTATGTCGCGCATGCGCCTGATGCGCCCAACCTGCATGGGCCCCGCACGGCAGGCACTGCCCGCAAAGCAAACATGGGTCGGTGTGTGCGTTGTGTGCAGGGCTTGCGGCCGGGGTTGCACGAGTACAAATACATCGTCGACGGCGTGTGGACCACCGACAGCGCCCAGCCTGCAGAGTGCGCGCACCCTGCGCACCGCACTACGCGTGTTCCTCAAGCGATACTTGTGTTAAAGCAGAGAGCGCTTCCTGCGTGTGCAGCTTTGTAGGGGAAGGCTGAAGTCCAGCCTGGCAATGCAGGAATGACTGTGCGCGCGAGCGCGCGCGCAGGTGCGACGACATGGGCAACGTGAACAACGTGGTGTGCGTGCCCTCGCCGCCGCCCGGCGCGCTCGTGCGCCTGCCCGGCAGCGAGCTCGCGCTCGCGCGCAGCATGGCCGCCGCGCTCGCCTTCAGCACCAAGATGGGCGCCGGCGGCCGCGCGCCGATGGGCGCCTGACGTGGCGAGCAGGTGTCTTTTCACACCCGCTTGCTGCGACGAGCGGCGGCGCGGGCCTAGGCAGTGTCCTGAGTGGGACCCGGGGCGGCCGTAGCCGAGTGCGCATGAACCCTCATGCAAGAAGCTTAACTAGGGTAGGTAGGGTATGGTTAGGGTCCGCATGGGCCCGTGGTTGAGCCTGCGTGGGCCCGCGTACAGGCGGCTGCTGGGACGGGGTGGCGGGGGAGTTGGCAGCCACACCCAGAGTCTGCCAAGTCTGCAGAAGCCCATGAATGTCCCCGAACCTGCGAGGCAGCTATGCCTGAAGGCGCAACGAGCCGCAGGCTTTAGATGCGGTGCATTGGCTGCTTACCCAGCTGCGAGCTCTGTGCGGGACATATCGCTTACTAGGGCGTACGGGAGGCGCGCGTATGGCAAGCATGGCTTAGGCATGTGTTAGAGACCAAATCTCCGTAACGCCTTACGTTGTTGTGTTCGGCATTTTCGGGGCGGCACACGACCGGGTATATGGCCCGTTCTCCCATAGACCGCCGCTGGCTGCGGCAGCGCCCACTTTTTGGCAACACACACCTGCATCGGCTGGCACGCGCGCAGTTTTGGCAACGACCCAGCAGCGCGCCCGGCTCCCTGGAGCAGCGGCGCGTGCGGCGCCGCACCCTTTCGGCGCCCAGCGACTGCTCGTGCTCAGCTTGGGCTCCTGCGGCGCCTTTCGCGCTCCTCATGCGGGGCGCATGCGGGCGACCCAACGCATCACCCGCCCCGGCAGCCCGCCTTCGCCACGCCTGGCTGGCGCCAGGCGCGGCGCGCATCACCTGCTCGTGCCAGCGCCGCGCAAGCTGTGGCTGGCAGGGGCAAGGCGATGATGCTGACATCAGCATGCAAAGACGCCATGGTGGGCACCACTTCGGCTTAGGCATAGGCATGACCAGTGTGCACCTTGATTTTGTGCTTCACAGAGCAGTGACGGCCCCGTTCCTCTGGCAGTGACGCAAAGAACTGCATTCTGCCTCCACTCTCTCTGCACCTGCCTCGAGGTGCCGCTTTTCGTCTTCCGTCTGCTGTACATGCATAAAGCCGGTGCGGCTGAGCGAGCGTAGGATGATAGTGAGTTATGACGGCGTCCACAGCTAGGCTTAGTTAGACGAGGTGCCTGTTGACAGGGGAGCTGTATTTGGCCGTGTGTCGTTCTGGGAGTGGCGGCACTGGTGCAGCGCTCAGAGGCAGGCCAAGTATTGAAGGCTGACAAGCATTGGGTGACGCTTCCACATACCCTCCATCATATGGCCCTGAGCCAGCCAAAAACAGATACAGGCTGGCAAGCCAACCTACGGCATGCCCATTGGCAGTTGGTGCTCTCATGCATGCCTCCTCCAGTGACAGGCTGTGCTGTCATATGCACGCAGGTTCAGCTATCAAGTCACCTAGACTGCCGCTCAGCGGTCTTCGCTAGCGCCGGATTGGAGAGGCGCATGCGTGCGTGCCACTCCGCCAGCCAAGGGGGTAATGCCCTGGTATCCACACAAAGCAGGCTCTGGCTCCACCACGCGCCCAATGTCAATGCATGGCAAGCGCCCATGCGCTGCTGGTTTGAACTCTTGCCCACTTGCGCCCCATGCAAGCAAAAGGGACACAGATCCGCCGCGCAGCACGCAGCTGCAAAGCAATGCTCTCAGCAGCCAGCGAGCCAAGTGCATGTGGATGGATGTCATGGGGCCGCCCGGCGTACTCCAAGCTCTTGAGGACATGCTCGCTCGACTTCACGCCGGCATGGTGACGCCGCGCAGGCGCGCGCGCTGGCGGCGCTCCAGCGCGTAGGCCGCCACCAGCCCGTACGCCAGCCTGCACCGCGCCGGTCCCCCCGTCGCATGCGTAAGCAGCGCTGCGCAAAGGAGCCCAGATACCGACGCACGACCATGGCTTCTCGAGGAGCGCCGGATCCGTAGTGCGCTCAGCAGTGCATGCGGCTGATGCCTCAGAGCACTCCAGGCAAGGGTCTTGTGGCATGGCAGCACTCTGGCAGATCGCTCTCGCTCCCTCCATGCGCCCCGCATGCAAGGTCTGGGCCGCAGGCCGTGCGCCACGAGACCTGTGCTCACCGCCTGGCCAGGCACGCGCGCCTACATGCTCACCCCCGGGCAGCGCATGCCATGCACTGGAGCGCGCGCATGCGCGCTGACACCGCCTCCGCACCGGCTGGTGCCGCCCTGCGTGGGGATCTCGGGCGGCACCGGGACGACGATGGCCGGCTGCGCGACCGGCATCAGCTCGCTCGGCAGCCTGAAGCGGCTGCCGGGCTTGCGCGCGCCGGGGCCCCCGCCCTGGCCCCAGCCCTTGAGGTCGGCCGCCGCGCCGCGGCTGCCGCCGGCGCCTGCCTGGGCGGCAGGCTCCGGCGCGCTGGTGTGGTTGCGGGCTCCAGCGCCCGCCGACCCGCTGCCAGAGGGCCCCGCGGCGCCGCTGCCGCCCTCCCCGCCCGGCGCCGCCGCGCTCATAGTGCTGGCGCCCTGCCGCGCGCGCCCCCCGGCAGGGCTGTGGCAGGAGCCCGCACATGAGTCTGGGCATCTGCATGCAGGCGCCTGCAGCACGGCTTTCACGGGTGGCTCAGCCTGCGCCCACCGAGCGTCAGCCGCTCAGCCTGAGCTACTCAACCGGAGCCACTCAGGCCAGGCCGCCTGAGGAAGAGGCGTCGCACGGCCGGGCCGCCATAGTCGCCGCGGCGGCCTGGCGATGTAGGCCCATGGTTGCGACCGGCCCTGCTGCTCTTGTGCATGACGCGAAGCCCGTATGCCAAGCCTGGTACATGTATGTGAGCATGTGTGCTCGGCTCTGCACCAGTGGCTGTCCTGAAGGTCGTGCCGGCCCTCCCAGGAGTGCCCGACACGCGGGAAGCTGTCAACCAGCAGCACCCAAGCGCTAGGAGCTGCCAAGGCCAGGCCGAAACCCGACGGATGCTGCTGTCCTCCCGCAGAGGTGGACAAGCCGGGCAGCCGCAGGTGCGAGCGGGGCACGGACCGGCGCCGGCATCAGCCTGCTGGCGCTCAGCACTTGCCTGGATGACGAGCCATGCTGCCTGGCTGTTTGAGTATTTGGGGCACAGGTGCTCTCTAGGACCGGCAGGTCATTGCCAGCCCTGCCAGGCCGCCCCTGAGCAGTGGCCGACTAAGCAAAGCGTGGCAAAGCGCCGCGAGCGCACATATGATACAACGCACCCACGCACTGCGGGGAGGCTGGGCGCTGCCACGTGTGACATGAGCAGCGCCACTGGCCACTGGCGGGGCCTTGGAGAGGCCCCTGACGGTGCAGGCGCCCCACGCCCGCTGCTTACATAATCATGACCGATGACCAGGCCAAGACAGCACGAGCCTGCGCCCTGCGCACACCGTCTCCGCGCACCTGTGGGGTCTCAATTTGGCCCTGCTGATCCTTCATTTCGCCGCCGTGCGCTGCGCGCTCCGGTGCGCCCTCCTGCGCTTCTGCCTGGTCCTGCTCCGACCTTGCGCTGCTGCTTGCCACCATTCCGCCCATGGCAAGGGGTGAGAATGATGAGAGCTTTCCTTGCACTGCTCCTGCTTTTGCTTAGGAGCAGTGCAAGTAGGGCTATGCAAGGGTCTCCTGGTCTCTTGTGCTCTGGAACAGCGATTCTCATGCGGAGTCCTGTGCTGCTTTCTGTCAGAGCCAGCTGCAGACAGTGGTCAGAACAGTGCTGCAAGTACATAACAAGCTCACAAATAATTGGTACAGCAGCAGGCCATGCAATCCACATGCGATCCGTGCGACCCATTGGCAAAGCGGTCGGCCCGCCCCGCTTGCAAGCACAGTCGCAGAAGCAGCCCGCTCCGGCCCGCCGCCGGCGCCTAGTCGACCAGGAAAGGGCTGTCCAGCACGGCAAAGCCAGCGGCGACACCGCCCTCGTCGGACGTCGCGGCCTTGGTACGCACGAGGTGCCCCGCCTCGCGGTTCAGCAGCAGGCGCGGCCCGCGCCGCACGAGCGTGCCGTAGATGCCCACCTCGGACAGCGCGTCCGCCTGCACCAGCTGCCCCTTGCGCACCATGGCCGCCCTGCGCCCCGACCAGGACTAATCAACCAGGGAGGCTTAGACTTTTAGCATTCAAACTGCGTGTACGGTAAGCGCTCGACATACATGTGCCCCTGAAGGTGGGCAGGACCACGTGTGCGGCGGACGTCACATGACAGCTGCTCGTGGCGGATGGCCACGACCGCTCGTTGGCACGGCCATGCGGAGCAAGCCTGGCGACGCCTCCATGCTACAGCAGGACGGCGGGCGTGCCAGCTCAAGTAGGGGCGTGCCTATCACACGCACGGGTGCACATGATGCGTTTGGGACATCATGTGGCTCATGAGAACAACCGGGACAGCGCATGGTGGCGGAGCACACATACAGCTTACGCAGCGCACGCACGCATACAGATTACGAAGCGCACGCACAAACAAAGATGCTACAGAGCCTAGACAGCGGCGGTGCGCAAGGTTCAGGCCAAGCCGGCGCGCAGGCAGCCAGGCGCACATGTGCACGGGCGGCCGGATGCGCTGCATGAGGATGAAGGCGGCCAGGCCGCCGCGCGACCGCAGGCGCGCGGCCAGCTCCGCGCCGTACAGGTTGTTGCCGCCGCCCTCGCGCTGCGGCTTGAGCACAAAGTCGTCCGGCGCGGCGGCCGCGCGCGCGAGCACGGCGGCCACCTCCGGCGCATCCGGGTCGTCCAGGCCCCACAGGCCTGCGCACATGCGCTGGTTGCTGAAATGGCAAGCGACTGCGCTGCGCCACTTGGCTGGGTAGGGCAGGGCTAGGGTGGGGCGGCAGTGCACACGCCCTGCATGCGCCCTGAGCGCCTGCGGTCAGGGCGCCCGCCCCGGCACAGCACGCACGGCGATTCAGACTCACAGCAGCGCCTGCGTGCTCTCCGCCAGCATCGCGTGCAACGCTGTACAACGCTGTCCGGCCAGCACACGCGCCGGACGTCCCTGGCGCGTCGTTCCCGGAGCCGGCGACGCCGGGTACCGGCACGTGTGCCGGTGCCGGTGCCATCACAGTCGCCCATGGCACAAGGCGGGCGCGCGCCGGCGAAGCAGGCGGCGGCCGCGACCGCATCGGCCGGCTCGGGCAGGAAGCGCGACAGGACGCCCGGCGCGGCCAGGTCCTGCTGCACCTTCTTTGCGCCGGCCAGCTGGTATGCGACCGAGGGGCACAGCGCCGCGTCGCTGCGCTCCAGCAGCTCCCTGCGGCCGGCCTAACCGGTGACCGCCGAGCCACCGACAGTGGCGCGCTTCAGAGAAGGCGCCATGGGCGATTGTGCATCCAAGTCGCCACGGCGCCCATGCAATTGCATACTCACAGCAGGAGCAAGGCGGAGCTGAGCGTTCGATACATTTCAGACATGTCCACTGCTCGGAATAGGGTAGGGGTGGCTTGCTGCAGCGTATAAGGGACGGACCTGGCGCGCCACTCCGCCTCGGTCGGGTAGTCATCCGGCGAGTAGCCCGCGCGGAAGTAGACGACCGCGATGCGCGCGCCGCCGACGCGCAGGTCGCCCCCGGCGCCCAGCTCGGCGCCGCCGGCCAGCTCGGCCAGGCTGCGCCGCAGCGTGCGGATGCCGTGCCGCTCCCAGAGCGCGGTCGCCACCCACTGCGCGCGCGGCAGGGCGGCGCATCGGCCGCGGCGCCGCGCAGGCCCCGGCCTTGATGACGCGTCTGCACTATCTGAGAGACACAGTGTTTATGTTGACATGGATAGCCATGCCTATTAAGTTGTCAGACCCACGTTGAACTTGACAGGCTCGCCAGCCGCGACTGGTGATGTGTCACCACTCAGCAAGGGCGCAAGGAGGGCAGGGCGTCGGGCGCTGGCGGGGCGGGCGGCGCGCGTGCTGGTCGTAGGCGTTGCGCTCGCCGGGCTGCACCACCATCAACACCGCGCCGCCGGCCGCGCCATGCTCCCGCGCGGCGGCCGCGACCGCGTCGGCGATCGCGCTGCGCGCATCGTTCGGCGGCAGCCGCGCCAGCTCGGCCGCGGGCCGCGCCGCGCGCTGCAGCAGGTGCGCGTGCAGCTGGCTCACCAGCGTGCTCAGGCAGCCGAAGGACGACGCGATGGTGTTGAGCTCCACCTGCGCACCAGACGCCTGCTGTATGAGGCGACCCTAACCCTACCCAATCAATAAGGGTTGTATGATGAAGGGCTGGGTGCACCAGCCCGGCCGCCGAGCATCGCGCGCGCTGTGCCAGGTGCACACACGGCGCCGCGGCACCGCACAATGGTGCCATGGCGGCCAGCCCCGCCCGCCTCGCCCGGAGCAACTGCCGTAGGCGTCCTGAGAGCCTGGATTTAAAGTGGCTCACTCCACGCATGGTGCAACGGGGCCAGGCAAAGAGCCGCGCAGCAGCCGCGCGCTGCAAAGAGCCCTGCGCCGCTGTGGGCACGAGACAACAGTGTTGCCTGAGGTGAAAGAAGGCAAGAGGGGGTACCCAGGCGGATACTAGCACACTGCAGCAGCGGGCGCCGCCGGGACGGGGGGCCGGAGCGGGCGGCGCGGCACCTGCAGCAGCTTGCCGGAGGGCTCGTCCAGCATGTAGTCGGAGCGGTTGACGGCGAGCACGAGCTCGCGCCCCGCGCGCGCCTCCCGCGCATCGCGCGTGGCCTCGAACACGCCCAGCAGCCGCGCCTGCGCGCACCGATCGCCCCTCGCACGTCGCCCGCATGGCCTCTGTAAAACAGCTGGGATGCAGCGCCTGCCGGCCGCACGCAGACCGCGGCATGCCTGCTGCTGTTCGTCGCACAGCTCCTCCCTCGCCTCTCAGCATGCATCCCAGAGCTCAGCGCCCCTCGACTTGCGACGGCGCTCAGCCTCCCACAGCCCGTGCGCCCTGCTGATGCCCCTGCACAGCGTGCTCAGCAGCAGGCAAGTTGACACCGAATAGGGAGTCGGGAAGCGCTCCCGAGCAGGGCGCAGCAAAGGTGGCAGGACCGGGTGCGGGGGCGCACGGTGAAATCGTCGTGGCGCGCGGCGGGCGCGAGCGTGCTGCGAAGGTACTCGCCGTCTGCGGCCACGCGGTCGATGAGCGTGTTGAACACCTGCGCCCCGGCGCGGTAATGTAGGGGTAGGGTTATGCAGGTAGGTTTACGTGCAGGTTAAGCAGGTTTGCGCGTAGCTAGGCAGCAGCGCCGCTCCATCCGGCTGCGCCGCGGCAGTCAGTGTGGCGCTGGACGGGGCAGGGCTGAGCGAGTCGAGCAGGCTCTCGCAAGAGGCAGCGCTGCAGCGGCGCGGGCGCGCGCCGTGGCGGCGTCCTTGGCGCGCTGGAAGGCCTCCTTGGGGAAGGGGACGGGCGCAATGGTCAGCGGCGCGTGCACCAGCGCCGCGGGCTCATTGGGGTCCCCCAAGCCCACCACCTGTAGGCAGCGTGAGGCAGTGATGACAGAGCGTCCTGGAGGTGTTTACTAGGCACCTGGTTGTGTATAGTTGCACTCAAATAGCGGCAGACAACCGGTGCAGCACTTCACAGGAAAAGGCAAGCACTTGCGTGCAGGCAATAAGAAGCAGATGGTTGCATCAGACCAACATACAAGCTGCTATGCGACAGGCGGCACCAGACCGTGCTGGCTGGCCCATATGACCGCGTCGTCTGCCAGAGCCTGCGACGAGGCAACGCCCTCGCCGCGCTCCTGCCGGATGCTCTCCACCGCGTCCGCCATCGCCGCAGAGTGCACAGCTGCGGAGGGCAGCCTCCACTCCGGGCGCCAGGAGGCCGAGGCCTGACAGCCCCACGAGCGCGCCTGCCCTGGAGCACCTGGCGGGGGCAACTCCGCGAGTTGCCTCAGAGGACCTGTTTCAGTGCGTATGGCTGAGCATCGTGGAGCGCAGCTCAGCATGCTCATTGCATTACGAAGTAGTTGTGCCCGCGCATTACATGCACTCAGGCACCTATCGCCAAGTTCAGTAACTAAATTAATTAAGCAGCGCTTGTTCAATTTTAAAACAGTTGCGCAGATGGAACAGGCACAAAGAGAAGTGCCTGCGAAGTAGTCGATGGTCATTTGCAAGACGCCGCCGGCTGACACGATGGGTCTGCATCTTGAAATGCAGGGCTGCAGCACGTCCCCATGATGAGCACCGTGGGCAGCCTCGCGCTGCGTGTGGCCATCTGCACCCTGTGCCTGCGGCTTGCGGCAGGAAACGCCGCACACAGCCTGCACACTGTGCGTGAAGGCACCCTCTATGAGCGAAGGGCCGCGCGTGGCCAGTCTCAGACCGATCCGGGCCCTGGCGCGGTGGAGTCCACCATCGCGGCGGACTCCAGCATCCAGGCAGAGTTTGAGTCGGTGTATGCGGCAAAGAAGTGGGGAGACTATGGCGGCGGCTCCGGCCTGGGCAGCCACCCGCCCAACACCGTCTACGCGCAGCGCACCATCCTGCAGGTGCGCCTAGGCGCGCAGGCGCTAGCTCCAGGCATAGCTGTGCGCCCCTGCCTCGACCCTGCGCCCTGCACCGCAGCCAAGCACGCCCGGGGGCGTGCAGGTGGCCGTCTTGTACCAGATCGACTCGATGGTAGACGCGCCCTGCGGCGCGGTGGCCTGGCAGCCGGCGCTGCTGGAGGAGCTTGGGCGCCAGCGCCCGGGGTTCAGGCACGCTCCCGCATTGCCGAGGCGTGCGCCGCTGTCTAACGCAGGCACAGGTGCGACCTAGGAGCGCTGTCGCGCGCAGGTATCTCGGCCTGGACGTTGTGCGCACCGTCGTGGCGGAGAACCAGCGGCGGCTTGCGCACCAGCCGAGCTGGTCGTTCGCGCTGGGGGACATTACGCAGGCAAGCTGGGCTCTGCCTGTTTTTCTGACTGTACAGAAGGCTCGCTGTGCACACACTTGTGGAACTTGGTAGCGTATGTGCAGAGGCACCGGACAGTCATATCCTGCACTCTGCCAAGCCAGTGCTTCATACTAGCTGCAATGGTTTGCGCTTCGCAGAACGCTTGCATGAAAAGCACGGCTCACACTGTGCAGCAATGGTGCAGCTCTAACGTGGCAAGTGCACCCAAAAATCAGACCTCCCAGGTTGGCCGCACGGGAATGTGCTGGTGCTGAGTGATTACGTGCACACGCAGGTGCCGGTACCCAGCGGCTACGACCTCATCCTGTGCCGCGACGCGCTGCAGCACCTGCCGCTGCTGTCGGTCGTGGACGCGCTGGAGAACTTTGCGCGCAGCGACGCGCGCTACCTCCTGGTGCGTGCCCGCGCGCCGGCGCCTCGAGCGGGCCGCCGCGCGCCCGCCGCAGGGCTGCGCACAGCGGGCAGCCGGAACCACAGCGCGCGCCTGGCAGTGCGCTGTGCCGCACCAAGGGCGCACAAGTGAGTCGCCCCTCCGGCGGCAGCGAGGCCCTCAGTGTGCGCACGCGGCGCGATCGCCCAACAGGCCGAGCGGCCGCCAGCGGCGGCCCCGACAGTGGCACCGCAGTCGGCTCTGCCGCCGATCCAGACGCGCGCGGCGGCAGCGCGCACATTGGGCGCTCTCAGGCGACGCGTCCTGAGCCTGGATGCATGTGTCAATGCCGCTCACCTGGCGCGACGTGCAGGTGGGATCCTACATGGCGGCGTGCGGCGGCGCCAACCACAACATCCAGGCTGGCGGCGTGTTCAGCATCGACCTGATGCAGGCGCCCTTCGGGCTGGACGCACCACTGATGGCGTACAACGAGCTCACGTGCGCCCGGCGCTGCCCTCCTCCATGCAATACGGGAGGGCCTACCCATGCCACGTGTGACGTTGGCGGCCTTCAAGTCAGACGCGCCCCCACACGCGCGTGTAAAGCTTTAAGCCTGCTCAATGACATATGCGCAGCACTACAGCTTTTGCGGTGTGTGACTGAGCTGGTCACCCGGGTGGGACACATGGAGCTGGCGCCTGCCCTGCAAACAGCACAGCTCTGGCCACAGGCGCTGCTTGCCCGCCGCGCCTCACTCGCGTCTTCACTCAGCTCTGGCAGTGCCGCCCGCCGTGCCCCAGTCCGGGCGCATGGCTCCAGCAGCAGCACGGCACACAGAGTCAGTCGGGCATGCACCGCAAGGGAGGCAGCTGAGGCGGCAGGCCGACACCGGCGCAGGCAGAGGCAGACCTGGACAGGCGCCCCACCCTGACCCATGCATGGGGTATATGGCGACACACCCTAAACCTCCTGCAACCCGGCGCAGGCACCACCTGCTGAAGAACAAGGTGGACCTGGACAAGCACCTGCTGCTGTTCAGCATCCCCGAGCTGCGCGCAGTGGACTGGGCGGCCATGCGCGAGCGCGCGCGGGTGTTCGGAGGCCACGACACCCTGCCTGCCATGGAGGCGATGACAGCGTACGCCCAGAGGGTGCGGTAGGTCTCTGGGCAGAGCTCCTCGTGCCAATGTTATGATGCTCAGCGCAGCCTGCTGCCGTCAGAGGACCCCAGCGAGTGCCGCACCCCGGGCGCGGGTTGTGATGCACGAGCCACATCACCCAGCACAAACTGTCACGCAAAAAAATTTCTAGACAGTTATCGGATTGTTCTCATCTGCAGGCTTTGTCCGCTTGCGCAAGCATGCTGGCATTTGGATCGTGACCGGGTTGTTTCATTGCAGAATCAGCAGCACTGGTGTCTGAGCAGAGCGCATGGCCTGAAGGATAGGCACCGACTGTTTGTGAGCTTCCTTTCTGAGATACGTTGATGCGACACAGCTATGTCTACCACACCAAGCTTGCTTCTCCAGGATGCAGGCATTATGTGGGTACAATTTGACCATGCCTGTCGTGATAACAACATTTGCTTTTCAAAAGCAGCTTTTGGAAGTGCATGAGTGACTGTTCCTTGGACGCCGGGTATGTCCCCTGGATGCAGGGAATGGGCCCGGACAGAGCGCATTGGCCACCGGCCATTTACACAGCCGACACGACCCCTTGCCTGGCTCAAGCATCCCCGCGCGCGCATGTCCTCCTCCGGCTCATCGGGCCCACCGTCTCCCACCATCACCAAAGTCACCATACATCATGCAGCGCAAAGCCCACGGCCTGCAAGGCGCCCCAGAACCTGTGGCTGTCATGCTCTCCCGCGCCCATGACAATGCTGTTGTCCACACGCAGCACGCCTGCGCGGCCCTGCTGCAGCAGGGCGATCGCAAAGCCCAGGAATGCCTGGCACGACGGGCCACAGGCAGGGTACGAGGTTTCCAGCTCCAGACGTACCAGGCGGGGGTGCGCGGCGGCAGCCTGAAAGCTCGGACCGAACAGCACGCTGCAGTTGGAAAAGCTTAGGTGGCGCAGGGCTGGGAAACCAGCTAAGCTGCCCAGGGCCCGGGCGTCCAGGGCGCCCCCAATCTCCATGTCATCCGCGGTTCGCCGCCCGAGAGACAGCTCTTGGAGTGCAGTCAGCACGCTCACGCCCTCCGGCAGCTGCTCAAAGCTGTTGGCGGACAGGTCGAGCTGCGTCAGGCGCGTCGCGGCCAGGACGCCTGCAGGCCAGGTCGGCATGTTGTGCCCCATCAGGGAGAGGCCGGTCAAGGAGGCCGCGCAGGCTGATGCGCACGCGGGAAGTCCCCAGAATGGCAGCTCGTCGCGCGGCGCCTCACACCACAGGCAGTGGGCGAGGCGGCGCAGCTGCGTGAGGCGCCAAAGGGACGTGGGAAGCACAGGCAGGCCATTGCAGTTCCACAGCTCCAGGCTGGTCAGGGCGGCCAGCGCGTCCATGCCCGGCAGCGCCTCCTCGCCGTCTGCCGCAAACTCACAGGACGCAAACTGCAGGCACACGAGCGCCGGCAGGCGCGCCCAGCCAGGCGCACAGCGGAGGCCACAAAGGCCAGACAGATAGAGGGAGGTCAGCTGAACCAGGCGCGACATGCAGGCAGGCAGCGTAGCGCCCCCGCAGACATTGCTCAAAGTCAGGCTCAGCGTGCGCAGCTGCAGCAGGCCAGCCAAGCCTGTGAGCACATGTGGCGCGTTTGCTTTAGCTGATGCGTTGCTCTTGTACCACCTGCCCGACCAGATATTCAGCTTGAGGTGCTCGAGCGCGCACACTTCAGCCAGGTACAGCCAGACAGTCCCAGGCACCCGATCTGCCCGCTCGTCAGACAGTCCGATGCTTAGATCTAGGTGCCGCAGGCACGAGCAGCGCCCTATGGCGCGTGCGGCCCCAGCCAGGAAGTCCGGGACAGCTGCCGCAGTAGCGCCGGAACGCGCTTGCAGTATGAGCCCGCCCGTTGCACCGAGCGCGCCGATCGACACCAGCACAGGCAGGCTAGTCAGCAAGGTCGAGAGCTGCTCGACGTCTGCGTCATCCACGGCCAGGCCGCAGACGTGCGTCACGGTGGCGCCTTGTTTCTGGAGCCACCGCCAGGCGCGATCGCCGGCAGGCGTGCCTGGGGCAGCCAGGGGTGTCAGTATAGAGGACGCCACGCCCCGCAGAGGGCCTGTCTGTACGTCAAGAGTGGAGGCCTGAAGCGCACTCATGCCGAGCACTGCACATCACAGAGACACTGGGACGCGAGCGGGGCACGGAACGCACTGGGGTGTCTCAGCGCCTGTAACAGCCTGAATGTGACAAGAGGGTGCAGCGTGGTCCAGAACGGCGCCTGGAGCGCCTGCTTGAACCGCCTGTCGCTCCGGGCACGCTCCCAGCTCAGCTCACCGGCGCTCTGGAGAGGTCAATCTTTCGTCGAGCTGCGGTGCGCACCTGCAGACTGTCTGCAGCGCAAAGGCCTGTGTCCAGGGCTCGCGCAAGCGCGCAGACTGCTCGATGACTTGGACCGCGCATGCCTGCAGGACCTGCACAGGCCGGCCAGCGATAAGCAAGGAGTGCAGTCGTTGCCGTGCGTTTGTACTTGAGGTGGTCCTGCACTGCAGTCCTACAGAGTGCCCATACCTCTGCAGGGAGCTCATCCAGGCGGATGGCCCTTGGCCGAGGTGCTACACTGGCGATGGACGAGCGCGTTCTCGTCATGCGCTGCGGCGGAAAACGCTGGAGGGGCTACAGGCGGCGCTTATCCTCTGTGGCCAGACAACACGCCACCTGTTGCAGGCCAGAACAGCGTAGTCAAGCTTCAAGTGTGTTTGTGGGCTGCTTGTGCAGCCTGGGTTGGTCAGTCACCCACGGGCTGCTCAGGCGTGCGCTCCTCCGAGCTCCGCCTGTGTGCGTTCTGTTGGAGCGTTCTGTTCTTTCTGACAGTTTACATGTCTCTAGCCAATACAGGCACACCTTTGAAAATGTGGGCAATATGACTTGACAAGCACCAGTAAAAGTCTACTTACTTAGAGGAGCAGGTAGGCCTTCAGGCAATGCCAGTTAGTCAGAAGTAAAACCGATCTATCATAGCTCAGCTGTGTCAGGATGAAGTGCAACTTTGCGAGAGTCCTGCTGCAGCCATACAGTCACGCAGGTAAACGCGCGCTCATACATCCAGCCTATGATATGTCAGTTGGAAAATAAGAAGGCGTTCAATGTTGGTTTAACGCGGCCCGATCAGTCTTGATGCATGTTGTTCGCAGGAATGTGGTGCTTGCGCCTCCAGACTTGCGCATGTCAGCTCCGCGGGAGGGGGGGGGTGATGTAGTACACCCTAGGCTAGGTGCTCCCGCTTAAATTCAAAGCCGGCCCAGCTATGCGAATGGCAAAGACTGAACGACTACACGTTCCGATTGCAGCCAAGGAGTACCAAGCCTGTCTCGTGTCACGCCAGGGAAATAAGTGCATAGGCAGTGCAAGTGCTGGGCACAGCTTCACGTGGAAAGCGCGAGCCGGGCGCACAGTGGCCAACAGAGCTGTGCACTTACCAAGTGCACGCCGCAGTGACCACTGGTGCGCTGATGGACGGGCACGCGCTCACTTGCAGCACGCAGATCAACGAGTGCAAAGCAGAGTGCTCAGCTGCTGCTCTGATGGGGCCCCGCTTGCCCACCTTGACAACCCCATGTGTCCGTGCTGACAGGCCCAGCGCCGTGAGATGCCGGCGCGCTCCCGGGCAGCCTCGGCGCGCTGTGGCGGCGCAGGCCGCCCGCGGCTCCCGCAATGAGCGCGCGCGCCAGCCTCGTCCTGCGGCTGGCCGTGTGCGCGCTGTGCCTGCACTGCGCGGCGAGCGCGGCCGCCTTCCGCAGCCCGGCGCACAGCCCGCAGCTGCTGCGCGGGACAGCCGGCCAGGAGCGCAGGGCGGCGCCGGCGCCGCCCAGCAGCGCTCAAGGCAGTGACGCAGCAAAGCCAGGCAATGACGCAGCAAAGCCCACCACCATGCAGGCCAGCTTTGAGAAGGTGTACAAGACGCACAAGTGGACCAAGCTGGGCGGCGGCTCGGGCCTGGGCAGCCACCTGCCCAACACCGTCCTCACGCGGCGCATCATCCTGACGGTGGGACCCCTGCCTGCTGGGGCGGCCGCGGCTGCCACCCACCGGTCACCCTCCCTGGTCCCTCTACCAACCTCCTGACGGTGGGGCCCCTCTGCCGGCTGGGGCGGCCGCGGCTTGGCCGGGAACCAGGAGGTCTGGAACTGGGCTGCAGGCCTGAGACTGCCGGGTGTGAAACCAGCCGCCCGCCCGCTGCCCTCCCTGCTCCCTGCCAACCCCGGCCAGCTGCGTGGCACGGTTGCGCAGCTCACCGCGCGCCAGTTCGCGCAAGTCACCGCGTGATGCTGCGCAGGTCGTCAACCTGTACGGGATCGGCTCGATGATGGACGCGCCGTGCGGCGCGGCCGCGTGGCAGCCGTCGCTGCTGGAGGAGATCGAGCGGCACCGCCCGGGCTTCAGGCGCGCCGCCAGCGCCCGACAGGGGCCTGGCCGCCGGCCCAGGGGCCAGCGGCCTTGGTCTGGCCGCGGTGGCGCGCCAAGCGCCTTGCTCGCTGCACCTTGCGGCCCAGCCTATGGTACCGTCCATGGCCCTGTCTCCCAAGGCAGACAAGCAGCGCCCATGTCAATTCTTAGTCGAAGCGCTCAGGGCGCCCGCGCCTGCAGGTACCTTGGCCTGGACATCGTGCGCGACGTCGTGGACGACAACCAGAAGCGCTTCACGCACGAGCCCGACTGGAGCTTCATGCTGCGCGACATCACGCAGCGGGCGAGCGCCGCCCTGACCCGCACGCCGTGACATGCTGTGACGCGCCGCGGCCTCACCCTGACCAGCAGCTCGCTCACACTTACCGCAGGCACGCTGTCATGGACTGACGGCCTTGGGAGGTGGCAGTCCACTGCTCTGCAAAAGACACTCTCCGAACTGTGAGCGGCTGTAACACAGCCTGTGTCAAGGCGTGCACCACATGCTGCATGCCGTGCCAGTCTGTGGCCTGAGGCGGGAAGGACCTCGCGTGCGCGCAGGGGCCGCTCCCCAGCGGCTACGAGCTCATCCTGTGCCGCGACGCGCTGCAGCACCTGCCGCTGCTGTCGGTCGTGGACGCGCTGGAGAACTTTGCGCGCAGCGACGCGCGCTTCCTGCTGGTGCGGCCGCCCACAGCCGGCCGCGCGGCGCCTGGCCATGCTAGGGTTAGGGTAGGGGCGGCGCGGCGCGCCGTCTGGGTGTGCGGCCCTGCTGCTCTCGGCGCGCGCGCGGGCCGCGCGCGGGCTGCCACGCGCCAGAGCCTGCCAGCGCAGCGCGCCTGCAGTGCTCGGTGCCAAGTGGAGCGCTGGGCTGCCCGACGATCTCTGCGCTGTGACCTGACAGCGGGTGCGCTGCGCGGGCGAGCAGGTGGGCTCCTACATGAAGAACGGCACCGGTGAGAACTTTGACGTCCCGCCCGGCGAGTACTACGACATCGACCTCATGCAGCCGCCGTTCAACCTGACCGCGCCGCTGCTGGCCTTCAACGAGCTCACGTGCGGCCGCCCGGCCCCGCCGCGCAGGGGCTCGCTGCAATGCCGGGGCGTGTGCGGCAGGCTCTGTGGCGCGCGCGGGTGCCATATCGCACTGCCGCTGCAGTGCAGCGGCATGCTCAGCCGCGAGCGCCCGAAGTGGGCTCCTGAGCTCAGCCCGTGAGGATGGCCACAGTGCAGAGGCATGTCCAGTCGTGACCGAGGTCCCCGTCATGTCGACCAGCCGGCACACGAGGCGGGCTGCCTGCGAGGGCGCCCGCCGCCGGCAGCCTCACTCCAGGCACTCCAGGCAGCTGCGCTCCACAGGCGGCGGGCCCGGAAGGTCGCCAGTAAGGGCCGCCTGACGCGGCAGGCCCCGCGCCGCGCGCAGGCACCACCTGACCAACGGCAAGGACCCGGACAAGCACCTGCTGCTCTACAGCGTCAACGAGCTGCGCGCCGTGGACTGGGAGGCCATGCGCGGCCGCGCGCGCCTGGCCGCCACCCTGGAGCTGCTGGCCGCGCGGCGGCGCGAGAAGAGCGCCGCCGGCCAGGCCGCGCAGGCCTGGCCGGCCTGGTCGCGCCTCTGGGCGCCGCGGCCGGCCGACAACAGGACGTCGAGAAACGGCGGGCATGTCAATGCGGGGAATTCATCCAATTCATTCCTACGCTCAAAGCCCGGATTCAACTAGTCATATCTTCGCGACGGCGCCAGCGGGGAAGCAGGCGGCGCCTGCCCAGCGCGCGCCGGTAGCTACTGGGAGCCAGGCCGGCCGCGCCTTTGGAGGCTGACGGCCGCGGCGGAGCGATGAGTGGAGCCCGGTCTGAACAGGAAGCTGTGCGCAGGGCGGCCGCGTCTGCGGCGCAATGTGAAGTGATCGTGCCTGCACTGAGAGGGTACTGCGGCTCATAAGGGGAGGTTGGTGCCTCGGTGGGTATTGCGGCTTTTCCAGTGGGCTGCACGCGTCCCTGCTTCAAGATTTGCTCGTCCCAGGAGAACAGGCATGGCTCCTAGAGCATGGACACCTGAATGCCACATTGGCATTGTTTGATGTTCCGTGCAAAACCCATTACGTCAGAGACAGTGTTTAGGCCAGAGTGAGCGATTAGGCCAGAGTGAGCAAAGTCAACGCGCTGGGTCGCCATGTCCATGCAAACTTGCTTGTGCGCAGACGCGCATCACCATGTCTATGTATATCAGATGTGAGAAGGATAGGCAGCAATGCACGCATGGTGCAGTCGCTATGACTTGGAAAGGAAAAAGGTGTTAGATGAAATTGAGTGCAAGAGAGACCCTAGCGCACCCTCAGGCTTGTAATTTCAAGAAGCACAGCTCGCGTGACAAGCGCTTAAAGACTGCAGGCTGCCTGCAATTGGGGTCACAGCAAGCTCTACCAAGCCTCACTCACGTCAGCGGTGCGTGCTCTCATCTCTGAGCATAGGGACCGCGCTTTCAAAACAAGAGGCTACTAGTCGCAAAGCACCCAAAGTCCCTACACAGTGCCTTGTTGGCGAGGCTCAAATGCAGGCAAAAGTGCTTCGCAGCTATGTGTAGCGCAAAGCATGCACACGCGCTGCTTCAAATAATGCTGCGCAGCTGGGGCCAACGTCATGGGCTGCTGCTTTCCAAAGCAGCGTCCTGATCCCCCCGCGTCTGGCTGTTGCAGGTGCTCCCCGTACGCGCGGCGCGTGTGCCCCAGGGGCGCTTCCAACAATGCGCGTGCTGCGCGTTGCAGCATGCGTGTGCTTGTGCGGCCTGCTGGCCGCGGCGCCGGCGCTGTGCCAGCAGCCGCGCGCTGCCGCGGGCGCGGCTAGCGGCCCCAGGCACCCGCTGGTGGGCATAACGAGCCCGACCGCGGGCGCCACCGTGCTCGCCAGCCGCGCACGGATCCTGGATGACCCTGTCGCGCCCGTGGGTCCAACGCCGCTTGACGCGGCAGCCCTGGTCGCCGCGCTGAACGAGCTCGCGGCCGCATCGCCGCAGCCCGCCGATGCCGACGCCTTCGGCACGTCCTACGCATCCTACGCCGCCGCCGCGGACGCTGCGCCGGCCGCCGCCGGCGGCCCAACCGGCGGCGCGACCCGGGTCTCCATCACGGAGGTCGCGCCCCAGGACTCCCTGCTGGAGCTGGAGGCGGCCGCGCCCGCGCCCGCCGCGCCCGCGGCCGCCGAAGCGGACGACGCTGAGGGCGAGGCGGACGAAGAGGCGGCTGACGAGGCGGCCGCCGAGGACGGCCCCAGCGGCTCCACGCTGGCGGCGACGGCGCGGCGCGCGACCGGCACGCAGCCGGCCACCTACACGCTCGCGGTGCCCGTCACGTTCATCGGCGCGACGACGTTCCCTGGCAAGGTGACCAACGCGACCGGCGTGATGAACATGCCCACGGCCAACACCGCTGCGCAGCCGACCTCGCTCGCGGTCGCGCCCGACGGCGGCCCGGCCGGCGGCGGCGCGCTCGTCAACGGCGAGGGCTTCCGCAGCGCCGAGTTCGCGGCGGCCGTTGGCGCGTCCGCGCCCGGCGCCGCGCCGCTCTTCACCAGCTTCCAGGCGCAGCGGCTGGCGACGGGCAAGGGCAAGGGGCGCGGCAAGGCCGGCAAGAAGAAGGGCAAGAAGGGCAAGGGCAAGAAGAAGGGCAAGGGCAAGAACAAGAAGACTGGCAGCGCCGGCGCGGCGGGCACCGAGGGCGCGGCCGCGCCGCGCCTGTACGCGCGGCCCGCCAGCGCGGCCATGGGCATCAAGGCGCTCACCAGCAAGCAGCTCAAGAAGCGCGCGGAGTCGGGCGCTCACGTGCGGCCCGCGTCTGCTCGTCTGCCCTGGAGCCGGGCTGGAGCGTGGCTGTCAGGGCCGCTGGGAGTGTGCCCAGGGTGACAGCCGGGCGTGTGGGGGTACTGAGAGAGCGGGAGAGGCAGAGGCTGTCGGCCTGCAGCTTGCTCGCGGCCCAGGGATCTCAGGGTTCCCAGCGCCGCGCGCGCGCAGGCGCCCGTGACGTCCGCATACAGCGCGGCGCGCGGCGACGCGGCGGCCGCGCTGCCGGCCGCCAGCCCCGCCAAGGGCCTGCAGGCGCACGGGGTCACGTCGCTGCTGGCCGCGCGCCCGGCCGGCTCGCTCGCCTCGGTCGACCCCGCGGCGGCCGCCGCGGCCGACACCATGCTCTGGCGCTCGCTGTCCGGGCCGCACCATGTGCGCCCGCGCCCGCCCTGCAGATGCGCGCTCGGCCCTGCATGTGAGCAAGGGCGCATGCGCGTGTGCAGGCTCGCACACTTGCCGGTCAGCCGCGGCCAGAGCCACCATGTCCTGTCAATGGGCAGCCCAGACGCTCACGCTAGTTGCGACGGCAGGGCGGCGCGGCGCCACACAGCGCGCCCGCGCCCGCGCCGTCCGCGGCGGAGGCGCCCGCCGGCCAGGCGGCGCCGGCCGCGCCCGCGCCGGGCGCGCGCGCCGCGGACGCGCGCGCCGGCGTGCCCGCCGTGCCCGCGCCGCAGCGCCTCAACGCGGCGGCCGCCACCGCGCGGCTGCCGCTGCTGTCGGCCGTGGACGCGCTGAGCGTGCAGCAGCAGGCGACCATCCTGGCGTCCGCGCCGGACGTCGCGCTGTGCGCCGGCAACGGCTTTGTGGTCGAGGTCATCAACCAGGTCGGTGCCTGGCGCACCGCCGCTGCCCAGAGCACCGTGGTCATGCCAGGCAATGCCACATGCATGCGTAGTCATGCGGGCAAGGCAAGCCCGCACCCTGCTCGCACGTGTCTTGATCTGTGTCGTGCCGCCCCCGTCGCACTCAGACAGGTGCACTGCGCTGCTGCGCCGCCCATGCGCACACATGCGTCTTACCGCGGCCGCCCGCCGCCGCAGCTGATGGCCGTGTTTGCGGTGAACGGGTCGACGGTGACGCCGCCCACCGCGCTGCCAACGCTCTTCGGCTCGGGCGCGCCGTTCGACCGGCCGGGCTTCTTCGCGCAGCCGTCATGTGCGCCCTCCGCCCGCGCCATCATTGCGCCGGTGGCGTGCGCAGGGCACCATGGCACTGTGCCTGCATATCGATTGGAACACCTGAAGCCGCTGAGCACTGCAGACCTGACGTTGTCATGCGTAGCGTCGGCGCAATGCATGCAGCTCCGGCTCATCATCAGGTGGACCTCCAATACAAGTAGCACCCATTGTCGGGCTGGCGCAGCTATCGCACCTACACATGGCCAGGTAGCTGGAGGAGCCTGCTTCCCGCCTTCACGCTCGGTGCCCATGCCCGCCCGCCCACAGGCGTGTACGACGCGGCGGACTCGCAGCAATGCCCCCTGAACCCCACCCTAACCCTAAATCTATCATGCAGCCGCATGGGGCTACCCTGTAACCTGGGCGCCCGCCGCGCGCGCGCGCAGAGGCGTGTACGATGCGGCCGACTCGCAGCGCTTCGTCCTGGGCGCCAACTACGTGCTCACCGACAAGGCCATTGTGCTGTTCCCTAACCCTAGCCCTAACAATATTCCCTACCCGCGCGCAGGCGTGTACGACGCGGCCGACTCGCAGCGCTTCTTCCTGGGCGCCAACTACGTCCTCACCGACAAGGCCATCGTGCTGTTCCCTAACCCTAGCCTTAACAATATTCCCTACCCGCGCGCAGGCGTGTACGACGCGGCCGACTCGCAGCGCTTCTTCCTGGGCGCCAACTACATCCTCACCGACAAGGCCACCGGCGCCGTCAGCGACTCCATCTACGTCATCGCCACCTCCAACTCCTCTGGTGCGGCGCGCGCAATACCCTACTCTGCCCTACCCCAGCCATCCTCGTGATCGCCGCCTCCACCTCCTCTGGTCCGGCGCACGCATGTGGTGCTCCCGTGCTTGCCGATCATGCCTGGTGCGTCAGCGCACACCTGGGTGTTGAGTGCTACTTCAACCCTACCTCAATGGGGCGCCCGCGGCAGACCCGAAGCAGGGCTGGACGGGCCCCTTCATGGTGCTGACCGACGGCCTGGCGTTCAACGGCTCCGCGTGGACGCCCGAGCTAGCTGCATGCGCGCCCGGCGGCTGCCTGGGGGACGCGCCCGCGCTCGGCCTCGACCAGCACGGCCTCTGGCGCGCGGCCCGCCCGCGCGCCGGAGGCGTAGGGTCAGGGCTCAGGCCCCCTGTGCGCCGCAGCTAGTACCACATGCTCGCGCGCCGCGCGCCACCACGCGCGTTGAGCGTGCAAGGATGCTGCAGCGTGGGGCGCCGCGCACACTGCTTTGCGCGAACCACACGCAGGTGCCGAGCGGTCAAGCTTCGGTCCACTCTGGCACCCCTGGTTTTTTCTTCGAGCTGGTTGGCAGCTGCAGGCAGGCAAGTGCGCACGCTGCGGTCAGCTGGACAACCGCGCGGCGGCTGCGCATAACCCCTGGCCGCCCCGCACCGGCCCGCATTGCTGACCGCCGCTGACGTGTGCCCTGCCGCTGCGCAGGGTGGCCGTAAACCTGTTTGCGCCGGGCGGCGGCCCCTTCGTGGGCCCGCTGCTGGTGGGCGTGAGCAAGGCGGGCCTAACGGCGGCCGCGGGCGCGGCCAAGTTCCCCGCCACGCAGACGCTGGCCGGCTGGCCGGCTGACCCGCTCGCCTTCTCGCTCATGCCCGCGCGCACGCAGGCGCGCGCCCAGCAGCGCCGCCGCACGCGTGCAGGGGCCTGCCTCCAGCCTGCCTCCTTACTAGGTAGGCGGGCTGGAGCACAGCTGCCAGGGGAGAGAGGCAGGCTGAGCACAGCTGCTAGGGCCTGGCAGGCACCGCGCTCAATCGCCTGAACTGCTCTGCTGCCCCTGTACCCGCGGCCTGCCAGGCCCTGAACCGCTCACGCTCCCGCGCGAGCAAAGGCACCGCACGCAGCAAACTCCGCAGCTGTCCTCAGCCGTGTGGGGTTCCCGGCGCAGGCCGGCAGCGCGCACAACACGTCCGCCAACGGCACGCTGTTCGTGGTGGCCACGGCCGCGCCGCTGCAGGCGCCCGCCGCCGCACCGCGCCCGCTCATGACCTGGGCGATCACCAACACGGCCAGCCTGTCAGCCCCGGTGCGGCGCGTGCTTGTCAACCCTACCATGACCCTGATCGCGGCCCTGTTGGTGGTAGCGGACGCGCTGCGTGTCGGCTGATGGTCAAGTGTGAGGGTGTCGCGGAGCGAGTCTGCATGCACGCCGTGCGGCATGCATCGGGATTCGCGCCGCCTGTCCTCCTGTTTCTGATTACAAGGCCGTGCACGTTGGACGCAGGGTCAGCAGACGTGCTCCGAGGTCCGCCTGCATATCAGCAGTGTAGTTTCTGCACGTACAGTGGCGTACGGCAGCGCATGTGTTCCCAACGCCTCCGTACCTGCCAAGCCGGTGGGCACTGAATCAGCTTTTTGCGGGCGGCAGGGCGGCGCCGTGCTTGTCTCAGCGCCGTCAACGCCGAACGCCCTGCCGGTGGTCGCGCCGGACGCGCGTGGGCTGGGCCTGGTGGCGCACCAGCCGGGCGGCGCGCCCGCGCTGCGCCCCGGCGACGGCCGCGTCACGGGCCTCAGCTACTCCGGCGGCCTGCTGTGGGCAGGTCCGGTGCCCTTTCGCAGGGGCACGGCGTACTATCCGCATGAGGGGTTGTCTGCCCATGTACTAGCTCCCTTGAGGCTGCTGTCCAACAGGGTGCGGGCGGGCGCCCCAGGAGACCCTTTCTTCAATCCAGAAACCACTTCATCAACCGCTTGATGTGCCGGCGCCCCTGGGCGGGCTGCGGCGCCCACCTGCGGCATATGCAAGACAAGACAGCATGCCTGACCCAGCGTGGCGCAGCGCGCCGGGGCCGGTACCCTGCTGCATGTGACATGCTTGCGGCCCTTCCCATGCACTAAGCCCTAAGCGGGTCCGCTGCTGACGCGCGGCCGCCTGGGGCGCGCAGCCGCGTCCACCGCCGCAACCGTCAACGGCAGCCTGGTGCAGGGCGCCGCCTACTGGGTCCTCGACCCGGCCGCGCCGTCGCAGGGCTACGCGCCGACCGTCAAGCTCCAGGGGTGCGCGCAACATCATGTCAGTGCCACCAATAGCCAAACCTGTGGGGAGCTTCCTTGGCGGTCTGGGGAGTGCGGCATTACATGCCGAGCCTGCGGCTGCATGCTCTGCCGCCTGGCGCACTGAGGAGGGTGTCGAGCGGGTCTGCGACATGCATGGCCGCGTCTAAGGGCGCCTGGCTATGCATTTCCTGCAGTATCTACAGACACAAAAGATGGATTGGCTTACAATGCGTATTTACTCTCCTCAAACCGCCAGTGCGCTTCCAGCTCAGATGGGCCGGCGGGCCGGCAGGTATGTGGCGGCGGCGGATGTAAGCCTGCTGAACCCAGTGGTCACCGCCAATGCAGCCGGGCAGGGCATCCTGGCGGGCAACGTGGTCGGCCGCGGCACCAACCTCACGCTCGCCTACGCGCCGGTCACGCTGACCTCGCATGGTGCGCTGGGGTAGAATGACATGAGGAGTTGGTTCCTGTGCTGACCACTAGAGCTTGCACATGCGCTACACCCAGATGCCCTGCAGGTTGTTAGCAATTAGAATCGCCTGTCTTGCAAAAGTAGCACCTGCCTCATTGTGGGCAGCATGGCGCCAACTTGTGCACTGACATGCAGCAGACCCTCCTGGCCGGGGACTTCAGCTTGGTCCTGTCATGCTTGCTGAGCGACCTACTCAATCTGTTGTACATTTTGAAGAGAGGCGCATGCCTCGTTATACCATAGTACTGCAGTCACGCTGTTGGTCTAGTGTGCGCACGGCCACGCTGCAAACCCGCAGCATGTGCGCTCTTGACGCCAGACAAGAAATGATTCCACGAGCTTCAACTCCACGACCCCTGCGCAGGCGTGTCCGCGCTGCTGCACGAGCCGCGGACGGCCGACATTGCGCTGCAGGGCTTCAGCGCGAGCGGCCCCGGCGACCTGCTGGCGAGCGGGCACACCTCGGCCGCCGCGGTGGACGAGGCCGGCGACCTGTGGGTGGCCACGGAGGTCGTCGGCGCGCCGACCCTCTACTGCACTGGCCAGGCGCGCCGCTTGACAGCCCGCTGGCCTGCGTTGGCCGCAACACCGCGCTGTCTTGCTCTGCTCTAATAAGCTTGCCTTACTGTGGAATGTGCCCACGGATGTGCTCATTTGCCTGTTGCATTTGCCTTGTGGTGGTGCCCTGTCTGTTCTGTGACAGCCTGCATGCGGCGGTGGTGAGCGCAGTGCAGCGCAAGGGTTTAATGAATGCGCGCAGGTCTTCTCCACCCAGCCGCTGTGCCCCAACTGGGGGACGCTGGCCCTGCGCATCAACGCGTCGCTGTTCGCCTGAGGACTCCTCTTACGTATGCGCGATGGCTTGAGCGCCTGATGGCCTGCCAGGGCTGTGCGCTCTGCGACGAGCCTGCCCCTTGGTCGGTGAACAACCACAACGAATGCCAACCCTCCAGAGTATGGGTACTTGTCGTTTTACGGCGTTTGTGACGACGCTGTTCATCCACGCATGCTGCTGGGCTTTGGTGCCGTGACGAGCCGCTCCACCCGCCTCGCTGGACGCGCGCGCGCCACGGGATCGAGGCCATGCACTGGGAAAGCGTGCGAGCCTCTGTCTGGAGCCTGTGGACTACGGGGGTGATGCTGTCACCCTGCAAGGACACGCCATGCTGCGCACTTTGCTGCAATCAAGGAACTGGCATGACGGTTCTCGATTATTTCTGGGTGCTTAGGCTTTTCCACAATGCAGCAACACTAGCGCACGGCAGCTTTGGTGCCTACGATGCATGCTTGCATTTGACAGTGCTCACGCTGTAAAGTGACTTCGGTGCAACAGTGCGCACCGAGCTTACAGAGTACCCCTGCTGCAAGCGCAGACGTCCACCTCGCAGCAGCGCATGCCGCGGCGACCGGGCAGAATCATGCCCATGTCAAAGCCCAGCATGCAACTTCCAGCATCCCTGGACGGCGCTGTGAATTTGGGAGACACAGGACCGCTGTCTATGCGCTTCAGGCGTTGGCAGCGCCGCAGGGCCCGGCGCTGCCGCAGCGCCCTCAGCAACTGCAAACCGCCCGCAGCACCCCTGAGAAAACTACTGGCGTTTAAGCAGCGCTGCAGAGATTGCCAGAAAAGACCCGTCTTCTAGCCCGCATCCCACGACTCCAGCGCAGGGGAGCGGCACCCAGCGCGAGACCTGCCACACTGCCGCTCAGTGCTCCGGAAGCGCGGTGCCGCGCTCCAGGTTGGCCTTGATCTCGCGCGTGTGCGGCGAGAAGAAGCGGTCAATCTTCTTGTTGAACATCTCGTTGCGGTCATTGATCGAGTCCACGTCCTTCTCCGGCTCGAACGCGCGGCGGCGGCTGATGGTCTTGCGTGCGCCCTTGCGCGCATTGAGCTCCATGACCATCGCGTCCATGCGCTCCACGGGCACCGGCGGCGCCACCTGCAGGGCGCGGCCAGGGTAGGCTTAGGGTTGCGATGGGTCACATTCCATCGCGGGCGTTGGGGCGTGGCGCCGCGGGTGCGCGGCACGCACAGGTCGCGCGGCGCGCAGCGCGAGCGGCTGCCGCAGACGCAACCGGCGCCACCAGAGCTGCCGGGGGGCGCAAAGCGCTGCCAGTCGGGGGTCGCAAAGCGGCGGCCGACCGGCGCACCCCGTAGAGCATGGAGTCGCCGGCGCGGTAGAACTCGGGCTGCGTGGCCTTGGCGGCCTCGTAGGCGGCCAGGTCGACCGGCACCTACGCGGCATGGCGCCAGGGTGACTAGGATTTAGGGTTACATCAGGGTCACAGTGGGTGCGCTCAACAGCGGCAAGGGGTCAGGGCGTCGGCGGCGGCGCGCACCTTGGCGGCGCGCTTGTCGTACGCGGCCGCGTACGCGCGCGCGGAGTGGCCGTCCGCGCCCGCGCCGGGCGCGCCGTCGCGCTTACGGTAGTGCATCGCCGCGCTCTCCGCCGTGTGCAGCCGGTGCTCCTGCGCGGCAACCCGCGCGCTCGCACGTGCGCGATGACAGCACCCAACAGTGTGATACGAGCAATCGATGGCCCCTACGTATAGATGCCAGTGCGTGAAGCATGAAGTCAATACTGAGCCTGGCAAGCATCACCCCTGTCCCACGCGGGCGGGCGAGGCCCTGCAGCCCGCATGTGCACGTGTCCCCGCCTGCACGCCCCGACCAAATGGTGCGGCTGAGCAGGGTTAGGCTTGGGGTCTGCCGCACACGCCTGCTCCGGCTCCAGACCCAGGCGCTTGAGCTCATCCACGCGCTTCTTTTTCTGGTCCTCGTACCATTTGCGCTTGGAGCCCGAGCCGTCTGCAGCGCCCTCCGGCAGCGCCTGCCGTGCCGCCGCGCCCGCGCCGGACCCCTCAGCTCGCGCTCAATTCGCTGCGCTTAGCAGCGCTGCATGCACGAGGCATGCCATACCAGAGGTTGCTCGCTGCAGCGGCCCGGTGACTGGGTGACGCTTGCGCAGCCACATGAAGCGCCTGGCAGCTAGAGCGCCCTCTCGGCGCGCTCCGCTTTGGTGTGGCACTGTGTATGGCACTGGCTGGGGTGGCATGCATGTGGGCAGTGCATCCTGTGCTCCCTCATGAGGAGGCAATCAAAGTCTGTGTTCCACACTTCTCCCTAAGTCTGTCTCTTGACTCTGTCAGTTGCATACCTGTTGCTGCCAAGTTGATAGGGGAAGCAAACACAAAATCTGAGCGCAGCGGGCCCGCGCTTGCCCCCCACGCGCCCTGGGCCAGCACCTTGCGCCGCTTCTCGGCCACCACGGCGTTGTGGTTGGCCTTGCGGCTGGCGGCCAGCTTCTGCTGCAGCTCCCACAGCTTGCGCTGCCGCGGGTTCATGCCCTCCGTTGGGTCGTACCCCCCTGCCGGCCGCATTGCAGGCCACGTCAGGGTCGGCTCGCAGGGGCTGCGCCGGCCGGCGAGGCTGCAAACTAGCGCAGCTGCGCGGCCTGCTTGCGCGCTTTCCGCATGCCGCGGTCCACACTACCTCGTATGCGCCCGGCGCAAACGCCCGATTGCAGCCGCGGTGACGGCGCGGGGCGCTGCCCTGTCGGGCTCACAGCACTTCGGCCGCCTCTGCATCCCTTCCACCGCAGCACGCGCCCCAGACCGTCGCAGCAACCGTGCGCTGCATACGCAAATTGTTACTTATGGGTCGTGGCTAGGGTTAGGGTTACAGTGGCCCGTGCAGCACCTTCCTGGGCGCCGTCTTCATCTGCACGGCGTGCAGCCTCCCCGTCGCCCCCGTCCTCGTGCGCTGCGCCGGCGCGGCCGCTCGCGCCCTCCCCCGTAGCGCCGCCGGGGTGCGCGCCCTCAGCGCTCCCCCGCCCCGCACCAGCCTGGCGGTCGTCCGGAGCTGCTTCGCCGGCTGCCCCCCGGCCGCTGCCGCCTGCCTCCGCCCCTGCCAGCTCATCCTGCACATGCACACGTACACACATTGAACACAACACTGAGGTTCAGACCCTAGGGCGAGGTGCACAGGCTGCTTGTGAGGCCCTCAAGTCCTCTGCGATTGGCGTCTCATCCTGCATATAACCGACCGGCAGCAAACAGCGCTCACTATGGTCTGCTGCCCTTGTCCCAGCAGGCAGACTTGTTTGCCTGCATGTGCACAGCATGTGCATATGATTCCGGCTCACTCATCAACCACACCCTTGAACTGCCATTCCTCGCATTATTCATCAGGCACACCACCGCACTGCCATTCCTTCTGATGTCAAGACACTGTCAGCACAACTCTCACAGTCTCGCATTTCTGCGTGCGTGACACAAAGCAGAAGGTCTGTGGAGAGGGTCTGTGGAGGCTGGGGGCCCCTGCGCGCGCACCTGCGCGGTGCGCGCCGGCGGCGGCGCGCGCATAGGTGCATCCACCTCGCCGCGGATCTGCTTCAGCCGCTGCAGCGACTCCTGGTCGGGGTTCACCTGCGCCGCACCCCGCCGCATCATGCCGCAGCAACGCGGCCACCCTCAGTGTCTCCACATTCTCTGCTGAAATCTGACAGTCTGGTGGCGCATAGAGTCTGCAAGTCTCCGCAAGTCTCCGAACGGGGCTGGCCTCCTCGAGCCGACCCCGCCTGACGTCCCTGGCCCTGCTCGGGGCCGGCGGCGGCGCCGCGCCTGCAACGGGTCCTTGCGCAGGTTGGTCTCCTCCTCCTTTGCCGCCACCAGGCGCGACAGGATCTGTCGCCGGCTCGGCAGCTCGCCGCTGTCCGCGATGGTCACCGCCTTGGTCGGCTTGCCCGAGCGCGTGCCGCACGCCTCCATGCGCCGCACGATCTGCATCCCCTCCTCCACCTTGCCGAACACCACTGCGGCGCGCGCAGGTGCCGGGTCGCTCGGCGCGTGTGGAGCGCCTGTCAACTGTCTCCTTGCACGTACAGCCAAGCGGGGGGTGGTGAGCAGTGCTGCGCACCGTGCTTGCCGTCGAGCCAGGCGCAGGGCACCGTGCAAAGGAAGAACCTGCGATCAGGACAACCGGACTTGGAGCGTCGTTGCCAATTCAAAGAGCGTGGTCAGCAAAGAAACACAAGCATGTGCGTACTGGCTGCCGTTTGTGTCCTTGCCCGCATTTGCCATTGACAATATGCCTGTTCCCCACACTCCCAGTCAGCAGTGGTGCCTGCAAGCCGGATTCACAGTGCGGCAAAGTGGCTGCAGAGCAGGGCGCTGAACACAGCGCGCCCGCTCACCCGGCGCATCATGCTTGTGCCGGAAGTTCTCGTCCTCAAAGGTGGGCCCGTAGATGGACTCGCCGCCCGTGCCGTCGCCGCGTGTGAAGTCCCCGCCTTGGCACATCTGCGGAGCGCGCCCCGCACTCAGGTGCAAGCCCCGCGGCGCTTGCACAACCACGGCCCGCCGGCCTGCGCCGCGGCGCTGGCCTGCGGGCAGGGGCGCTCACAAAGTCGGGTATTATCCTGTGGAACTTGGAGCCCTTGAAGTGCAGCTTGTGCCCTGTGCGGCTGAGGCCGGCGCCGACGCAGAGCGCGCGGAAGTTCTCCGCGGTGCGCGGCACGGTGTCCGCGAACAGCGTGATGGCCACGCGGCCCGCGGGCTCGCCGTCCAGCTCAATGTCGAAGAACACGCGCGGGTTGTCCATCGTGCGGTCCATGGCTGCTGCGCTGTCAGCGGCGCCTGCACAGGCCAGGGACTGTCTGGTCGGGGAGCAGCGTCACGATGAACACTTTTGCTCCCTCTGCTTCTGGTGGTGTGTGCACCAAACCCTAGCTAGGGTTCAAGGCAATTCTGGCTTCCCCTGGCAGCCGCTTGTTCATGGAGGGCGGCCCAAATCCCACATTACAGCGCATGCAGGAGCGCGCGCGCACCGAGGCGCAGTGTTAGTGTCAGCGTCCGGCGTTAGTGCTGGCTGTCCTGGTGTGGCAGTTTGAAGGACTTGCTATGCGCCACACCGAGCGGACCGGGAGAGCAGACGCTGCAGCGGTGCGGCATGCGCCTGGACACGCGACCCAATTAGTGCGCAGAGCGCATTGCTGTTCTGCAGCACCTTGGATCAGAGCGGCGCCGGGCGGAGCGGCTGCTACGCAAGGAGAGGCGCCTGGGCGCCACCGCGCAGCTCCTGACACACGCACGCCGAGCGTCGGAGCGGCGCGGTGGCGCCCTGGCCCCTTTCCTTGTGTGGGAGCCGCTCCGCCATGCGTCGCCCCCTCCCGAGGTGTGGTGGAAGAACAGGCGCTCTGTCGGCCGGTTGGGCAAAGTGTTGAGCCCCCCGCCGCCACCCAACTGCCGCAGCCTCTGCTCCTCGGTCCGCTCGGAAGTGCCGCACCAGCGCTTCGACCAGGCCGGCGCTCTGGCGGCCGTTTGGGAAGTGTATTTAGCCATGTGTCCCACCGCCGCAGCCTCTGCTCCTCGGTCCGCTCGGAGGTGCCGCAGCAGCGCTTCGACCAGGCCGGCGCCGGCGCGCCCAGCACCGCAGCTGGTGCGGACAGCTTCTGGCCGGATTTGGCAGGGACGTGAAGCGGACCCTAGGGCGCTGCGCCTGCGGCGGCCTCCGCCGACCCTGCCTCGCACTTGCGCTGGCTGTGGCGGCCCCATTGGCGAGCACCGAGCTGACGCCCCAGCCTCACACCCTGGGCCCGGCACGCATACCTTTTGGCCCTAGCCCACACAAACCACCAGCACTTTGCCAGAGTCCGTGCTGCCCAATCCTGGTCTGGCGCAGTATCATGGGCCTCAGTGTTGCAAGGGCGCACAGCTGTAGGTGACTGATACAGTGCCCTATCCCTTGCAGCCGGGCGTGCTCGTGGCACGGCGCCGCCAAAGCTTTAGCAAAGCGTGCAGCTATATCTGGGGAGGGAGCAGCTGCCGCGTCTGGTATGTCCCACCCAGGCGGCGCGGTGCTACAGCGCTTTTCATGGCCCACTCGTGCTCCTTGGGCGTTGTGAGCAGGAGACGGGCAGTGGGCATGCCCAGAGTGCATTGTGTTTGGCCATGGTTCAAAGTGCAGTCGGGTTGCTTGGATGCCTTTGGTGGTATATGCTTGTTGGTGTGTCAAGTGTCAAGCCTCAGCGCCTTCTCATAGCCTACACACCGAGCCAGTGTTAAGACGTTCAGTGTCCTGCCCATTGCGTCGTCCATCAGGCTCCTAACGCATGTGAGCGCTGGGACTGGTAACTCATGTCGGGCCAGCCTCATGGCACCCGTCAGGTGGAGTGCGCAGAGCACACAGAGCAGCAGTCGATCGTAAATAACCCCAAACTTGTTCACGAAGTATTCACCGGGCCCCGTTTCAGCAATCAGGGGTTGTCAGGGAGGCTCTTCATGCTACGCAGCACACACTCCCAGAAATGACAGAGCGGCTGGACAGCTTCCTATGTCACTTGTGCGCTCTGTTCCTAGCTGCTGTACGCCGTACACAATATAAATGCATGCTCATATAAGCCAGGAAAAGAGGACCCTGTTGTACACCAGAGCTGGCAGCCCAACTAGTGAAGAAATGAATCAGGCCCGGGCCCCGCACTGTCGTGACGCCAGTGGCGTCTGCTGAACGTCATGCGGCCACTGCAGAAGCATTCTGCATGGCCACCAAAGCAGCTGTATGCGTGCACACGTGCGCATTCGCAGCCAGCCGCAAAGGCTGCCGGCTGCCTGCAGGCCTGGCAGAGCGCAGCAGTATGGAAGCAGGGTGCCTAGACACTGTTAGAGAGAGCGAACGCCCCAGCATAGAAATTGCGCGGCACGATCAGGCACTGTGTGCTCGCGAACTTGCAAGCTCGGAGCTGTCGCGTTTGTTCAGCTCAGCATGCCCGCGGCAGGGGCAGCGCAAGCGCCTGAGGCGGTGTCTCAGAGCCCGCCGCCGGGCTGGGGGCCAGGCGCGAGCGCCGCATAGGTGCTGTCCACGAGCACGTCGCCAGGGTTGGCCGGCTGCGCAGCGGGGTCGTCGGCCGCGGCCAGCACCTTGAGCGCGGATGCCAGCGCCTGGCTGTCGCCGGGCGCGAAGGCGACGCGCTGCGGCGGCGCAGGCTCTGCGGTCAGCCGGATCGGCGGGTAGGTGGCCAAGCCGGCTAGGGCTGCTTCCGCCGCCGAAAGCGGCGTGGCCCCGGCGGCAGGCGCGGTCGGGGCGCCGGCGATGGCGCCTGCCAGGCGCGCTGGCAGCGCCGGGTCCGGCTCAGCCCCAAATGCCGCAGCCGCGAGGAACAGCACTGCCAGCAGGCGGATGGGCATGAACATCCTGGTGCACCTGGGGAGCATGCCTGCACGTCAGCCAGTGTGACTTGCCCGACAAGGGTTCTGCATTGCGGGCGCTGCGTGGCAAAGTGGACAGGACACATGCAGCGTACTACGTAGGGTGCTGCGCACCTATTTCGAGTTGCCGTGTCTGCGTTAAAATTGAAGGGGAGAGCTGAACTGCTGCTGTCCTCTGCACAGGCCTTTGAATTTGGGCGAGAAATGCCTGTTCTGGCTCTATTGGAATTTTCTGTGCTTGCACGATACGAGCGTCAACATCATCACAGTTGAGTCGATAGCTGCAAGCAAATCATGCGGGCAGGTTCACCCACAGCTGCCAAAGAGCATGCCCTCGGGGCTCAGGTGAGAGGTCTGCAGCTGCGGTGGTAGCTCCTGCCACGCCCCTTGAAGTCCTTCCCAGAACCTGCTTGACACCATGTACCTTATACTTTGTTGCATACTTTGACGCGTACACCAGTACGAGTAAGGGTTCGAACTGCCTCTCGTCTGGTTGTTTGCATGCATTGGATGGATCCTGCCTCAGAGAGGCTGTTCGTGTATGCGTGATCATTCACACACCATGCAAGTGTATCACGCATACGCAGCCCAGATTGCGCATGCTCGCTGACCTGGGAGGGGTGCCTCAGAACTGCAAATCCTGCAATGGGCAGCACACAAGAGAGCACACGCCAAGCACCTGGCAGGCCCAGTCGTCACGGGCAACCCAGCGCTGGACGCCCTTCCAGCGCGCATGCCACACGCGAGCGCCCCAGACGGCAGTGCCCGCGCGCCCAGCCCAGCGGCGGCAGGGATGCGTCAGATCAGCCACTCTGCGTGCACGGCCAGCGCGGCCGCGGCCGCGCCGCGGCCGCGCCGCGCGAGCACCAGGCCGGGCGTCACCGTCAGGCCGTCCGCGGCCGCCAGCTGCAGCGACAGCTCCGCCACGAGCGGCGCGCGCGCCGCGCCGGCGCCGGCAGCCGCAGGTGCGGGCGCCTCCCAGTTCCGGCACCTGGCGGCGGCCGCGCGCGGCGTCACCGCCCGCCCCTCGCAGCACAAGGGTGCCAACCTGCTGTGTGCGCGCACTGTGCGGCTGCCCGCGGCAGCTGCAGCGTAACTTCAGTGCTGCTGGCCGCTGTCCCGCTCTCGTGTCATAGGTCTTCTTGCAATGCCGCCTGCCGAGCAGACCCGCCGCTCACAAACGCGGCGGCAGCACTACCCCCCCTGGATGACTTCAGCATCCCCAGCGTCGCCAGTGCCGGGGCCCGGGCGGCGCGCGCGCACCGCCCGACGGAGAGGCCCCAGTCGCAGCCGGAGCCGTCGGGCAGCGTGGCCAGCGTGGCGGCCCAGTCCCAGGGCCGGCCGCCGCCGGCGCGCCCGCCGCGCGCGCGCGGCCGGCTTGCCCAGCCGCACAGCGCATAGTCGTCCAGCACGCGCCAGGCGCCTGCGTCGCGGCCGCGGGCGCTCATGCATGCAACAGCAGGTGGCAAGGGCATGCAAGCACTGGATCGCGGTATCTTTGGCGGGAAGGCCGTCGGGGGCAGGAAGTGGGCAGGAAGGGGGCAGGAAAAGCCAAAGTGAATGCGCATCCAGGCTCGGCATGCGCACGCCTTCACGGGCTCCCTCTGCGCAATGCTCAGCCACGCCCGGGAGAGGATTTGTGAACACATGCAAGCGGGCGACCTGGTTCCGCGCACTGCAGTGGTGAGATCAGCAAGCCAGGAAGAACCTTTTTCATGGGTGAGCTGCGGCACGGCAATGCATGTCGGCGCGCCTGTCACGCCGAGCTCGTCGATGTCTTCGCCGCGGCCGCCGCCGCTGCGGAGCCCACGGCGCAGCCAGCCGGGAAGCTGTGCCCCTGACATCCGCCCTATCCCCTGGCGGCGAGGCGCAACTGCTCGCCACGAGCCGCCCTCGGCGGCGGCGCCGCTGCGGCCGCCGTTGCCGCCATGCGCGCTCGCCGCAGCACCGCTGGGCTCCCGGTCAGCGCCAGGGCCGCGTGCCGACTCAGCGCCGCTCCAGCCCTCGCCCGCCTGTCCGCCGCCCTCGCCCCCGGCGCGGCCACAAACCTCATGCAGGCCCAGGGATCTGCCGGCGACACCCTCGCTCGCACCCTCGGCATCGCCGCTCAGGCTGGCTCCGGGGGCGCCGGCGCCCCCGTTCCCCCGGCCGGGCGCCGCGCCGCCGCCGGCGGGGCCCGCGGCCGGCATGCCGCCCGGGGCGGCCTCGGCGGCCGCGCGGTGGCGCGCGCCGAGCAGGGCCAGCGACGCACCGCTCCACGGCGACGCCTCCAGCTGCACAAGGCTGCTGGCGCCGCGCGCCTCGCCTGCGCGCGGCGTGGCGGTCTGAGCGCGTCCGTTGCCGACCCGCATGCAGCGCTTGCGTTGCATTTCCCAGGTGCGTGCGTGACGAAGCTGGAGGCCGGCAAGCGAGCGAGCCTTTGCGTCGCTCGAAGCTGTACCGTCGTACTGTGAAGGTGTCCCCTAATACATAGTGGCGAAACACAGTTGCGAGACTGCTTGCAGGGCTGCGTGCAGGGCCGGCGCGCCATCGGGCCAGAAGTGGCCGCAGGACAGCGCCATGCCCGGCCGGCGGAGCGTGCCGCCCAGCGCCGCGCCGCCGCCGCCGCCGCAGCGCTGGTGCACCGCGCAGCCGCAGCGCATGAAGCGCGTCAGGCCCCGGCCTGCGACGCGCCGCGCCGCGCCGGCGCCTCACGACCAGCGCGCCCTGCGAGCCAGGCGCCGCCGGCGCATGCACGGCGGCAGGCGCGCCGCCACCGCTCGTGTCGCGCGATCGCTGTGCGCTGCCAGACCGCACCGCGGACTGCATTTTCCGCAGCTGCCGCAGTGCCTCTTCAGCTGTAGCAGTGGCAGCAGCGGCGCCTTGTCCAGTCGCCCAGGGCCGGGGGCCGGGCCGGAGGCGCGGCCGCACCGCTGGGCGCGTGCAGCGAGGGCACAAAGTCGTCGCCGCGCGCGCCGAGCGGCGCCGCCAGCAGCGCGGCGCCCGGCGCGACCTGCCACTGGCACAGCACCTGCGCGCGCGCTGCGCGTCAGCCGCGCGGGACAGCACCTGCGCACCCGCGGGACAACCGCAGCGCCGCCCGGCCCCGCCAGGCGGCGCCGCGGCTGCCCGCGGCGGCCGCGGGCGCGCCCTGCGGGGCGCCGCACCCCGGCTGCGTGAACCACCGCTGGGGCGCCGAGGCGCCTGCTCACCCAGGGCACACGCCTGCTGCCATGTCCTGCGCCACATGAGTCGTGGCAAGAACCCTGTCATGATAGAGACCCAGCCTGCTGTGAGCGCTGCCATGCGCCGGGGTCGGCGTGGCGGCGCCTCACCTTGCGCAGCTGCGCCACGTCGTCCGCGCCCACCCGGCACACCGCCGCCAGCCGGTCGCGCCCGCCGCGCAGCGCGCGCTCCAGCCGCAGCAGCAGCGCCGCGTCGCCAAGGCTGCCGCCCGCGGCGTCCAGCGCGCCACCCGCCGCGCCCGCCCCGCCCTGCGGCATGGGGGCAGGGCGCCAGTCACTTTATACATGCTACACACACAGAGCAAAGCCTCTTTGCAATCACATACATTTTGCACTCGCATGATTGGCGTGCCGCCCGGGCGCTGTCCGCGCTGTTGTGACATTCAAACAAGGGGCGGCGAGGATGCGCAGCCGCATGCTGCACCATGGCCGCAGGAGCTCTGCCGCTGCCTCCCCTGCCGCAGTGGCATCACTGCGCGTCACCGCCTCTTCAACAGCAGGCAAGCTCAGAGCTAGATGACCCCAGTCACCGCGCTGCCAGCTGCCACAGCCTGATTATGACGCATGCAGCCTGGCAACGGGGTCTGTGGCGCCCCGCCCTGGTACCACCGCCCACCAGTCACCCGGAGGGGGAGCACCACATTGCTCAGGTCTCCCGCGACCAGGTGCCTGCAGCGCTGGCCCCAGCTAGAACCTGCTCCGCACATGCGAGTCAGGCCCAGCGCCGGCGTGCCTGCAACGACAGCAGCGCCGCGCCGGCGGCGAGCGCGCCCGACACGCGCGCCCCCGCGCGGCCGCCGCCGCCGCCGCCAGAGGCGGCGCTGCCCGCGCCGGGCGCGGCGCCCGCGCGCGCGCCCGGCTCGGCGTCGCCGTCGCCGAGCGCGGCGTCCACGCGCTCGTCCAGGCGCAGCAGCTGCTCGAACGCGTCGCGCTGCAGGCGCTTCAGCGCCTGCACGTCCTCCCTGGCCCGCGCGCGCGGGCCGCTGCACGTCGCATGATATCGAATCGAAGAATTGAAGAAAGAAGAGGGTGGGGCACGACGCATGGGCATCTTGCAGGGTCCCGCGCAGCGGCCGCTGCCTCCGGCAGGCGCTGCTGGGTGCAGGGCAGGGCGGCCTGCCTCCCAGGCGCAGCCGCCATCACTTTGCACGTGCACAGGAGAGCGGGCTGCGGGCAGGCGCTGCAATGCACCCACGCGCTGCAGTGCTGCCACGGAGCGGCGGCCCGTTTAGGGCTGGGACGCGCCGCAGGGCGGCTTGCTGCGCGAGCGCGGCCGCCAGGCGCTCCCGCGGCGTCGCCTGCCGCGCCTCCTGCGCGCCGCCGGGCCCGGCGCCTGCGCCGCGCAGGCGCCGCAGCGCGGCCGCCGCGCCGCGCCGCAGCACGCCGGCGTAGTGCGCCGCCGCGGCCAGCAGCGCCGTGAGCACGGTCGCGCCCACCGCCGCGTCGAGCAGCAGGCGCAGGCCGCGCGCGCGCCGGCCGCCGCGGCCCGCGCCGCCGCCTGCGGGCGCGCCGCCGCCCCCGCCGCCCCCACCACCGCCGCCGCCCCCGCCGCCGCTGCCGCCGCCGCCCCCACCAATGCCGTTCGCCGTCTTCACCAGGTGGCTCAGCCCATTGCTGCCGGGCAGCGTGTCTGCGGCCTGCGCGCCGCGCGCGGTCGCGCCGTTCGTGGCCGCGACGTGCGCCGCGCCGGGCAGCGGCGGCGCGCCGTTGCCGCTGCCCTCGCCGCCGCCTGCCGCGCTGCTGCCGGTGCCGGCTGCCGCGGGTGTGAAGCTGCCGCCGGCGCTGCGAGCTGACTCGCCACTGGCACTGGCTGCGGACGTGGCAGTTGCGGCGCTGGGCGGCGGGCCAGTGCCGTCACCGCCGCCACAACCAGCCGGGCTCCTGTTTGCCACGTCCGCTGTGTCTGCAAGGCTGATCGGGTCTGTGGTGCCCTGCGGAGCGTCGACGCTGCCTGTTGCGCCGCTCGAGGCCGCAGCGCTGCATGCCAATGCTTGCCCAGGGCGGCGCCGGACAGCTTGTGACCGCCGTCCCTGGGCAGCCACAGGCATAGCACCCGGGCCGTTCAACCTGAACAGTCCTGCAGGCGTGGCGCGACACACATCAAGACAATGTAAAGAGTGCGAACGAGAGCCAGTGCTGCGCCAAACGCCGCTTCGGCCGCTGTGCAGTCTCGCATGTACAGGAGTTGCCATCGAGGCGCGCGATGGACTTGACAACTTGTTTCAACATGTCCATCAACGGGAGAAAAATAAGTACCGTATACGGGAGTATCCTTGCCCTACGCAGTTACGTTTACAAAAAACACAGGCAGCCGTCAGAGCTGGTCAAAGCATGCACGCGTGAAACCGTGATGGAGGCCCGCACGGAGAGGAAAGCGGTGAGATTCAAGACCTTGCTCTTCTTCTTCGTGTGCGCGCTGGCCACAGCAATGGTCTACGCCCTGAAGTGCAGCCTGCACTCCGGTGCGGGTGCTCAGCAGCGCACAAGCTTAGCCAGTGTCGCCCTGTGCATGTCAAGCCTCGGGCCCAGATCGACTCGCAAGCAGCGTGAGCAGCACGTGGGTTACTTGGTCTGCTCACTGTCCACGGCGCCTATCACCAGCCAGCCCACAAGTAAAGCAGGCGAGCAGACAAGGAAACCGCTGGACTGCAGCACATAAGTACGCGTCCTCCGCGAAGTACCTTACGGTGTCGCGCAGTGGCAGGCATTGCAGCGTCATCGCGGGCGGGGACGCCTGAGCGGGTCCGCAGCATGCTGCGCCTCTCTGCCCGCGGCCGCACAGCTGCGGACGCGCAACTCGACCGGCAGGGCCCGCCAGCAACCGTGGGAGCGCTGAGGCTGCGCGCCTTTGTGGGGGTGATGTCCAGCACGCGGGAGCGCCGGGACGCCGTGCGCGCGACCTGGTTCCCGAACGCAGCGGAGCTGGACAGGTGAGCAGCCACACCCTGTGAGAGAGCTTGCGAGGGGGCTGTCTGCATCCCTTCAAGTTCATCTTCTGCTTGCCCTGATGGCGTCTTGAGAGGTGGTGACAGGCAAGGTCCTCCGCGGGTACTCGGGCGCTGCAGGGCCGCGCTGAGCCGCAGTGGATTGTTAACCTGCATGTCCATGACGGACACTGTGAGCTACCAACGGGCACGCGTGCACTGTATGAGTTTAACGGTGAGTCAGTGAGCTTGCAGGGGGTATTCCTGCTTTCACCCAGGTACGCCTCTGTCGCAAGAGGAGCGTGCGCCGCAGGCTGGAGGCAGACGTGGGCATCCGCGCGCGCTTCGTCTTGGGACATTGGCCGGGAGACCCCTTCTTAGAGCGCGCAGCCGACGGGGAAGAGGCGCAGGCGGGCGACATCCTCCGCCTGCAAGTCGCCGAGACATATGAGAACCTGCCGATGAAGGTGTGGCATCACTCGCGCTGCTGCGTGTGCTTGGCAGCATGCGGTCGCATGCGCATTTTGCAGCACAGCATAGCACAGGTACTTGTGCAATGTGTCTTTGCAGACGTTGTGCGTTGACTGTCACTTGGGGATCTTGCTGGCTTGCGGTGCGTTCAAGCGGGCATGCAGATGCATAGCGAGGTGGCGCGAGGCCAGGCAAGGAGCAGTCATTGTTGCTTAGAAATGACAGCCTCAGGCTCCCTGTGCTTGAAACGGCACGTTGCATGGAGCAGTACTGAGTGCTGGCCAGTGTGGTTGGCTCAGACGTGGACGTTCTTCCGAATGGTCTTTGATGAACATGACCCTGACTACATAGTCAAGACTGATGACGATCTGTACACCAGGTGCATGGGATCCTCTCCACCGTATACCAACAGCGCTGCAAGATCTGTGTCTGTACAATTGCCTTGATGCTGTCACCCGCGTTTGGAGTGGTGCCCACTGCACCACGGCACTGCCCTGCTAGTCTTGTGCAAACAGCAGCTCAATTAATTGTTGAGCAGAGAGGCGCCGGCGGCCATTGGGTTTCTGGGCACCATGTGGCGCGCCGTGTCAGCCAGGGGCGCGCACAGGGTCGCGCGGCTGCCGGCCGCGCTGCGCGAGTGGGCGGCGGACGGCGGCGACTACATCGGCTGCCCCTTCATCGGCGGCGAGATGTTCGACGCGCCGCGGCACCGCTTCTTCGAGCCGCTCGGCTTCGCCTTCGCCAAGCGCGAGTACTACCTCTTCTTCAGCGGCGGTGCGCGGCGGGGCCGCCGGTGGGGTTAGGGTTATGGTTATTTGCAGGGCTAGGGCTCTCCATGGCTTGCCTACATGTATGCCTCTTGCAGGCGGGGCGCCGCCTTGTCCAGGGCGCGCTCCGCGGCGGGCCGCCGCCGGCCGGAATGCATGCCAGCCGGCAGGCTTACCTGTGCACCATGTGCCCGCTGCACGTGCTGACAAGCCATGCTGCATTACGCCAGGGACACTGCCTCTGTTTGTTTGCCATACCCAGAGCGGTGCGCCGCGGTGCCTGCGCTTGCTGTGTAGGGTTCTATGCGCTGTCGCGGAACGCGGCCCGGATGCTGCGGCGCGTCGACTTTGGGGACATGCGCATTGGCGCGGGCGAGGACACGACCATGGGCATGTGCGCCGCGCCGCACGCCTGTCACACATTAAGGCTAACATGCACACTGCATGGAGCTATTATTGCGTGTGTTTGTGCCAAGACAGGTTTGCAATTTCACCTTGGCGTGCCTGTGGGGACATGCGGCATGCCCTCGCAGAAGACACCTCCACACCAGGAGTGTGGTCATGACCGCTTGCAGATAGACCCGCAGTGGTCTGCTTGTGCACGTTGTGCTCTACTCTGTGCGTACGAGACTGATCTTGTAGACTTACCTGCTGCACGGGCGCTCGTCGTGCACCATGACACCTTTGCTGTATCAACCACCGTACAACAGGGTGCCAGTTCGCCTCTACAGATTGTTTCCTCGCCCCGCGTGGACTGGCGGATGTCCAAGGAGTCGCCTCGTGACTGCGCGCCTGCCGCGCAGGTGGATGCTGGCCTTCAACGTCTCGCACACCCAGGACCCGCGCGTGTGCCACTACGACTGCCAGCCAGACAGCATTGGTGAGCAGGCCCATGCCAGGGCGAGCAGCAAGATCGATCTGCTGACTGGCCTGCACCCTTCCGCCTGTGCATGCTCGGCCAAACTTGCTACAGGTTGCTTGCTGCAAGCGCACGCCGCAAGGTCAAACGTGTGATGGGCTGCATGACGGCCACGGCATGCTCGGTACATTTCTTTCTCCTACCCTCGTGTTGGCGATGAAGTCATTGGCACAACCAGCTGCAGTCAATGGCAATCGTGGCTCCCGCAGCAGCCTGTGCAAGCTGGGCAGAGGATTGGAAGCTGCATCCGAACGTCTGGGTCACGGATGTTGGGCATGTCCAAGCAACGCATGGCTGGCTTGTGTGCGGCACGGGAAGCATGCGCGTTGTGCATGTGCGGCTCCCAAAGGCCTGACACGGGCATGCACCGGGGTTGCCAGCAGTCACCGGGCCCTGCAACGGCCTGTGCGACGCGGCCGACAAGCTGCTGGAGCTGCACGCGCGTGCCACGTGCCGTGCGCTGCGCGGCGCCGCGGCGCCGCTGCTGGCCGCGCTGGAGGCCCTGCCCGTGCGCATCGCGCGGCTGCGGCTCCGCGCCGTGTCCTGTAAGCGCCTGCGCGGGCGCCAGGTGGACGCCAGCGCCTGCGATGCGCTCGATCGGGCGGCGCTGGGCGGCGCTGCCGCAGCGTGACCGCGCGTCTGGCTGCGTGCGCTGCAGTCGCGGTGGCCCTGCTGGCTGTTGTGCTGGCGCCATCCAGTGCGGCTTAGGCGCCGCCACATGCCTTGCCCAGCATGTGAAGTGGGGTTGGTTGTGGTGGGAGCCATGCAGTGAACAGCAACATGGGATGTGTTGTGTGGGCACAGCAGCATGCGCTTCATTTGGGGTTTCTAAGCCAGCTTGGGCTCTCAGAGGTTGAGTCGTTGTAGCTCAGCAGCCAGGATGCAGCAGGACATGCACCAGTGACTCTACACTGTGCAGGTAGCGCTGCTGCTGACCTGTAGTTGCTGGTATTGTGCATGGTTGGCAAGCAGCTGCGGGGTCCAAGAAATGAGTGTGGCTCCTTGTCCTGGCAGCTGCACCCTGGGCAGAGCCATCTGCCTCCCTTCATATTTGTGTGCTGTGCGCCCTATTGGTTCAGCGCCATGCAAGTCTGCCGCATACTGTGTGCGCTGCCTACGGTACATAAAACGCAGCGTTCAGCACACTTCCTGACAGCTCCTGGTGCGGTTGGTGCGGTTGGGCCATGCTGGCAGTGAGCAATGCGCTGGAACGTTATGAATGGCAGTCTGCATCTTGACATGAAGGGTATGATCCTCTCCCCCCTATTTTAGAGTTCTGGGAACGCCCAAAGCAAGGAGAAACGACAGATGCGGCGGGCCGCCCGGAATGGTGGCTTCGCAGTGGTGTGCACCCTTGAAAGCAGATGGCATGCAGGAAGGCCCTGAGTAGGATGCAGGAACCTGTCCTTGGACAACTGCCGGCAATCTGGGCACCAAAAGCTGCGCCTTCAAGTGCTTCCAGACGCCCCAGGTCGGCTCCTGTTGCTTACAGCCGGGCGAGGTGACTGCCAGCCTCGCCGCCGACACGCTGTCACAGTCACGAGGTTCGGCAGTACGCCCTGCGACGCCTTGTTCATCAGTCCTGCTTGTAATACGCTGCGGGCTGCCACCTGTAGGTGTACCGCTGTAGCGGCCTGCGCTTGTGCGCACTTGTGCGCTTGTGCGCGCTTGTGCGCTTGTGCGCACTTGTGATGCACTCACAAGCGCATGCGCGAGCGGCGCCCGCACGAGCAACCATAGTCACTCGCGCCAGTCAGCTGTGGCCATGTCGCGCCGCACCTCTCGAGCGGTCGTCCGAGGAACAGGTGCAAACTGCCATTGACAAAGTTCGCACCTGTCTCTCACACAACTGCCCAAAAGTCCGGCGCAACTCGGCCCACAGCTGGCAGGCGCGAGTGACGGTTGTAGGGTTTCGTGCGGGCCCGCACGCGCATGCGAGGGCGCCAAAAGCGCGCACACGTGCAGGCCGCTGCAGCGGTACAATAGTTTAGAATGCTGATAAGGAACAGGTTCTCTTGTGGTGGCGTTTATTGACTGTTTCATACGCTGGCACCTGCAGCGCGCCTGAGCGTCCCTGCACGATGTCGCATCATGTGCTGCCTGCGTGTGTGACGCAGGCGGCATGCCATGCAGGCATGTCAAGCTGTGGTACCATAGGCAGGTCAACAACATGCACTGCCATGGTCTGTATGCACATGCGGCTGGTGAGGTCCAGCTCTTCCGCCGCATTCCTACATGCCTGGAGCGCAGCAATGCGCCACTGCACGCATGGGGCGCTCAAGGCATACAGGAGCGCTGTGGAACGGCGCGACCTCACCAGCAGCCCGTGCATGGAGACCATGGCACCTTGTTGCTGCCCTGCCTATGGGTTTTCTCAGGGTTGAGGTCCCCGCCTCATATTCCTCCTTGTCGGAGCACGTCCGCGGCGCGCACTCCGCGCTCAAGAGTTGTAAGCTTAAATTGGTCTATAGGAAATTGGCAAAGCTCCCGATGGCTGCAGCGCTGCAGCCATTTTCGGGTCGGCACAGGGCGGCGGCGCGGCCTCTGCGGGCAAGGGCCAGATTGCCTGGTTGGCTGCAGCTGTTCTGCTAAATGTGGTTGCATGCATGCTTGCATGCAGATGAGTCGGCTGTCTGCCGCAGCATCAAGCAGAAGCACAGGCCTGCTATGACATCCATGCCATCACCCTGTCCTGCATATGCGCTGCCAGGCAAAACATGGACGAGGCGCCTGCCCAGGGCGCCAGCTTGGCGCACAACAGCAGCACCGCCAAGCGCCAGCAGCTCCGGTTGGCGCAGCGGTGCCTGTGCGCGGGAGCAAGACAGGTCCTGGGGACCTGCACCTAGGGCGGTGGCCCTCTGCCGCGGCGCAGTTGCAGCCATGCAGGCTGCATGGGAATCTGACTCAGCAATGCTCTATCCCCACTCGCATCGGACTTGCGCAACTGTGTTGCGCAAGCAATCAAGCTGTGCCGTGTTGCACGCTCATCATTGCTGCTCATCATCTGCATCTGTGACTGCCACAGCAGTAGCCCAGGCAGCACGAGCAGGCACCGGCAGAGCAATGGTATTGCAATGCTCGCACGCGCTCACTGCCCATGCAGGTCAGCAGGCACTACCCGGCGTTATTGCTGTCTTCCTCTGCTCCCTTAGATGTCTGACTTGAACCACTTGCATCAGCTTTGTGAGGAGAGCCTGTGAGCTGGAAGGAACTCTGTCAATTGCCGTAAACGAGCAGATCGTGCGCTTGACTGCACGCGCAGGAGCCTGCAGGACGAGCAGAGTGGCGTTTGCGTCAGCGAGGAACGTGCGCACCAGCCGCAGCGGCCTGCGCTGCCGGGCTGGCGGGGACGCCACCGGCTTCCTGGACCTGGCCAACCTGGTGTCCGGCGGCGGCGGCAGCAAGACAGCGTATGACGGGCTTGCCAGCAAAATCGGTGCGTGCGCAGGCCCCCCGCTTGAGCGGTGCTGTATCCGCTGTGATGGCAGCCTTGTCGGTAAATTGGTGCTTTGCCTGTCTGCCTGGGTGTCTCAAAGTGGCCCTGGGCTTGAGCGTGCGGTGCCTGCCACAGGCAAAGAGGTGTATGTCGACGTCAACGGCTGGCACCTGTACCTGCGAGACATCTCCGTACCCGGCGCAGACGGCAAGCTGAGCCAGGCGCTTGCGGCCCACCTTGGTAGCAAGGTGGGTGGCAAACCTGGCTGGGCCCACTGGAGTAAGACGACATGGGCTACTGCGCAAGCTTGCTAGAGGTCTGCGTCTGCATAATGAGCTGGACCTTGCGGGAGCCGCACGCCTTGATTGCCATTTGAAGGTGTCTGCCGCTGGGGGCCACCAGGCAAAGGAGGGCCTGTCGAAGGACGCGCTCGAGGCGGCGCTGAAGAAGGTGCCCTTCAAGCTCGGGGGCGGGAAGACGCAGCTGTCGCTCTTCGAGGTGGTGCCAAATTACGCAGTCCAGGTGCACGCCCGCCTCTCCGTGCGTTTCGGCGCAAGAGACTGCAGAGACAGGGTGTCGCACTGAGGACTTGCCAGAGTAACTGTGCCCCTGCTGTGCCGCGGCTTGCCAGAGCAGCTGCACCCCTGCAGTGCCGAGAAAGGGCGGCCGCTCATGCGCTGATAGCCATCTTCACGCGCAGGAGCTGGAGCAGATCATGCAGGACTACGCTCGTGACAACTGAGGAGCGCGAGCGTGCTGGCAGGTGAGAGCGAGAGATGGGTGCGGTCAGTGTGTGTTCATGCATGCAATCAGTGTGTGCTCATGCAGAGAGACACTGTGCTCTGTTTGCCTGGGTGTAACATACTCATTTGCGCCTAAATGCGCCGTATGGAAGCTCCTGTCAAAGGATAGCACCACAAAGCACAAGACATGCGTTTGTGCAACGTGACCAAGAGGAGATAAATGGCGTGCCAGCACGCCTCTAGAACAGGAAAGGGATGAACCTTTTGACGCGCTCCCTGTACGGCGGGTAGTCCTTCGGGTGAACCGCCTCAAGTTCCCGCTCCTCATAGTTGACCTGCCACCCTCACAGGTTTAATACCTTACGCCCCAGCCTCACAACGTAGCACTTCCCATGCCCGCATGAGCCAAAGAGGCTCATACAGGCGTGAACATGTGGAGCAAGCAGCACTCGAGCGCTGTGCCGCAAACCAGACACCATGGCTGCGGCACACATTTTCGCTTACGGCTGGGCGCCCGCCTTGAAAGTCAGGATCAGGGCCAGCGCTGCCGCCATGGCCGCCCGCGCCTCGTCGCCGGTGAAGGCCGCAAGGCCAAAGGCAAAGGCGAGCAGCCCCGCGTACATCGGGTGCCGCACATAGCCTGTGACGTAGCAGCTTCCATGTCATACACCGAGGCAGTGCCCGGACAGCCCTATTTAACACTGCAACAAGCGCGATGTTCCACTCTGCAGCACGACAGCGGGCGCAGTGGGTGCGCGGCGGTGGCGAGCGGGAGCCGCACTGCACACGCCGGTGGTGATGAGGGAGCTGTCCGGCCGCGGCACGGGCAGCGGAGTGAGGTTCTTGAGCTGCAGGTCAGCCACGGCGCCCACTCTGCGGCGCAGGTACCCAGGTGAGTGGCAGAGGCGAGAGGGGAGGGGACGGGAGACACAGGCGGCATCACGACTACTCACAACGACGGCATGCTGGGGGGTTGACGGCGCACATGAGCACCACGCCCAGGACCATCAACGCCACGCCGGAGTCGTTGACGAGCGTCCGCAGCACGCCGGGCGGGAAGAGGAGGAGCGCGACGGCGGAGAGCTGCGCAGCCACCCAGCCCTCGCCGCGGCTGCCAAACTCGCGGGTGTCGAACACCTCGCGCAGCAGGTCCTGGCCCTCTGCCTGTGGGCGCAGTCTTGTCAGCGCTCAGCATAGCAATGCGATAGCGCACCTCAGCAACTCCGACTCTGCCCGCCAGCCACGCACCGGCAGGAAGCTCAGGGGCGAGTCTGTGCGAGCGCCGGCCACCGTTGCCTTGTCCCTGCCACACCAAGGACGCATCGGTGTGCTGCTGCGCATGTGAGCGGCACCTCGGGCCCAGCGTATAAGCTCATATCTCACCCCTCGCTGTCGCTCGTTGTTGCAGCAACAGGCCTGAACCTGTTGTGCCTGACGTTGCCGAGCGAGTGTCTCCTGAGCGTGCGCAGAGGCGCGAGCGCATGGACACGAGCCTGGCAGAACTTGCAGGGCTGCACAGGGATGGTAGCCATGGTTGCCTGTGCAACAGGTACCTAGCAGTGACAGCAGAGGAAGACAATTGTGCAACTACACTAGACTGTTGCAGCCTCCTGCGGCCTGCTAAGTCTCTTTGGGCGTGCAACTCTACTTGCGCACAGGCAGGACCTCACAGTGTGACGGGGAGCTTGTGCAGAAACACAAGATCACAAACTATTGAGCGGACCCTAATATAATTGCACCCCCAACAGCAGCGCACTGTACACTGCGCAGGCGCGACTCAGCAAACAACCGCTTACACGTAGTCGTGTACTGCAACAACAGACACTGCCCGCTGTCACTCACCACAGTTTCTGGTGGTCCGCTGCTAGGCGCTTGCCGCAATGCCTGCCGGCCGGCAGACAGCCTCCTGTGCTCGACTTGCAGGCTGTCGGGCAAGTACTGTACCTACAGTTGCTCTGTCACCTTGAAGGTGGCACGGTGCGGCGCATACGTGGCTGCTAGACGCCCTGCATGGTGAAGCGCAGGCTGCGGCTCAAGGCCGAGCGCGCGGGCAAGGTGCGTGCCTGTCTGCTGTCAAGCAGTGTTGTGCCAGCAGTTGCTGCTTTGCCAAGTCTTGCACTGCACAACCGACCTTGGTGTTCCTCGGCAGGCTGGCAAGCGGGACGGCCGCGGAGGTGGCGATGCAGGGGCCGCCGACGGTCCGCTGCCACGGCCTGCCGAGCACCTGCAGCGCAAGGTGCTGCGGCGCGTGCGCTTCCTGGAGAAGGTTGCCGCGGCGCGGCCGCGGCCAGCGCTCGCGCCCAGCGGCGGCGTCAGGAAGAAGAAGCGCCGCCGGCCGCCGCACGGCCGCGCCGCGCAGCTGCCAGACCTGTCCACGCTGGCCGCGTCGCTGGCCGACGCGGCGCACGACCTGGAGCGCCGCGAGGCCGCGCCGCGCAAGGGCCTCGGCGTCGGCGGCGCCAAGGCGCGCAGCCGCATAGTGACCGCTGAGACGCGGCGCCTGCAGCAGGTGCCCACCCGCACGGTGCTGCAGTCTCTGCTGACCTGCAGAGCCCAGCGTTGCCGTGCCTGTTTGGTCTCCTGTGGATGCAGGGCGCCCATCGCAAGGCACATGCAGCAGGCAAGTGTGTGGGCTGCCGCCTGCTCACGCATGGGCATCGTGCCTGCTGCCCTGTATAGACCTAACAAATTGCCATTGGCAGAAATTGCCTTTGGTGGGCGGCGTGTCAGGACCTGATGTGACTGCAGTGGCCGTGAGGCAAGTTGCGGGGCGTGCTGTGGCAACATGCAGCGCTGATAACAGAGACATGATCTGCATATCTCGTTCGTCACACGCCTGACCTACAGGTGGAAAGGCGTAGCGTGCGCGCGGCCAGGTGTTGGCGCACCCGCAGTTTGCGGCGGACCCCATCGCAGCGGTGAGCAACCACCTGGCTGCGACGCTGCCGCCGGCGCCCGCGCCTGCCGCCGCGCCTGCCGACCCCGCGCGGCGCAAGCAGCAGAAGCAGGCGGCGAAGCAGAGGCGGCGTGAGCGGCGCGTTGCAGGCATGGTGGAGGGGTGAGTGCGCTGCGCAGCCTGGCAGCGGTATGTATGCGACTCGCGTAGTGGAGGCTCCGCCTGGAGGCTCCGCCCTGCCCGCGGAGATGCGGCTGACCTGCAAGCAGGACAGCCAGGCGCCATGGGCGGAGGTTGCACGAGCGGCTCGCTTTGGCCCTGAGGAAAGTGAGCGCCGCGCGCATCAGGCGGTCGGTCTGCGCTCATGCAGTATGCATAGGTCACGCAACCTGGAGCGTGTGAGGACTGTGAGAGTGGCTGTGTTGCTTTTCAGGATTCAGGCTGCTGGACGCGCTGCGTCCACATGTGTACAGGCCGTCCTGTGCACACCGCATGTCTGCATTGCTATGCGAGCCAATGCTCCTATATATCCGCTCAAAGTGTGTGGGCCATGCGCGCGCTCGAGTACAATAAGGATACAAGCACAGTCAGAAGTTGAGCGGCCCCACATCGCCATGCTCTGCATGCGCCTGTATCATGGGCTGCATGGGGCGACAGTGCTGCCCATCACCCGCACCCCGCCCCCTCAGCAAGGGCATCACGACGGCGTGGCGTCCACCCTGGTCCCGTGCTCGGTCGGGGGCTGAGCATGCAGACGCCGGGGGCGCAGGGCGAGGACAGGGTGGGCCTGCCTGTGCAGTTGCGCCCTGGTCAGGGCCCGTCTCCTCGCCGGCCGCAACGGGGCCCTGCAGCAGCGTGATGGCGCCGCCCACGGGCCGGTAGCAGAACCAGACGCCCGCGACGCGGTCGCGCTTGGGCGGCCGCTCCGTACGCGCCAGCTTCACCTGCGTGCCGGGCAGGGTTTTCCCCTCTTTGGGTTGCCCCAGAACTCCACGATTTCCGCTCTGAACATCGTCCTGGTCGACAAATCGGGACTGCACCAAAGGCAGACACATGCGCTAGCTTACGTCGACGCCCGCTCCCGACCGCACCCGAAGGGTCTCCTGCGTCCGGGGCACACGGCGGGCGGCGCGCCTGCAGCGCCATGCCGTCCGCGGCGAGCAGCCCCAGCGTCAGCCAGAGCACTGCCGGCAGCTCGGCCGCGCACGCGTCGCGCGTGGCCGCGTGCGGCACCTCCAGCAGCGCGCGCGCCGTGCGCCCGCCATGCCGCAGCGTCGCGCGGCCGCGCGCTGGCAGCGGCCGCGCATCGTCCGAGGCCTCCAGGGGCTGCACGCATCGAGCGTTGTCGATGCGCAAGTGTCTGTAGAGAGGAGAGCGCAGAGGCTGTACCAGGGCGAGTGCATGCCTGTGCAGGATCCGCCCAAGCAGGCCGGCACTGCCGTCATGCATGCAGTTTGGTGCTACATGACTCGTCGGCAGACCAGTGGCATGGGCATGTCCATGCGTGACACAGCCTGCAAGAGAACCGTTCATCAGCAACCCGGCAAAGCTTGTGGCAGGCAGGGCATTCGTCTGCAAGGGCCCCCCACCAGCAGGCGGTGGCGCAGACCTCGCGCGACGAGCGCAGGGTCGTCGGGCGCGGCCAGCTGCACGTCCTCCGGGGGCCGGGCCGCGTCGATGCTGAAGCTGAAGTCTGCCCACGCCTCGTACTCTCCCTCGCGCACCAGCCGCCAGGTCTGCAGCCGGACCACAGCATCTGCGGCCTGCCGTTGCCACGCCAAGCGTTCAGACCTGAGAAGCTCCTCAGGTGCACCAGGTTTAACACTGATACATTAACAAGTTGCATGCATTTGCCGCAGCACAAGCGGCCAGGAGGCGTGGGCGTGAAGGTGGGCGGCGGAGCAGAGGCGCGCCTCAGAGGTCGGCTTGGCCGCGCACGCGGGCTCCAGGCCGCAGAGGAATTCGAAGCCGCGCAGCAGCGAGCGCGCGCGCGCGCCGCTGAGCGCGCCCGCGCCCGGCCCCAGCGGCCCCGCGGCCTGCGCGGCGGCCAGGTCCGCCCAGTCGCCGCGCGCCAGCAGGCGCTCGCGCACCTCAGGTACCTGCGCATGGGCACACGGTGGCTGACAAGCTTCAGGGCTGCCTGCAAGGCGTCAAGCTGACACGCTCATGGGCCAGCAGGGTCGCAACTGAGCTGCACTTTGGTGGCAGCTGCGAGGCGGCCTGGCACCCTGAAACATCAAGTGGACTCCCGTCAGCTCTTGACTCCACATCCTGTCGTGGAGTAAACAGCAGTTCGTCCTTGCTGACGGAATGCGGGTTGATCAGGTCCCACAAAAATGTTCCATGGGCTGGCGTGCTCGCAAACCTGCAGGCCGACGCCACTCAGAGACTCTGAACTGTCATCCAAGCTGGTGACCTGTTTGAATGAACCTGTTCAAGCAGCAGGGCGCCGGCGCCGGGTTCAGCGGGCGCGCAGCCGGCGGCCATCTCGTCCAGCGCGCGTGCCAGGCCGCGCAGCAGCGGCACCTGGTCGAGCAGCAGGTCGTTCATGTGGCGCCGAGCACGCAGCAGCGCCCCCGTGCGCGCCTGCCATCACAAACGCAACGTGAGCGCGAAGCAGACCAAGCAGAGAGCTGCGCCAGTGGCCCCGCATGCGACATGCCTCCCTGGAGCATGCGAGGGCGCAGCGGTTAAAACAGGAGGTCGCTCAGGAGACGCCCCATGCGCAGATCGACATCGCATGCGCTTCCCATCTCGGAGGCACGAGTGGGGTAGGGTGGATTCATGCCCTGGTGCCTGCAGCGCCGTCACTGCTCCCACGAGCCATGCAGGGGAACCCCAGAGCTTGGCACGTCTGCCGCATGCAGCAGCGCCTCCATGAGCAGGCATGCCTTTTCCCCATAGAACATCCTGCTGACATGGAAAGTGACCTGCGATAACGTGCCCGCTGTCCAGCCACATGCAACAGAACGAATTGATCCATCATGCTCGCTTAAGGCCCCCCAGGTGAGCCGGCCGACTTTTCCTGCTGGACCTGGCGCGCACCTGCGAGTGGTGCGCCTTTGCCCGGCAAGCGGGGTCGGTGACGAGGTTGTGCAGCGCCAGCCACGCCTGCCGCGCGCACTCACACCTCACGCGATCCGCCGCATCATGAGTGCAGCTGTCATGGACCACCCTGCCCTGACGCCCTCTGTATGGGGCGCAACACCGCATATCCATATAACCAGGGGAGCAAACCCTTTCCTCGCAAGTTCAGCAGACCCGGAGCCCCTGACCTGGAGCCACCTTCACATACATTGGCAGAGCTCCAGACTGTATGTTAATGCCTCGTGCATGCACGGTGAGTCAAGTGTGGCTCCCCGCGCCGCTCGACACTTGACTTGGGGTGGGGAGGCGACCTGCGTCGCCGGCTGCACGAGCTGCAGGCGGTCCGCCGGCGGCACCGCGCGCCACTGGCCGCCCTCGTACCGCTCCAGGCGCGGGCGCGCGCGCGGGGCCGCCGCGGCCTCCGCGCCAGGGCCGGGCGCCGGCCCTGCGCTGCCGGCGCGCCGCCGCTCCCAGGGCGGCCGCTCCAGCAGCGCCACCAGGCCGAGCGGCGCGTCGTGCGTCGCCACCAGCCGGCCCGGCACGCCCAGCGGCAGCACCGGCACGTGCTCCGACAGGTACCTGCGGCCGTGACGGCGCCGCATGCATCTGGCGACCACGTGGCGCGTCGCGTTTGAACGCGCTGCCAGTACTTGTCCCAAAGCTACAGAGATGTTGCGCGAGGTGGTGCGCTATGCGCCGCCGCCAGCTAGCGCGGCACACTCGGCGGCAGCACAAATATGTGGGAGTCAAAATGGTGGCCCCGCCTGCCTGCTATTGATGACGCGCAAAGTGCGCCTGCGACGAGGCAGCCCTGTACGATCCACGCAGGTGGCAGGCAAATTGTGCCGCAATGCGCCTGCTCCATCATGTTCAGAGTGTCTGTGAAAGCGCAACCGCGTTTGCTGTTCCTGCCAGGCACGCGGGATGCCAGACGGCTGTATGGTGCCTGTATGGTGCCAAACGGCGCGCGCACCGCAGGATGGTCAGCCCGCACAGCGCAGCGCCAAAGTCCGCTTCAGCGCGCTTTGCGCGCAGCTCCTCCTCCGGCGGCGCCGCCATGAGCTCTGCAGCGGTGTACTCTGCGCAAGCGAGCACCGTATAGGGTTAGCGGCTGCTAGGATCCACGGCGCCCCTACACAAGTCTATGCAGAGAGCTGTTGCAGCGCGGGCCGCACCCGGCGCGGCGGCAAAGGCGTGCGCGGCGGTATTGAGGTGCAGCAGGCGGCGGCAGGCCCAGTCCGCGAGCTCCAGCGCAGCGCTGTCGCCGAGCGCGGCCGCCGCGTCTGCGTGGAACAGCGCCGCCTCCAGCAGGTTGGCCACCGCGGCCTGGCCCGCCGCGCTCGGCGTCAGCGCTCTGTCGCTCGCTGTCACAACGTGCCTCGAGCGCATGATGCCCTGGCGTGCCTAATGTCAGCGCACGGTCGCTTGCTGTCATAATGTGCCTGAAGCGCACGATGCGTTGCCATGTTGCCATGCCTAACGTCTCATTTACACGCCTGACATCTGCTTCTAGCTGGTATGATTAACCGTGAGCCTTGACGACGCCGTGCGTTCAAGTCGTGCAGAGATCGCTTTCCAATGAACGAGCAGGTCTGCGCGCGCGCGCGCAGCGAAGCCGACCTCATGAGATATGAGCAGGTAGACAGTGACACTGTCCACGCGCCGCGCCAGGTGGTGCTCCAGGTGCGGGTAGACTCGCTCCTTCCACACCTGCCGTGTACCCGCAGGCGGTGACCGAGCTGCTCACTGGCTCACCGTCTCATAACTCAGTGCAAGGCAGCTTGGCGATGCACCAAAACAAAGCGTGCAATTTATGTGCAGCGCTGTCACCTCTGAAACGAGCGCCTCGTGGACCAGCAGCGGCATTTTGTCGAAAGCCACCAGCGCCGCCATAACGAACTCGTCACCGTGGCAGCGCACGTTGTGGTGCGCCTGTAAATTGAGCCGCTCAAGGGCCTCGTGCTGCTCCAGCCAGGCAGCGCTGCCAACCTGCAGGTTGGTGCCGGCATGGCTGCGAGTGCGCCGAAGGTGTACAGAAACATGTGAAAGCCACGCGATCTATACCCAAGCTGCACGCTCTTGGTACATATCACGCAGTACCATACATACGCTGAAGTGCTGCCTCTGCAACTTCCCCACATTACGCATGAGCTGTATAGCACTTTACGATGCAGTAGGATTCTCAACGCATGCAGCGCACCTCGTCAACAGAGAAAGCACGCAGGTGCTGAACCATCTGCTCAGCCTCTGGCGCGGTGAGGAGCGCCTGCACGCGCGCGCAGCTTAGGTGCACTGGAAGGGCTTGTGCTGCACTTGGCCTAAGGCGTGCCAGGTCAGGCTTCCGCGCCTGCATGGTGCTGCTTGGCTCATCAGCCTGCGCCTGAGCTACCAGTCCCTCCATCTGAGCACGTTGTTTGGGCGGCGGACGCGCACCAGAGCGGCGCAGGAGCTTGGGAGTAAGGCGTTATGTGGCAACTACGCCCAATCAGCCCTACACCCAAGGCATCCGTGCTTTGAATGCGATCTGCGGCTGGCGCTGTGTGTCTATGTAAACGGTCGTCTGGCTGCCCCCCGGAGCAGATGGGCTGCATCAGTGTGCAGATGTGACCCACCACCAGTGGTAGAGATGGCTCAGCGGCGCTCGTAACTCTGGGCTGGCGGGTGCATGGAAGTCATCGTGCGCAGCCTCAGCGAGGTGGGGCGCTTTGGAGCTGTCTTAACCAAATATATTCCAGACACCTGCTGTGCTTATGTGTCAAGCACTCCAGCGTTCAGGTTGAGGCGGACATTGAGCGCTGCCAGGAGTTCCTGCGCCTGCACCGCACTGCAGCTGGTGCGCGCCTCCGGGCGCCCCTGCTGCGTGCCTGTCGCTCACCACCGCCGGCGTTCCCGGCTGCTCTGCACCTCGCAGCCGTGCACAGGGCGCAGGCCAGAGTGCCCCGCGCAGTCAAGCTCGCCCGCTCCTGCCAGCGCTGCCAGGTTGCGGAGCCCGTGGCTCAGCGTGCCCTGGCCTGCCGCCGCAGGCAGCCCGGCCGGCGCCGACCTCGCGCCTGCGCCTGCGCCTGAGCGCGGAGCGGGGCATAACCCGGAGCCGGTGTGCGGCGTCCAGGAGTCGCGCGGCCCAGGCGCGGAGCCGGACACGCCGCAGGATGGGTCGCCGCTGGCTAGGTTGACGGCTGAGGCGCCTGGCGGCTGGGCGAGCGCGCACAGGCCGTCGCACGGCAGCGTGCTGGCAGGCGCTGCAGGGTTGGGACTAGGGCTGGGACTAGGGCAGGGAGCGCCCGCCGCGGACCTGCTGGAGCCGCCGTCCACCGCGCCGAGCGAGGCAGGCGACCTGGCAGCCCTAGGTCCAGGGTTTGACAGGGGCCCTGCGCGGGCGTCAGAGCAAGCCCCGCGCTCTCCCGCGTGCGCGCCCGCAGCCAGTCGCCCAGCCGGCGGCGCCGCCCTGGGCCCGGAAGACACGCTGGCCATGGCGTCAGCCGCCTTGATCGGCATGGAGAGTGCGGGTGAGGCTGCGGGGCCGGAAGGGCTGCGGGGGGCGAGCCCACGCCCCGGGGCCCGCGACGCCGGCACCAGCGACGCCGGAGCGGCTGAGCCCTACTCGTGCGCGGCGAGCGAGGCCAGCACGCTGGCGCCGCGCAGCAGCCCCGCGCGCCGGGGCGCGAGCGCTGCGGGGTGCGGGTGGCTGTCGCCGGCGGCGCCGCCTGCCGCGCCGGCCGGCGGCGGCCCTGACCATCTTGCTGACCCTGCTGAGCACCCTAGCCCTTCTCGCATGCGCCGGCGCCTGTCTCCGATGGAGCCGCTTGCGGCGCCAGCGGGCGCGGGCGGCGCCGGGTTCTCATTAGGCGTCAGGGGCCTCTCGTCGTTGGTCGACGCGCTCGCGGCGCCGGTCGGGGCGGGCCCGATCGAGGTGGACACATCGCTGCTGTACTCCGCGGGCTCCGCGCCGTGCTCAGCGCCGTGCTCAGCGCCCGCGTCTGCGCCCCAGTCGCCCAGATCGGGCCTTGGGTCAGCCCCTGGGTCGCCGCTTCCCGGCCCCGTGCTGTCCAGCCCGGCGTTGGAGGCGGCGCTCGCGAGCCCCTGCGAGAGCCCCTGCTCCAGCGGGCGTGAACTGCGGGCGGGCTCTGACGGCGCGGCCAACGGTGCGCTGCTGCCGCGCGCGGCCGAGCGCCCGGCGGGCGCGCCCGCGGCCGCGAGCGGGACGCTGCACGCGGCCTGGCTGGCGCATCTGGGGGCGCGCAGGCGCCCGGCGCATGCAGGCCCCGCAAATGCGCCCGCATGCGGCAGCGGCACGCCCCCTGCCGAGCGAGTCTTGCGGCCAGGGCATGGAGACGCATGGGCAGCAGCAGCGGGGCCCTGTGCGCGCGGGCAGGCTGCCAGCAGCGCCCCAGGCGCCGATCAGGAGTCAGGTGAGGGACGGCGGCAGCGTGCTGTCGCCAAACAGGCGTCCCATGAGGGGGATGCCCTCTTCCGAGCGGGCGGGCGCCCGCGGCTGCTCGGAGCGCCCCCGCCGTCCGTCAGCGCGCCGCGCGAGCGCCTCACATGCCAGCAATGCCCTCAGGCTCATGACGGCGCAACGAGGCCCGAGGTGGCTCTGCGGCGGGCGAACGCAAGCCCGGCGCGCGCGCGGCGCGCGCCCGTGAGCGATGAGGCGCTGTGGGCGGGGCTGTTCCCCGCGCCCCACCCGGACTCGCCCGCTGAACGCGGCCGGCTTTGCGCGGGCGGCGCGGCAGCCCGCCCCAGGCCTGGTTCAGGGAGCGAGGCCGCCCGCGCGGCCCGGCTGGCGGCGCTCGCGAGGCCGCGCACGAGCGCCTGGGCGGCGGCCGCCGCGGTCCGGCGGCAGGGCGACGCCGAGGCGCTCGCGGAGTGCTCGTTCGCGCCGCGCACCGGCCGGCCGCCGGCCGCGCGGCCCGGCGGCCTGCCCGCCGCGGAGCGCCTGCTGCTGCAGGCCGCGTCGCGCGCGCAGCAGGCGCGCTCGCCCCTCAGCACGCCGGTGCTCTGGGGGACGCGGCCACGACAGGCCAAGGGCTGCACCTGCGCTCGCATGCCAGTACAAGTGGAGCGAGCGTTGACGCGCGGTGCAGTCCATGCCCATGCCGCCAGCTCCGACATTGTTGGCAGTGGGTGCAGCCTAGCTTCCCGAACGGGGTGCTGGACTTGAGAAAGGACTTGTGTCAGAGACGCCCAACTGTGCCGCGGCAGTGGGAGCGCGCGCGCGAGGAGCAGGAGCGCCGCGAGCTGGCCGGGTGCACGTTCGCGCCGCGGCTGACCGCGCGCGCGGGCGCGGGCGGCTACACGCCGCTGCCGCAGCGCCTGGGCGAGCTGCAGCGCGCCAAGCGGTGCGCCCCGCGCGGCGCGGCGCGGCGGCCGGCCGGCCGTGACAGCGCATGCCGCTGCTCACTCGCAGCAGCGCCTGGGTGGGCTGCGGCGCGACGTGCATAGTGCCGCAAAACACGGGCGGCGGCTGCAGCGGAGCGCGTGGGCGCGGCGCAGCGCGCTGTGCAGCGCATACAGCGGCCTCCTCCACCAGGACCGCGCGACCGCAGCTGAAGCCGCAGGCATGCGGCGGCATTGGGGCGCAGGCGACACGGCATGCCCGTAGATGCGGAAGCGCGCGGTGTGCAGGGCGCGGAGCGCCCACCTCGCACCGAGCGAGCACCTCGCGCCGACCGAGCGCCCACCCATAAGCCAACGTACTGCCCGCGCAGGGAGCGGCTGCTGCGCGCGGCGCTGGACGCGGACGCGGCCGACCCGGACCTCACCTTCGCGCCCGCCATCAACGGCCGTTCGGCGTGGCTCGCGAGCGGCGCCGGCGGCCGGCGCGCGGCGCGCGCGCGCGCGGCGCCGCCGCCTGGCGCCGCGCCGGCCGCTGCTGCAGAGGACGCCGAGTGCACGTTCGCGCCGGCGGTCAACCCCATGAGCGCGGCGCTGCTGGAGGGCAGCGCGGCCGTGCCGGCCGACTTCTTCCGCCGCCAGCGCCATTTCCGCGACCTGCAGCAGCGCCGCCTGGCGGCGCTGCAAGCGCAGGCGCGGCCTCCCCCTGCGGCCGCCCCTGCTGCCTGCACTGGCAGCGGCGCCCGTGCGGGGTACAAGCTGGGAGCGCGGTGCAAACGTGCCGCGGAAGGCCGATGCATGCGTTTATGGCGCAGGGCGCTGCGTTGATGCATGAGTCGCCGCTAACAGCAGAGCTGCACGCCGCAGCACCGCAGCAGGCGCATGATTTTTATTCTGATGAGCGTCGCAGGACGGCGGCGGCTGCACATTTGCGCCGGACACGCGCGGCACGTCGGCGGGCTGGGTCCGCGGCGCGGAGACGCCGGAGGAGGCGGGCGAGCGCCTGGCGACGCAGGGCGCGGCGCGCGTGCAGGCCGCGCGCGCGGGCGCCGCCGCGGCCTACTATGCCCAGTTCGACTTCCGGCCGCGGCTCTGCGCGCGCTCGCTGCAGCTGGCCCGCCAGGCGCGCGCCCCGCGCGCGCCTTGGGAGGCCCCTTCCTGCCTGCCGGTCGCGCACGCATGAGCGCTGACAGGCCAGCATGCCGCTGCATCCTTACTGCCATGGCCTGAATGCAGGCGCCGCGGCCGCTGGCCGAGCTGGCCTCCGACGCGCCGGCGCGCGCGGGCCGCGCGGCCGCGGCGGCCGAGGCGGAGGAGCGCCTGGCGGCCGAGTGCACGTTCCGCCCGCGGCTGTGCGCGCCGGCGGCGGGCGGCGCCGCGGCCGCGGGCGGCGCGCGCACGGCGGCCGGGCGCGAGAACGCGGTGCCCGCCTCGCCGGCACTCTCGCTGCACGGCCAGGCGCGCTCCCGGCTCGCGCGGGCGTGCTGCGGGCGTCGTGCAACACGCAGAAGACCCTGGCAGAAATACGAACGGGCCATGTGACGCCTGCGGCGGCGCGCCCCCAGTGTTGTGCGCCGATCATGCGTTTGCACATCGCCATGTCGTCTACATGCAGGAGCCGTCAAGCAGTGCTGCGCTCACGTCGCCGCAGACTGCCGCAGACTGCCCTTTGGGCGCGCAGGAGCCGCGGGCGCTGGTGGCCCAGATGGACGCGGCGCGGCGCGCGCGGCAGGCCGCGCTGGAGGCGCAGCGCGGCGCGCAACAGGCGGCCGAGCTGGCGCAGTGCACGTTCGCGCCGGCGGTCATGCACTCTGCGCCCGCGCTCGCCCAGGTGCCCACTCGCTGAGCATCCGGGGCGCGCGCATAGGGTTGCTGCTCGCACTCCCTCGCTTTCCTCCCTTGGCTTGTAGCATGCACGCCTGTTCCTGTGACCAAAAGTGAACGCGAGGTGCAAACGTCCCAGCTTGTGCATGGCGGACGCTGCCGGCTGGTGTGACTCCGCATGTCTGCAGCTCGTCGCTGCATGAGCACGGCGCGCACAAGCAGCCCCCCGAGGCGCGCGGCCTGCGCTGCGGCGTAGCGCCGGCGCCGCCAGAGGGCGGCCGCCCCGCCCCGGAGCTGCGCTGGGGTTGCTCCAGCGGGCGCGGCGCGCGCAGGGCCCCGTGCTCGTGCGCGGCCTCGACCACCACCTGGGCCTGCACGATGCGGCGCGGCGCCTGGAGGCCGAGCAGCGCGCGCGCGAGGAGCGCGCGTTCCTGCTGCACCCCCGTGGCGCGCCCGCGCCGCACACCGTGCCGCAGCCATTCGCGCTGCACACCGAGGCGCGCCCTGCCGAGCGGCCAGTCAGCGCGCGGCCGCAGTCCTGGCTGGTGGTCAAGTGGTTGCCGGTGCCGCGCGTGCTTGACTGCGTTGCACCCTCAAGCTCCACCGCAGCCGGGCAAATCCGCGCCATGTTGTGCCCGCGCTAGCGGGGATGGGGTCAGAGTCTGACCGTCAGACGCCCTGACGGCAGCCTGCCGCGGCGCAGCGCGACACGCCGGAGCGGCGCGCGGCCGCGCGCGCGGCGGCCGCCGCGGCCGCCGCGGCCGAGTGCACCTTCCGCCCGGCCACCAACGAGGCGGCCAGCCGGCAGCTGCTGGCGCGGATCGTGGGCGGGCGGGGCGCGAGCACCGCAGCAGACGCTGACCCTGATCATGGCCCTGACCCTGATGCGAGGGCTGGCGCGGCCCTGGCAGCCCTGGAAGAGGGGGGGAGGGTGCGCGCGGGCGCCGCGCAGGAGCGCACGGGCGCGGCAGCCGAGCGCGGCGGAGGCTCACTGGCTGAGCCGGACGCCTCGGAGGCTGACGGTGCGGTCAGGTCAGCGACGGCATAGAGCGGCGCCTCGGTAGGTGGGGCAAGTAGTGCGGTCCGCTGAGGCAGGATGTGATGCAGGGCATGCGCGGCGGCCTGGCATCGGTAATATCTACGGCAGTATGCCTGGCGCTCAGTCTGCCTACCCGGCGGTTGGCGCAGGGGTGCACACGCAACATGGCTGCATCATTGGCTGTGTGCTTTGGTGGCAGGCGCAGGCTGGTCGCACACGCTGTTTCCAGCGCTGTACGTTGAAGCAGGGTGGCAGTGCTGTGTATGCAGTCACACCTCACCCGGCTGTAAGCAGCACAGGTCTGGCACGCAAGCGTCATGTGCCATGGACCAGGCCACGCTTGGCTGCATGCGCAGCTGTGCGCCGCTGTAGCACACAGGTGCAAACTCTAGTGTGCACTCTTGGCACGGGACCCAGAGTGCAGCAGTGTTGCATCCACACGGACACACATTAAATGACAAGGCGAGGGTGCACAGTGCAAGTGAATGTGAAAAAGCAGCCATGGGATGCACGCACACGACAGGATCATGTCATGCCCAGCCTCGCGGCCAGGCGATGCCGGGCGCGCGGCGCGGCGGCGGCGCCGCGCGCGCCGCCGCGCGCCGCGCCAGGCCGACATCCAGCGCAAATGCGGCCGCCAGCAGCGCCAGGTGCACGCGCAGCGCGGCGTCCCGCCCGCGCCGGCCCTGCCTGCAGCCCCGGGACGGTCACTTTTCCTTCCAACAACTCCTCTAGAAAATGGACCTGGAACCGACAGGGTCGTGCGCTCACCCCGCACGGCTTCCGTGAGCCTTTCGTTCCTTCCTGGCATGGCGGCAGGCGGCAGTGCAGGCCCTTCGCATGTCGCTGATCAGCCCCTCCGCATGCATGCGCGCCGCGTGCTGCGCGACAAGCAGGCGCCGCAAGCTCGGCGTGTGCGGCGCGCGCCGTCTGTGGAACAGCCGTCTCACCCCGGAGGCGACGCCGCATGGGGGCAGCCCAACGGCCTGAAGCCTAGGCCCAGCACCTGGACAGCGGCCGGCCATCCAGGCGGCCCCCGTGGCCCCCGTAGTAGAAGCCCTCCGCGGAGGGCCGCGGCCGGCCCTGCCGGACGGAGCGCCCGCCGCGCAGCCAGGCCCACGCCCACGCCGCTGCGCAGAGACACACCAGCTCAGGCAGTCACGGGCTTAGGCCCTGCCCTTCCCCTATGCACACGCCGAGCTGCAAGCGCCAGGCAGCACCCGCCTCAGCGTGCAGGCGCCGCGGCAGGCCGCTCAGCTGGCGCATCTGGGCTTCTTTCAACAGGAGGCGGAACGCCGCGCACAGGCCGGTCTAGCTGATGGCAAGCCACCTGCTCGGGCGTGGGCAAGATTTTTTTAGAAGTTAGCATGTGGCGGGCTCCGACCCGTCGGGGCGCCGTGCGCGTACAGCACGCCGGCCAGGACGCCGCAGACGTGGCCCGCCCAGGACGCGCGCGGCACAAGCACCTGCGGCGCCCGCAGCGGCTGGCTCAGGGCTCAGGGCTAGGGTTAGGGCGATACGATGGAGGCGCGCAGCGGCTGGCAGCACGTCCCCGCATGCAGGGCCGGCGTCTGGGGCGGGACCAGGGTCCACGAGAGCTTGTCGCGCTGGGCATGCGCATGTCCGCCCGCATGCACACAGCGGGGGCCGGCGGACAGCTCGACAGCCGGGTGGCGGCCGCACCTGACTCAGGGCCAGGCTGACCCAGGGCATGTAGCAGCGCGGCAGGCGGACGCCCAGCGGCGAGAGCTGCACCTCACCGCCGCCCTCGGTGTCTGCGACCACCTGCGCACAGCCCGGGCATCACAGGTTGCTGCTCTGCCCGCGCCTGCACTGATCCACCGCCAACGGTCCACCAACGTCAGCGGGTCGCTGTATGGACCTCGGGCAGCACAGGGACGACGTCCACCGTGCTGTACGCGCTGGGCATATGCAGCGCACCTGCAGCGCAAAGCAGAGGCCCGAGGCGCCCAACGCGCTGCCAAAGTGGTATTTTTCGCGCTCCAGGCCGCTCCTGTTGAGCAGCCACGCGTACGCCGCTGTACCAACACTGCTGTGAGGGAGAGCAGCCTACCAGTGGATTTCAACGAGACGCGCTTCACTGTGCAAGACACAGAGCTTGCCAAGAAAAACACAGAGAACTCACCAAACAGGCTGTTGGACAGCAGCGTGAGCGCTGCAACGTCCAGGGCAAAGCGCCTGGAGCCGACTCGTGCCTCGTGCTCAAAGCCTGTGTGGGGCCGCGCGAAGCCACTGCTTGAGCTGGCACCCGTTGGCTGTTTCAGGCTCTGTGCTTGTAAAGAGCTTGACGAGGATGCAACCTGTCTCAACCAGGTTGCTGGCGTTGTTCAAGGCGTGCGTCAGGTCAATGTGGAGGAATGTTGGCACGACAAGCCTGCGCACGCATACCCAGTCACCTCCGTGCGTGCCTGAGTGTATGATATGCCTCGTAAGCGTAAGCAAGTAGCAGCCTTGTCCATTGTTAGCCTCGTGCAATACACAGGGTGAGCTGGACTTCATTCCTGCATATTACTTGCGGCACAGGCGTGCTGACACTCCGTCCCAGGCTGCGCCATTACCTGTGCAGCTCTCCTCCTTCCAGCACGGCCTTGGGCGCAAGGCCGAACTTGCGCAGCGACACGCCGTGCGGCAGCAGGAAGGGGCAGCCGCACGCGCACAGCAGCGCCAGCGTCCCTCCCGGCAGGGAGCCGGTGTCCTGGCATCTGTGCAGGACTGCCCTGCCGAGCATGTATAGAGACCATAGAGTGGCGTGGCTGTGCTCGTGCCGCAGCGGGACGCGAACATCGGTGTGCCTTGAATAGGCGCGCTGTATAAGGTCCCTGAAGGGGTCCCACAATGCAGGCCCAGACATATGCACGGTGCACAGAGCGCTGGGGACCAGGCCAGTCCAGGGACCAGCTTGAGTCAAAGCTTTGGCCGAAGTTTCAGGAGCAGCACAATGCAATAGTGTAACTTTGGCATGGGGCCAGGGCCACAGGGGGTTCGAGTCCCAGCTTCAAACACGAAATGCAGCTGCTGCGCTGCGCATGATGCGCTGCATCGCGTCCTAGGAGCGTCGGCGGGGCGCACCAGGCTGAGGATGAGTCACTACGTGCACACCGAGTACACCAGGACGCCCTCGCCGGGGCGCTCTGACGGCCGCAAGCACAGCCCCTGGACCGCAGACAGGCACAAGAAGAAGCGCAAGGAGACCAGCCCCGACTGGAAGCTGCCTGACGTCGCAGAGGACGGGCCAGAGCCCTCGCCACCAAAGAAGGGTGCGCGGCGCGGCCCGCAGCGCGCCAGCGCTCAGCGGTGATGGGGCTGCAAGCGGCGGCGCGCCGCGCTGGTGCCTGTGCGCACTGCCGGCACCCGCAGCACGCTCAAGCAGATCTGTGACGTTGATGCGCCTGTTCAGGGCCGGGGGCGACGTCCCCAGCGACCCAGGATCTGGGTCAGCGCTTCCAGGTCAACCCTGTGTGCTCCACCTGGGAGGCCGCCGGCATAGGAGGCCCGGCGCCCTGCGCCGCGCACCTTGCCGACGCGGTCGCCTGCGCGACCCCGCAGGCGCGCCCTGCCCCTCTGGCAGCGCCTGCTGGCGCGCCTGCGCTGCCGCCCACGAGACATGCCACTGTGCCTGTGGCGAGCAACGGCGAGACGCCGTGCTCCTGCGCGCACACAGGCGCCGGGCGGGGCGCCGGATGGCGCCCCAGCGATGCCGCACGGGGAGGCGTCCCCGCCCTGGTGCGCGTCTCCGGTGGTGCCGCGCGTTGAGCAGCCGCTCTCGCCCGGCGCGCGCCGTAGCGGTGCGGGCGGCTGCGCGAGCGGCAGCGGCGCCGCGCGCCCCCAGGCCCCCGCGGTGGGCTGGCGCGCCGGTGGCGACCCCGGCGCGCGCCGCCTGCCGCCCGTGCTCGAGCCCGGCGCGCGCGCGCCCGCGGCCGCGCGCTTCCCGCCGCCGGCCGACCGCGGGCACCTGTGTGCGGACCGCGCTGGCGTGCATGCGGCCGCAAGCGCAAAAGCGCGGTCCTGCGATTTTCCGGGCGCGGCGGAGCCGATGGGCGCGCCGCTGCCGCCGCGCGCGGTGTCTGCCGAGTTCGGCGCCGCGGGGCAGCCGGGCGCGCCAAAGGGCCTGTCCGCAGGGTTTAGAGCGAGCGCGCGCGGCGTGCGCGCGGACGCGCTGGCCGCGGTCGCGATGCCGCTGGGCGGCATGCATAGGGGTGCCTGCCCGGGCGCGCTCGAGGAACCCTTCTGCGGCGCGCCGGGAGGCGCCGGCCTAGACGGGCCCGCGGGTTGCTGCGCGGGAAAGCCGGCCACGCGGGCCGACCCCGCCGCGCTCGGCGGCAGCGGCTGGCAGCAGCACATGCGCTGGCCGTCCCTGGCGGCGCGGCCGCCGACGTCCCTGCACCATGACCCGGGTACCTGGCCCGCTGATGCGGCGTGCATGGAGACTGAGGAGAGGTCAGAATCTCCGGAGGTCCCGGAATGCGGCGCTGCAGCAGGCGGCGCGGCGTGCCCCCCGCACGACCCCATGGACGCCGACGGCGGCGCGGCGGCCGGCAGCGAGGGCGGCGCGGGCGGGGCAGCCGGGTGCGTCGGCCTCGCCGCCGCTGCGCCGGCCAATAGGTGCGCGGACATGCAGGGCGCCGGCGCGCATGCGGTGCGGCTAGCGCGGCAGGGCAGCCCGGGTGTCGAGAACTGCGCCGCGGCCGCCAACCGCGCCGGCAGGGCGGCCGGCGCCCGGCGTGTGAAGCCTGAGAAGAGCCCTGGCAGCGGCGCCGGCGCCCAGCTCGACGTCAATGGCGCCCTGGCGGGCGACCCGTGGCGGTCGCCGCTGCGCGCGGCCGCGGCCGCGGCGGCTGCCGTCGCTGCCGCCTCTGCGGCCGCCTGCCTGCTGTGCAGCTCAGGTTCGGGCGGAGGCGCGCGGACTATCACACTTCTGTCCAGAATCCAGTCAATCGTTTACCACGCGTTTACCATCTGCCTGTACTGTGGTCGGTAATGTGAAAGACGCTGCTGCTGAGGAAGTGGCAACAGCCAGGGCCTGGGGCCGGCTGCTTGCTGCGTCTTGCGTGGATGTTGCATGGTGGGTGTATGATGCATAGGAAAGGGCTGCCCACCGAGCCCGGCTTGCCGCAGGTGTGGCCGACGCCATGGACGTGTCGCTCGCGGCGCCGCCGCAGGCGCCCGCCGCGCCGGCGGGCGCGGCCTGCCGGGGCTGCGGCGGCAGCGCTTGCGGCGACGGGGGCGGGGAATCGGCGCCGCCGCGCAGCGGCTGCCATGCGCTGGCGACGCCTGCGCCCGCCGTGCTGGGCGCGCAGGAGCTTCTGTGCAGCCAGGCACGCCGATGCTTCACAGCCATCGCGGTACAGTGTGCATGCGATGAGGCACTTGCGCGGGGTGTGCGATGGAGCGGCCTGCCCGCGGCGCCAGCGCGGGCGCGATGCATGTGCTCAGGCACATGCGTCAAAGCCGCCTGGTAGTAGCTGCAAGGCGGACGCAGGCAGGTACGGCGGGGAGGCGTCACGACTTTGTGGCGGTCTGGAATGCGATGGCTTACATGCGGCGCCTGGCGTCCAAACATGGTTGATACATCCCTGCATGCCACTGACACGGCCATCTCGGAGTATGGCCTCGATGCGTCGCTCCGCACGCAGAGCGCCGCACAGATTAGCGTGCTCTCTGGTCCTACAGGGATGCTCTGATCCTGCACGGATCCAGCGCCTGCATCGAGCCGCGCCTAACGCCGCCCGGAGCTGCCGCGCGACAGGCGAGCAACGGCGCGCTGGCCCCGCTCAAGCCGGCGGCGTCGGGCGCGTCGCCCATGGGCGGCGGCTCGCGGGACGGGCGCCTGACCACCTTCAATGACCGCCTGCACGAGGTGCGCAGCAGCGCGACGCCGGCGCGCGCGCGCCGCGCCCACGTCCTGCGGCCGCGGGGCACGCTCAGCCTGCGTGAAGCAGCGTGGTGTGAAGACCAGAGCATTGCTCCGTCGAAGGCCGCGCGCATGTGTCTTCGGAGGGATTGCAAGCAAGCTCGGCCTGCTAAGCAGCCAACTCCAGAGTGTCAGCCATGCCCGGGTAGGGCCGCGGCGAGTCACAGGCCTGCGCAGCAGCCCGCCACACACGCCGCCCATGGTCCGAGTCAGCCGTGCATTTGGAGCCGGGCGCACCGCGCAGGCCGTGGCCACAGATGCCGCTTGCCCTTTGAGCCGGCCGTGCGCCTGATCAGGCCTGAGCGCGCCGCGCAGGCGGTGGCCACGGGCGACGCGGTGACGGTCGGGCAGGCGTGGCAGCAAGTGGCGAGCGGTGACGTGGCGCCGGACGTGGACTCGCTGAACACGCTGCTCAAGTGCGACCGCCCCCCGGCCTGCATTCATGGCCCGACTTTCGGGTGGCGAGCACCTCCAGCCGCAATGCCGCTTGTTGGCGGCCATGGTTTTGGAGGCGCGGCTCGTCGGGGCGCCTGCGTCCGTCTGGCCTACCGTCCCTGCGCTACGCGCCGCACGGCGGGCGCCCGCGCCGCGAGCGGCGACTCTGCGAGGGGCAGGCTCGCCCGGGCGGCCACACCCAGATGTCGCCCGGCAGCAGCGGCACGGCTGCGGCATGCGCTCAGCGGCGCGCTCACTGCGAGGTTGCAAGAGGAGGCACGCAGCCGCGCGGGCGCCTCGGTGAGGGCCGCGCGCGCGCGCGCCGCGCAGGTGCTTCTGCCGCGTGAGCGGCGATGCGGCGGAGGCAGAGGCGGTCGTCAAGGCGGCCGTGCGCGGCGGGCTGCAGCCCAACGCATCCACCTACCACCTGCTGACCGGCCTCTGGGTGCGCGAGGAGCAGCTGGCCGGCGACGCGCACGGCGGCGCGTTGCGCTAGGGCAGGGTATAGGGTAGGCCGCCCGCCCCGCGCGCCGCAGCCCAACGCATCCGCCTACCACCTCTGGGTGCGCGAGGAGCGGCTGGCGGGCGAAGCGTACGGCGGCGCGCCGCGATAGGGTAGGGTATAGGGCAGGCCGCCCGCGCCGCGCGCCCGGGCGGCGCGCGGGCGGCCGCTAGCCGGCGGCGCAGCGGCGGCGCGCCCTCTTCTGAACCGCGCCGGTGAACGCAGCCCGCGGCCGCGCCCACGGCGCACACAGCGGGGGGCCCAAAAACAGGCCAGCTCAGCTGTGGGAGCCTGCCGGATCTGGTGTTGAGCCATGGCGGCGTTCAAGCCTCCCAGCCCGTGCAGTGGTGGCCCGCGACACATTTCTGGCAGCGTGCAGTGGAAGGCGGGTTCGAGTGGTGCATCTCAGACTTCTCCCGTGGCAGGGCAGGCAGCTGGTGTCAGGCAGGTTGAGACGTGCGGCTTAGAGCGTTGTGGGAGGGACAGTACTGGCCCGCTTATCTGCACAATAAAGTTCGGGTCCTGACTCCAGCGCGTGTAGGAGGGGCCGGCTGGGGCTGGCCCTAGGCCCTGACCTCTGAGTGCTGCAGCACCATCGAGGTTGGAAAATGGTATTCACTGGCCCATGCAGGCCTGCATGCGCTACGCGCTTGTGCAGTACCTCAGGGTGGTTGCACACCTGGCAGGCGACCGTGCTTGCCCCGCCCCTCCTGCAGCCGAGCATATGTGAGGCCCTTGTGAGGCTGCAGGGGGGAACTGTTGCAGAACTCTCCACGCGACCTGCAAACGCACTCATCATCAACCGCCCTCCATAGCGCCCGGGCACTAGCACAGAAGTTTCACTGATTTGCATTACCTAGATTTTTCATCCGGTGCATGTGCTGTCAGGCCTCGCAGGCAGCATGCATGTTCAGAGCTAGAGCTTTTGCCATTGTAATGAGTGTTGCATGCTGCGAGCCTGGCTGACAAGCCGCAGTGTAAGAGAACTTGAAGCAGCCATTCTACTTTTAATGCCAGTGTTGGCCCCGCTCTTCACGCAACACCTTGGGCCATCGCCGGCCTGCATGGTGCATTGTGCACTCTCTGCCGCTCGGCAGCTGTGCTCAAATGCGGCGACGAGCACCCGACAGAGCACACCAGACAAAAGCAGTTCCCTTGTCCCCACCAAACTCAGCTGGCAGGCGCCACAGGCTTCCACTCAGGGGATGCAGCACGCCTTGCCTGCCGCGCCCACCGTGAGCTGCAGCCCTGCCAGCCTGAAATCCTGCAGCTCCCAACTCAACGCGGCTGCATGCTCGCGCTCGGCCCGTTTGCAGGAGACCCGCCCCCGGCCCAGCAGCCCCACTCCCTTTGCCACACCGCAGGACGGCGCTGAGGCAACACGGCCCTTCCCTGCAGCCTTTGAGGATGATATCGGCAAGCAGGGGTGCCCCCAGCCGGGCCACCAGGGCCCCGCGCGCCAAGCCCTACAACAAGCCCTACAACCGCTGGTGCACCGACTTGGCGACCTCGAAGAAGTGCGCCACCGATTCCTCGGGCGTGCCCACGAGCACGCCGTGCCCCAGGTTCATGATGTGCCGGCGGCCGGCGGCGGCGCGCACTGTCTCCACCACGCGCGCCTCGATCGCCTCGCGCGAGCCGAACAGCACGCCCGGGTCCATGTTGCCCTGCGCGCAGGGTTTTTGCCCTACGTCAGGCGCGGAGCAGGGCCCGGGTCCATATTGCGCTGCGCGCAAGGGTTTTTGCCCTATGTCATGCGCGGAGCAGGGCCCGGGTCCATGTGGCCCAAAACCCCTTGCATGTCAGTATCAGGGTAGGTCAGCAGCTCCCAGCGAGGCGCCGGCACCTGGACGGCCAGGTCGGGCCCTATCCGGCCCAGCGCGTCGCGCAGGTCCACGCGGTGGTCCACGCTGATGACGTCCACGCCGAGCGCGGCCATGCGCTCCATGAGCCCGCCGGAGCCGCTGATGTACAGGATGAGCGCCAGGTCCGGGTGGCTGGCGCGCACGCTGTCGACGACGCGCGCGATGTACGGCCCGGCAAACACGTCAAAGTCCTGCGGCGCCAGCTCGGACGCCCAGGAGTCGAACATCTGCACCGCCTGCGCGCCCGCGTCCGCCTGCGCGCGCCCGCCCCGCCGGCGGTCGGAAGGGGATGTTACCAGCACCCTGGCAGCTTCCGCCTCGCCTGCGCGCCGCCCGGCCCCCCTGACCTGCACCGGCCATGCCTGCACGCATCCGACGCCAGACACATGGCGCGCGGCAATGACATGTGGCACACGCCCCTTGTGCCCGTGCAGGGTCGCGACGCTGCAGCGTGGCGCCAGCCGGTTCGCGCCCTTGCGGCGCGCCGCGGCGGGCCCGGCGCGGCGCGCGCCTGGAAGCGCACGCCTGAAATAGGGTAGGTTTAGGGTAGGCCTGGAGGCGCACGCCTGGAAGCGCACGTAGTCGGCGATGTTGTCGGCCAGCTTGCCCAGCAGCGCGTGCAGCACGTCGGGCGCGGAGAAGGCCAGGCGCTTGATGTGCGTGTACTTGGCGCTGGAGCCGCCCTCCACGATGTAGGACGCCAGCGTGAACGGCGCGCCCACAAAGCCCAGCACGGCCGCCTCGCCGCCGACCTCGGCGCGCAGCCGCCGCAGCGCCTCGCCCACGTACGGCGTCGCCTCCTCCGCGACCAGGCGCGTTACCTGCTCGACTTGCTGCGCGCGGCGCGGGCGGGCCAGGGTCAGGGTCAGGGTCACGGTCAGGGCTGCTTCACGGCTGGGTCAGCACGGCGCTCAGTGCCGTGACGCCGCCGTTCGCCAGGTCGAGCAACGCGACCCCGTCGCCGGTCACCGTGCGTGACGCACTGCCACAGTGGACGTCCCCGAGTCAGCCCCCTTACCTCTGCATCCGCTTGACTGCTGGGTGCACGCCTTGCCCAATCCATTTCACAAACAAATACAGAGCACCGACACGCCTCCAGCTTACCCTCCACAAGGACAGGCCAATGGGCGAGAGCAGCCGAGCAGTGCATGCGCGCTGCCGGCCGTGCGCCGTGCGCTCCGACAGCGGCGCACCTGCATGGTGCGGATGGGGTCGGCGATGATCGGGCCCTTGCCGGCAGTGATGTCAAACGGGATGTTCATGCCCGTCAGCGGCGTCAGGATGTCGGAGAACAGGATCACGCCGTCCGGCCGGAACGCGCGCCACGGCTGCAGCGAAACCTCCACCTGCGCGCCGGCGCAACGTGTTGCAGAAAACCCTGTTCCCAGCCCTATGCCCCAACCCTACCTCCTCCCCCGCCCTCCCTCGCGCAACCTCTACCCTGCAGGCAGCCGCCACACACTGCAGTGCACCCAGCGCCCGAATGGACAGAGGCATGCCCCTCGTCGCTGTGCACCCCTGCTGCGCGTTGCTCCTCCCAGCGTGTCACGGCAACATGCGCTCACGCGATGGGGCCATTGACAACGTGAGGGCACGTGAGAGCACGAGAGGCGCATGGACGCATGAGCAAACAGACACAGCGCGGCAGCGCGCCCGACCTGCGCCCGCTGGGTGCACCGCGCTTGGCACTTCTGGGAGCGGCGGGGACCGCCAGAGATCGCACAAGCCCGCGCGCAGACTCAGTCCTGGTCGCAAGCCCCGCTCCTGCTCTAGACACGCAGAGCGGGCGGTCGCGTCAGCGCAGGGGCGCACCGCCAGGTCGGTGTTCTCCGAGCGCTCGCGGAAGGTCGGGTGCTTTTTGCACAGCTCCTGGTACACCTGCGCGCGGCGACAGGTGTGGCATTGTTGAGCCTGTGGTGTCCAGTCCCAACCTGTCGCAAGCGTGCAGGTTGCGACCAGCCCAAGAGTTCCTTTAATCAAAAAGCAGGCTCGTCTCATTATGGTGTGTATGCAACGCTCGTGCCTACTGCGGAGAGCGCTTCCCTGCTCAACCTTCGCTCCAGGCTCAGGCTCATCTCTACCACAGCATATACGCGGAGGGCGCGCCTTCATGTACCGGCCGGCCTGCCGCATCATCCACACCGGCGGCCGCTCCACGGGCTCGCCGCGCAGCGCGCGCAGCAGCAGCGGCTCCGCCGCGCCCGCCTGGCCCTTCGCGCCGCCCTCAGCGCCCCCCGCCGGCTGCAAGGCGTATGAAGCACGCACGGCGCCGCCCTCGGCACCCCAGAGGCGCAGGCTGCACCCCCTCGAGCAGTGCGCAGGCTCCGGAGCGGCCGACTGTAACCCCCACGACAAGCCCGGCGTGCGCACTGATCCCTGCAAGCTGCAGCGGTTGCTCGCACCTTCTCCGAAGACGCGGGCGGCGCTTCTGCCGCCGCAACAGCGCGAGGGGCGATTGTGCAGCGCAGTGGCTGCGGCCGCACAGGGTGGACCGGTGCTGTGGGCAGTCGCACCATCGCGCCCTGCAGCACAGCATAAGCAGGTCAGCAAAATGGATTAAAACAAGTTTTACAATAAAGGGCCTCTGTTCCGGCTCTAATCAGCTTCAGTCAGGAATCACACAAGACCTGCAATGGGTGCTGGGCACACCACGGGGAGATGGGCAGCCATAGTCGCAAAAGTGCAGCTGAGCTTATCCTCGAGGAGGCGCATCAGCAAGAGCAGGTCAAGTCGAGGTTTTCCCCAGGCTCCTCACCCCGCAGATCGGACAGGTAGTTCCTGTGCCTTGCACAGCGCGCGTTATTATTTGCAGGGTGGGTACTATGGCTCACAGTGCGCCGAGTCTGGCTGCGCCGCAGGGCGGGTGGCTGACGCAGCACTCGCTCCGACCGTGCGCGCCCTGCCTGGAGCCCAGCGAGCTGCCGGCAGCCCTACGTAACAGTTTGTCCCGTTCGAAAATAGCGAGTGGCTCGATGCAACACAGGATGCGCGTGCGTGCAGACGGGCGCCGCGGCCGTGTGTGGGCGCGAGGGCGCTGTTCGGCGGCAACAAGGAGGAGCGTCGGCAGAAGGAGCTGGAGCGGGAGGAGGCCTTCAGGGCGCAGGCAGAGGCGCGTGGACGCCCCCGCGTCGATGCGTCAGCAGTGTCCGTGTTGTGTTGCATGCGTGCGTGTGCCCGGTGCTACCAGGCCACCTGCCAGCCTTTGAATGTGAAGTGAATGTCAGTGTGGTCCGCTGAAAGCTCTGCGTAGGCAGACTGCCCCGCTCGCACTGTGCTCGCAGTAGAGGGGCGCGCGGCCGCGCAGGTGCTGAAGCGGCGCTCTCTGTATAGGCACACCGCCCGCTCGCACCGCGCTCTATGTGCGGTGTGCGGCCGCGCAGGTGCTGAAGCGGCGCCGCACGAACTCGTGGCAGAAGGACATGTCCGACCGCCGCGCGCTGGTGAAGAAGTACAACAGAGACCCGGCGTACAAGAAGCAGGTGCGTGGCGCGCGTCCGAGCTAGGGTAGGGTAGGGAGCTAGGGTTGCGCATCTGGAGCGTGCCAGCGTACTGCTGCGTGCAAGGACGCCCGGGGCAGGGAGCGGTAGCGGGGTCTCTGCGCGGCAGCGGCGGGGACAGCCCAGCGCCGGTATCCCGCCCCGGTCTGCACAGGCGTGGTGGGTGCCTCGCAGGATGCAGCCAGCGCCGCCAGGCGCGCAGCGCCTGCGCTTACGTCCGGCCCAGGAGCGAAAGCTGGGCACAGGGGCGCCAGGGACGTGCCTAATGAAAGCTGGGCACAGGGGCGTCAGCGGGATGCCAGCGTGCTGCTCGGCACTGCGCAGGCCCCGGCCGGGCGCTGAGGCGACCCGCTCGGGGGGCGCAGGTGGACGACGACAAGCGCGCGCGCGCGCAGGCCGAGCGCAAGGCCGACCCGCCCGTCAGCCTGTTTGACATCATCCTGGTGACCGCCCGCTCGCCCCGAGTCGCGGCCCGCCCTCCCTGCCACGCGGAGCAGAGACCCTAGGCTAGTGACGTCGTCGTGCATGTGTGCATCATCCTTGCGGCCCGCCAGCAGGTGCCAGCAAAGCGGCTGCCCGTCTCAGCCTGCACGAATTAGGGTGTCATTAGCCTGGTATGAGATCACCTTGAGCGCATGCTTTGGAAGTTCTGATGCAATTTCTGTGAAGCGACGGAGGAACTGTGTGGGGCGCACGTCTGTCCTCGCGCGGTCGAAGCGCTGGCACTGAGCGCCTGTGTGCGGCGCGCATGGCAGCCGGTCGCGCCCTTTGGCATCCCAGGTGCTGCCCCCGCCTTGGGCGGTGCTCTTGCTGGGCCCATTGTGATGCCCGAGGACAAAGCGCACTTGTACTGATGTGCATTCATGGTGCGATGCTGCATCCGCGTGCAGGGTTGTGGAAGGCTAGAGCGCATCCAGCAGGGTCTTTCACGAGCGGGCCACACTCAGCTTGCCGTAAGGGATGACCTGGGCCGCGTATGTGCATCTGCATGGCATGAGACGCCCGCTGTGCTGCTTCGGCATGCGGGTTGCGAGATTTACAGCTAGGCACTCCGCCGAGGGATGAGGGGATGTAGGCTGACACCGCTGCGGCGCGGCACAGAGTACGACTATGGGGAGCGCTTTGACCTCAAGGGGCCGTACTGTGACAACGGATACATCGACGAGGATGCCGCTTTCGGCAAGCAGGCAAGCCAGCCCGCGCCGCCTGAACACAATACTTACCCCGGATGCAGGTTGGGGCGGCGAGACTGGTGCGGAGCGGTTACGTGCGGCTTGGCCAAGCTCGAGAGCCGTCCAAGTCAGCCGCGTCTCACACTGCAGCCTTAAGCAAAGGTGTGTGGCGAGCAGATTGCGCGCTTCTTTGGTTTTGGCAAGAAGCGGGCTCCGCCGCCGCCGGACACGCCCAAGGACACGCCCAAGAAGGGCAAGCGCAAGTAGCCTCTTTCGGGAGGGCGATCTGGGAACCGCAAGGGCCGGCCCCTACAGTCTGTCAGCCGTTTTTGGCAGCAGCCAATGTACCGTGGTGTTGGACCAGCGTGTGAGTGAAGAGTGCAGTGTGGAAAGTTACTGTTGCAGACGTGAGCGGGGTAGGCTGCTTTGCCCAGCGAGTATCATTAGCTGTGCGCGCAGATAGGATGTGCTGCGCTGGCATTTTTGTCGGTGGACAACAAACAGGAGGGTGCTTCTGCCAGACGGGGTATTAGTTGGGTAGCTTGCTGGGTAGCCTTCTGGAATTTCAAGGTCGTTGCCTCGGCTGATTGACAAAGCTTCGTCCAGCAGTGCCGATTGAAAGAGAGCGGCAAGATTCACGGGCCCTCTGTGGATCCAGCGTGGTGTGGCCTTCGCCGTCGTACATTTCGTGCGGCATGCTTTGAAGTGGCTGAACTTCAAAGTGCAACCGGCGGGAACACGGGCCGGACGACACGGTGAGTGGCAGAGGACTGGTTTAGCAAGCTGCTTGCCAAGGGGCATTGCTTCGGTGACCTGTGCTCAAGCTTCCGCTTGCATGCACGTAGCATTACCTCATCTGCCTGGAGACGGGCATTTCCGTGTACAAGCACTGGGGTGATCGACGATATGGACCAGGTCCACTCCCAGCCTGCGCGGCCAGGGCCAGCAGCCTGTCAGGTCACAGGTGTCTTGCATGCGCTAGTCCTGTGCCAAGCACAAGCACTGGACGTGTACACTGCCGCGCACCTCGCAAAGGCGTTGACTCCAGCAGCGCTGCGAGGCCGGCTGTCGGCAGCGCTGCTTGCGCCAATGCAATCAATGGTGCTTCAGTGTGAAGCTGCGCTTGTCCCGCACCTTGCAGGATGTGTATATGTTGGGAGCTGAAGACCTCTAGCAAGTAGGAGCTCGGCAGGCAGCGCGGAAGCTGACATGATTGCGCACCTACAGGCCTGACACGCTGGGGCGGCGCAGGGTTGCGCGCTACACGGGCCCAATGTCTGCCCCCAGCGCTGCGACGTGCTGCACGCCGCGCCGGCGATGAGGGAGCGCGCCGCGCGGGCGGCGGCGCTGCCGACGGTGCCAGAGCTGCCCGCCGTGGGGCTGCTCTCGCTGCCGGACGCCGTCCTCGTGCGCATCCTGCGCCTGGCGGCGCCGCGGCATGCCGACAGCCGCCTGCTGTTCGTCGTGCCGCTGGTCTGCCGGCGCCTGGCGGCCGTCGCACGCCTGCCGAGCGAGCTGTGGTCCGAGCAGCTCATCACGCTGCACAGGTGCGGCCCTTACGGCCCAGCACCGCGGCGCCCCAGCAGGCCCGTGGGCCTGCGACCCGGTGCAGCTTCTGTTGGCGTGCGGGCGCCGCTCTGCGCGCGCGTGCTGAGCGCGCCGGCAGCCAAGTGTCGCTGGTGCCAGCACCGCGATGCCAGTTGGTGCTTGTGGGAAGGCCGGCTGGCGCCGAGGCTTGCCTGAGCCCGCGCCGCGCGGCGCTGCGCGGCGGTAGGCTGCAGGACCGGCGGCGCCTGGCCAACTTCGTGGCGTGGGCGCTGCCGCGCGCGGCCGGCGTCAAGTCGCTGGCCGCGCGCTACACCGCCAGCCACCAGGAGACGGAGCTGCAGGCGCGCGGGCGCGGCGGCCGGGCCCTGCGACCCTAACCCTAGCCTGGCTGGCACCGGGGCGCGGGCTTGGAAAGCCTCGGGCGCGCAGCCTGTACCAATTCATTTGCACAGATTTTCAAAGAAAGAACTCTGGAGGCAGCGCACATGCGGGCGCGACGAACGGCGGCCAGCCCTGCGCCGGCTGAGCAGGGCCGCGCCGGGTCCCGCCGCTGAGGCCGCGCGCGCGCGCGCGCGCGCAGGTGCTGGTGGGGCTGTTTGGCGCGTCGCTGCGCACGCTGGACCTGATGCCCGGCGCGCACGGGCCGGCGCCCTTCCAGCAGGCGACCGTTAACCTGCTCGCCTACTGCCCAGGCGCGCGCGCGGCGTGCTTTATTGCACCTTGTTGCAGCGCCTGTGGCTGTGAGCTTGTTGCAGTGCCTGCGGGGGCGGGCGGGGGCGCGCTGGCCGCCGGAGATGGCCGGGCGGCACGTGCCGCTCACGGTGCAATATTTGGGACGGGCGGCGCCGCCGCGTACGCGGCGAGGCCCCGAGCGAGCGGACGCCACGCTGCGTGCTGCTCAGCGCGGCGCCCCGCTCCATGGCGGTCAGTCGCTCGCCTAGGTCAGTGGCGTGGCACAGGTCTGCTGGGCGGGGGCGCGACGCGCGCGCGCCGCGCGCGCAGGTCTGCAGTGCCTGCAGCTGTGCGCGGACGCGCTGTGCACGTGCGACCTGTCGCCGCTGTCGGCGCTGACCAACCTGCGCGCGCTCGCGATCACCAGCCACAACGACCGGCAGCGCTACGCCGTGCCGCCCGTCATCCTCGGTGCGCGCGCGGCCGGGCCGCCGCCTGCGTGGGCGCGGCTGGCTGCACGCCTCGCTTGCGCCGCGGTGCAGTGGAGCTGCTGGCGACCCTGCGCTCAAGCTCGCGCTGCGTGCGACCCGCCTGTACACGTACGGCCACCAAGCAGCCTCCAACCAGAAAGATAGCAGGGAGAGCCAGAGGAGGCGGACGCGCGCAGGCCTGATGCGGCTGCGCGAGCTGGCAGGGAAAGCCTCCAGTCGGAGAGACGGCAGGCAGAGGCTAAACAGGCGCGCGCGCGCAGGCCTGACGCGGCTGCGCGAGCTGGCGCTGCGCGCGACCCGCCTGGACACGTACGGCCACCAAGCAGCCTCCAACCAGAGAGACAGCAGGGAGAGCCAAGGGAGGCGCAAGCGCGCAGGCCTGATGCGGCTGCGCGAGCTGGCAGGGAAAGCCTCCAGTCGGAGAGACGGCAGGGAGAGGCTAAACAAGCGCGCGCGCGCAGGCCTGACGCGGCTGCGCGAGCTGGCGCTGCGCGCGACCAGCCTGGACACGGTGCAGGACGGCGTCAGCCGCCTGCAGGCGCTGCGGTCGTGCGAGATCGTGGGCGCGCGCGCGCTCGTGCTCGAGCCCGGCTTTGGCGCGCTGCGGAACATGCGCGAGCTCGAGGCGCGCGGCGCCCCCGCGCCCTGGCAGCCCCTGGGCAGCCCCGGACGCTTGCTTGAAGCGTGCGCGCACTGCTGCCATGGAGCGGGGCGCCGGCTGCCATGCTCGCTGTGCGCGAGCTGGGAGCGGCCTGCTTGTGCGCCCGGCGTGCAGACCTGCCTCCGCTCAACATGTTGGGGTGGCCCGTACTTATGCGCCAAGGGTGACCCATACACCTGCGCGTCGTGGCGCCTTGAGCTTGTGCACGCCGTCCTGAAAGGGCGTGCGTCCCCAAACTTGCAAATCCAGCCTGACTAGGCGGCCCGGTCGTGCAAGCGCGCAGTTCAACGCCTGCTCGTTCGGGCGGCTGGCCAACTCGCGCCAGTCCAGCGATGGCAGCGACAACGGCGCCGCCGCCCGCGTGGAGCCCCCCGTGGAGACCGGCGGCGGCGGCAGCGCAGGGCCAGCCTTCTTTGGCGCCAACCCGGCCGGGTTTGAGCTGGGCGGCCCGGGCTGCGGCCCGCACGGGCGCGCGGGCGCCGGCGGCGCCCACGGCGGCGGCCTGCTCGGCCTGGCTGCGCTGCGCTTCCTGGTGCGCGCGCGCGCGTCGCAATGCGACACCCAGGGGCAAGCTCCGTGTCACAAATGTGCCACTGTGCTTGCCTTGGCGAGATGCACGGCGGCGCCACACGCGTGCCGGCAGCCTCGCACGCAACCAGCACCCTGTGTGCTGTGCCGGGCCTGCATGGTGTGATTTCATGGTCGGGCTGCACTGCGTCAAGTCCGCGCGCGGGTGCCTGACGCCTCGGCCTGCGCGCGGGGGCAGGGCGGCCTGGGCAAGAGCGGCGCGGCGCTGCTGCCGCTGTGGCTGCCGACGCTGGCCGGCCTGACAGCACTGACGTCCATCACGTTCCGGTCGCCGCGCGGATTCGGCGGCGCGGTGCCGGCGGTAGTGGCCGGCCTGCCCGCGCTACGGCGGTTCGTGTTCGTGCGCGCGTTCCGCGTTGCGCCGCTGGCCGTGCCGCCCGGCTTTGCGCGCCTGGGCGCCACGCTGCAGCAGCTGGAGGTGGAGGGCGTGAACTGGGAGGTGCTGCCGCGCGAGGTGCGCCCCTAGGGCTAGCAAACCCTACCCAACTAATGGGACCCTAGGACTGGGCGCCACGCTGCAGCAGCTGGAGGTGGAGGGCGTGAACTGAGAGGTGCTGCCGCGCGAGGTGTGCAGCTAGGGTTAGGGTTAGAGCACCCTAACCTTTTGGTGGAGGGCGTGCCCTGGGAGCTGCTGCCGCGCAAGGTGCGCGGCTCGCAGCCCCGCGGCCAGCGCGCGCGGCGCACGAGCGGCAGCTGACCGCGCGGAGCCGAGGTCGCATTTGTTTAAGTCTGCTCGAGGCAGGAAGCAGAACACAGAGCGCTGCGCGAGTTATGCTGGGAAGCTGCCGGGTGCGCGTGCAGGCGGGGCCGGCAGCGCTGCGAGAGGCGCCCGCCGCGCTGACCGGCGCCGCGCCGCGCCGCGCGCGCGCAGGTGCTCGCGCTGCGCCAGCTCCGCGTGCTGGCCGTGCGCAGCCAGAGCCTGCAGCGGCTGACGGCCGGCGTGGCCGGCCTCGCCCTGCTGCGCCGCCTGGACCTCTCCGCCAACGCCGACCTCGCCGTGGACGCCGACGTGCCCCTCAACGCGCTGCGCGAGCTGCGCTCGCTCGACCTCAGCGACTGCCGGCGCCTGGCGACGGCCGCGCCGCTCGCGGCCGCGGCCGGCCTGCCGCGCCTGCGCCTGCTCGCGCTGCACGGCTGCACCGCCGGCTCGCTGGCGGCCGAGAACGCGCTCGCCGAGCTCAGCCTGGCGCTGTGGCGCGGCCGCCCGGACGTGCGCCTGGTGCTGGCAAAGGCGGACGAGGTGCGCGTGACCGGCCTGGAGGACGACGCGCAGCTGGCCGCGCTGGCCGGCCTGGACCCCGCCAGGGTTAGGGTAGCCGAGCCCGGGCCGCACGTTGAGGCGCTCGCGCGCCTGAGCCTGGGCCGCCCGCCGCGCTTCCCCGGCTCGCGGCGCAGCCATGCGGGGTAGCGCCAGGATTAGGGTAGGGTAGGGTAGGGGCGACGCGCGAGCCGCACGCTGCGCGCCCCGGGGCTCCTGAGCGCAGCGGGGCGCCCTGAGGTGGGGCGCCCGCTTGGGCAGCGCGCCCGCTGCCGTGGACAGGCTGTGCGGGTCGTGAGTCACCCAAGCAGGGCCCGCTCACGTGCAAGCGCACGCTGGAGGCAGCGCGTCTGCCTGGGCAGCTCGGCCGTTGCTGGCCGTAGGCTTTTCAGATAGTGTCTCAGTGTCTGGGATGCTGAGCCGGGAATAAGTACTTCGCGAGCTTATGACAGAGCCGGCGCCAAGCGCCTGTCCCGGCCTGCTGCCACCCACAACCCTCATCCTGTGCGCGGGCCAGAACTGCGCTCCGGGGCGCAGATTGTGATAAAGAAGTACTATAAAAGGGGGATGCTGGGTAGTGCAGCAGTGCTCGTGCTTGGCCACGCCCCCATATACCCCCAGGAAACTTGTAGAGCGCCGGTGCCTTGCGCCGCCCGCGCATGACACGCGCCGAGCGCCACTCCTGACATTACGAGCCGCGGGGTCTACGGCGCATTTTTGACATGTCCGGTTCCGGTTGTATAGCAGCGCACCCCGGGCGTGCGTGGCGGCTCCTTCCTAGGCGTACCAGCTCCCCGGGCTGTGTGTGTCTGCTGCGAACATTTGGCGCTGGGCTTGAGCTGGGGCGCTGATGCACTGCGCTTCTGTGTATCATGTGACCGCACAAAGGCCTTGCTGTGTTCCCCTGCGGCCGCTGGGAGCCTCGCTACAGCCATGGCGCCTCTGCTACCCCCTGCTGCTCGGTTTGTGTGTTGTGCTCTGGCGCCTGGTGGCGCGCCTCTCCTGCCGGCCGCGCTGCCCGCCATGCCTGTGGGGACTGGGTGACTCGGCTCCCGCGTAGTTGCAGCTGATTCAGACCCCGCTCTGTGACCCTGCCCGCCACGCACGCCGCACTGTTCGCTCCGCGGCGGCGGCAGCCTTGCAATGAACTTCCGGCTCACTGCAAAGCCACAGGCCCAAGGGGGGTCCGTGCATTGAGGGACAGACTGCATGCGCCTGGCATGCAATGCCATGCATTGTTGGTTGCTGTGCATACGCAAGCGCCCTGCTTGCACTGTAGGAGTACGTCATACTTGATATACCTGGGAGGCTGAACAAGGCATGAAGTACTGCAGTACAGCTAGCGTAATCTCTGACTGTCATCCCTGCTGTTTGCTGTTGGGGCAAGCACCTGTCAAGCACAGAGATGCAGTACGGCTGGCGTACAGTCTGACTGTCGTCCCTGCTGTTGCGGGCAGGCGCCTGTCAAGCATAGAAGGGCGGCCCGCTGGGGCCAGGGTGGGTATTAGATTCGGATGCATGCATTGTAGAGCTGCATGCAAGTCAAAGGCCCGGGTCTCTGAGACCACGTTCAGGGCGACTGATGTCTGATCTACCCTGCTTCAGGGTAATGCTGCTTTTTCTCGCACTGTGTGCGCAGTGGCGCACATTTTTTCGTGTGGTGCTCTTTCTGGGGTATCGTCGTGTGCTTCAGACCGAGTGCGAGGATGCGTGCAATGATGCAAACCATTTACAGTAAGTGGCTTGTGGCTTGAGCGAGAGTACGTTGACTGAACATCCCAGCGTTGACTGCACGTCTCGCGAGCCCATCATCACCCCCTTCAATCACCAGAGGTTGCCCTCTCGAAGGGCAATGTGGGGGCTTATTTACCCCAGCTGGGGTCAAATAGCAAGGCAACTGCACAAGACTACTTGAAAAGTTGCGCACCAGCCCGTCCCGTTGCTTGCGTGTGCTTCACGTGGGGTTTTGCAGCACAGCGTGTGGGCCGCTCACTGCAGCCTGAGGTGAACACGCGAGCCTTCCTTTCCTGGAGCGCCAAACGCGCGAGAACGCGCCAGCGCTGGCTCAGATCTAGGCCGTCCGGCCTGCCGCGGGGCGGACATGGCAGCCCCGCAAGCCAGCGAGGAGTTCGTGCCGCAGCGTATCCTCATAACTGGCGGCGCAGGCTTCATCGCGAGCCATGTCGCCACACGCTTGGTCCAGCGCTACCCGCAGTACAAGGTGATGCCCGCACCTCCTGGCATGCTAGCACTTTTGCGTTACAGTGGCCGTTTCACTCGCGCAAGGTAGGCAGGCGTGCTAGAGCTGCGGCAGAGTAGAGGACAGTGGGGTGTCTGAGCAGCAATGCAGAGGACCTTGCCAGCGCACACGCGCTTGGTTGAGCAAGCAACACCAGGAAGGCTCCGCTCCTCCGAGCAGGCCTCTGCGTGTTTGGCAAAACGCAGTCCTTGGGCAGGGGAAGCAGGAAGCATTCCTTGCGAGCAGGCTCCTGCAAGCGGCTGTTATCCTGCACCTGCACCACTGAGCGGACCCTGCACAACGCAATGCGCATTACATAAGCTAATGTTTCTGTCCTGAGCGAGGATGCAGTGCAGAGGCGCGTTGAGCACCAGGCTTGACTCGAGGATACAAAGTGTGAGAAGCTGAGCAGCGGCGCGTGGCTGGGCAGGTGGTCGTCCTGGACAAGCTCGACTACTGCGGCTCGCTGAACAACCTGAAGGCCATTGCGTCGCACCCCAGCTACAAGTTTATCAAGGGCGACCTGCAGAGCGGCGACCTGCTGAGCTATGTGCTCAGTGCGGAGCGCATCGACACCGTCATGCACTTTGCAGCGCAGGCGCGCGCGCGTCGTGAAGTGTGCTTTGTCGGCTCCAGTGACTTTGCGCGTGCCGTTCCACACATATGCGCATGGCTGTTGAGACAGCAGACCTCCTTCTGAGCCTCCAGAAGACGTTCTCGGGCCAGGGACGTTGTGCTTTGACCGTGCGCTTGCTGGAAACCGTCAAGTCTCAAAAGGGCAACGGAGCGCACTGTGCACGCATATGTGGTGTCCATCTGGGTGCTTCGCAAACGACCATCGACCGACCAGCACACACCGAGGAGAGCCATGTGCTGCGCAGACGCACGTGGACAACTCGTTCGGCAACAGCCTGGCGTTTACGATGAACAACACGTACGGCACGCACGTGCTGCTGGAGGCCTGCCGCCTGTACGGCCAGGTCAGGCGCTTTATCAACGTGTCCACCGATGAGGTGTACGGCGAGAGCAGCCTCGGCCTGGACAAGGGTGCGGCACGGGATCGCAGTTGCAGGGTCCAGGAGCTGCATGATCGAGGAGGCGGCGGTGTGGTGCATGCCGCGGATGCTGCCCTCCCGAACGCCGTACCCCAGCCCCACCTCCACCACATACCACTATTGCTTCAGGATATGGTGGCATGGCACATGCGGCCGCGGTGCCTGCGTGTCTGCTTGGTGCCGTCGCAAGCGTGCACCGACTTATCTGGAGGCGCATGGCATAGACTCGGGTACCCTGCGGGATGCAGGCTGACTGCGCATGCTGCGCCGGCGTGTTGCCAAGTCGGCGCCGGTGCGTGATAGGGAAGTCAGTGCATGGCAGAGGAGTGGGCCGGGAGGGGCAAGACTGCTCCGCGCAAACAGGGCGGAGGGGCGGCAGGCCTGGGCGGGGACTCGATGCTGGAGCGCATTCCCCCCATGCCCGGTCCCTTCCATATACCCTGCTAAGATGCGCCCTGCTGAGATGCGGGGGGAGGGGCGGCAGGCCTGGGCGAGGACTCCACGCTGGAGCCGACCAACCCGTACTCGGCGGCCAAGGCGGGCGCGGAGATGATGGCGCGCGCGTACCGGACCAGCTACCGGCTGCCGGTCATCACCACGCGCGGCAACAACGTGTACGGGCCACACCAGTTCCCGGAGAAGATGATCCCCAAGTTCACGCTGCTCGCCTCGCGCGGCCAGGACCTGCCCATCCACGGCGACGGCGCGCGCCCCCTGCCAGCCGCCCCCCCTTGCAAGGCCGCTCACAGTGCCCCATCCCCCAATTTCTGTCTGGTTGCGCGGCTTCTTCTGGATGCGCGGCCAGGACCTGCCCATCCTCGGCAACGGCGCGCGCCGCTGCAGCCCCCCCCACCGGCCCACCCAACCCTTGTCAGGTTGCTGGGCAGTGAGTACGGGCACTGCGCTCGGCGGACGACTGCTTGTAAAGGAGAGGGCGCGGCAGAGCCGCAGCCGTGCCGAGCATTGGCAATACTTACGGCTGCGCCACATCCTGGCTGAAGACGGAGCATGCGCTGCGCAGGGTGCGCGACGCGAAGCTACCTGTACGTGGAGGATGTGGCGGAGGCGTTCGACGTCATCCTGCACCGCGGCGTGACCGGCGAGGCGCGCACTTCTGTGTTTAAATTGTGCCTCTTGTAATGTGGCTGCTGGACCACAGCCTGGTCAAGCCATGGGCCATGCAGGCCAGGCAGCGCGTGTGGGGCGGCGCGTGGCCATACTTTGAGCTGCTGTACCTTGCAAGGCCCTGGACTGGAGGCGGGTCACTTTGGGACAGCTGCGCCTGCTCAACGCGCCGCGCTCCTTCACCCAGGGCCGGCTGGCGTCGGCGCTGCGAGCTTCAGGCAGCCCGCGAGCGCTGCCGCCGGACATATGGCTCGAGCGTTCAGGCACGACAGTCTCCTATGTTAGGGATAAGCCTCTTCCATAACCCTAACCCTATCTAATAGTCCGCTGCGGCCGCGCAGGTGTACAACGTCGGCTCGCAGAAGGAGCGCACCGTGCTGGACGTGGCGCGCGACGTCGCCGCCATCTTCTCGCTGCCGGGCGGCAAGATCGTGCACGTGCGCGACCGCGCCTTCAACGACCGGCGCTACTACATCTGCGACAGCAAGCTCGCCGCGCTGGGTGCGCCGCCGCCGCGCGCCGCGGCGCCCCGGCGCTGCCTGGCTGCGCGGGGAGAGGCTGCGCAGTGAAGGACCTGGCCAGGACCGGGCAGGTCCTCCACAATTGAATCCTTTTCCGCCTGGCGTGCTCGTGCGCGCGCCAGGCCCGGCTGCGCTGAGACCGGGCCGGGGCCGGCAGGGTGGCGGGAGCGTACGAGCTGGGAGAGCGGCCTGCGGCAGACGGTGGACTGGTACCTCACGCACGGCTTCAAGGACTACTGGGACCGCGCGGATGTGGAGGCCGCGCTCGCGCCGCACCCCATCATCCACCCGCAGACGCTGCTGGCGCTGGGCAGCCCCACGCTGTGAGCGCTGCGCGGGCGCTGCTGCGCGTGTCGGCTGCCGCGCGCGCCGCGCGGCAGAGCACCATGTTTTGGCAAATGCACGTTGGCGCGGGCGGTGGGTTGCATCACCAGGGCCGGATGTATTTGTAGCACTTGTAGGCGTTTAGGCGTGGCAAACTCCAGTGTGTCGCTAACCGGGCTGTCGCAAACCGGGCGGGAGGCGTGGCACACGACTTCTGTGTGTGCGCCCGCGCATGCGGCAGTCTGCTCGTGCGCCTGCTCAGAACACAGGAACCGGCTGGAACCATGGGAATTGCATATGTCATGTTGGCGTGTCATGCATGCGAGCTCATAGAACGCGCTACGATACCCTGGTGAGTTACCAGGGTGTCCAGTGGTAACTAGGGTAAGTAAGGACCCAGTGGTAACTGAGGCAGGATTCGTGTCAGGCGCAGCTGCAGCCGCCAGAGAAGCCTGGAGAGGCCGCATGGCGGATCATCTGCACGCCCTCCCTCAGGAAGAACAGGCTCAGGACCAGCGCGGCCGCGGCGTCGACCCACCAGCCGCCCGGCCACACCCTGAACAGCACGCTGCCGAGCAGCAGCACGAGGGCCAGGCGCGCGCACGCGGACGAGCAGGTCGCGTCCGAGGCCAGGATCTGCGAGTCCAGCCGGCGGGCGACGGCGCGCTTGGCCAGCCAGAGGCCCGTCAGCAGCACGGCGGTAATGCAGGAGATGATGATTCCAAAAAGGGTGGTCTCGGGGTGCTCGCGCCGGACGAGCACGACGGCGCTGGCGGCCGTCGCCGCGCAGGCGAGCAGGAAGAGCAGGCCGCCGGCGGCGAGCGTGGCCGCGCGCTCGCGCCGCACGTCGGCCGCCCGGCCCAGCAGCCGCCACAGGACCAGACTCGCGGACACGACTTCAACGAGCGAGTCAACGCCGAAAATCATCAGGCTGAGCTGTCTGTCCAGCGACGCGAATGCGACCGACGCGCCGCCCTCGGCCGCGCAGTAGGCCAGCGACACCAGGGCCAGCAGCCAGGCCGCGCGGCGCAGCCCACTCGCGCCGGGCGCCTGCGCAGCAGCGCCTCCGTCACGCAGGCGGATGTGGGGGGGCATTACTAGGGGCGCGCGGGGAGCGCCCCAACTGCAGCACAGGTGCGGAGGCAGGTGCGCGCGGCAGCACACCTGGCCTCCCAGCTGACCTCCCAGCTCAGCTCCGCTGCAGCTGGCCTGACAGGCGGGCGCGGCGTCGCCAAATGCAGGCGGCGCACAGCGTGCCGACGGGTTGCAGCGCGTCTCTTGCTGGCAGGCCGCAGCGGGGCAGCTGGGCGCTGCCTGGCCAGCCTCAGAGCAGGCCGGGCGGCTGCTGCTCCGCGTCTGGCTGCCGTCCCCGTCCTCATCGCCCAGCGCGGCAGCTGTGCAGGCCGACCCTGGCCGGGTGTAGCAGGACGGGTCCGCGCCTGCCAGGGGCCTGCACGCGTGCGGGGCAAGGCAGGACACGTGAGGCGTGTGCACGTGCGCACACCCCGACCGCGCCCAGCAAGGCGGCAGCGCCGGTGGGAGCCTGCTGCAGCGCGCCGTGCGCAGCCCCGAAGGACTGCATACCTGTAGAGCCTAACAGCGCCCTGGTCCACGCTGGCGTACGCCTCTGTTGCCCCGAGGCAGGCCTGTCTGCCGCAGCGGCTGCCAGCGGAGGCACGCAGGGCATGCAGCAGCGGCTCTGCACGCTGCAAGGCAGAAGGCACTTGTGAATTCTCAAAAGGACAACTGGGAGTGAGAGGGAGGCATTGGTAATCAACTTTGCTGCCTACCAGAGGCTCCATGCTGTCGACGAAGTGCCGGCATGCAGGCGCATGCAGCCAGCCACCAAGTGGGCGCAGGAGGAAGCAGTTGAGCGGCGAGTCTGTGTTTGAGCTGCTGAGGAGCCGCAGACTGCCATCGTCGCCGACTATGCAGGCGACCTGCGCCGCGCAGCGCCTGGGTCAGGCAGGGACAGGGCGCCCATTTGCGGGAGCACGGCCGGAGCGGGGGCGCACTTGACTGTCAAACCGGCAGGTCCCCATTTGGTGGTCTGTGACCAGTCCGAAACTCGGTGGTCTGTGACCAGTCTCTTGGCACCAGAATGAATTTTTTTCTGCTGCCCCATAGCCAGAACACTGCACCAATTGGAACCCGAGCCGCAACCCTGTAACTGCGCAAGACCTAGCTCCACTAGCTTCGCCTCCTCCTACTAATTTCCTGCAGCCCAGCCCTTGCGCGCAGTCCTCCAAGCTCCTACACCAGCTGGTTCGATGGCATAGCCGGCATCTTTTCTTGCAGCACGGCGGCACGCGGACCAGGGAGTGGCGAGGCGCAGCGCCTGCCGCTGGGTATGGATGCAGGGGTGGCGCCCCGCTGGCCGGATGGCGACAGCGCGCGGCCGGGGTGGCTGTCGCAGAGGGATGTGGGCACCAGTTGGCTCGCCGGTGCGCACCCGCACGACGACTAAGGCGAACTTGGGTTGGGTGGGGCACGCACGGTGCCTTCAAGAGCTGCTCTGCTGCCTGTTGACAGCGTCGTCAGGCCGTGCGGCACACCTCCCTGCCGGCGCCCTGGTTGCAGCTTCCACCTAACGAAGCGGCATGGCGCGGCATGTCGCAGGCCTTGTGCTGGTGTTCTTCCTGGTGTCAACGCTCCCCCTCAAGTACCTGGTGCGCCCCGGCGCCCGCCGCAGTGCCCGGCGTCGCAGCCAGGCGCACCTCAGCGAGCACTCTGGGGCCTTGGTGATGCTTGCGCGCGCCCTGCGCGTGCGGGGTGCGGAGGAGCGGCATGCGGCAAGCACACCGCTAAGTCGTTATTGGTATATGTGCACATGTGTGGGTGAGCAGCTGGCTCCTGCGTGCAGGCTATAGCGCTCATCTGCGTGCTGCTCCTGACGACCTCATTCCGCATTGCGGCGCTGCACCAGTACGCGCGAGCAGCCTCTCTGCTGGAGGCAGCGGGGGTGCGTGCCTCCTCCTTATCGTCCTCGTGCAAGCGCACGTCCACCGTTGCTAAGCGTGGTTGCTGGTCTGGGCGGCAATGCGATACGCGCCCGAGCGAGCGCGAAACATCGTGGTGTGAGACATAACGTTGTGGCCAGGGAGACGCACAAGCCGCGGCATGCTGCGGCCGGCAAAGCGTGCAAGGCTGTCCTGGAGCCCGGCGCGTGCCACACAGCCACACGCCTGACATGAGGCCGTGTCGGGGATGCAGGGCGACGGCGCGCGCCGGGCGGGCTGGGAGGCGCTGCTCACGATGGCCGCGAGCGCGGAGGGCTCCAGCTTCCTGTTCACGGGGCACAGCATCAGCCTCGCGCACCTGCGCCTCTCCCTGATGGACAGGCGCGCCCGGGAGGTCCTCACGTTGCTGCCGCTGCCTCGGATGGGCGCAACGTTTGCAGCACAGGCCCCTCTCAGGACGGGCGCAAGCATGTTGCGAGCAGCAGCAACCACACAGCAACGTACTCTTGCAAAGGCACCTGCGTGGCGCACTTCCGCGCCTCCCGCAGCCGCGCCGCCCGTGGCCGAGCGTTCCCCGCGGCTCACGCCGGGCGCGCGCCGCGCGGCGCGCCAGGGAGTTCCGGCCATCCGACTACGAGCTGCTGTCGGCGCTGGACGAGGCGGAGCCGGGCGCGCCGCGGCACGGCCTGCCGGAGGCCGCGCTCGCGTCGCTGCCCAGCCACATTCACCCCGCGCCGCCGCCGCCGGCCGCGCCCGCGCCGCCCGCCGCCGGCCCCGCGGGTGCGCTCGCGCCGCGCGCAGCCGCGCCCATGCGGGAGGCGTGCGCGTCGGCGGCGCATTGCCTGCCGTGCAGGCCTGAGTCCTGCCCCTGCACGCGTGCGGTTTTGCCGCCGTGTGCTTGTGCAGCGCGGCATGACACTGTCCCGACAGGCTTGGTCTGTCAGTCAGGAGCGGCAGCGCGGGGACGGAGGAGCTAATGGAAGGCCGTGCTTACTGGGAGCAAGGGCCCGCTCACTGTCACACCAGAGCTCATTGCCGCACATGCCCCTGCAGGCCCGCCCGCGAGCGCGCCCGCGCCCGCGAGCCGGCAGCCCGCGAGCGGCAGCGCGCCGCTGCCCGGCATCGCACGCAGGGGCCTGGCGGCGGCGGCCGCCGCGCCCGGGGCGGCGCTGCGCCGGGATCGCAGCAAGGACGGCAGCCGCACCGTGTGCAGCGTGTGCCTGGAGAACTACGCGGAGGGCGATAAGGTGAGGACGCCCCTCGGCCTGCGCGCGACCTTGACTGTCCCGCTTGGCACTGCCAAGGGGTGCGCCGCGGGCTGGTGAACAGGGGCGTGCTTGTACAGTGCTCTGCTAGGTGTGGAAATCAGGTGTGGAAGTGCTGACAGGGCGCTTGCTTGCCTGGTGGGTGCTGCCGAGGTGGGGCGAGCCGCGTGCTGGCGCCCCGGGCGCCCGCCCTGCGCGAGGAGGGCAGCCGGGCGGGGCGGCGCGGCTGAGCCGTGTGCCGCGGGGGGGGCGCAGGTGAAGACGCTGCCGTTCTGCCGGCACAGCTTCCACGCGGACTGCCTGCTGCCCTGGCTGCGCCAGCAGGGCCGCGGCGCCTTCTGCCCGCTGTGCAAGACGCCCGTGTTCTCGCAGAGCGCCTGACGCGCGCGCCCGGCCGGCGCGCCGGCGCCGCGGGCGCGTCTTAGCTAGGGGCGCGCGGCGTGAAGCTGGTGGCGCGAATTCTGTCTGGGCCTGGCGCCTGCGGCTCCTGAAATGCGCGTGGTGTCTCAGCAGGGAGCCTGCGCTGCCGGGTGTCTGTGATAGCGTTTAGCTTTAGCTATAGGAGTGCGGGGGCGCGTTCAATGCGCCTGTCAAGCCGTGAGTTTCCTGCTCTGTTATTCTCGGGTGCTCAAGTGCGTCAAGTTGCACATGGTCTTGATGGTAGTCCCGCACACCGCCCACCAGGGCGTGGCTGGTTGTTGATCTCCAATGTCCACAGCATGACTGATGGACCGATGAGAGCAGCGCGTGGGCGCGAACGTTGCCTAACACTGTGCCAAGCGCACTACCTGCTCCCAGAAAAAGCTCGAGAGCTGGCTGTTTTTCTGGCCTCAGTGGTTGAATCCTGCATGCGACTTGCTCAGATGGCCGGTGCACATGCATGTGCGAGTGAGCAGGTGCACAGGGAGTGATTCCAGCAGCACGCTTTTGTGTATTGGGCAGACACGGCCTGGCCCAATGGGTTGGGCCGTTCTGCGCGGATCATGTCCGCACTGTGTGCACAGCAGAGCCTGCAGCTGCTCGTGAAGTGGTCCTGCCTGTTCCAAGCGGCTGAAGCGACATGCTGCAGGTGTGAACAAGGCACCGTGTAAGCCATGCTGTGGCAGAGCTCTCGCCAATGAGTCAGGCCTGCCTGCATGGGACGCACAGGCCGTGGAATCGCTGGCGCTGGCTCAACAGCAGCAAAGCGGGAGGTCTGGCATGCCGTCGTGAGACTGCACTCGCATGAAGTCAAGGCAGTTGTCTACCACTGCATAATCTGCATCGACAATCAGATAGACGCACAAGCTTTGCATCTGAGACACACCGAGACTGTCCAAAAACAAAGGGCATGCTGGGCCAAAATGCGAAGCTGCCGTAAAAGGCAGAGCTGCTGGCACATCCTACAGCCATGCTCGCCAGCGCAGCGCCACTGTGTCCTTTGACACGAACCATGAGGCTCATGGAGGAAGCCATGAAGAGGCGTCTGTAGCGTGCCGGGTGCGGCCGCCCCACGGGCAGCCGCGCACCCCGCGCGCACTCCCAGCGCGAGCCGCGCTCGGTCGGGCGGACAGCCGGCGCCGGGCGGCCACGCCGCGGCGCCGCGCGGCGCCGGTGCGCCACGCGCTCACGCGCCGCGCCGCGTCAGGTGCGGCCGCCCCCCGCGCGGCCGTGCGGCTCGAGCGCCAAGAGTGTCAGGCGCGGCCGTCGCCCACGCGGCCGGGCGGCTCGAGCGCAAAGTCCTCGCGCGAGTAGTACTCCATGAGGAGGCGGTAGACGTAGGAGGGCGTGTAGCCGCCGGTGTCCGTCACGAACAGGCTCACCAGCTCGGGCGGCACATAGTCCAGCGCCGGGTTGAGTGCCTGCACATGCCCGCCCGGCGACAGCGCGGCCTGCCGCCCACGCGCGCCCCCCCCCCGGGCTCAGGGGGTTTTGGGCGACCGTGGGAGAGGTCCCAGAGCGCGGGCGGGCCGCGCCCCGCGCCGGGCTGAGCACCTGCACGCGCGCGCCCTGCGGCCGCGCGCCCCCATGCGACGGGCACACTTGCAGGCATGCCTCGAGCCGCCCCTGCGCTGCCGGGCGGGCGCGCGCCATCATGCGCCGCGCCTCCTCCTCCGGCGCGTCCTCGGCGCTCGGCGCCGCGTCCATCGTCTCCGCGAGCACCTCAAAGTCCACGATGTCCGCGGGCGACTGCGGGGCGCGAAATGCGCGTACACACGCTCAGCCGGAGCTCACACCTCCGGCAGCGGTGCAGCTTGGTTTCGGCGCGCACTTGAATGGAGCAGCCGGCCCCGTGACAGAGCGAGGCAGCAAGGGGCATGCAGCAGGCGCCGCGCCATGGCTTGCCAGACGTGACAGGTTAATAACATGCCAGCAGGCAGAGCAGGCCCACAGGCATGGCATGATCCGGACAACAGCCTGTGCAACGAATATGGCAGTAGCGAGCTCTACCATGCTGAGCCACGAGTAAGAAGTGTCCATGGCTGCGCAGCGGGTGCATGGGCAGCCCCATAGACCGCCGCAACAAGCGCTGCGCAAGCCGGGGGGTAGCGAACTTGTATTCGTCTAAGGCGATGGCAGGTTGTGCGGGGCATGACCAAGCAGTGTTAACCCTAATCAAACAGCTGTGCGGG
>JAABUJ010000242.1_pt1 | contig 120756 bp, 124 predicted proteins | sample 5559131 | NCBI WGS metagenome assembly JAABUJ01 (sample SAMN10711875, study PRJNA513366) | rock metagenome | isolation source: Antarctica rocks | place: Antarctica: Victoria Land, Mt New Zealand nord | collected 2016-01-07 | reverse complement strand
CTTGAGAAGTTTCTCAAGGCTATACATTCGGGACGACTGCTCCATACTATGATATAGTAAAGAAAAACGTGTAGAGGGAGAGCTATGAAGTGTGTTATCTGCCAATACGGAGAAACTGAGCCAGAAACTATTACTGTTGCGCTTACTAGAGATGAGACAACCATTGTCATCTGTGATGTTCCTGCTCTATATGCACGATCTGTGGCGAAGAGTACGTAGACGCGGTAACAGGCAAACGGCTTTCTCAAATTGCAGAAGCAGCGGTGAATGAAGGTGTGCAAGTAGATGTACGCCGCTACAAAGCTGCATAGTACAAAATACATTTATGTTCTTATTCTCTTTGTTTGGATGTTTTTACGAGGTATGGTATGCAGGTTCGCCGCTTTAGTCCAGATTTGAAAACGAAGATACCAGGAGGCCACAAGGGTTTGTACGCTGTGCCGATAGAGTTTGATGCTGCATCTATTCCTATGGAGCGAAGGGAAGAACTGGCTCAACGTACAAATGGTTTACCACTATTGTTGAATCGCTCTATGTCGGTTGTAGCTATGTATGTCGAGCCACACGGAGCGATGGACGAGCATAGTGCCGATGTCCCCATTCTCTTTCTTGTAACATGTGGGCGAGGCTTTGTACGTATCGGTGGACCAAATGGCGAGACTCGCACTGTAATCGCTGGTGATGCTGTTCTCTGGCCTGTTGGACTCGATCATATGGTGTGGACGGAAGATGAAGCGTTAGATGCCATTGTCATAGAGGGTCCGCCAGAGCGAGAAGACAGCTAGAGTGGCTCAATTTTGATACTGTCAATATCGAGCCACTGCTCATCGCTACTGATTGTGCCAAAGCGCAGAACACCGCGCGGCGTCGCAACCGCATACTGATTGTCGAGCCATGCAACAAAGCCAAGTGGACGTGTTGGTGGATGAGGCACACGTAGCGTAAGCACATCGTCAACCCAAAACATGGCTTCACTCTCGCGCCACTCAAGGCTGTAAGTATGCCATTCGGTCATGGCAACGGGCAACAATGCTTCGCTGGCACCGCTCAAACGTTGCAGCCAACGTGCCGCTGATTGTGTATTGCCACTGATACGTCCCCATACTGTTGCTAGTGTCGTGGGTACAACAGCCATCAATGCCTCGGTACGCATACTATGTACAACCTGTGCTTTCCAACCCCAACCAGGAATGCCGGGGACAAGAGCCATATTCGAGGGCGGAGAAGCATAAAAAAACCATATTGATTCTGGCAACATCAACACATCGCCGCGTACCGAAAAGGGATAATTCCAGAAACCAAAGCCTGCCGTGCCACGAAGTATGCTCGTACTTTCAGGAGTGCTAGTAGGAGTTGCGGCAGAATGCGAGGCACGCGAACGTATCTCCATATGCAGTGGTGGTCGCCACGGAAATGCCGAACGTGCAAGACTTCCGTAGTCGTCAATTTGTGCATCGACGTAGTGCCCTTGCTGTGCAGATGAAAATCCCAGCCGAAGGGCCGAATTACGCACAGAAAGTGTTCCAACGCCAATGTATGTTTGCGTCCAATGTGTCGCTATTGCGTTCGTGTCCGTAAAATCATCGAACATAGTATACTATAGTAAACAAGGTTATCCTTATCGTTTGTTTGCCGCAATCTGTATAAGCTGGTCTTCCAGTTGTTTCCATACCTTCATTTCAGCCTCTGTATTGTTGATTGGCTTGTCTTGCTGTGCGGCTTCTTTCAATGTGTTTGTGACAAGCTGTCGAAATGGTAGAAAATATTCTCTCTGCTCATCATAATACGGCATCACACAAAGCGCGATATCGTCTGGTTCGTAGAAGTCTTCCGGCTCAAATGCAAGGGCGAGCAAGTCTGCATAACTCTGTATGAGCGATGTTCTCGCATCTGAGAGAAAGTGATTATACTGTGTACTGGAAGCAAGAAATACACCTGCTATACGACCTGCATACAAAATAGGGTAAATAGCGCAACTCTTCTCGTACTGAACACGAGCAGCCGGGAGAATGTTGTGTTCCTCGTCCAGATTTTCGACAATGGCGGGCCGACAAAGCGTCACAACATTGCCCGACAGTGACTCTGCACTCAGAAACATAGCTTTTTGATCTAAATTTCCACCCCATGGAGGTGTACCAATGCCAACATTTTCGCGTAGACTACGAACTTTATTGAACGAGCCAGAAGGTGGCATACAACGGACAACCCAGACAGCCATACCTAGTCTCTCGGGATCAAGTTGTGCCAGTGCCTGTCGTAAAATAATTTGACAGAGTGACCAATAGCGCATATTTGCAGTGGCGGAAACGCGTTCGATAAATACTTGAGTATAAAAGTCAGAGGGAATATCCTTCGACGTATCATCTTTTATGACAGGTATGAACTCTTCCAGCCCATCTTCTGAGCGGATTAAATCGAGTAACTGTTCTCTCTGCCCTGGTAGTACGTTTAGAAGTTGACGCAAATTTTGCGAACGTGGCTCTGACTCACCAATTACCCAACGTGTCAGTGTGATAGGCTTTACACCTAATTCGTTGGCAACGCGCTGCTTCTCTTTGGGATTACTTATAATGGTGCCTAATAAATTTCGCCAAGTCTGTTCCTCTTGCATGTTGTTCTTCCTAACTATAAATATGCCATAAAAGCACAGCCAGCACATTCAATAATAGCAGTTCTTTCCAACAACGTCAATCATTTTGCTACATAATTCCAGGAGTATTTATACTATCTTAATGAGTCAGAAGCGAGCATGCATAAAAATGATATGTACTACCATTTTTATGCATGCTCGCCTGTTTTTGCTGCAAACTGCCTATTTTTCGTTGTATTTCTGTGAAGCCTTTTGACCTAGCGTTGTTAAGAACGACTGCGAGATTGGTGTCTCACTATCTTTGCCTAGATGACGCTCGGTACCCTTGCCTTTGGGTAAAAAGCGGGCCGAAAGTGCTAGCGCATCGATTATCAATCCGGGGAATGCTCCATGTAAGCGAGTTAGAATCTGTGCTGATGCTGTAATGATAAGTTCCGTATCTCCTCGCTTCGTCGCACGTACAACCTGCTTTGCTGCACGCTGTACGTCAATAGAAGAAATCGGTAGCGTATCTATGAGAGAAAAAAGAGTATATTCCTCTTTATTGTTGTCGCCTGTTGCTATGGCATTCACCTGTGAACCAGTACGCATCAAACCAGGGGCAACGGTGATGACATCTATTCCCTCTTGCGCTAATTCGGCATGCAGACCTTCAGAAAATCCAACAACTGCAAATTTGGCACTTGCATATGAGAGGAGGTGAGGAACGCTTACCTTACCGCCCACCGAAGCAATGTTGACAATACGGCCGTTGCCTCGTTCACGCATCTGTGGCAGAACCGCCATTGTCGTGTTATAGGTTCCCCAGAAGATGATGTTCATCGACTCTTCAAAGTCGCTTCGTGTTAGCGTATTCCAGGGTCCTGCGCTAATAATACCCGCATCGTTCACTAGAACATCAATCCGTCCAAATTGCTCCGTCGCTTGAGCAATCATGTGCTGTACTTGCGCTGTATCGGTAACGTCGCACTGAATAGTAAGCACGTTGTTGATACCCATTTCAGTAAGTTTTGTCTGCGCTCGCTCTAATTCGTCACTTTCACGCGAACAGAGTACAAGTTGTGCCCCCTCGTTGCCAAATTCTTCTGCCATTGCAAGCCCAAAACCGCGTGAACCGCCCGTGATAAGTACCACCTTCCCCTGCAACTCAATAAATTTGCGTCTTTGTAGTAACTCGCGCACAACGGCAAAGCCTACCAGTCCTGCTAAAAGCTTCCAGTTGCGTCCAATAAATCCTGTTGCCATCTATACAACTCCAATCTATACACGTATTCTTATAGCCATAGTATATTTGTTATACCGCTAGTAAGTACACGAATAACAATCAAGAAAAGTTCGTACTCATGCATGCAAAGATGCTCTGGCTGCTAAGCCAGAGCATCTTTGCATGCATGAGTACAACAATATTTATCGCTTGCCCTGTGCCTCACGACTTAATGTCGCGACCAGCACGGCGAGTACAGCGAGAACGAGAATGGCTCCCGTTGCTACTCGGAGCGGTGCTAGCGCATCAATGTTGTTGATGAGGGCGAGTACCAGAATCGTGAGCAGAATGCCGATCAGGATAATCATGTCGCCAACGATAAAGTTGTAAACAGCCTTAATCACCTTCATGAGGTCACCTCTTCTTGTATCGCTTGTGTGCCTTCTGTACTGCTTGGTATCGTTTGTCGCCGCTTCGTGCTTTTCAGCCACTGTACCAGGACATAGGATGCCAACAGATAGAGGGCGGCCAAGACGAGAATGAACACATCGGCGAAAGGCCACTCGAAATGAACACCTGCGGTTGAGATGCGAATACCCTCGGCGGTCCAGAAGGTGCCAAAGGTTGTGAGCATGACGCCAACCACAAATTTGAGCGTGTTTTCGGGAACTTGCTTGAGTGGTGCGCGTACTATGACACCCAGCAGGATGACGAGTACACCGGCGATAGCAGCTCCAATGGCGGCAGATGTAATGCCAAGCGTCTTATCGGCTACTGCACTTGTGCCAAAGGTGATGACGATAAAGGCCACCTCAAGCCCCTCAAGCAAGACCGCTTTATAAGCCATAGCAATACCGAATGGCTCGAAACGTGGTGTCGTGACCTCGCCGCGTGCCCGTAGTTCTGCACGTGTATCTTCATATATGGCCTCTTCATCGTGAAGGGCTTTCAAGCCACTATAGCGTAGGATGGCTTTCTTGAGCCATTTGAGGCCGAAGAGAATGAGGATTGTACCAACGACGAGTCGAAGGACGTTCAATGGCACATATTGAACAAGGGCAACACCAAGTGTAGCAATGATAATTGCAAGCGTAACAGCTGCGGCAAAAGCACCAACGAGCGAGCTACGCCAATTGATTGTGACTCCCACAACCAGGACAATGGTAAACGCCTCGACAAATTCAACTGCGGAGGCGAGAAACGCAGCCGTAGCAACTGCCCACTGCATGCGATAGTCTCCTATTCTGAACATAGCATATTGGAACACCTATGCCATAAAGATGCTCTCTGCGTAGTATATCATACAAAATAGTGACAATACTATTTTTTAGTAGAAATAAGTTGCAGCCAGGTACGTGGTACCCCTGTTAAGCCTAACTCCTGTCCTGCTTGATAGACAGCGTTCTCTAGTGCGGCAGCACCAAAGGCAAGCGGTACTCCTGGCAGTGCCCCTTCTATGAAGAGCCAGTATTTGCCCAGGTCGCGCCACGCATCGAGGGACAACATAGCGTTATTGTGAGAGATATCAACCTCGCCGAAACCACTTTCTTGCAACGCGGCAACATATTCCTGGGGCGTCATCCACTGCATAGCAGTTGCCTTCGCCTCGCGTGACAGGTGTGCCTCTGGATGCTCTTTTTTGAGCCAGCCAACGGCGCGGCGTGTCCACAGACGATAAAAGCGATCAGTACCTTCAACATAGGTACCTTGATAAAAGGCACTGTTACAGGCAAAAATTCCCCCCGGAGCGAGGATTTGTGCCATATATCGGAATGCATCACGCTTATCGGGGACGAGATGAATGGCATTGCAGAAGAAGGCCGCGTCTGCATCATGTACAATGCGTGGTAGATCAGTGACATCGCCTTGCAGAAATTTCGTTTGCACCTCTGGATACTCAGTCTTCATGGATTTGTCCGCGAGGCGCAGTGCCTCAGCAGATGGATCGACACCAATGATACAAGTGTTGGTAAGAAGACTATGTTGTGCCATCTCTTCTGCAATGAGGCGCGAAATGGCTCCAGTCCCACAAGCCATATCAACGATAGTAATTGTCGCGTTGCTACGCGCATTTGCCCTATCTGTTGCTTGACGTGCGACGAGGTGAGCTATGGCACGTTGCACAAGTAAGCGGTTTACTTGTGTGTAGAATTCGTGAGCCGCGAACGGCTCAAACGTAAACTGATTGGTTTCGTCCGTTTCAAACAAACTCATCTGTTTTTCCTTCTTACTCAGGATGGAACATAATATGGTAATTAGAGATAGCTTGTCTGCTATTTGTTTCACAACTTTTTGGCAAAAAACGGAGTTTGCTAGACACGTAGTGAAACACCACCATCGACACTAATGACCTGTCCCGTGATATAGGCAGCATCAGGCGAGCAGAGGAAGGCGACGGTACCTGCAATCTCTTCAGTTGTGCCAGGGCGTTTAAGCAGAGTAGCCTCAACAAGAAATTTTTGTTGTTGTTCTGTCAAGGTAGATGTGAGTTCTGTTTGAATATAGCCAGGGGCAACAGCGTTGACGGTGATATTGCGACTTGCCATCTCGCGTGCCGTTGTGAGGGTGAGCGCGACAATCGCAGCCTTTGACGCTGCATAGTTTGCCTGTCCCGCTGGACCGAGTAAGCCAGCGACAGAACTGATATTGATGATTCTGCCCCAGCGTGCCTTCATCATGGGGCGTAGTGCGGCCTTTGTGCAGAGAAATGTAGAACGGAGATTGCTGTCCATAACGTGTTCAAAGTCCGCGAGCGACATTTGGAGAATGAGTTTGTCGCGTGTGGTGCCAGCGTTATTCACAAGAATAGTGATTGGACCGAGTGCCTGTGAAGCCTCAGCGAAGAGACGTGTAACATCCTCTTCCTGGCTTACATCTGCTTGAATGATTGTACATCGTCTTCCGACAGCTTCAATGCTTTCCTTTGTCGCGTTTGCCGCTCCCTCGTTACTGCGATAGTTAACGATCACATCGGCTCCCATGCGAGCAAGACGCAGTGCGGTAGCGCGTCCAATTCCTTGACCGCTTCCTGTGACTAAAGCTATTTTGCCAGTAAGCGGCATCTGCTGTTCGCTTGTCATAAAAACACATCCTTATACAATTTGATGATGTTGACGTTAGTATATCACTTGTATTCGTGTCTTCCGCAATAAAGACCAAAAGTGTTCACATCATAACTTCCTCCAACGTGCTACGAATAGCATCAAGAATACACGGAAAAAGAAAGTATAAAAAAGAGTGAGCAATAAACGTGCGTCAATTGTATGGCCTCTGCTGGTATGTATAGGTCAAATCCTCAGTGGAATTCGCGCAAAAAGAAACTACCAGTCATTGCAAGAGATAAAGCCTGTTACAGCGACTCAAGCGTTACGAGAGGAGGGATTACTTGGTGTTTCGATTATTATACCCGCACGGAACGAAGTCGCCAATCTGCCACGTCTACTAGCGTCATTATTGAGTCAGAGCTATCCTCTATACGAAATTATCGTTGTCGATGACGCCTCAACCGATGGAACCGCAACGCTTGTACAGAACTATAGCAACAAAGGTGTACGACTTATTCATACCGATGGTCCGCCGCGAGGATGGACTGGTAAAAATCATGCCTGTTGGACAGGGGCTAGCAACGCCCTCTATCCCTGGCTCCTTTTTGTTGATGCTGATATTGAACTGGCGCCACTTGCATTGCATTCGACGATAAGTTTTGCATATCAGCAAAATGCTCGCGCTTTATCTCTTTTCCCTCACCAGCACTGTAAGACTTTTTGGGAGCGTTTGTTACTTCCGTTTGCATACCAACAGTATTTTGTTGGTATCAATGCACAGGCGGTACAGAGAAAACATGGTCCTATTCTTGCGAATGGACAATACTTTCTTATTGATCGGAATGCATATCGACGAGTTGGCGGTCATGCTAAGAATGCTGCCAGCATTGTTGATGATGTTGCCCTAGCAACGAGTCTCAAGCAGTATGGTATTACTCCGCTTACCTGTCGAGGTGAAACGCTTGTAGCGGTAAGGATGTATACAAATCTACGCCAAATCGCTAATGGTTTTGGCAAGAACAGCTATCTCTACCTGCTGCAATCCCCACAAATAGGAGTACAGACAGCTATGAGTACGGCCTTAGCTGCTTCTGTTGCTCTATTGTTTAGAGACGCATATCGAGAAAAATCACAAACACTGTTCTTTATTGCGATGGTGGCATATATTGCACAGATACTGAGTATCATACCCTGGCTCAAGCACTTTAGTATCAGCATACGATACGCATTGCTAGCACCATTTTCGGCCTTCGTTTTCCTTCTCATCGCCTTAAATTCCCTGCTGCATACCTTAACAGGTCGTTCAATCGCGTGGAAAGGACGGCAATACTCAACGCAACCGCATATCTCAGAATTTGTTAGCTCGCCCGTACTCGCTGCCTGCCGTTATATTTTTCTTTAGATACGCTCGTGTCAAAATCGTCGGCGCGGATGTGATCCTGCCTTCCCTCTGAAAAATGTACCTCTTCCAAAACGTGTAGTGTATCGTCTGAGAGTGATGGCGACCATGAAGGTATATCCATTTCATCAACCTCTTGAAAGGGAAATGGTGTCTCTGGCAACATGCCAGGAAATGATAGTATAGGAGTTCCGCGTTCATTCTCTCCCATTTCCTCTGGTTCAGGAATGGCGTCCAGGCTCTGCGCCCGGATGATATCATAGGAATTGGGTGTAGTTGTTGTACGTTCTGGCGTAGCTCCTACTTGCGGTGCAGAGGATGTAGACGCACTCGCGTTAGGAATGCTGGGAATGCGTGCCAACGTGGTATCTATGTCTTCGTCGAACCGCATTATGTTAGTATTTGCGGTCGTCTCGATTTGTTGTGCTGGCAGGTTTCGTACCTTCGAGAGGTCTGCCCCTAGAAATTTGGCATTGTTGACATCTGCGACGAGCATATTTGCATCGGTCAATACCGCATTGCTCAGGTCAGCACCAACAAGATTCGCGCCGGAAAGATCAGCACTGGAAAGATCAGCACCGACGAGGCATGCATGAGAGAGATCAGCCATGAAGAGATTTGCGTTTGTCAAAAGTGTGCCACGTAGATTTGCGCCGCTAAGGTAGCGGCGTGAGAGATTGCGTCCAGATAAATCCTCTCTCGCAAGCTGGGCTGGGTGAGCTTTAGCCGTTGCATCGTGCCCCAGTTGATTTTCCGCGAGTGGTAGTGACGCATCCTCGACAAACGGCAGATGTTCTAGTGTGTGTTCCAATGATGCCTGCGCTATTGCAAATTCGTATTGTTGCTCAAGCGTTTGTACACGAGTGATATCTTTTTGCTCCCATACATCCCACTCTTGCTGCACTTGCTGCACATCTGTAGTAAGTTTTTCTTCCAAAAAGGTAGCATGTTTCTCTTGCTGAAGCTGCCATTGTTGTTGTCGTGCCTCCTGTGCATGCTCCCAACCCTGTTGTTGAATCAACGTACTCTTCAAGCTATGTCGATATAGGCTAAATGCTATAAGTGAGACAACGATGGCAACGATAGCACCAGCAAATCCTCCAACCAGCAATGTTCCTAACATATTGCTCTGCTCCCCTTATATATTCTTGTATCTATCTATGTTTTACAACGCGAACAAAATAGTGCCAGTAACGGCATCATCTTGTGAAAATCCGTTTTCAGTAATTGATAAGCTACATATATTACATAACGGTGTGAACGGTAAATATGGTGACGACCGATGGCGGGATGAAAGTCTTTCATCCAATATGTTACCTAGTATAGACGAAAGCGTACATTTGCGCCATAATCTTGAAAGAAGTACCAATGGTTTTTCGCTTGTTCTTGAGCGACCGTTCATACATATCCACATTGAGAAAAGGATTTTATCAACTATGAGTCAGTACGACCATCCAACACCGACTTCATTTTTGCTTGAAGAGGGGGACCGCAAGCTCATGCTTTCATGGAGCGATGGTCACGAAAGTAGCCATAGCTGGGAGGCATTGCGCTGGGCTTGTCCGTGTGCGTGGTGTGCAGGTGAAGGCAATCAACCTGGAATGCTGCAAGGTAGGCAGAGTTTGAGTACCGAAGAGACGACATTGGTGAATTTGCAGCCTGTGGGTCGCTATGGCTTGACTCCCATATGGGAAGATGGACATAAGACAGGTATCTACACCTACGAAAAGTTGCGTGCAAGTTGTGAATGTGACGAATGCCGCCGCAAAACATTATCCAAAAGGTAATATATGTTAGCATACTCTCCATGTCTCGTTTTAGAAGATGAGACGGTATTACAAGTCGGCCTATTCACTCTATAGATTTTTATGTTATGGGCACGGCTATCATGCTAAAAAATGGAGAAATATTTTATGGCTACAAATGAAATGTCTACTACTACACGTCGCCGCAATATTTATGTTTCGGGCCTCGTCATTCGTGTATTTATTGCCCTACTGATTAGCTGGCTGATTGTAATGGCGTTTTTTATCACCAACGTTGCATCTCACTAATGCCATAAAGGGCTGAACACTCATAGCGGAGTCCAGCCCTTTTACAGGTATCTTATCCAACCAATGCATGCAATTGAGTTACGATATTTTTCAGGTCATTGTATCCACGAACAATCGTATCTTTGCGGCCATGCTGTTGTGCCTCTACAAACGCACCACCGATAGCCCCAGCTTGGTAGATCAGCTTTCTAAACTCTGGTCCTAACCCATCCGCCACTTGACCATATCGCTCCCAGAATGCTTCTGCACCCTTTGGCTTATGCCAGCCAAGCAAAAACATGGTCCAATCTGCCATAGGTTCGCCCCACGAACCACGATCAGAATCTAACACTGCGACAATCCGGGGACCATTCTCATCTCGTTTGATAAGTATGTTGACGGTCCATAGGTCGCCATGTAATAAAGAGGGGTGTGTGATTTCATCCAGCAACTTCGTATGATTACGTGCAAGTTCAACGATAGTGCGTATACTTGTTGCATCGAGGCTGTACATCTCAATATCTTTGATGCGTTGCTCTAGCCCGTAAATAACTGCATCACTCCATTGCGAAAATTGTGGGTCTGCACAGGGTGAACCAAAGCTTTTTCCTTGTACCGAGTGAATTTGTTTTGCAATATGCCCCAATTGACCCCAGAGCTTTATCTTCTCGCCTTCCGTCAACTGGCCTTGTATCTTGGCCCAGTTCTCACCTTCTATAAACGTTTGGAAGAGATAATCACGATCAAGAATTTGACGCGTAAAATCAATCATGAGCGTCTTTGGCATCAGGTGTGCTATGGGCGCAAAGTAGGGTTGTAAATATTGTTCGTTGTGCATCAATGTCTGATCAGACACTGGAATATGTGTATCAGTAGCGGGAGCGACACGAAGAACAACATGCCTTGTTTCATCTAAGGTAATCAGGTAAACGTTGTTAAAGCCGCCGCCATCGAACTCTCGGATAGACTCTATCTGTATTTTTTCTCCAAATGCTCTTGCACACATACTTTGAATGTGAGGCAACGAAACGGACTTTTGAAAGGCGTCGGGCGTGCGTTCAACAGGGACATATTCTATGTTATGCGACATGTTTATGTCCAATTTTCCACGTCATGCTTGCGGAACCGTAGTAGCCATGTTTTTGCACGTCAACGCCCATTCGTTATAGCTCCTACTATGCCTGTTGTTGCATACGTTTCTGAATGTTCTGTTGAAAGTTCTGCCCGACAAGTTCCTCGGCCTTATCCTGATCGTCTTTCATGATTTGTAGCACTACAGCGATATCTGGATTAGGCGCAAGAGTCAAGTCATGACGCCCTTCCTGTACCGCCTGAAGTATTTCGCTTGCGACTTGATCGGGTGTGAGCATGGCAACAATATTCATAAACTCCATTACGTCTTTTTCTTGATGAATCATCGGCGTCTCCACCCAGGCCGGATAGACGGTAGTTACGTCGATGCCTGTGCCATATAGTTCCGCACGCAACGCCGATGAGAAGCCACGGATAGCCCACTTGCTTGCAACATAACCAGTAAGTAGTGGCGCACATATCTTTCCTGCGACTGAACTGAGGAAGACGAAGTACCCACTCTGCTGGCTACGCATGGCTGGCAGTGCCGCTCTTGTGCAGTTGTAGGTGCCCATGAAGTTGATGTCCATTATAGCTTGCATCTCTTCTGATGTGAAAGAATCAATCGGGCCTCCGCGCCCGATACCTGCACAGGTGACAACAAGATCAATGCGACCATCGGCATTACGTGCCTGTTGCATGAGTGCCTCGACCTGAGATACCTGCGTTACGTCGGTGGGAATGCCCAGGACTTTTCCAGTTGCGCTCGGCGCCTGCTGCCGTACCTGCTCTATTGCTTGTTGCAGTCGTTCATTGTTGATGTCTGCCAGTATGACATGCGCTCCCTGTGCGTACAATGCACGCGCCGTTGCCAGTCCGATACCGCTTGCTCCACCTGTGATTACCGCAACCGCTCCGTTGAAGTCTTTCAGTGCCATATGCCAACTCCTCTTTGAAAATAAAGATCAGGTGAGACGGAGAGTACGTCCCACCTGATAGTATCTTTTGTCGAGGCTATATGTCAAACGTCTGGTTGCGTGATCGCTTGTGTTGGAGTCCTTGACAATGCTAGAGAACTTATTGTTGCGGTGGCAATTCCTGTGGATACTGCGCCTGTGGTTGTTCATATTGCTGGCCCTGCTGTTGCGGAGGATACTGATACTGTTGCCCACCTTCCTGATACGCCTCTACTTGCGGTGTTGGTTGATAACCTTGTTGGTACGGTTGAGGCTGATAATATGGCTGCTGCGGTTGTTGTGGTGGCTGGTAGTAAGGTTGCTGAGTTTGTTGCGCGGTGGATGCAAGCCCGAAGATACCCATACCCAGCAAAAGAGCCATTAAGGGTCTCACTAATGCACCTAGAATTGCAGAAAGAGCAGCACCAATTAGAAACAACAGCCAAAAATGAGTTAAGAAGAATAAGGCGAGAATAATCATCCACATCGCACCGATGATACCGCCGTAAATTCTTCCCGGATTGAGCGAACCAAGAGAGCCGACAAAGATCGCGACTGCTAATGCAATAAAGAAGATGACGAGATTAAAGCCGCCAAAAGCAAGTGCGAGTACAATGCCAATCAAGATGATGGCACCGGAAAGGCCATTGGCAACCCCTCGTACTGGATTTCGATAGCGCATATTATACCTCCCTGTGGATGATGAATAACAACAAACGATACGAAGAAGTATTTCAATATCCAGAGTATACACTACACAGGGAGATATACGAACTGCCGAAAGTCATGCCCACAGAGGAGTATGCTGTATCAAAAGTCATATGCTTATGAGAGTGGCATTTCAATGAGTGCGCGGCGTATCCCTGTGAGTGCTGTTGTGATATCCTGAGACTCAATGCCATAGTGTGTGACTGCGCGAATGTTCCCACCACCCATATGACCCATTAGCACACCGCGCTGCTGTGCATGATGCAAGAACTCTTCTGTTTTTGTGAGCGTCACTGCCTGGTTGTGTATATTGCGTAAACTGAACATGACGATATTGGTGGCAATAGAGTCCGCATCAATCGCAAGCTGTGGATAGTCCGCGAGACCTTGCGCTAAACGTTTGGCGTTCTCGTTATCTTCAGCAAGCTGATCTACCATCTGCTCTAGTGCGACAACGCCAGCCGCCGCGATAATACCAGCCTGTCGCATGCCGCCGCCGAGCAGCTTACGTGTGCGACGGGCGCGACGGATAAACTCTTTCGTTCCTACGACCATAGAGCCGACAGGCGCACTCAGCCCCTTCGAGAGGCAAAACATCAGCGAGTCTACCTCTTCTACCAATGCGCTTACAGAGGTATTGAGTGCGATAGCGGCGTTGAAAATACGTGCGCCATCAACGTGTACCGCTACTCCGTGTTGATGAGCAAGAGACGCAATTGCATGTGTCTGTTCTACAGTGAGAACTTTGCCGCCACAACGATTGTGCGTATTTTCCAGGCAGATGAGGGCCGTTGCCGCGACATGCTCATCGCTTTCATCGGCAATCCCTGCCTCTACTTTGGCAAGATCGAGTGTGCCATTGGCGTTGTTTGGTACAACCCATAGTGGCGAGCCACCAAGCGTCGAAGGGCCACCAGCTTCGTAGTGATAGATATGCGACTCGTCGCCGACAATGACCGCCTGGCCGCGCCCTGCATGCGTAAGCACGGCAATCGCATTTCCCATTGTGCCACTCGGCACAAAAAGGGCCGCCTCTTTCCCCGTTCGCTCTGCCGCCAGTTCTTCCAAACGATTGATTGTAGGGTCCTCGCCGTACACGTCGTCTCCCACCTCGGCACGATACATCGCCTCACGCATAGCAGAAGTCGGCTGTGTCACGGTATCACTACGCAAATCAATAGACATCTTCTATTCTCTCTTTCCAGGAGTAAATGAATTATTTTGTTTCTTTCTCTATTGCCTTTTGCCCATAGGAGTTCACCCAGGAGATATGCAACTTTTCGATTTCACCTTCCGGCAGTGGCACAAGGGGACCAAGTTGTTTGGCAATAGTATAGACTTTCGCGCAATCCTCTAGCGCATGAGCAATAGAGAAGGTGAGCGGCAGCGTCGGTCCGACGACGAGCGCACCATGATTGCCCCAGAGAATTGCTGTACCCTTGCCTAAATGTTTCGCGATATGCTCAGCAAACTCTGGCGTACCAGACATCATATAAGGGGCGACTGGCACCCCGCCACCAAGACAAAGAGCTGATTCCGCGAGAAACATAGGAATTGGCTGATAGACGAGGCTAAATGCTGTCGCGTAAGGAGAGTGTGTATGCATGACACAACCAACATCTGCACGCTGTTGTAAGAGCAGTGTGTGTAGTGGTGTCTCTACCGAGGGATGCCACTTTCCCTCAACAACCGCGCCGTTTTCATCGACGACGACAATATCCTCGGCTGTGAGCAACTGATAATCCGCGCCGCTTGGTGTAATGCAGATAAGCCCACTTTCAGGATCACGAACACTGATATTGCCCTGAGTTGCCTGCACAAGCTGGCTCTCATACATTTTTTTGCCATAGCGTGCCAGTTCGCTTCTGAGTTCGAGTAAACGCATAATGAAAAAGTCTCTTTCCTTTCATCACAAATTATATCATCATCACTTCTATCTAAGACTTGTCTCCTGTGGATTGACACTCCCTACAAACGCGCACTGACTATACAGCGTACACTTCTCACACTCCGGCTTTTGAGCGTGACATACCTGTCGCCCGTGACGGATAAGATGAACATGAAGCGTATAGACCCAATCGGGAGGGGCAGCCTGTGCAAACAGCGTATGCGCTTGGTCGGCTGTCACTTTTGGCCCAATCAGCCCTAGACGCTTACTCACGCGATGGACATGCGTATCAATCGGCATGGCTGGCATGCCCATGTCAAACATGAGCACGCATGCCGTTGTTTTTGGCCCAACTCCTGGAATGCTACGTAGATACTGCCATGCCTCCTCTAATGAGCGTTTCTTGAGTTCGTCATAGAGGAAATCCGCAAGTGGCTTTGTGCCGCCTTGCTCTTGTTGGCGTTCTGTAAGCGTGTGGAGCGCATCTTGAATCCTGGGAGCCTTGACGTTTGCCAGTCCTCCGCTTCTTATAGCCTCCGCTACTTGATCGGTTGGAGCATCACGGACCTCTTCCCACGTAGGAAATGTGTTAATAAGCTGGTGATAGGCACGTCCCGAGTTTATGTCGGAGGTGTGTTGCGATAAAATGGTACCGACTAGACCACCCATTGGATCATTATCAGGTTTGTTTTTCTGCTCGCCATAAGTCTCGTTGAGCAACGTATACACACGTTCCAAATGAATAGATGGCATAATTCTTGTTGTCATTGTGTTCCTATCAAGCAATACAAAAACGAAGATATGGAAGCGGGACGGTGAAGAAATCTTCACTGTTCCTCCGCTTCCATATCTATTCTAATGCCAATCCTATTTTTTTACAAAGACGTAGTATGTATAGGGGTAGCGTTGAAAATTCGCAAGTCCAATGTTTTTAGCTGCTTAACGTGCTTTCTGATGGTACAGGAACTCTATCAGGCGAAGGTGGATTAACATACTCTAACGGCTGACCAGTGGTACGTGGACCAAAGAAGACCACATCGGCGAGAGCGATAAGCGTCGCAATGCCAATGACTACAAACACAGCTACTGGACCTGTGCGGAACAGTACGGGGATCAGAATAAATGGTAACAGAGCCGTAGATATTCGACTGATCGAGTAGGCAAGACCAGAGGCAGTAGCACGAGCATAGGTTGGGAACAACTCACCTTGATAGACATGCCATGCATTGCTAAAAATGGTGCTACAGATCGCGAACCCAAAGCCAAACGACAGAATAGCCGCAGTAGCCAACGAGAAGCCAAAGGCAACACCAAATATAATCATCAATATACCTGATATTGCGAGTAGCCACTTCCGCTCGATCCGTTCAACAATAAAGGTGGTCAAGATAGACCCCACAGGATAACCAATATAGGAGACCGCGCTATAGGCGAGCGAATTGGCAATTGTCAACCCTTTAGCTGTTAGAATGAGCGGTACAAGCAAGCCAAAACCATTGATCGAAAAAGGTTCAAAGAAGTGGAATACCGAGAGCATGAGAACGCGACCGCCGTAAGGCCGCTTCAGAATACCGCTAAGAGGCGTCGTTGCCTGAGCAGGAATCTCATCAGTGTGTGGCTCAGCAAGCTCGCCGCCCGTCACTTGTTTCGCCTCTTCTTCCATCTTGCTTACGATGGCGTCGGCTTCCTCAACACGCCCTACAGATTCGAGCCAACGTGGAGATTCAGGCAGACTACGACGTAGGAACCAGACAATGGCTGCACCCAGTGCTCCAATGATGAATAGCCAGCGCCATCCCGCCAGCCCAAATGGATGTTTGGTGACGAGCAGGCTTGCAAGCAGGCCGAGTAATGGCAGGCCAAGAAACGACAAGGTATAGGCCCATGCGATGTAGGTACCACGCGAACGCGCCGGAAGTATATCCGATAAATAGGAATCACAAAGTGGCAATTCCGCACCTACACCGATGCCAGCGATAAAGCGCATAATGATCAGAAAAATGACATTTGGGCTGAATGCACCAATAAGAGAAAACAGTGAATAGATGCCCAGATTGAGAATAAATGCAGTGCGACGACCCACACGGTCCGCCAGATAATTGAGAGCTATCGCGCCGAAAAACATGCCAATCGCGGTTGAGGCTATCAAGAGCGACAGCAACGGACTACCATTGCGGATATGAAAATCCTTAGCTAGCGTAGAACCAAGCACACCGACGAGGAAAAATTCATAAAACTCAAAGAACAGCCCAATGCCAATAATAAAAGTCACTCGACGGTGCGTCGCCGTAATCGGCAGTCGATTCAAACGAGCCGCCACAGAAACTTTGGGAGAAATCGTCACTATTACACACCTTTCTCAAATCTTATGATGTACGACAAGGTAACATCATGGTTTTATTTAGATGTTAAAGCTCAGTAACCAATCCAACTCTTTGGAGAGTAATTGGGTATACATACGTTTGGCAAGAAAATCGCGCACTCCACAGGTGAGCGGATTCTCCAGTTGAGAAAGTATCCCGATACGATGTGATTGTTTTGTCACACGGTTGACGCGTTGTATGCGCTTTTCTTCATATATTTGTAGTGCTGTTGGAAGATCGTTCGCTTCTTGTACACAGGCTCCCAGGACAACCGCGTCTTCGAGTGCCTGACAGGCACCTTGCCCCATATTAGGCGTCATTGGATGGGCCGCATCTCCCATTAACGCTATTCGTCCCTGACACCAATGTTTGAGTGGCTCCATTTCATAGAGATCGGCACGTATGATCGTTGACGGCTCCGTCGCCTCAATAACCGCCTCAACAGGTTTGTGCCAACCACGAAAAAGGTCTTGCAGGCGTTGCTTCTTTTCGTCCGCCGTTTCACTCGTGAAAGCTCCCTGCGGCAGATTCTGTGCAGCGAACCAATACATTCGTCCATTGTTGAGCGGAATGAGGCCAATACGCCTACCTCGTCCCCATGTCTCACTTGAGACACCTACTGGAATGTGTTCGTCTTCAAGCGAAGCAATGCCACGCCACGTTGCGTAGCCACTGTAGTTAAAAGGTCTTTTACCAAATAATTGCGCTCGTAGTGCAGAGCGTATGCCATCGGCGATGATGAGCAAATCACCTTCCACCTCACTTCCATTCTCGAAACGAGCACATACTCCTTTTTCGTCTTGTGTGAAATCTACACATCTTGTACTAAGGTGAACATTCGCTTCACCGAATGCACGGAGCAACATCCCCTGCAAATCTGCGCGGTGAACCAGCAATATAGGGGCACTGAGACCATTGGCAAGCTGAGCCACGTTGATTTTGGAAAGCAGTTCTCCACGTGCTGTGTATATAATGCGGTAGGTCGCAGGCATACCTATCGCCTCTAAATCATCTTTCAGACCCAGCTTTTGTATTGCCTTCACCGCGTTTGACCAGACCGTTACGCCTGCTCCGACCTCTTTCACCTCTCGCACTGCTTCAAATACCTGTACATCCATACCTGCTTGACGCAATGCTATGGCTGTAGACAGTCCTCCAATACCGCCTCCGATCACCAGTGCTTTTTTATTTCCACTTGACATCACACAATCACTCCTGACTTGCAAAAATTTCAGTACACAACCTTTGTCGAAACGATGAGCCGACATGGAACTCTACTGATTCATTGCTCTCGTCTCTCGTTGGATGATTGAAAATAGGGAGCATTATCTGTAAAAGGAGGCATTGTCGATGATGATTGAGAGACATTGTGGTCGCTTGGCCTGTTCGAGCTACCAAACTGCCGTATTTGTGTATTGTGTTGCATTACGAGTGTGTCGATAGGGGTGTTTGTGCGCGTCCAGCCAAGGATTGGACCACCATCCGAGCGTTCACGCGCCTCATAGAAACGTCTCATGGCCTCATTATTTGCCTGGAATGCCGCCGATTCTTGGCGCGAACGCTGCACACGAGAGAGCAAGTTATTGATAGAGCCAGCCACTTGCCAGAGTGCATTCTCATTGTTGAGCGGAATGCGCGCGTTCGTCGCGCCATTGCTCCAACGCATCAATGTTTCAACGATTTGATCGATACTGCGGTCAAGCAACTGTTTTTGTCCTTTGATCACCTTGCTTTGTTGGGCGAGGTCGCGCTGCAGCTTGGCAATTTCCTCGGCACGATCAGCACGCTTGATAGCACGATTGGCATTGACAACCCAAAGGAAAAGCACAACAGTCACCAGTAGATGTAGTTGGATAGGGCGAGAGACAACTGCGTAATAACTTGTAGACATGACAGTTTGAAAGAGCGGAGTACGAGGTGCATATGTAAGTTCGTAAACGCTAAAAACAATGTTAAATAGGGCTGAGGCCCAGACCCAATTGATTGGTAGCAGAGAGGCCACAAATAGCTCTGAGAATACCAGTAGATCAAACAGAGCTATAGAATCCGGTGTCAGGCCATGAGGAGTTCTGAGGATGCTTAAACAAATGCCCAGATTTAACGAAAGCGACATGATGAGACCCGCGATATTTACCTTGCCTCGTTGATTGAACAGCGCGCTGATGATGATGATGATAGTAAGAAATATCGCAGTGATAAATATCTGCTTATTTGGACCGAACAAGCCTATGGGAATAATAATCAGAAGGATAAACTGTAGTGCCAGCATAATTGTGCTTGCGAGTTGTCCACGTCTATACGTATCCCTTTCTTTGTAGGTTGCGGTTGTTGACGGTTCAGGTGGCGAAGTATAGCGATACCATGTCGCCAGCAAGCCCTTTGGACGTGTACTATCAAGATTTGGATCACGTAAATAATTGGGCAACGGATTGTTTGCTCTTTGCTGATTATCCGTTGATGCTGAAGGGATTGTATCCATAATTGATCTCCTCTAAAACAATTTTGTACAAGCTACCATAGCGCAGGCAACGCGTGTATAATGCATATGCAAATATCTCTATTTTTACGACTTAATGACGATCATTTTCATCGCCTCCAACTCCTGCAATATTTCTCCTACCTGCTGTATGATTTGACCATCCGTTGAAGAGAAAAGGATTGCTGCAATCCTTCCGACACTTCTCGTGCCATCGACTAAGTTGAGGACATGCTTATGGCGTAGAGGTAGTCGATTCAGCGTGCGTTGGTCGATGAATGTTATCCGTTGAGGGACAAGATCGGATGTGTACAGATTCCGCCGATTTTTTGGCGATATTTGGACTGTATTGGCGGGAAGTAATGATCCAGACTGTAGGATCTCTACTAGTTGCCATTCTTGCGGCCCCAATTGAGATAATAGTTGGAGTGCTTGATTTCCTGTAGCGAAGACGTGACCATCCCTTCCCTCGATTTGGCAGAAAACAATTTTCCCCTCTTGCAAGTCAACTTTTGCTTGACAGCGTTCTTTGATTCCAGGAATACCAGACAACAATATAGTGGATAGGCGGCCATTCTGCTCAACCTCTTCTAGTAGAGTCAGAAGGGTTTTAAGGTCAAGTATGTACGTTTGCATTGTTGCTAACCACCCGAAAATATTTTAGAAGTATTTCTAACATACTTCTTCGCTGATGCTAGCTTTTTAGGTCAAACGAGCTCTACTACGTTTTTGCAGCGTTCACTTTATATAGTAACACAATTTCCACTCTGCGTACCTTTATATATTTTTAATGTTCAGTCTCTTTAAAAGCAAGGGAGATACAATTTGGAAGATACAATTTAATAGTAGACCACTTGATAGTGTTAGACAAGAGAAAACAGAACGCAAGTACTTTTTTGCTATGGAACATAGAAATATCGAGGACCGCTTGTTTCCGTGCGAAATCTTCGCGCTGTCTTTGGACTTTCACATGCGCTTTGGCTAACTGCTTTTGTGCCTTTTTGCGGTTCTTCGACGACTTTTCACACTTACTCTGTTTACGAGAGAGTTGTTTTAGCCGTTTCTCTGCTTTACGAAGGTATCGGGGGTTCTCGATGATGTTGCCTTCGCTATCGGTATAATAGGCATTGAGGCCCATATCAATACCGATTTGCTTGCCTGTGGAAACATGCTCAACTTCACGATGAGCGTGTACTGAAAATTGACAGTAGTAGCCATCGGCACGCTTGACAATTCTTACACGGCGTATCTATGGCAAGGGACATGACTCAAGGTCTCTTGACCCGATCATTCTCACACGGCCTATGCCGCACTTGGTGCAAGCCAAAGGGCCAACCCAAGTAACACATCTTGGTGGTGTACGTACCGCTACCATTAGTGCTGATACAACAACGCAAAATACGGGTGGTGTAAGTACTGCCATACAGAAAAAACTGAATGCGTTGCATCTCCCAAGTGGTGCATCTTACTCGTTTGGTGGAGTAACCATGAATCAGTCGCAGGCATTCAGTGGTTTAGAATTAGCACTCCTTGCCGCTATTGTGCTAGTGTACCTGATTATGGTGGGTACGTTCCGTAGCCTTGTGCAGCAACTGATCCTGTTGGTGTCGATCCCCTTCGCCGCTACAGGTTCGATCTTGTTACTGCTTGCCACGCATACACCACTTGGTGTACCTGCATTGATTGGTCTGTTAATGCTCGTTGGTATCGTTGTCACCAACGCTATTGTGTTGCTTGACCTTGTACATCAGTATCGGCTCAAAGGTATGGATGCACGAAGTGCTGTGCTGGAAGGTGGGAGTCGGCGTTTGCGCCCAATTCTCATGACGGCTATCGCAACCATTCTCGCGCTCACGCCAATGGCATCGGGCCTGAGCCCGTCAAGTGGTTTTATCGCTGCACCCCTTGCCTTGACCGTCATCGGCGGATTGGCATTGTCAACGGTGCTAACGCTACTTCTAGTACCAACGCTATATGTGCTGGTCGAAGGCAGAGGCGGACGTAATAAAAATACTCCCGCCGAGGAAGAGCGTTTTGTCCCTGTCGCACGGGAGGAGCAGACGCAACAAGCACCTGCATAGGTCTTTGTCGAAGAAGACTAACGGGCGATCCCTTGTGGTCGCCGTCCATGTCCCAAATGGACTTTTGAATAACCCTGATGCTCGTGTCACCTGCCTTGACAACTTCTCTAATGGGTGCTTTTCAAGCGTGCAAGGATAGAGAACAAGCCACCCATGACCGGACGAGCCTGGAAGCCTATCTGTTCATCAGAGATGGTGTCGTACCAGTCTGTAAACGGAACGCGCGAAGGACTCGTATTGGCGAACTTGTAGAGAGCGTCAATGAAGTACTGGCGCAGTGATGCGACATCGGTCGATGCAGCGGTCCACATCTCCCAGTCGGCTTTCGTGTAGGTATGTCGAATATCCAGCGGAATACCGAATGCATTTTCCTTGGTCGCGTACCAGGCAGCTTCCTCCGCCAATACTGCTGCTGGTATCAGGTTCAGACCAAGAAGCTTGTCGGGGAACGCGTTATATTTCAAACTCCAGGTGCCATCCTGATCGTAGGCAAGCTTCAGGTGTAGACCCGACGAATCCTGCGACTTGGTTACCCATTGGCTGATGTAACTGCTAGCCTTACTTTGATAGTATGACGCATCGGCAGTATTACCAGCAGCCGTTGCGATCTGCCCCATCGCAGCAATGCCCAGGATACCTTTGAGTGCGAGGTTCGAGCTATGTGCAATGAAGCCAGTGAAGTCGTCGGTCTGGTTCTGGAAGCCTGGGTCCAGTGCGTTGAGAACCAGGTAGTCCGCCCATTGCTTGAGAATCTTGTAGTGGGTACTGGCATACGTTGCTACGTCGCTCTTCTTACCGAAGCGCACGTAGGCTGCAGTCATGATAAGCATATTTGCGGATTCTTCGACAGGCATATCCTCTTCATTCCCATCGTTGTGACCGCTTGCGTTAGGATAATGTGCGCCAATGTCATGCTCCGCGAAGTTTTTAGGCCAACCCCCTGTTTCCGCGTAGGCCAGAAGCGGATCGAGGAGTAACCTTAACAGGTAGGGATTGGTGTAGACGAACACCGGCATGCCGGGGTACGTAACATCTATTGTCGAGACGTTGCCATCGCTACTGATCTCCTTGAGGAATAGCCAGGGCTGGCTGGCAGTTCCTACCAGTTCGGTGCCTCCGAAGGCTTGGCGTAGCGCGAGGGCGCATAACGCCGCGTAGTTCATTCCCCCAGCGTTGATAGCGTCACCAACGATCTTTATGTCAACTTTGACAGAACGCTTGAGCGCATTTTTAGCATCATCATAGGTAGCGGCTAGCATCTGCTCCCATGTTGACCAGTAAGCCTTCCACAGCGGAGGAACTGGATTACCAAGGTAGCTGACGGCTGGTTCGCGTACATGTCCCAGTACAAGAGTTACAGGCTGGGTTGGCTGTTTCGTGACGCTACCCATATTCAAGGCGAAGGCAAACACAGGCCAGCGATTATTGATTGCACGTGGCATATCGCTATCCATCGTGTTGTTCAGTTTTCCTTGCGAAACGAATTGAGAGCGGACTACGAGGTCTTCACCGCTTTGTGTTGCAAGGTTCGGTTGATTGTCCGTAGCCCAGACAACTGTTCCCCACGAGGGATAGTCATTCTCTTCCGATAGGACGTGTGGGGAATTGGGCGTCACGGTAAAGGATGTGATAGTGCCGGGACCTTTCGCATGTGATACCTGTTCGCTACCCCATTTAATCTGTGCGTTGGTATCCCCATATGCCCACTCTCCAGAGATGTCGAAGTAGAGACTGACATTGTGCGCTTTCCCATCATTGCTTTGTACCTCTGCGATGATGTAGCTCAGGGGTACAGAAAGCTTCTGTATATCGTCCGCTTCGACAGGTGACAAGAAAGCCACAGTCAGTGTAACGCCGCCCCCCTGAAGCGTGAAGATGGATTTTGTAGGCGTTACGGTCAGGTTGGTCTGCGTCATCGTCTGTGTTGATCCAATGTTTCTTGGATCGCCCATGAAGACATACGCCGTACCATCTATATGCGCGATACCTGTCATGGCTTTGATAGCACCGGTCCAGAATCTGGGCCAGTTCCCGGGGAGCAGGTCAGCCGCTAACCACGTACTCACGTAGGGATTGCGTACAACGAGTGGAGTAGCCGGTGGGCGGATAGGCGTAAACGCAGTAGAGGTTTGCCCTGGAGCCGAATTGTAGAGAGCCGCGACATCTTGAGCGCTCAAGACGCGGTTATAGACGTGTACGTCGTCGATGAGACCCGGCCAGTAGTCAACCGGACCACCGTTATATTTGCCACGTCCGATAACCGTCTCTCCCACTGCATTCCAGGCCGCTCCTACAGACTGCGTATCGACAAGCGTGCCATTGACGTAAAGCTTGATCTGGTTATTGACCGAGTCATGAACACCCACAAGGTGATACCAGAGATTGGTGGCGGGAGTAAACTGCGAGGTTGCTCTTACTGATTGGCCCTGTGTCGAATCTGAGCTAATCAAGCTGAACGCAAAACTCCCTGTATTGATGCATTGCAAGAAGAATCCGCTGACGTTTGTGCCATCCTGACTGACCGCAGACGCAAAAATGTTCGTCTTGGTCAACTGGACCCACGCCGCCACAGAATAGTCTTTGCTGGTGTCAAGCACATTCTTTTTGATGTCAACTGCTGTGCTGGAACCATTAAAACTCAACGCGCCATTGATTCTTCCTGTAGTCCATGTTGGTCCACCAGTCAGTGTTCCATTATTGCCGCTAGCTGATGAATCTACAGCCGTTGTGCCACTCCCATCATCGAACTTCCAGTAGCCGACTAACCCAGATGTGTAATCCATTGACTTCGCGAAGGCGATGCCTTGCTGGGATAAGAGGGCTTCTACCGCACCTGCGGAGAGTCCTATTGCGCTCGCCCACTTGATGAACTCGCGTCTCCCTATGGTGTCGTTTCCTAACCATGAGCTGTTGTCTTGGTGATCTTTCACCTTGAAAACTCCTTTGCTTCACTGTGTAACAATTTCCTAAACAATTTCCTAAAGGAACAATAGAACTGTGTTCTCCACGCCTATGCGGGAGACCAGACCTCAAATTCGACGACGCCAATGTACGCCGGAAGAGGATTGGTGAATACCACGCGCACTTGCGAGGTGTTTACCCGGTCGAACAAGACGGTGTTCATGGCGTTGCCTGTCGGTGTCGCGGGCGCTTTATTTTGATGTGCTGCGTCTACCCAGGAACTGCCATTCCACCACTGGACGTTATAGTTGCTTGGTGCCCTTGTACCAGGGTTATCTGTATCCGCGTAAAAGTAGAGTGTTATCGCATTGACGGCTCTGGAACTCGCAAAGGTGATGCCCAGCCAGTCGGTCGTATTTCCCGAACGATAGTTGCTCCAACGTGTCGGGTTCGACCGATCAAAGTTGATAATGCCGTCAAACGCTGCCCCAAGGCTCGAATCGGGTGCCGAAAACGTGTACGAAGCTTGTGGCGTCGCCGCTGGCGTATTCGTCCCCGGCAACACGTTGGCAGCGGCATAGTTCTCGAAGCGAACTGGCAAGCCAACGGGAGCCGAAGAGGAAAGGTTGACCGTCGCATGACGAACCTTTGGCGATGAGTAGATCAAGGCACCATCTTGATAGATTTGGAAGCCGGACCCACGTCCATAGCGAGTGCCATCTTGATCGTACAGAATGGTCATCAGGTGCCCATGATAAAGGACATCCTCCAGGCAGAAGTAGCTCCATGCATTGGACTTCTCCGCTGGTACAAGAGGATTGACCTCAAACACGTTGTCGGCGCGGGGACGAATGCCGATCAAGCCCGTAATGACGAGATCGTTGTAGGTCGAATGGTTGTAGTTTTCGCTGTGGTTTGGTGCATCGTAAATCCACCTGTTCTGGCTCGGATCATGTGCTTCAGCTACATAGGGATAGCCATCCTTATACTGCGTCAGGGCATAATTATGCAACAACGTGTAGTAGTCGTTCGCGCTCACGGGAAGTTGGTGCGTGTTCTGATTGTTGAGTACGTTGGCTAGGGCAGTCAGCGTCTGGCATGTTGAAAAAGGCCATGATGGTCCGTCCCAGCGACAACAGCCTCCGGCTTCGTACATAAAGAGTTTCTGACCGGGATTGAAGCCGTTGGCGGAGATAGAGGCTACATAGCTCTGGTCGCCCGTAGTCGGACCATAGGGCGAATAGAAATGGTTGGGGTCCATCAAGTATTGCCATGCCGTAAGGTACTGAGGGTCGGGCATATTGAAGCACCACGGCACATAGCCGATTTCCTCACGCCCGTCGAAGAGGCCGCGTCCGTCGAATACCTGATCTGAGCGGAACAGGGGAACGAAGAAATTGAGCGATTGATTCCACAGTTTAGCCTGCATCGTCGCTTTGAGCGCGGTGGCTCGATTGCGATAGGCGTTGGCTAGGTCTTGCCTACCAGCCATAGCTGCAACGTTGGCAATTGCTAGAGCGTCGCCGTACATATAAGCATTGATCGTTGGGCGATAGCCTTCTCCTCCATGATAGGGGTCCTTTGGATCTTGATACGAAGAAAGCGAGAACTCCATTGCGTCCCAAACGGGTGTCTGATAGTAGAGACCTACACCGCTGTCATAACCCGTACCATAGCGTCCCGTCGTAGGGTTATAATTTGTCGCTGTGGCCCATGCCTGATAGTTGGCATCCAGAGGGGCCAAAAAGCCCGCCAAAAAGTTCTGATCGGCATTCACCAGGTAGCGAGCATAGTAGGCATCGGCGATCCAGAAACTGTACTGCCGAGGCTGGATTCTACCGTCTTTGCCACTGAGCCAGAAGTTCTGGTAGTCGTTGAGATAGCGTTGGTCGTGCAGCCAACGCCCTTCGTAGATGTGGAAAGCTGCTGCAGCATTGATCGAGCTATAGAGTCCCGCGTAATCAATGTTCGCCAGAAACTCTGTGAGGATATAACCAACGCCTGGCACGGTGTAGCGCAAGTGTCGCTTGTAGCTGCTCCAGCGATAGTAATAGACATCCTGAATGCTGCTATCGGGGCAGTCCAGGAAGGGAATATTTTCCTTGAACCACTGTGGATCGGCAAAACTTTCTGGATAGGGCGTGTTAGCAAACAACGTACTGTAATGGTTGATGATGGCATCTTTGTTCAGGTTCTGTAAACTACTACCTTGATAGAGGGCAGCAACGTCCGATGCTGGCAGGGCACGTCGATAAGCTTGAACATCATCAATTTTACCGGACCAGTAATCAGCCGGGCCGCCATTCACTTTTCCGTGCCCAACCATAGTGTGTCCAGAGGCATTCCAGGCAGGACTAACCGACTGCGTATCAACCAGTGCGCCATTGACATATAACGAAATCTGGTTGCTGCTAGCATCATGGACGCCCACGAGATGATACCATACTCCCGTTAAGGGCTGGAATGGGGTAAAAGCACGTGCCGTAGGAGCGCCCTGAGTATCGGCACCAATCAGGCTGAACGCGAACTTATTTCCGGCATCCGGTGCAGTGGCTTGCAAGAAGAAACCACTGTGAACGGTTCCATCCTGGCTTAAAGCTGTCGCCCAATTTTGAGTTGTATCTAACGTAACCCACGCCGAAACCGAGTAACTCGCACTGGTATCAAGTACACTGGCGTTGATGTTGACTTCCGCGCTCGATCCATTGAAGTGGAGCGAGTGATCGGTCGAGGGCTTGCCGACCGTAAAGGTAGCTCCCCCTACAACCCAATCAGCTCCTCCTGTAAGCGTACCATCATAGGAATTCCCCGATATGTCATGCGCAACCTTCCCTGAACCTTCATCGAAAGGCCATACGCCGCTTACCCCCGCGAGCGTAAATGTTGGCGGTACCTTCTTATCCGTAGCAGCAAAGGCGATGCCATGATCGGTGAACCACGTCTCTACAGCCGCGGCAGAAAAGCCCAGCGCGGTCATCCAGTTGAGAAATGTTCTGCGCCCCATTCTCGTAAAAGAGGACGCTTCAAAGTTTGATTTTTCGTTGCTTTCCATCTAGTTCCTCCTAAACTTATGCAGTACCCGTTCCAGCCTGAGCGAGAACGTATCTTTGTACTGCGTCAACGTAAGCAGAAAGTTCAATTATTTCATGGCGTTACACTAATCTACAAAATCGTGAACTTACGACTTAATGACAGGTCATCAGGACATAATGACATGATTATGCATGGAGGCGAACGAGAACTGATATTGGCATAGTGAAGTTGGTAAACAAGCAAGAACCATGAGGCGAAGACTGTGACACACCATGATAAAGGACGTGGTACATCAAGAAGAATAGATTGTTGTGTGACGTATGTCGTGTTCTCAATCTTCATCGCAAATCTCCGTTACTATTTCGTCGTCGCTCGTTCGTAGCAAGCTTCTTTGCTTCAATAAAATACGAACTAAACAGCCGTGCGAGAAAAATATTACCTTCGAGAAGCAACTAATTCTGATATATAACTTTCAATTCGGATATTTACTAATTCAATTATTCATTATACGTGGTAATTCAGAGAAAATCAAGGGGGTAAGGGTTTTCCTCGACGAATCCGCTATTCCAGTGCTACAATTATAGCAACCCAAACTCATTCATTATAGATGCTTGCTACTTTCATTTTTTAGAAAGAATACTATTGCATGTATATAGACGAAACTCTACAGCACTATCTCGATGACCTTGCCTCATCTCAATCGACCCCAGGCGGTGGCTCGGCCTCGGCCTTGACTGGCGCACTTGGTGCCAGCCTTGCCAGTATGGTTGCTCGCCTCACTGTTGGCAAGGCCGATTATGCCGATGTGCAGCCAGAAATCGAGTCACTTATTCCAAAAATAGAACAACTGCGTAGCCGTTTTCAACAGCTTGTCCAGGAAGATAGTGATGTCTATGGCCGCCTCTCCACCTGTTTCAAGATGCCTCGTACCAACGATGAGGAACGCGCGGTGCGGACACAGGCCATTCAAGAGCGACTCGCTGATGCAGCACTGGTGCCACTAGAAGTAACCGAGCGTGCCGCAGAACTATTGCAATACTGCCAGCGTCTCGCCGAAATCGGCAACAAAACCGTTCTGAGCGATATCGCAACTGGTACAATGCTAGCCTCTAGCGCAGGTACGGGTGCCTCCTGGATGGTGCGTACTAACCTGCTAGCGATGAAAGACCTCGAACGAGTTGAAAAACTAAGTGATCGCTTGAATGCCGCTCTGGATACTATCGCGACGTGTAGTCAACAGGTGATTACGCTGGTGGGGGACAAGGCATGACGGCGACAATTATTGATGGGCGTGCGATGGGTATGGCGATTCGTGCTGAGCTACGAGCAGATATACAAAAATATACTCAGTTACGTTCTGTTCCCCCCGGTTTGGTGATTGTGCGTGTCGGTGGAGACGCTGCTTCAGGCGTCTATTCAAAAGCGATTTTGCGTATCGCTGATGATATCGGCGTAAAAGCGCGGTTAGAACAGCTACTGGAGCAAACTTCACCTGACGAGCTACGTTCCTTGCTACTCCATTTGAATGCTGATGTCGAGGTCAATGGTATCATCGTACAAATGCCGTTACCAGCGCATCTCTCACAAAATATGGTGGCAGATACAATCGCAATGGAAAAAGATATTGACGGCATCAGCCCACGCAGTGCTGGCAACCTCTTTCTCGGACTTCCCAGCTTTTTGCCTTCGACAGCCGCCGCCGTCATGGAGATTCTCGAACGCACCCAGACGCCAATAGCTGGGAAACGTATTGTGATTGTGGGACGTAGTAATGTTGTAGGCAAACCGCTCGCCATGATGTTACTACAGAAAAACGCGACGGTCACAGTATGTCATTCGCGCACGCCTGACATTGCAACCTTTACTCGTGAGGCAGACGTGTTAATTGCAGCGGCAGGACGTGCTACAATGATACATGCCGCTATGGTGCGTCCAGGTGCGGTGGTTATCGACGTGGGTATTAACGCTTTACCAGAAGGTGGTATCATCGGTGATGTTGATGTACTCTCTGTACGAGAAGTTGCGAGTGCTGTAACGCCAACCCCCGGTGGCGTTGGACCGCTTACAAATGTGTTATTGTTGAAACAATGTGTAGCAGCGGCATGGCAACAGATGGGTGGGCGTGGGCGAAGCGAAATTGTGCCGCATTTTTCTTGATTTCGTGTATTAGCATGATACTGGGGAACACGCATGAGCGATAAAGAACGTATGGCGCACGATGGTTTTGATACTGAATGGGACGAGAATCTCGACGTTGAAATTGTTGATTTAGAAACACTCGATGACACCGAGGAAGACGCACCTGCACCTATTCACACGACGCAGGCTCCCTCCTGGTCGGTTGAGCCTGTTCTACGCTGGCAACGCTCTTTCAATCGCAGACGTTGGCGTACAATGAGCGTGACTTTTTCGCTTCTGCTCGTCTGTCTGGTGCTACTACTAAATTTCCATACAACGACAACGCTACTCACGAACGCACGCAATGCTGTTGCTTCTCGTTTCATAAAGCAATCACCTAAATTGAGTGAGAAGCTTCCAACACCTCTCGCCATCGTGCCATCGCTTGCCATTCCCCTGGCATCGGCAGGCTTTTCCTGTGTGACGAGTGAGGCTTGGTCGCCTGATAGTGCGTCGATAGCTTTGCTTGGCTACTCGACTGGCTGCGAATACGACTCGGATAATGCTGTTGGACTTGCGACGATACATGATGCCTATACAGGGACACGCCTTGTACAAATACAGCCAGATGCACTGATTAAGAAAATCTTTTATGCACAGTTCCCCGCCATCCATGACGGGATTATACTCTACTACCAAACTGTTTCATGGTCGCCTGATAAACAACATCTCGCGTTGCTCTTCAACATTCACACCAAATCGCAGATTGGCGGCGCAGCTTTTTCAGGTGTGCTGCTGTTCGATCTGGGGCAGAAAGGGATGCGTGTATTTTTACAACAACAAGACATCACGTCTTCCTATCAGACGAGTAGCTCTTCATACAAGGAGTGGGATACACAGCAGGGAGATGTTGTTCCCACTCCTACTGTTGAGAATATCGACCCGTTTGTATTTAGTTCTAATATCCCTGTGGCGGATGCATATTCGTGGGATAACAATGGAGCGCTTATCCCTCACAGACAGAAGACCACTCCTACATCTGCTATTGGTAGTACGGATGGTGGTCCCTCGTTCACCGTCTGGCAACCTGGGGGCGTGGAACTCATCAAGCAAGATGAGAGCGGTGGTGTCACCTTTGTACCAGGCGTGTTTGTCTGGGATATGGGCTTTACCGCGTGGTCGCCCAATGGCCGCTACCTTATCAATGGCGCCTTTCTAGCCGCGCGATTAGAGCCGCCTGGACATCCAAAACCCGATGCTAAGACGCTTGTTGCCTTCCACCTGGAAAATCTGCCTGTCTTGCCCGTGCGTGATGGAGCGCTGCTATCGGCTTTACGTATCCTAGGTACCGCGCAGACGGTCGGGACGTTCTACCACATGAACATCGCATGGTCGCCCAACGGATATCTTATGGGTATGACGACCTATGAACAGGGAAAGAAAAATCTTTATTCCTCCAAACGCGGCTATCCTGTGGCAACGTTGCAGGCACCCACCAAGAATCTGCCCAATATACAGAGTACACACATGGGATACTATGCCTATAGTGACGCTAGTTGGTCGCCTGACAGTACACGTATCTTCGCGCAGGACCCGACCGTCAATGCTGTGGTCGTGTGGAATATTCCGAGTGGGCTGAGGTAGTTTCTTTGTGAAATCGACCAATTGTCTGGTAAAGAAGAAAACATGGTAGGCTATTCCATCTGAAAGGTGACGTGTACAGGTAGACCAAGAAACGCACCATAGCAGTCTGCTGATGCGGCAATGGCACAAGTTTCGTCTTTATTTAATGGCGTAAAGGGGCTTAGGACGACAAGAACCTCGTCCTTTTTCAGCGCGCGTTTCCATGTACCAACAACCCGACCATTAAGTACAATCACGTTGTTGAGAAGGACGCTGTCCTTTGCGTCTAGCTTGTTTGTGTGGGATGCATCCAACAAAACACTACGATTCTTATAACCAACTGTGTACTCATCAAAATTCGGTAACAAGTGTGCCATCTGGGAAATATCTTTTCTGAGTGGCTTGGATTCCGAAAACCAGTATATCTGGCCTTCTATAGCCTCATGGAGAAGTTGCGAAGCATTCATGTCGAGACCCGCTCTTGCTTCGGCTACCGTCAGTCCTGACCACCATACAAAATCTTGCAAAGTGGCAGGGCCATGGCTCGTAAAGTAACGTCTGACAAATTCTACCAATGCTTCGTCCTGCTCTAACGTCCTGCTTTGTGGTACACGTTCATCAAGCAGAGCATAAGTGAATTGCTTGCCCCGTCTCGCTCCACTACAGATAATCCCGTCCAATTCTGCACGCATCATGAGATGGGGCAAGCGTTGTCCATTCTTAGCAGCAATACCCACTTGTTGCAGTACAGATGCAAGTTCAGTACGAGTCAATTGCCTTCCACCTTGTAACGCTTTTGTCAGAGCCGCGTTACTTCGCAGAAATACCGCATCATCCAATTCAAGCTGTCGGTCATAGTAGGCCATCACCGCTTTAACACGCGGAGCCGTGAGTGCCAGCAGCCAGCGAATATCTGTTGGCGAGACAAAATGCCACGTAGGGCGCATCACATGAGTACGAAGAATAGCACCGTCGGCGAACGCTCGTTCAATATCGTCATCGACTGCATTCTGCATGCGTAGACCAACCGCCCATTTCGCAGCCGCATAATCCTGAGCCTGGACAGCACCCAGCCACTGCACCACATCGACAGGCTCTTCAAACGTTCGCTGTGTGATGAGTTGGTTGTGCAGTCGCTGGCGTGCAATGTCCATGCTTGTCATGATGCATCCCTCCGTACTAGTTTTTCGCTTTAATATCCCGAAAGAACGTTCGGATGTCCTCAGCCAGCAACTCCGGTTCCTCTAGTGCGGCGAAGTGCCCACCCCGTGGCATTGCCGTCCATTGCTGTACGTTGAACCAGCGCTCTGCCCATTCGCGTGGCGCGGGCAGAATGTCTTGTGGAAACCTCGCTATCGCTGCTGGAACAGCACTTTTTTCTGTAGAATTTGGAGGCGTAGCATTATGTGTTCTCTCATAATAGAGACGATTCGCAGAATTTATCGTTTCTGTTGCCCAGTAGAGCGTGATCGTTGTCAGCAATTCGTCTTTCGTAAAACGTTTTTCCACATCGCCATTGCAGTCGCTCCACGAGCGGAACTTCTCTACAATCCATCCAGCCAGACCAACCGGAGAATCGTTTAGCCCGTAGCCAAGGGTTTGTGGTTTACTCCCCTGAATCGCCGCATAAGCAGCCTCTTGCGACTGCCAGGGACCAAGTGCTGCCATATACGCTTTCTCGTCCTGTGATAGATTATCAAGTCGTGCGAACAAATGCGTATAGGGTATATTGTTGAGGTGAAAACCAAGTAATACATCAGAATGGGCAATAGCTAGTTGTTCTGTCACACCACCACCCCAGTCGCCACCCTGAGCAGCAAAGTGTGAGTAGCCCAATTCTTTCGTCATCAAATCTGTCCACATATCTGCTATGCGTGAGATCGTCATGCCGCGTTGCGTTGGTCGGTCTGAAAATCCGTATCCTGGCAGTGATGGCACAACAACATCAAAGGCATCCTCAGCTCTTCCACCATGACTTTCTGGGTCTGTCAAAAGTGGAATAATCTTTAGCATTTCAAAGAAAGAGCCAGGCCACCCGTGCGTCAGGATGATTGGCGTCGGATTCGGCCCTTTACCTCGCTCATGAATGAAATGGATGCCTAGACCATCGACCTCCGCACGAAAATGTGCGAAGCGATTTAGCAGAGCCTCTTGCTTACGCCAATCGAATGTATGTTGCCAATAGTTCGCCAGTTCCTTCAGATATCCCAGGTTGGTGCCATAGTCCCAGTTTGCACCTTCAATCTCATCAGGCCACCGCGTGCGACCTAAGCGTTCATGTAAATCATCTAGTGTCGCCTGTGGAATGTCTACTTTGAATGGTTGAATGCTCATATCACGTTTTTCCTTTAAGCATTTTCTGTCTTGAAACAGTGTTGGTAGTTGCGGCCAATCTTACTAAAAGGATTGGCCGCAGAATCTTTTACTTGGTACTCGAATGTCTAGGCATGAAGCAGTTCTTTGTCGGCTTCCTCACCCTTTTGCGCTACCTCCTCTTGCTCAGTATCTTCTTGAGTCCCCTGGACGTGTATCTCTTTCATAAAGAAGGTGACTCCCAGAGCGAGTAGCGCAAAGATCAAAACCGCGAGAAAACCGTGCTGAAGCGCATTCGCCAAGGCTTGCTTGCCTACTGCATTCGTCGGCAAATGACTCATCAGGCCACCAGATGCCCCACTGCTGACGGCTGTTCCCACAATCGCAATGCCTAGCGTTGCTCCCATCTGTCCCAGGTAACGCACTGCTGCCGTGCTGACTCCCAGATAGTTCTCTGGTAGCGCATTCTGCACCATCAACATCGGCACAGAGAAGAAGGGGCCAATGCCAATACCCGTCAAGATGATAAACAATATAGCGAGCAGAATGCCAGTTGTTGGATTCATGAACGTGATGAGCAAGACACCAATGCTCATGAGCAAAGCTGCTCCTATGCTCACAATACGATACCGTTTGAACTTTCCGATGGCTTGCGTACTCATGATAGCACCAACGACCATGCTCAGAGAGAACGGAGTCATGACAAACCCTGCATTCGTCGGTGAAAGAGCCATTGCACCTTGAAAGAAAAGCGGCAGGTAGAGAGCCAGACCCCAAAGCACCATGTTTTGCAGCAGTCCCAGTGCTGCTCCGACGCTGAAGGCCCGATTGCGGAAAAGGTCGAGTGGCAAAATCGGTTCGGGTGCTTTGCGTTCGGCGAACATAAACAGAACAAACAGCACAATGCCTGCCACAATCATACTCAATACTGGTGTCGAAGCCCACGCCGAACCACGTTCGCCGCCCCAGGTGAGGCCAAGCATCAGACAAATGGTCGCTGAAGCACACAGCATAGCACCCAGGAAGTCGATATGTCTTAGCGATTTCCAGCCATTCCACATCGTCGTGCGTGTCGAGAGGTTGACAGGTAAGAAGATGAGCAGCGCGATCACGGCGATCAGACCAACGGGCAGATTGATATAAAAGACCCAACGCCATCGTGTTGATTCTGTGACGAGATTGCCCATGAGTGGACCATGTTCAGCAAGCCAGCCCCCAATCGTTGGACCTAACAGGCTAGAGACACCATACACAAGGCCAAAGAGTCCACTCCATTTCGCCCTCTGATCGGGCGGGAAGAGATCGGCCATGACCGTTGCAACTAACGCGATCCCCATGCCTGATCCCAGTCCTTGTATCGCTCGAAAGACGATCAGTTGATTCATGCTCTGCGAAGCTCCCGCCAACAGGGAACCAAACAAGAACAGCGCCGTGCCAAAGAGCAAAAACCATTTTCGACCGAACTGGTCAGAGAGTTTGCCTGCAAGAGGAATCATTGTCATCGCCGCAAGGATATACGCTGTCACTACCCAGCTATAGCGATCAAGGCCGTGCAACTCCGCAACGATACGTGGCAGAGCCGTTCCGACAATCGTCTGGTCGAGGGCTTCTAAGAACAGTGTCAGCATCAAAGCAGTAATAATAGCGATGAGCGTGATACCTCGTAGATGATCTTTGCTGTAGGTTTCGGTAGGAGTAGCTGTGATAGACATCAAGTAATTCCTTTCTCATGTCGCTTGACGTGTTTCATACTTAAAGTGTATCCTGAAAGGAGGACAGAATCGTTCCTTGTTTATGCGAAATTTATACAAATTTTTGCACCTTGCTGAAATTTGCACCTTGCTGAAAGCGGAGGATTGTCATGTATCATCCAACCAGTCGCGTTCTCACCGTCCTCGAATTGCTTCAAGCTAGACCCTCTATCACTGGTCCAGAACTGGCCGCTCGCCTTGAGATGGATGTGCGAACGGTGCGTCGTTACATCAATCATCTGCAAGATGTCGGTATTCCTGTCGAGGCAAACATTGGTCGCTATGGCGGCTATCGACTTCGACCCGGCTTCAAACTGCCCCCACTGATGTTTACGGAAGAGGAGGCCACAGCAATCATGCTTGGCTTGCTGACGAGTACATGGCTGGAGATTGAACAATCATCGGTGGCTATCGAGGGCGCACTGGCGAAGGTCTCACGGGTACTGCCAGCGCGAGCACGCGAACGTCTGCAAGCTGTTTCATCACATCTCGTTCTCTTTCCACATCACCAGCAAGCGCGTCCCGATGCCTCTCTGCTCATCGACCTGAGCGAGGCTATTCACTCCTCACAGCGCATCGCCATCGACTACCGCTCAATCCATAAAGAGAGTACTCACCGCAAAGTCGAACCGTATGGCATGAACGGATGGAGAGGGCACTGGTACCTCGTCGGATACTGTTGCCTGCGTCAGGACTACCGGGTCTTTCGGCTAGACCGTATCCAGCAAGCACAGGTTCTCTCAGAAACCTTTGAGAAAGCGCAAGATTTCGATTACGAGGAGTTAATGCGAGAGAAGTACAATGCGAGCGGCATGCAAATAGAGGTCGAGTTTCAAGCCGACATGTCTACTGTGCAGCAAAAAATCTCTATGTTATACGGCACACTAACCCCTACCACAACAGGGGTGCTACTTCAGGAGCAGTACGACGACATCGAAAGTATGGCACGTTATCTGATGGCCCTCGATCTCCCATTCATCGTCCATCATCCGCCAGAACTGCGTGAAGCCTTGCAGCGGCTAGGCGAGCGCATGATTTCAGATCGCAACCGCTCCATCTCCTCTATAGGGCAATTAGGAGCAACCTGAGTAGGCCACTTGACGAACGAAGGATCAATCAAGTAGCCTAAAGAAGAGGGAGAACGGTAAGATGCTTGGTAAACATGAAAGATATAACCTCGATATTGCTCCAATTGTACCAGAAGCACAGTCGATTGTTCGAGATGCTACCGGTATCTATCTCCAGCATCTTAGTCAATGGTGCATTGGTGTGCTTGTTCACGGTTCTGCGCTAAAAGGCGGCTACATTTCGGGAGGTAGTGATGTCGATTTGCAACTGTATTTGGAGCCGTCAGCCTTTAACAGCAATGGTGATCTCGCACTGGAACTTTGTATTGCTATTCAACGAGACCTCTCGAAAATTGATCCCACTCCGTTTCAATACATTCAGGGATACGCTCTTCCTCCTTATCCAAGGAAGGGATTTAGCCGCCCTATTCCTGGGGCATACCATATGGTGGCTGGAAGATTACCTGTTCCAGAGGCGACAGAAGACGAACTTCAAATTGCAGCAAGACATGCTTTAGACCCCTCGATGTTTCCAGGGTATTCCGGCCTCAAGACCTTCTTGAACACGGGGTATGGAAACTTCCTCAAAAAGTCCGGTGGCTCTGCACTGATGTATGGCCGACACTCAATCATGTACTCACTGTCCAGCGAGGGCAAGGAATTGAGGCCTGGCAATTGCCAAAGCACGAAGCAATGAGACTCTTGCCACAGGAAAGTATTTCTGCACAAACGATTCAGGCATTTTATCAAGCCATTTGCAATTATTATGCTGCTGAAGCACCTATTGAGGAAGCTCTTAACGCCATCAAATACGGAGTGGCATTCCTGCAATCAGTTAAATTGTGGTGGGAAAACACTCCTAATTAATGTGAATGAACCGATAAATGGGGATATGGTAGGGGCTTTATTCTATAGCGCCCTCGTACATACAGACCACATTTACCTTCCATTGATTTTGTCCCTCAATTCCTGACCCATGGGTGATTGGCACGAAGGGCGTTATAGAATAAGGCCCCTACAGTTCCGCTTTTGCTTCCTGGTTTTGGAAGGATAAGAGTGTATACTGTTTGCAATGACAACAAACAAGCGGAATCTTATACATCAGAAGGAGAACAACATGCGAAAACTGATTGTAACAATGTGGGTTACACTTGATGGTTTCATCGCAGGACCAAAAGGAGAAATGGATTGGGTAGGGGAATTCTACGATGAAGCAATGGGAAACTATGAGATGGGCCTTGTAAGCGCGGCAGATACTCTTGTCCTCGGACGCGTGACATATCAAAGCTTCGCAGGTGCTTGGCCTCATGTACCTGATAATCCCAATGCTTCACAGGGTGAGATTGACTATGCTCATGAATTGAATGCTATGCACAAAATTGTGTTTTCAAAGACGCTGAATAGTGTCGAATGGAACAATTCAACATTGGTGAAAGAGGTTATTCCGGCAGAAATCACGAAACTGAAACAAGAGCCAGGGCGCGACATGGTGATATACGGTAGTGCCAGCATTGTGCAAGCACTCACGAACCTTGGCTTGATTGATGAATACCAGCTTTTAATCTATCCTGTTGTTTTAGGCGGCGGAAAGCCTCTCTTCAAAGACATCAACCGCAAGATTAATCTGAAATTGGTACAAACCAAAACGCATCCTTCAGGAGTCGTTGTACTCTACTACCAGTCAGCATAAAGGATAGGTCTGTTCATTAATTTGTAGTCGTTCCTCGGTAGGCTCGTCGGTATGCTTGTGGGCTGATGCCGACGAGTTGCTTAAATTGGTCACGGAAGGTTGTTGATGAGCCGAAGCCAACGCGACTGACGATCCACTCAATTGAGCGATCAGTGGTTTCCAATAAGCACTGTGCCTTGTGCAGCCGAGAGCGATTCAGCCATTGTAATGGAGTGGTGCCAGTCTGCTCATGGAAGCGTCGGCTTAGGGTGCGAATACTCATCATCGCATGGGCTGCGATGTCTTCAAGCCTGAGTTTCTAGTACGCGTTCTCTTCCATCCATCGCAACAACGGTTCAAGCGTCGTCCCGTCCGGGGGAGGTGGTTCGTGTATGATGAACTGCGCCTGCCCACCGTCTCGCTCCAAGGGCATGACTGCAATCCTTGCGGCGTCGGCTGCCACAGTAGAACCATAATCCCGACGTATCATGTGCAGACATAAATCAAGCCCTGCGGCTGCGCCAGCGGAGGTCAGTATCTGCCCATTGTCAACGAAGAGTACGTTTGCATCGACATCCACTTCTGGGTATCGTCGCGCCAACTCGCTGGCCGCGACCCAGTGAGTTGTTGCACGAAGACCGTTCAGCAGCCCGGTGGCAGCCAGCGTAAACGCTCCGACGCAGATCGACGCAATCCTCGTCCCATGTGCCGCTGCGGTTCGTAACGCGGCCAATACGTCATTAGGAATCGGTACCGTAGGATCAGCCAGACCGGGTAGGATAATAGTGTCTGCCTCAGCCAGTATGTCCAGCCGCCAGGGAACGCGCATCGTAAACGTGCCTGCGTCGATCTCATCGGTGGGAGCGCAGATTTGCACTTGGTAAGCGGCTTGTCCGTCAGCCAGATGGGTGCGCCCGAATACCTCAATCGGAGTGGACAAATCGAATGCCAGCACCCCATCCAGGGCGAGAATAGCTACTGTATGCATGGCAATACTATACCAGATTCTCATCTGCTCAACAACTGCGAAGAGAGCCTAATGATTATCTCCTGTCGCTCACACGATTTGGCTTAAATCCGTTGATTACTGGCAATCCTGCCACTTCTCAGTGCGATGAGCATGTCCTATAGTGGGGAAAACGACAACTCGTCGTTTTCGTTGTCTTCGTTTACAAAGCTTTGCTGAAAGGATATATTGGAATGCATGCCCAGATTGTGTTATTTGATGGTTTCAATCCACTTGATGTTATTGCCCCATATGAAGTGTTGTGGGCAGGAGGTGCCGCATCTGGTGGAGCGTTAACCGTGGAACTGGTCTCGGCGGAAGGACCGCGAGAGGTTGTGGGTGGCTCAGGTGGCCTCGTCCTGCGTGCAACGGCCACGCTCGATCCAGACAACGCCGATATCATCATCGTGCCAGGGGCAGAGGGGCCGATCAGCGAACCTGAGGATGGCAGCAAGATCGACACTATTCCAATCCTGTTGGCGCGGACGATGGAAACAGACTTACCAACCTTGATGAGGAGAGCATTGGACAACCCCAAGGTTCTCGTTGCGACGGTTTGCGGTGGTTCCCTTGCGCTAGCGATGGCTGGTCTGCTCGAAGGACGCCATACTGTGACGCATCATATGGGCATGGATGTCCTTAGTGCCACTGGTGCTATCCCAGTTCGCGCACGCGTGGTCGATGATGGCGATCTAGTCACTGCTGGTGGTGTCACCTCTGGCTTGGATCTCGCGCTGTATCTGCTCGAACGCGAACTTGGTCCTCGTATCGCTCACGCCGTGGAAGAACTGTTCGAGTACGAGCGACGCGGAACCATTTGGCACAATATAGGACTCGAAGCCGTCGCCATATAACGCAGCCTATTCGATCTCCCCATGTGGCACCCATCTCAAGGAATTCGGACAATGAATGAGAGGATATCAATGTCTATTACAGGCTCCTGGAACATCAAAATCTCAACTCCAAGCAGCCGCTAGTCGAGCATAAAACCTTCCTGTAACATAGGAACTCATTTCTCTTCCAGTAACGTCACAAGAGTACGCGTTTCTATTCCCTGCTGTTGCCCTATAATGCCCTTGCCCTCAAACGTTTTCCCCGTAATGCTGACGCGGTGCAAGTCTATCTCTAATTGCTGCGCGATTTCTTGTCGCATCAAAGGAAAGAACGGCTTGAGTTTTGGTTGTTCTGCTAGAATGGTTACTTGTGTACTGATAATGCTTATATTACGTGGTACAAGCAAGTTTTTACGAAGTGTGCCAAGATACTCGATAGAACGTGCATTGCTCACACCATCTTGGTCGCTAAACCAGTCGGCGATATCACCTTCGCTGAGTGCTGCAAGAAAAGCATCGACTAATGCATGTGAAACTGGATCGCCATCGCTCCGCTTAACGCGAAATCCTCTATCATGAGGAATGATAACCCCCGCCAGGGTAAGCGGATAACCCTCATAAAGACTATGAAAATCAACCCCCTCTCCGATACGAAGTTGCTCACGAAGTATCTGATGGATAAGTTGGCTTATATGCTGAGTTTCACTTTTATCCATGCTTAATCTCCTGATTCCATTCGGGGATGTCATATTCATAAGTGAAAGTATAAAGATCGGCAACAGCCGTGATGTGTGCCCACTCAACAGGCCGATCTTTTTCGGCCCATACGGTTCGATCAAGTGCTACTACAGGAACACTCGGTGAAATGCGAAGTAATTGACGTTCATGTGATGTTGCAACTCGCGCTATCAAGACTTCCTGAGCATGTACGACCCTAAGATTATGGCGTTCGTATAACCAGGAAAATAAAGGTTGATTATCAATACTTGTTGTGAGTAATTCACCAAATAAATCAGAGGGATAATAGCTTTCAATAAGACGATAAGGAAGATCATCGGCCAGTTGTAACCTATAACGTTTTAGTACAAGTGCATCAACTGAAATATCAAGGTGCTTAGCAATTTCAGTACCTGCAGCAACAAGTGCTGGTTGTTCTAAAAAGTGTATAACTGGTTTGCGACCAAGACGCTTCATATCCTTGTAAAAGGAGCCAGACTCCCGTAACTCACTAGCCGCTACTAACGATTTCTTAGATTCTTGTTCAACTTCCCTTCCCTTATCTAAAAGTATTCTTTCTCGCGTTTCTGCAACAAATGTTCCTCTGCCTACATATCGTTTGACAAGACCCTCTCGCTCAAGAATCTCTATAGCACGACGTACTGTCATGCGACTAGCATCTAATTCTTCCGAAAGCTCACGCTCTGAAGCAATTTTAGATCCATCCTGTCGCGTTCCATTTATGATCTCTAGTCGTAAACGCGAAGCAATTTCCTCGGCTTTTCCTAACTCCATTTTTCCTCTCGATAAACAAAAATTGGTATAGACCAAAGTATTGACAAATAACTTTGCTATGGTATATATTGGTATATACCAAAATAGGTCTGAAGTGTAGCAAGTAGTGATGTGCAAATAGTCTATCACAAGCAGATTAACTTGAAAACAAGGCTTTACCTTAGTTATTCAAGTCAATAGAGTTTTTCTATGGTTGAATAGGGGAACAAAACCGTTGCTTGCGGCAGAATAGAGGTACTTTGATTTTGCTGCACGATTATACTCTATAAGAGAAGGTGTTGTCATATGCTTACAGTTCACGAACACATCGTAAAGTATCTCTATCGCATCAATTTTGAGTGGCCCGACAAGCCGAATGGCCCTATTATCAGTTTTCTCTGTTATGTCGAGACGCCACAAGAGGCGGAGGCAAAGGCTCGCGAACTCAACACTACGAGAGCGAAGGGTATGCACTATCTGGGCGTTGAAGCTATGCCTTATGGTGCTGTAACCTCCTCATGTAGTGTTCCTCAACCACCAACAATTACGGTCGATGGAAATCTTGACGCAAAAAAAGGAGTAACGCCAGATGCGAGAGTACAAAAGTGAGGTTGCACGCATTCGTGCCCAGATCGAGTTGGAATGTGAAGCCATCCGTCGCGTATTCGAGGAACCAGCCATCTACGCCTCTCATGCCGCAATCGACGCCCGTTACCGCAACCTCGACACTCATCAGGACGCTCTACAGCAACACGTAGGCGAGCAAGAGGCCATGCAAACCGTCGTCGATATCTACGAAAAAATTGTTGGCTAATTCGTAATATGGTCTCTATGCCTTTCCAGCCTTGCGTCTACGGGCAACCGCTGCCTTCTGCCTGCGTTCGCGTCGCCTTTGCTGGTACTGTTCGCGCTCCTCTGGCGGCACCGTATCTACGGCTGTTCTCGTAGCCCCCTCATTGTTTCCCACATATGCGTTGCTATTGCTACTTACCTGTGTACTACGGGCGGTAGCATTACGCCGACGACGCACATTAGCCATACCTTGATAGATGACGAAACCTGCGAGCAGACCAGAAGCCAGCAACAGTACCACGAAAAATGGGAAGATAATACCGTTCAAACCTGGTGGCAACCATTTATAGCTGATGCCGATGTTGATAAGGAAAACCGACGCCAGCAAGATATATTCAATGCCTGTAAGAATGCCAACCTGCTTGTACCAGGGCTGTCCCTGTTGTGTCCCTTCCCGTTGTTGCCGCCGTCGCGCCATGATAATGTTAAATATACCCAGCACAATGAACATAATACAAAATAAAGCAATCAGTTGTGGGGGAAAGCCCTGCATGTGCAACCGTCCTTTCGCAACCAGAGGAAACATATTGCTTGCCATTGTATCATATCGGTAATAATGGTAATGAAAATTAGGTCAGGTAGCTACCTGACCTAAAATCAGGTCCCATTTTGACACTATGGGACTTGACTATCTCCAAAAAAACGCTAAAATCTCTATAGACTACTACTAATTTTAGAGATTTATGAGGTTTGCATGCATATCGTCGTCGTTGGAATGGACCATACCACCGCATCTATTGCACTGCGCGAGCGGCTCACCTGTTCGTCACGTCAAATACCACAAATTCTCAGTGTTGCTAGAGAGATTGTACAGGAGTGTGTGCTACTCTCTACATGCAACCGTATGGAGTTTTACGCTGTCTGCCCCGACATACATCCCGTCCGTGAGCACCTGATCCGTATCTTGAGCGAGGCAAAAGAGGTTTCGCTGGAAGAACTTGAGGCACACTGCTTTACTTATGTCGATGAAGAGGCTGTTTCACATCTGCTGGGTGTCGCCTGTGGCCTTTATTCGCTTGTACCTGGAGAGCCACAGATACAGGGACAGGTGGCGGAGGCATTAGAGGTGGCTCAAGGTGGTGGTTTCGCTGGCCCTATCACGTCGGCATTATTTCGAGCCGCCCTCGTCACCGGCAAACGTGCGCGGAGCGAAACTGGCATCAGTCGCAACGCGGTTTCGGTGAGTCATGTCGCCGTTCAGTTAGCTCGTCACCTCTTCCCCGATCTGCACAAAGCTCACATTTTACTGGTAGGTTCGGGCCAGATGAGCGAGGTCGCGGCTCGCAACCTGCTCGATAATGGTGCCGAGCAACTTGTCATTATCAATCGCACGCATGCCAACGCCGTAAATCTTGCTGAGACGCTTGGTGCAACGCACCGTACCTTCGCTGAACTATCCGATGCACTCATAGATGCTGATGTGGTTATTAGCTCAACTAAGGCACCACGCGCCCTTATCACACCTGAACGTATGCATCCCATCCTGGAAAAGCGCGGTGGCCGTTCTCTTTTACTGATAGATATTGCTCTACCGCGCGATATAGACCCCGATGTTGGATCGTTATCTACTATACACCTCTATAATTTGGACGACCTGCAAGCCCAGGTGGAGCGTGGTATTTCCCTACGTCTACAAGAAGCTGAGCGTGTACAGGCCATCGTCGCCGAAGAGGTGCAGGCTTTCGAGCGTTGGCTCTCTTCGCTGAGCGTCACAGGCACAATCAGCGACATACGCCATTCCGTTGAGGCCATTCGACAGCAAGAACTTGCACGTGCTATGCGCCAACTCTCGTCAACTCTTTCTGAACGTGAAGCCGCAGCCGTACAAGAACTCACGACGCGACTCGTCAACAAAATATTGCATACACCAACCCTACAACTTAAAGAGGCGGCGGTTGATGGTCAGGGTCATGTGTATGCGGAAGCCTTGCGCTATCTTTTTAAATTGGAAGAAGATTCTACGAATGCGAATAACGATAGGAACGCGAGCCAGCAAACTCGCCATGACACAAACACACTGGGTCGTCGAGCGACTACGCCAGCAGTGGCCCAGCCTTGATATCACAATTGAGCAGATTCGCACCACTGGCGACCGCGTAACCCAGATTCCCCTTTCGCAGATTGGGGGCGATGGTGTGTTTGTGCTTGAGATCGAACGCGCTTTACAGGAGCGGCGTATCGACCTTGCCGTGCATAGCCTCAAAGACTTGCCAACACTACAACCAGCGGGGCTACAACTGGTGATTGCTGGACCGCGTGAAGATGTGCGCGATGTCCTCATCACTAATCCAGCCCTTGATATGCAGCAAGACGACTTGCAAGCGATATATCGAGCAAATCAAGCACCTATTTGCATTGGTACAAGTAGTCTGCGCCGCACCGCCCAGTTGCGCGAGTTTTACCCGCATGCCAACATTCTCTCGATACGCGGCAACGTCGATACACGCTTGAAGAAGCTCGACGCTGGCGACTACGACGCGATTGTACTGGCGGCGGCTGGCGTACATCGTCTAGGCTTACAGGAACGTCTCGCCGAACGCATGACGCACCTGTCAACCGAAATGATGATGCCAGCCCCAGGTCAAGGCGCATTGGCACTTGAAACCCGTTCCGAGCCAGCCTTGCTAGAACTGCTTGCTCCGCTTCGTGATACCAACGTGGAGGCTGCGACAAGTGCCGAGCGTATGTTTATGCGTCGCCTCGGAGCTGGCTGTTATCTACCTGTAGCCGCACATGGCTTTCTCGCGGATGACCTGTTTACCGTGCGCGGCCTCGTCATCAGCCTTGACGGACGGCGCCGTGTGCAGGTACAACAAAGCATGCCGTGGGCCGCGACAACAACAATTGATCAGGCCGCACAGCTTGGCGTCACACTCGCGGAAGATGCTCTGTCGCAAGGTGCCTACGAGATCGTCCATGAAATCGATGCCCTACGAGAAGAGGAGCAGATGCATGTCTGATTCGCAAGTTGCCGCACGTCCATTAGCAGGTAAGCGCGTTCTTGTCACACGTACTCGTGAGCAGGCAAGCGTCTTGAGCGAAGGACTCCTCTCGCTTGGGGCAATTCCCATCGAGTTTCCCACCATTCGCATTGTGCCGCCAACCAACTGGACGCAACTCGATCATGCGTTGTTGCGGCTCTGCAGGACCGACGAAGCCAGGCAAAACGCTGATTTCTATCTCTATGATTGGGTGGTTTTTACCAGTGCCAATGGTGTACATATCTGTATGCAGCGCATACAAGCATTAGGGTATAATCTCCTTGAGATACCCGACTTCCGTATCGCCACCATTGGACCCGCGACCGCCGCCGCTCTTGAGCAATATGGTCTGCCTACCGACCTTATCCCTGATGCCTATGTCGCTGAAGGGGTTGCCGAGGCACTGATTGCCGATGCGAATTGGCTTGGTATCTCGCTTGAAGGACAACATATCCTGCTTGCTCGTGCTGCTGAGGCGCGAAAAGTTCTTGCAACCATGCTGCGCGATGCTGGAGCCATTGTCGATGACGTGCCAGCGTACTATACGCTTACCGCCGCCGTTGACGATGAACGTGGCAAAGAACTGTGGCAGATGTTGCAGGCACATCGCTTAGATATCATCACCTTCGCCAGTTCTTCGACTGTGCGAAACTTTATGGCATGGTTGAAACAATGTGAGGTAGCGACAGGTCAAGCCCTGCACCCTAGCGAACTACCTGCTATCGCTTGTATTGGTCCCATAACCTCGCAGACGGCACGCGAACTCGGTCTCACCGTTGCGGTTGAGGCACAAGAGTTCACGATTAACGGCCTGTTAGAGGCAATTGTAGCATATGAGGGAAAAATATCATGACAGAACAAATTATTGTCGATCAGAACGAAATTACACATCTTGAACCCGCGCCTGCTCCCGCCAAGCCAAAGGCCAAGCAGCCACGTCAACTAGTGCGTTTCACCTTCTATAAACTTGACCCGCAGTGGCAATTGCTCCCAGCCGAGATACGCGCTAGAGGCAAAGCCGAGATGAAGCAGCTTTTTGACAGACATGCCGAGAATGCTCTGGTTCGCAGCTTTGGTCTATACGGCATACGCTCCGACTGCGATTTCATGCTCTGGCAAGCGACCTACGATATCGAAGATCTGCGTGTTCTGAGTAGCCAGATTCGACGCAGTGCGATGGGTCCCTATCTGCGCGAGTCCCAGGCATTCCTGTCGATGACCAAGCGTTCCGTCTATGTCGGCAAAAACGCACGCGGTGCCCATGATCCGCGTCTCGTAATCATGCCCGAAGACAGAAAATATCTGTTTGTCTATCCGTTTGTGAAGACACGCGCATGGTACGCCTTACCAGCCGAGGACCGCAAACGCATGATGGGCGAGCATATCCGCGTCGGCCTGACCTATCCCAGCGTGTCGCTCAACACCACCTACTCGTTCGGCATCGACGACCAGGAATTTGTCGTCGCCTTCGAGACTGACAACATCAACGACTTCCTCGACCTTGTGCAAGAACTGCGCGAGACCGAGGCCAGCATGTACACCTTGCGTGACACTCCCATGTTTACCTGTGTCGCACAGCCGCTGGAAGACATCCTTGAGGCAATTGGAGCTTAAAAGACATGACAAATCAGGCATACACGGAGAGCAACTTGACGCTCTCTCGTTCGCACGACCTCTTCACCGAGGCACAAACCCTCATGCCAGGAGGCGTCAATAGTCCTGTGCGTGCCTTTCGTGGTGTCGGCGGGAATCCTGTGTTCATCGACCATGCACAGGGGCCATATCTCTACGATGTCGATGGTAACAGGTACCTTGATTATGTGCAGTCGTGGGGACCGATGATTCTAGGTCATACCTTCCCTTCGGTTGTCGAGGCAGTAATACAGGCGAGCCAGCGCGGTTTCAGCTTTGGCGCACCAACCCAGGCCGAGAGCGAACTGGCAAAGTTAGTTATCGAGCGTGTGCCTTCAGTCGAGATGATTCGCTTCGTCAACTCTGGCACAGAGGCGACCATGAGTGCCCTACGTTTGGCGCGTGCCTTCACTGGACGCGATAAAATCGTCAAGTTCTCCGGCTGCTATCACGGACATGCCGATATGCTGCTCGTACAGGCTGGCTCAGGCGTTGCGACAATGGGTCTGCCCGATAGCCCCGGTGTGCCTGTTGAAGCAACAAGAAATACGTTGACCGTCGCCTACAACGATAGCGCCGCCATCGAGCAGTTGTTTTCCATGTACCCGGATCAGATTGCCGCGATCATCGTGGAACCTGTCGCGGCAAACATGGGGCTTGTCTTGCCGCTCCCAGGCTATCTTGAGAAGCTACGCACTCTGACGCAACAACATGATGCCTTGCTCATCTTCGATGAAGTCATGACGGGCTTCCGCCTCGCCTCCGGTGGCATGCAGCAGCGAGCCGAAATCGTGCCGGATATTACCTGTTTCGGTAAAATCATCGGTGGTGGTCTACCCGTTGGTGCCTACGGTGGACGCCGTGACATTATGCAGCAGGTCGCACCCGTTGGCACGATGTATCAAGCGGGCACGCTCTCTGGTAATCCACTGGCGATGGCGGCAGGTATCGCAACGCTTACTGAGCTAGACAAGCCAGGACAGTACGAGCGTCTTGAACAAAAAAGCGCATTGCTCGGTGAAGGCATCATCAGGGCCATCGCCGATACAAAAGCCGAGGCGCAACTGGTACGTATCGGTGCGATGTTCTGTCTGTACTTCACAAAAGAACCTGTGATCGACTTTGCCAGTGCCAAGAGGTCGGATACGGCACGTTTCGCGCACTTCTTCTGGCATATGCTCGAACGCGGCGTCTACCTGCCTCCCTCACAGTTCGAGGCATGCTTCATTTCGCTGGCACTCGACGATGCTATGCTCACCGAAACAATCAAGCATATAGAGCAAGTGTTGCGCGAGGTGGCGTAAGAAAGGTTTTCTCATGACAAATTTTCCAACAGTTCGTATGCGCCGCACGCGCCAGAACGAGAAACTGCGTAGCCTCGTGCGCGAAACGCGTTTGAGCGTCGATCAATTGATCTACCCGCTCTTCATCGCGGAAGGCATTCGAGAGCCACGCGAAATCAGTTCCATGCCCGGCATCATGCAATGGCCAGTTGATTCGGTCGGGCATGAAGTCGAGCGCATCACGCATCTCGGCATTCCTGCCGTGTTGCTTTTTGGTATTCCATCGGAAAAAGATGAGGTTGGTTCACAGGCATACGCCACAAAAGGTATCATTCAGCAAGGCATCCAGCGCATCAAAGCCGAGTCGCCGGATACGCTTGTCATAACCGACGTATGCCTATGCGAATATACCAGTCACGGGCATTGCGGCGTTATTCGCAACGGCGACGTACATAACGACGAATCGCTAGGGCTACTCTCGCGTATGGCACTCTCGCACGTCGAGGCAGGTGCAGATATAGTCGCGCCCTCTGATATGATGGACGGACGCGTCGGCACCATTCGTCACGCCCTCGACGAGCACGGCTACAGCCAGACGCCCATCATGGCCTATTCCGCCAAATTTGCCTCCGGTTTCTACGGTCCCTTCCGCGAAGCCGCCGAATCCACGCCCCAATTCGGTGATCGTCGCTCCTACCAGATGGACCCCGCCAACTCGCGTGAGGCCCTACGCGAAGTAGACCTCGACATCGGCGAAGGTGCCGACGTAATCATGGTCAAACCGGCCATGCCCTACCTCGACATCATCCGTCAAGTTCGCGACCATTGCGACCTCCCCATCGCTGCCTACAACGTCAGCGGCGAATACGCCATGATCAAAGCCGCCGCCCAAAACGGCTGGATCGACGAACGCCGCGTAGTGATGGAAGTCCTCACAGGTATCAAAAGAGCCGGTGCCGATATGATTATCACGTACTTTGCGCCCGGTGTGGCGGGGTGGTTGAGGGAAGATTAATAGCCTCGTTCGGTTTCTCAAGCTGATGAAAGGGAATAAGCACAATCTGTTTTGTTGTGCTTATTCCCTCTTTTGCGTTGTTCGACACGATATTATTTCTAAATTGGCTATAATAGAAATTTTGTAGATGTTGTTGGTGAAAAGCTCATCAAAACTATGTCAGAGTGACTTAACTTGTAGCATCACACTTATTATGCTGGAAGAGACATGTATCAGATGGCAGAAGTGATGGAATAGCAAGTGTTTTGGCAACAAGTGCCTCGAATGGTCCATTCATTCTTCGGAAAGACGCATTATCTATTTGCACCTTCGAGCACCCCGTTGCCACTATGTTGATCGTATGGAGCGAAGTGGCCCTACGCAGAAAGATACGCTGATATACAATACCAAAATCGGCACCACAACTTATTGCCCCCTGGTGAATTGGAAATGATGGAAGCGCAAGAGCAGCAGTATACACGTGTTGTATTGCCTTTTTGTCAGTGATGGTACGGTCCAAGCGCGTAAAAAAGTGATTTAAATCAACAGGACGAATAACGTGTAATGAAGTAGGTTCTGTCGATGTACTTTCACCTCCACATCCAGAAAATACAAGGACCAAGACAAGAACAAAGAGCATTACGTTCAGTTTTCTCATTCTTATTCCTCTTTCACTATTTTGCACATTCAGTTCTTCTCGTGCGGAAGACGTGCAAGAAAGCTCATTGGTTCCGTAACAGATATAAGTTATTAGGTTTAATGTGGGTTCATAAAATCTTCGGCTCCTTACATTATACTATCTCTGCCCTTTTCATTGTTGGCTTAGGATGCACTCCATACTCTGCGGCAATCGCATTGGTTGTTTTCTGGCCTTTCATCGCTTCTAAGGCGACTTTTGCCTTGATCTGGGCACTGTATCGTTTTCTTGGCATGACCATCTTTTCCTCCTCGAACGAGTCCTCCTCGATACAGTCATTCTACCTTATTGCCGTGTCCAAGTTCTGGGGGATATTATAATTCAGGACTTTCCCACATTTTGTACACAAGATATCCACATAGGCAGAAAGGAAACAAACGGATGAAACAAACTTCGGCTCTTTTTTCTCAAGTGACGTACTTTTATCACGATTGGGAGGAGTGGAGAAAAGAGGTAGAGCGTTCTTCTCATCCTTCATGAAAAGTGGTGTCCCTGGTGCTAGTGTGTCCTGCTGATCGGGGTGTAGATTGGTGGACATGCTAGCAAGGGCGCGGAACAAGTAACACGCGCCCTTTGAAATACATAGCTGATGTGTTTATCTTTTCCCTTTATGTTGATGTTCACTGAGGGTCTGGAGTGAGATTACCTGGTTCACTTGCGAAGTGAGCGGTATAGCCGCATGTTGTGCAACTGAGGCCATAAAGACTTGTGTTGTTTAAAAGGTCACTGAAGAATTTTACTTTCCGCGCTGGTTGCTTTGCTTGGAGCGAATCGCCTTGTGTTGTTTGAAGGACGACTTTCACGCGCTTTCCTCCACATTCAGGACAAGGTTTTTGGATAGGTGGTTGTATTGGCTCACTCATAGTTTTTCCTTCTGATTTAGAGAGACGTTTCTGTTGTACTACGAATGAAAGAGGTTTCACGATGACAATACAGACACAAGAGAAGCAAGCAAGTCGATTAGTGCCGCTTCTCAATCTGATTTCGGGTGTCTTGGAAGAACGGACATCCTCGACTCTCACGCAAGAAGATGCTGACTTACTCACTCGCTCTGATGCTGATTTGCTCACTCTTGCCATGATGCAACGCTTGGCCTTTCGTGCCATTGCTCAACCCTACGACAACGGAACTGTACAAACTCCCCATATAAACGCTGACTTTTCAGAGAGGTGATGTAATGGAAACCGAAACCACACAATTGCGTGAATACTGGCTGCGTCGAGCGGCGGTGTTCCTACTCGATCATATGCAACGTTGCGGACTCAAAAATGTGGCGGTGCGCGTCTCCTGTGGTTGGCCTTCGAGTGGAGGGCTAGGAGTTGTCAAAATGACGGTGGGCGAATGTTTCTCACCCAAGATTTGCGCTGACGGTATCCCACAAATTTTCGTTCCGCCTCGTATTGCGGAGAGCGTCGAGGTGCTTGCTATTCTGTTGCATGAACTCATTCATGCATCGGTTGGCAATCAGTACGGGTATCGAAAAGAGTTCTCGCAAGCGGTGCGTGCAACGGGCTTAGAGGGTCCACCAACGGCAACAGTGGTTGGTGACAAACTGCGCCCATTATTCGTAGAGTACATCACTCAAGTCGGTGCTTATCCACATGCGGCTATCCGTCCGGTGCCAAAGGAAAAGAAGGGCAGTCGGCTGCGGCTGTACGAATGCTTGTGTGAACCACCCATGAAAGTGCGAATAGCCAATGATGATTTTATCGCACTGTGTCTACGTTGTAACAATACGTTTCAAAAACAAGAGTAGAGATACGGGGGTCTGGACATATGGACAAACAAACGTGTACGACGAAGACGTTTCCCTCTTCTCCTGCTGAAAATGGAACGCACCCCTTGAATGAGGACAAGAGGATAAAAGGAGAGGGTTCTGGGTATTGGGAAGAGGAATAAAGGGGGACGTTGAACCGTTTTTTAGATATTGGGGGGGATATTATTCATCGAAAAAGTAATATCTCCTATGCCTACGAAGTGGCTCTACAGGATGTTTGGTATCGTTAAGAAGAGAAATTCTTATCACGTACTTTACGCCTGATGTGGCGGGGTGGTTGAGGGAAGAATAGTCGTTGCCGCAAGCAAACGGCGCGATTCGTGAACGAAAGAGAGGATATGTTTCATGTTTACCTTGCGCCGTTACACCCCTGCCGACCTAAAGGCAGTTGAGCATTTGCACGTTTACGCCATTCAGCAGACGGGTGCCTACTTGGGGCGTGGTCCTTGGGACGATGATGTCTACGCGATTGAAGAGGCGTATCTCAATAACAAGGGAGAATTTTTGATCGGCGAATGGGATGGCAAATTCGTAGCTATGGGAGCTTTTCGGCGCACAGGCCCAGAGCGTGCCGAAATTAAACGTATGCGTGTCCATCCCGATTACCAGGGTCGCGGCTTAGGTCAGCTAATTCTCACCGAACTCGAAGCTCGCGCATATACTATGGGTTACAAAACGCTCCACTTAGATACCTCAGTTTTGCAAATGGCTGCTCAAAAACTTTACGAGAAAAACGGCTACCGCGAAGTCGGCAGAGATACGTATAAGAATATCGAAGTGATTTTGTATGAGAAGCAATTGAGCTAGGCTATTCAGAAGTTTTTGATGTATAGGAAAAAGCAAAATGGTTATATCTCTCCCTTAGTAATACTCGCATCCTCTTTTGCTCTCGCTAATTTTTGTAAAAACTCATCCGACAAAACTGTCCATCTAGGTTTTGACTCAAATTGTCGAAGTTCATATTTATTGTCCAGGACACTTCTGCCAACGAAAACATTGTGACGTTTAAATGATTCGGGGGTTGTTGAGAGCAACCATTCGCGTTGAGAAGGCTGAGGATAATAAAACCAGGGGTGTTCGAGAACATAGTCGCGTTTGCTCGTCCATGTAGGGCACGGGAAACCAGTTCTGGCACATAGTTCTTCAACCGTTGCGGCGCAAAACGCAGCCCAGCGTTTTTCTTCAAACGTCGTACCAGGTATTGGTGGCTCGGTAATGAGGTCTGCACGAGCATCTATAGCATAACACCACCAATCGTGTAAAAAATTTCCAAGAACGAACCAAGGTTCTTCACCCTGAGCAATTTGTGTTGCTGCGTCGGCAATTGTATGAATAGGGTAAGGAAGCGGTGATGTCATGGTTTGTACTCCTCTCTGTTCATTTTCTCTCTTATAGTATACGTTAAAGAAACCCTCATTTCTTGTCGAAACGTGGCAGTTCAGGGCCATTGAAAAGTTGATGGAAGAACAAACAGGCGACCACAAGGGTCGCCCCTACCATATGACGATCCACTTCACGTCTAAAACGTCTATAGTAGGGGCGACCCTTGTGGTCGCCCGTCGATACTATTGAAATCAATACCTACAAGCTACCGTTAAATTCTCACACTAAAAGAAACAGATCATGGAAGACCATGACCTGTCGTGTTGTACGCTTTACTGCACAGTGCCAGAACCTATTCTGAGGTGTTATAAGGAATCTACTACTTCCCGAACTTTCCCGCGATCAACCGACACAAACCTGCAAACACCAGTGCTTTGCTCCCCTCGCCCATGATAGCGGCGACAAAACCAAGTGTTATCCCTATCGTAAGCCCGATGCGTCCTGCTGGATGACGAATCATTCTTTGCAATGTGTGCATACTCTTTTCCTTCTCCTGGAACGTGTACTATGCATATCCCAAAACATTTTACCCAGTCCCTTTATTACTGTTATCAAGATAGCACAAAATTCACCTCTTTGCCTACGGAATGATATGCAATTTTACGATGTTGTTATTATGATAAAGAGTTATGGAAAGCGGACATGACCCGAAAATATTAGTACCTCTATCCTGTTACTATTCTCGTTCCTATTCCGTTTATCTCTGTTATAAGCACCGTATAAGGTGCTTTAAGGATTTTCTAAGGTTTTCTTAGCACTTATTAAGTTTTCTTTTGTCGCTTTAGTTCTCACAGAGAGAAGTGTTGTGTAATGGTTGGGATGAACGACAGCAATCGCACTTATCAGCCTATCAATTCTTACGGTGTCATTGGCGATTGTCATTCAACGGTGCTTGTAGCACCAGATGGTTCGGTAGATTGGGGATGTCTACCTGATTTTGATAGCCCTGCTATCTTTTGTCGTTTGCTAGATGCGGATCGTGGCGGGTACTTTCAAATAGCACCCACAGACAACACAATACCGGGCTTTCAACGCTATTTACGTGGAAGCAATGTCTTACAAACGCGGTTTGCAAGTACCTTTGGGGAGGTCGTGCTGACCGATTTCATGCCAGTCGAGACATTGAGTGCCTGGCCTTATCGTGGTATGAACAACAATACATGGACGCGCGAAGATGGCTCTTGCCATTGCCTTGTGCGTATCGTGGAGTGTACACACGGCGAACTACCTGTGACGATGACGCTACGTGTTAGCCCAAACTACGCGGCATCGCCTTGCGAAGTTTCGCTTATACCTGATAACATGGGCGCAATGATTTCTGATGGCAAACAACATGTCGGTTTAGCAATTATCGGTGCTGGCCTCTTGCCTTCGTTTTCTATGGATATTGCACAAACCGAAGAGGAATGGCATCCCTCTGTTGTGGCGCAGGTAACGCTCCACGAAGGAGAGCGTTTGCTCTTCGCCGTTGGTATGGGACGTAGCGCATATGCTGCACGCCGTCTGGTAGAACACGAGTTGCACCAGCGCAACTTCGATGCGGAACTCGCACAAACATTGCACTGCTGGCGTAAATGGGTTGCCAACTCTAAGTATCAGGGACCTTATGCTGAATGGGTACAGCGTAGTGCGCTCGCATTGAAAATGATGACATATGCGCCCACGGGGGCAATTGTTGCGGCTCCCACTACGTCTTTGCCAGAAGATATTGGCGGTGTACGTAACTGGGACTATCGTTTCACATGGCTGCGTGACGCGACCTTTACGCTGTATTCGCTGAACGTGCTTGGTTTTACAGAAGAGGCAAGAGCGTTTACGCACTGGCTACGTCGCCTTTCCTATGCCAATGGTGAAGAACTGCAAATCATGTATGGCATTCGTGGTGAGCGTAATCTTGAAGAGCAAGAGCTATCCCACCTGGATGGCTATTGTGGTTCACGTCCTGTTCGTGTCGGTAATGGCGCGGCGGACCAAAGGCAGTTAGATGTATTCGGTGAGGTCCTGGACTGCATCCATATCTACCGTCGGCAGGGTGGTTTCGAGCGTTACGGAGAAACGCTTGAAGGACCATTGTGGTCAATGATGCGAACACTCGTTGAGCATGTCTGCGCCAACTGGCAACTACCCGATAACGGCATCTGGGAGGTACGCGGTGGCATGCGTCACTTCGTCTACTCGAAGGTCATGTGCTGGGTCGCGCTTGATCGCGGCATCAAAGCTGCACAGGAGTTGAATCTTGAGGCAGACTTACCACGCTGGATAATGGTGCGTGACCAAATTCGCACCGATATTCTATCACGTGGCTACAATACCGCGCTCGGAGCCTTTACACAGTCATACGATAGCATCGTGTTAGATGCATCGAATCTATTGTTGCCGCTCGTTGGCTTCATCGCACCCGATGATCCACGTATGCGCTCAACGGTAGACCGTACCATAGAGTATCTTACAAACAGGCAAGGTTTTGTGTATCGCTATCATACTGAGGACACCGATGATGGCTTGATCGGCGGTGAGGGCACCTTTACCACTTGTACGTTGTGGCTTGTAGATAACCTTGCAATGCAAGGCCGTGTGGCTGAGGCTCGTTCGCTCTTTGAGCGTGTCTTGAGTTACTCTGGTCGTCTAGGGCTCTTCTCAGAAGAGATCGACCCGATCGGCTCAGGATCGTTGGGGAACTATCCGCAGGCGTTTACCCATATTGCACTTATCAATAGTGCTAACAACTTGCGGAAGGCTGAGATACGCATGACTGAGCATCACACCGACCCAGTTATGGCGGCAATCACATTCCACAAGTAGACCATTATGCAAGCGTGCGAACTACGCATGTCCCCTCTCTACCAATCAGTAGAGAGGGGACATGCGTAGTTTTGCTATTTACGTTCATGAGATAATAAGCGAAAAACAGGTTTACGAAGGAAAAAATATCGTGTCCGTTACCTATGCTACAGCAAGTTTGAAGCCACATAAAGAAGAGAGTCTTGCGGGAGGCCATGCATGGATTTTTTCAGGTGCATTACAACAACCGCCGCACTGGATAGAAGCGGGCGGTCTCGTCGATGTCAAGTCGGCACGCGGCCAATTTGTCGCGCGTGGCTACTACAATCCACAAACTGACATTGCCATTCGTATCTTGACACGCAACCCGGAGGAGGTAATAGACGCAGAATTTATCCGAAAACGCGTGCGGCGGGCTGTAGCACTCCGTCAAGTGTTTAATCCTAAGCAAACAAATGCCTATCGACTTATTCATTCCGAAGGCGATGGTCTCCCCGGCCTCGTCGTAGATCGTTTCGCTGATATTCTTGTCATGCAGATACATACTGTGGGTATAGAACGACTAGGCCCTTCACTCGTTGACGCGCTGATGCAAGAAACTGGTGTTAGCGGAATTTTGCTACGTAATGAGAGTATGTCACGGCGTCGCGAAGGGCTAAAGGTCGAGGAACCCGTAGTTATTGCAGGTGAAGTGCCGCAACAGGTTGTCATACGTGAAAATGGGGTACAGTTTCTTGTCGATCCCTGGCAGGGTCAGAAAACGGGCTTTTTTCTCGACCAACGCGACAAACGCGAAGCCGTGCGGAAATACGTATATGGGAAGCGCGTCCTGAACTGCTTTAGCTATACGGGCGGTTTTTCTGTCTATGCCGCACTCGCCGGTGCCGCCAAGGTGACAAGTGTTGATATCTCGGCACCAGCGATAGAGACGTCACGTGCCAACTTTTCACAGAACGGCCTCAACCCCGACAACTACGAATTTCATATAGCTGATGTCTTCGATTATCTTGAAGAAGCTGGAAAGCAAGAGAAGCAATTCGATGTGGTGATACTCGATCCGCCTGCCTTCGCTAAAACACAAAGTACACGCAACAACGCCCTCAAAGCCTATCGCCGCCTCAACACACTTGGCATGCAGGTGCTACGACCAGGGGGCATTCTCCTAACCTGCTCATGTTCTGGCGTTGTTGGCATGGACGATCTCCTGGGTGCAATTTCGCTCAGCGCACAAAGTTTCCAGCGTCCCGTACAACTCCTTGAAAGCTATACGCATGGAGTCGATCACCCAATCAACCTTGCTATGCCAGAGACGGCATACCTAAAAGCCGTGTTTTGCCGAGTGGGTTAGTATTGCTCTTTCTCGCCAACCCAATTTATATTCAATTGCATAAAATATTGTCGTGCCATTCCAGGTACTTGAAGCAATGTAAACACGCCAAGCCAGCGTTCGTTTTCCTTATCGCGAAATTCCCAACTATGCCATGTCATTGGCTCATTGCTTCCCTCACCTGTTTTTTGCCAACCAGCTTGTGCAAGCTGTTGTGCATAGTGTGCTGCAAGCAGAGGAAGGGCGATATCATTCTCCATATCCAGTGTGGCAGCAGAAGCAGCACTTTCTGAGTTGCTTCCACCCCCACCCGCTCCCTGTTGCCGTTCGCCTTGTGGTGGTGCCAAAGAGGGGAGAAGAGTACTAACACCTATGAAGATTTCGGAAGTCGTTATCAGTTCTTTCCTGCCTAGCAAAACTTTATCTCTTTACATAGAGTAGCATATCAGTCCAAGTCAGATATCTTTTCAAATGCCTGGGCGACGAACCTTCTATGTCTTTCTCGCATTGTTCTTTCAGTCGTGGCATCTAGTCCCCATTGGGCAATTTGAGCAACTGGTCGCAGAGCAGCGCAGAGATCCCAATACGGGAGATGTGTGAAATCAAAGGGTGTTATGGACTGATACTGCTGAGTGAAACTCTGCATGGCCTGGAATCCGAATGCCCATAGGAGTTCGAGCCGACTATTGGCAAGATCAGCAAGTGGGTCTCCTAAAGCTGCGTCTTCCCAGTCGATGATAGCAACAACCTGTCCATCTCTCCACAAGATGTTGCCCGGCCAAAAGTCTCCATGTAACAAGACAGAGGTATTGCGCTGAGGCAAGGGCCAGACATCTCCCAAAACGTCCCGAATATGCCCTTCGTCTAATGATTCATCCACTTTTGCCGGTCGTTCTCTCAATGTTTGAGTATATCTTTTTTCGAGTTTCGGCAGAAAGGACAAGTCCAACTTCGAGCAATCTACGTGGTGAATCCTGGACAGATGCGTGGCAAGCTGAAGGAGGAAATCAGATACATTCGAGGGAGCAAATTCTGGCTCACCCTCGATGTATTCAATGACGATGTACAGCGTGGAAAAAATCTCGCAAGTTTGATCAAGATGATAAGGCATCGGTGTAGCTAATCCCACGGATTGCAGGAGGTGTAAGAGTTTGAATTCATCTGCTGCTATCTGTGGATTGTGTTTGAGGTCAACTTCCCCATGCTGGCGTACAATCATTTTTTTCGTTTGACCATCAGCTCGCTCAATTTCGAGTGCCGTTACTTGCGCTGAGACTCCTCCTTTCAGCTTCCATGTGCGAAGCAGCTTGCCTTGAGGGTCTATCTTTTGAACTACTTGTTTAAACTTATTGTCTTTTTTTGATTCGGTCATTTCAGTGTATCCAACGGGGCAAAATTACAATCAATCCATACTTACAAGCACATGTGATTGTGGTATCATGAATACAATTTGATACACGAATTATAGCATGACAGAAAGCCATACAATGCAGAGTGCTATCGAACGCTGGCACGAGATGCTCGACGCGCGTGCGAAACAAATGGATGCAGCCTATGCTCGTCTGGGGCGAACGAGCGCGGACTTTTGGGAGCGACGTGCGAAAAACTATCATCGTTCGACGAAGGAAAAAGTGGAGAGCGATCCGTTTTTGCGTAAACTACGTCAGGTGGTGATACCGGATTCTACCGTGCTGGATGTGGGAGCAGGAACAGGCCGTTTCGCGCTAGCCCTTGCTCCTTTTGCACAACATGTAACCGCTGTGGAGCCAAACGCTGCAATGTTGCAGTATTTGCGGCATGACGCAGCAGAAGAGGGTTTGACAAATATCTCCTATGTTCCCACGACATGGCAAGATGTTCCAACTGATTTGTATGCTGACATTGTGGTATGTAGCCATGTCCTCTATCCGATACGAGATATCGACACCTTCGTTATGAAACTTCGCTCGGCTACATTGGAAGCCTGTTATATTTATATGCGTGCCGCACACTTCGATGCCAGTACAAGTTCTCTCTGGCGACATTTTCATGGCGATGAGCGACATTCTGCACCGGGGTACATACATGCGTTAGATGTGCTTTTCGAGATGGGGATTTACGCGAGCGTTGAGATTGTGCGTATGCCCTGGGTCATGCGCTATCCCTCACTTGATGTTGCAACGGATGAATTGCTCGAACAACTCATCCTGCCCGATGACGAGCAGACGCGCAACGAACTACAAGAGGTGCTTGAGACATGGCTTATCAAGCGCGACGGTGTGTACGTGCCACCCGTTGATGAGCAGACATGCGCTATTATACGTATGACCCCTAACAGATTACTGCTCGCCTGATTTCAAGCAAATTATCCAAATGTACTATTTGCGTTCTTTTCTTAAAGGAGATATGTTATACTTGCGCTAACTATTTCATGGTGTATCTTCGCTACTCAGACAACCATCAGGAACATATATTTTGTAAATAGGGAGTTATGGCGTTGTACGAAGAACGTGATATGCAAGCTCAACATACCTGGCGCGACCACTTTGCACGGGAGCGACGTGTTATTTCGGAGTCCGTCGAGGAAACGCTGGCCGACACAGCGTCTCAAGAGGTATGGACCGATAACGAATACAATGATGAAAGAGATGAGCGTTCAGCGACAAATACGTCGCTTGTTCCACCGCGTCTTAGTCTACAATCGAAGGCTCTATCTTCTGTTCGTTCTGCGACGTTTGTACAATCTGTAACAGCAGAATTAGCGGCACAGAAAGCGACACCGAAAGCAAGGGAAGAACGTCAAAAGCCACAAAGTACGGGCATATTTGCTCGCTTCGCGCAGCACTTCACCTCTTCAATTGCTGCATTTGGTTCCGCAATCCAACCTGCTACCCCTGAACGTGTATCAACCTATGAAAAAGAGTCGCAAATGGAAGAAAGACATCTTGTCAGCCACACTCCTATCTATCCCATTGCATCAAATGAAATGCAAAAAGCTTCTCCGGTCTCTGTTATTGATGCTATTCCCGCGACGCCAGCGATTACTAGCGTTTCGCCTATACGGAGCAAGCAACGCCTTGCCGGACACACCTCTAAGATACGTTTGCAGACCGCCCCTGCTCCAAGAGCAATAGCACGTCCGGGAGAGCGACAACTCCAAGAATGGAACCGTGAACGTCAAGAACCTCTACGCGAACCACTTACTGTAAATGTTAGTTTCCGTGAAATGGCACAAGAAATGCCATATGATGATGCGATTGTCGGTATAACTCCCTACGAAGAAAAACAGACTTTACCGCCGTCTCGTGTTGAAAAAAGCCGTTTGTCTGATGGAGAGTTTCGCTGTGCATCGTTCTTTGGTACTGGAGCCTTCGAGAACGGGCAGGGTGAGCTAATGGTGAGAAATGCACGAACTACTGCATCAAGCGTTGTACATGTCACCTTGACCTCCAAACCCGGACCTACACTTGTGCAATATGTATCGCTACATCCAGAGGTAGGCTTCACACTGCATCTCACCGCGCCTGTTGCCGCGAAGACAAGCTTTAACTATGTTTTATTGGTAGACGTGTCTGTGTAGCGATTACAACGTGCCTTCTATTTCATCTCGAAGGCGCGAGAAGAAAGTTGCCATGTAGTCATAGCGTTCTTGTGCCAGGCTTCGGCCTGTCGCTGTTGTCATGCGTTCGGGCAGATTGTCGAAGAGCAGTTGAAATTCGATACTGGGCGAATAGTCTGGGCTTCGCCGTAGTTCACGTACTACAAGTGGGTCTACAGGTTCAGCGAGGTCAGACGGTAGTGTAGAATATATCTTCTGATTGTAGCGACCTGTGATGCAGTAGAGACGAGCGATGCCGATGGCACCGAGGCAATCAATTTTGTCGGCGTCATACAAGATACGACCCTCTATTGTGTGCGGAATATTTTTGCCCGTCATACGATGCTCCCTGATAGCTGCCTGTACTTGAGGAATAGCATCTTGTGGAAACCGTGTATTGGTTAGGAAATCTCCTGCCATCTCCGCGCCGATATAGGCATGATCGCCACCGTGAAGACGTTCTCGCTCTTGACCAATGTCATGAAAGGCCACCGCCGCCCAGATAATTGGTAAATCTCCACCTTCTTGCTTGGAGATAGTATCGGCTAATGCCATAACACGCACAATGTGGTCGTAATCGTGCGAGGCGTCTTTGGCTTCTTCACGCTGCATCGCCTCGTATGCCAGCGCAAGCAGCCAGGAGTGTAGGGATTGTAGTTCACTCACTAGAGGGTTCACAGCTTTCTAAGAGCGGAAAAGTCACAATGAAACAGCTTCCCTCGCCGTATTCACCACTACTTTCAGCACGGATAGTACCGTTTTGTAGGCGTATAAACTCAGCAACGATATATAAACCAAGCCCAACACCTTTTGTCTTGGAACCATCAACGTTTGGGGCACGGTAGAAACGCTCAAAAAGGTGAGGTAGTGCATCGGCGGGAATGCCAATACCCTTATCCGCAATGCGAATCTCTAATGCTGCTTTGCCCTGATCGTCTATACGTTGCGTCGTTAAAACTGTAATGGGACCACCATATGGACTATACTTTATTGCATTCTGGAGGAGATTGCCAAAGATTTGTTGCAATCGTGCGCTATCTCCCATGACATAATAGGGAGTTTCACCTTCATCCGCAATATAGTGGAGATCGTGCATCGTTGTGACCGCGCTATGTGAATTGACTTCCTGTCTAAGCAGTTCACCTATATCTATTTTCTCCAGATTGAGTACAATTTGACCTTTATTGATACGTGATACCTCAAGAAAGGTTGAGACAATATTGGTAAGCTGGTGCGTCTGCTCTTCGATAGAGGTAATGCATTCTTGCAACCTGTCACGCTTCGGCATTTCTGGGATGCGACGCATTGTACGTTCGACCAGTTGGCTATTTGCCAGGATGATGGTGAGTGGTGAGCGAAATTCGTGCGCGGTGATTGAAAGAAATTCCTCTTTCAGAGCGTTCGATGCACGCATCTCTGCCTCATTTGTACGCGCAATCGCTACCTCGGCTTGCCAGTGAGCTTGTTCGATAGCTAGCCCAGCAAACTGGGCAATTCCTTCAACAACTGTTACATCCCATACGCTGAACTCGCGACGTGCATATTGCTTGTGAGGAGGTAGGAAAGTTTCTCCATCCTCTTTTTTCGAGATTGCTCGATCAAGCACCATCAAACCAAAAAGCTTCGGGCCGTGTGTGAGCGGTGCGACGAGTACCGTATCGTTATGCTCCGTATCCTCTTGCGAGATGCGATACTCAGGCGGAATAAGTGTTGCGTGACCCGATATGAGGGAAGCATACGGCTCATGCGCGTGGGGTGTGTTAGGAGCAAGCCAGTATTGCTGCTCTTTATTCCAAAAAGAGTTTGCATCATTTGAAAAACCGATAGCCAACAACGGAATAAAAAGCTCTCGATCTGCATCGAAGAGGTGTACAAACCCACGTTCACAACCAACGGCGTGTAGTGTCATAGTAAGTATGAGGCGTAGAATCTCTTTTGTATCTGTGACACCCGATAATACTTCTGCTGCATTGAGCATAACATCGAGGGCTTGCCGAATACGCTGCTCCACACGTACCTGTTCCGTGACATCGCGAAATGCACAGACAACACCGATACGCCTTGACTCACTATCATGAAGAGGCGCACTACTTAACTCGACAGTACGCTCGGAGTTATCTGCTCGTCGTGTAATGAAACGCTCACCACGAATATTTTCACCATGTAATGCGCGTGTGAAAGGGAAATCTTTATAATCAATAGGGCTACCGTATTGCGTATAGATTGGATAATGCTGTAAAAATGCTGTCAGATGCTCTTTTGTATAAAGCGGCATACCGAGAAAATGTGCTGCTGTTTGATTGTTTACGATGATCTGCCCTTCTTGATCGAGTACCATGACGCCTTCGGTCATAGCATTAAATACAGCACTCAGTGTATTTGCCTGTTCTGTTGCCTGTATTACAGCTTGATTTGCGCTGGCGAGTAGTTGATTTTTTTCAATAGCAAGAGCGCATTGAGCCGCTATATCCAGTGCAAACGCACGATGCCCTTTGGATGGCTGTCGTAGCGTTCTCGCGTAATTCACAAAGGCAAAGCCAACACAGCGTTTTTCTACGAGTATGACTACATTTTTCTTCTGTTTGCTCTCGTTTCTGGCACCTACGATCAGTGGAACGATCAGTACATGCGTCAATCCGACCTGTTGATACCATCCTTTCTCGATGTCTGTTATCTCCTCTTGTGTAAAGAACAAAGGAGTTTCCTCTTCGAGTGCTGTCAGGCAGTGAGGAAGGTCATCTAAAGCTGGTGAGAGTGTCGCCATCGGGAAATGCTGTTGCGTTGTACTTGCGAGCAGCAATGCGCCGTTATCCAGAAGAAAGATTGAGCCTCCATCGGCATCCAAGCCGCTTACGAGATGTTGGGTAGCGATACCCAGCACGGTAGAGAGGTCTTCGTGCGAATTGACCGCCAGTGCCACTTCATAGATAGATTGGGCACGTTTAATTAAGCGTTCGGCGCGTTTGTTTTCATTCTGTGCGTGTTGATAAAGACGCGCATTGTCGATGGCTACTGCTGCCTGTTGTCCAATCGCGCACACTAATTGTTGTTGTGCTGAAGAGAAGGTCAAGGGTTGTCCAGGATTATCAAGCGATAGTATACCAACAATCCGACCTTCGCGGCGGAGCGCAACAAAGAGGCTTGAGCGGACAAGAAACTTTTCTGCAAAAGACTTCATGCCTGGCTCTGTTTGCAAATCCTCGCATAGTCTACATTCGTTCTTGGTCATTAGTTGTTGGATGAAGGGGTTATGAAGGGAGAGCGAACTCCGATACCACGCATTATCGCCAGCTTTAATGTACTGCTTTGCGAGTTGTTGTGTAGAAAGAAAGTAGGTTTTGGGCACAAACAGATTCCGCGACTCTTCAAAGAGCCATACTGCACAGCGTTCGACCTCGCATACTTCTGTTGTGCGCTTCACAAGGACCTGCAAAATATGAGTAAGATCAAGTGAGGAGGCGAGCAGCTCCGTCAATTCACGCAAGATTTCGCTTTCGCGTAGGGCGTGCTGGAGACGTAAACGTTCCTGCTCACTCGAAAAGAAATAACTATCACTCGACATGTTATCAACCTCTCATGGGAGATAGTGTAAGTAGGAGTTCGGGTGTTTATTGTTATAAGGATATATGTATTCGTCAACATTTACGAATACATGCTCTTGCTTGCCAGTATTGTATCTCTGCTGAGTCAAAGTGTAGCAGATGCAGATAGCAAGCGTCAAGCACGCGAGTACCTGCTGAACGCTATACTTGTGTTTAACCCTTATGATGATATACTATGACCGCCTATACGATGATGTAAAGGGAATTAAAAAGAAAGTTCTTTACGTGAATAGAGAAAATAATGATTACAACATATGGTACGGCATGAGGAGAACTGACCACATGACCATGAGCATTGGTATCGACTATAAACCTGGATCGTGGAAAACCTGTTTGACAGAAAATGGACAGACGGTAGAGTTGTGTACATTCGCACAGAGTGAGGAGACGCTTACTTATATCGAAAGTGTGTGTGCGCTCTATCCTGAACCAATACTAGCCTTATCTTCGTCTCTGGAAACCGCGTTATGTTCGTTACAGACACTCGTAGCAGACCACGCAGCTTCAACGCCTGAAATGGACGATTTACATACATTTCTGCTTGCTATCGGCTCACTGAATACCAGGAATTTTCACCTGCCAGCATTGAAAAGCCTCAAAAGTGTCCCTCGCTATCGCAAGCGTAAGCGTAAAGATATGGGGAATGCCGATAAGCTATGTTCTGTAACAACACTGTTGTATCGTATGCGACAACAAGAAGCGGCGTGGCCTGAAATGCGTTTTTTATATTTGGAGGTTGGGGAAAACGACCGTAGCATTGTAGTTGTCAAAGATGGACGTATTATTGATGGTATCAATGTGGCTAGCGACGATGTTGCGGAGGACGAAGAGGAGGATGAGCAAGAGCGCGAACAGGCATTCTGGGAGGGTTTATCAGAGGATGTAGGAGGGCTGATGGCTATTCATCATTTCGAGGATATCGTGGTGATCGACCGACGCTCCTCTTTACAAGAGAAACTTGATAAAAGTACCGTTGTTGATCGCTTAGGTGACACCTATCAATTTTATCTTTTCCCGCGTGGCGAATCCGAACCAGAAGGTTTTGAGGCTGCGATAGGTGCTGCCCTCATTGCTGAGGGATTATTTCGTCCAGGCCTTGCCTCTGAAGTTGTAGAGCGTCTTCAAGTAAAATGAGAGGTGTGAGATAAACAGGAGCGCGTTGTCAAATGGCAATGCGCTCCTGTTTATCTCACACACTATCTTTATTTACCATGACGCCGTAAGCGGAAAAATTCGATGACGACGGTGAGAACTGCTCCAGCAGCAATTTCCAATGCCGTAGCTGTTGTCGATTGTTTGGTCTTTCCCTTTGCCATTTCCTTCTGTGCTTTGGCAAAGTCCTTTTGCGATTTCGCTAAGTCTTTTGCCTGTGATTTAGCAGAGGCTTTCTGTGCTTTGGCAGAGTCATCTTTTTGCGCCTTTGCGGAGTCTTTCTGCGTTCTGGCAGAGTCTTTTACCTGTGTATTAGCCGAAGCTTGTTGTTGCTTCTGAGCGTTTCCCTGGCTTGTATTTCTCCCACGACTCCGTGCCTCGCCAATACGTGCATTGTCAGCCTGCTCCGTTGGACGTGCATCCATGTGTACTGATGACTCAGTATCTGGGCGGTCTTTATTTACTCTTCCAGCCATCGTACTGACAAACGTTATGACATCATTTGGAAGTGGCTGTACCTTCTCCGAGAAGAAGGCATTGATCTCCGCTCCCAACAAGAGAATAACCGCAAAGTAGTAGAAAAACAGCAGGAGAATGATGCCGCCACCGACAGCACCCGCATAGCCTTTCAGAAAGTTGTTTGCATACAATGGGAATGCGAACAGATAAATTTCCAGTGCTATCGAAGCTACGAGTGCGCCAAGCCAGCTATGTTTAATACTAATCTTCTGGTTCGGCATAACAATGTAAATGGCTTCAAACAGAATGAAGCCTACAATAATACCACTGAGGATACCACCAATGGTACCAATTACCAGGGTGACAACCTGATTAGTAGCTAGAAATGGAATGTACTGTTTAAGACCAAGTATCAGTGCTGGAGCGGCTGAAGCAACTACCATGATGGGTATAAGGATGACAAACAATAATAGCATGCCAATCGCGACAAGATTCTGGCGGATTAATGGACGTGGGCGAAGATGATAGGTAAGATCCAAGAACTGCTCGATAACAATAAAGAGACGTGAACCGCCGATAACAGCGGTTAAAAGTGCGAGTATCACAAGGAAGATACCATTTTTTTGAAGTTGTACTGTTGCTGCTTGTACAATTTGTAATACAGTAGATTTCGAGCTTGGGAATGCATTAGCAATTTGATTTTGAATGGTTGTTACTGCACTAGCATCAAGTTTGCCGAGTGTAATGCCGAGGATACCGATGAGTGCAATGAGGATAGGTAACATCGCCAACATCAGACTGTACGCTATTGTACCCGCGAATGTCATTGTGCCATCGTTGTTGAACTTTGTGAGAAATTGTTGAAAGGGTTTTGTCTGCTTTTCAACGTTTTTAACGGGTTGTGAGGAGGCGACCGCTTTCACCTTTTCGATAGGATTGTTTGTTTGTGTTGCCATGATTTGATCTCCTTGTGGGCCTGATTATATATAAGGCAATATGTTGAGATACGTAGCATCACCATCCAGATTATATCAGAGCGAGAAATAGGGTGTGTTGATGATGCTCTTGCTGTAGTTTAAAAACGCGCATGATGCTAAATGTTTATACGCTTAGTTCACGGATGAGTACGCTCTTCCGTTTCATTTTGTGCTAATTTAGCGTATAGTAGGTATAAGAAGACGAAATTATCAAGATAGAAGTAAACCTATGAGTTCACGACCACCGAAATCATTTACCTCGATGTTGTGGAGCGCGTTGCGTATGGGGGCACGGACCCTGTGGCAGAGTAAGGGAAACCCTGCACGTTCAGTTATCGAGCGGCAACGAGCGTTAGCTGTGTTGGGACTACCCGCAAATGCAACGCCACAACAAATCAAACGGCGTTACCGCACACTCGCGAAACGCTTTCATCCAGATCGCGGGGGAGATCGCCAACAGATGCAACGTATCATCGCCGCATACGAATTGTTGGCGAAAGAACAAGCACGCTAGTCAGAACTAAAGGCTGGCCCCACACTTGCTACAAAAGCGTTTTCCGGCACGCGCTTTTGTGCCGCACTGGTCACAATAGACGGTGGGCGTGTTGTCCTGTACAAAAGGTTGCTGTGGGACGACAGGGGGTGGAGTCGGCTGATAGGGCGGAATAGAAGATGCAGGCTGCTGTGGCGCGTAACGTTGCATAGGAGGAGGCGTCGTTTGTTGCGTTGAGTACTGTTGCACTGGTGGCGTTGTTGTACCTGCGTTCTGCGTATGTGTAGCATTCTGAGTAGTTTGTGTAGACTGGATTGTGTCATGTATCGTCTTTACCGCCTTGACTGCAACACCACCAATGGCACCCGCAATCTTCAAACCCTTTGCAATATCTTCCATATCCTTTTTCAAGCGGTCTGTCGAAGGAAGGAGTGTTGAGTCCGAAACTTTGGTAAACACGTCCTGGCCTAACTGAAATGTATTTTTGCTATCGGCATTGATTGCGAGTAGACCTTGTTGCTGTGTACCATCATCAAAGCGTAGCGTGACAGTATCACCTTGCACAAAGAAAGCACCTTCACGCCGTACTTCTGACGCGGCTGCCGAGACTTGTTGTCCAGAGGCAAGCGACTGGGCGGCGTGTGAGATACGGTTGCGGTCTTGCACAATGAGGGTGAAGCGTCCACTTGAGAGCAAGGTAAGGCGGTCTACCCGAGATGTAAAGTAGTCAAGCCCTAAACCGGAGCGATGCACACATTCATATTGACCAGTAACAGGTTTTGCCATAGAGCTTATAATCTTTCTCATTGTTTGGAGCAACGTATATGTTTGTATTGTACTATCTCTATTACGCAAAACCGTACACAAAAGTTGTTAAAGCGATGCCTAGACCGCAGTATCGCGGGGAGATGTTCTGTCACTACCCATAAGTACCGAGTCGGAGAGCAAGCGTGCCTTCGCCAATTCTTCCTGGCCTTGTTCGGCCATACCTTTGTTGATAAGGTAGCTACCAAGACGAACATGAACACTGATGCGAATACCGATGCGTTCGGTTCGCGCTAGTTCGTCTATTGCCTTGCGGAATGCCTGCTCAGCTTGTCCATCGTTCAGAGCCTCGAAGATACGACCTTGCATGATATAAGCATCTGCTCTTCTAAGAATGTAGCTACGTTCGCCAGCTTGTAGGGCAAGATTCGCGTATTGTAGTGCCTTGTCATACTGTTTGTCCGCAAGTTCTATGCCTGCTAGCAGACAGGAGGCGGTCGATACAATATTTGCCTGCTCTTTTTGTCTTCGTTGCGGTCCTGATTGTGGCTGTTCTGAATTGTCTAACGACAACTTCCACTTATCTACAATTTTAGTGAGGATGCGCCGTGTGTTTTCGTGGTTTCCTAACGCCTGCTCAATTTCGGCGATGTTGCACTCAACCGCCGTAGCCTGAAGCATCTCGTCGATTGTCTCATAGAGAAGGCGTGCATATTGAGCATGTTCTAATGCAATATGCAGCTTGTCATCTCTTTTTGTCGTGTCGCCAGGAAGTATCTGCTCAAGCTGTGTTGCCTGTGCTAGAGCAATCAATGCCATGCCCCAGTGAGCCTCGGCGACGTACCCTAACTGTGTTTCGCGACTCATCATGCCTAGCGAGACGTTAAATTGCTCAAGTGCCTCGTTGAGTTGATGAAGTTCGCGATAGGTTGCTGCGAGATGGAGGTGAAGCAAAAGCAATTCTTGCTTCTGATCAGGCGACAAGTTTTCCGGTTGAGGTTCTTCTTGCATCGCATAGATGAAATCGCCTTGAGCCTTGACAAAACGCCTCTGCTCAAAGTAACACTGGCCGCGCAAGGCCGCTAAACGCCAGCGTTGCAACGGTGGTACCTGCATAAAGTGTAGTGGCTCTAGAAGTTGAAGCGCCTCTTGTATTTGTCTCTCGGTGAGCAGTTGTGCGGCATTGCTACGTAACGTGTCGAAGGAGGTATATTCGCGAGCCTCAACTTCGGACTCGCGATGCTGGTAGGCGAGGATTTTGAGATCGTCGATGGGCAGTTTGAGGCGCTCAGCAAGAAAGCGCAAGCTTTCCTGTGATGGATCGACGCGATTGCGCTCTATCTGAGAAATCAGGCTTGTGCTGTATTGACCGCTTGCAACATCAGCTAATGAGAGATGAAGATGTTCGCGTGCCGCTCTGATACGTCCGCCTAGAGTATCAGGGGAGACATGTTTTGATGGACGTGGCATAGAAAAATGCAGACCTTCCTAAAGAGGTTAGTTTCCATTTCTATTATAGGAGATTATGTATGAGAATGCAAGGAATTTAGAGCGCCAACGAAAATTCAGAAATATCGCAAAGGGAATCTATTGTTACTTCCGCCATGCTTACTCGTAACGAGAATAGAAAAGAAAGAGTGGTTGTTTGTTGTGGTATACGTTTTGTTCGTTTTTGAAATAGAACTTTTGGTCTAAAATTATCTTGACTTTCAATGCTCAACGCTGTATTCTTCTGAAAAGCTATTCATTACAAACAGCCTGAGCGAAACTAGAACGAAGTTCGTTGGCTGTTTGAATAACAAGTTTATGAAAGTAATTTGAAATGAGGTATTGGGTAGATGTCTCGCTCCTCCAAAGTAATCCCCCGCAAGCAAGACGATGTGGGGCAAGTTTCACTGTTCTCATCAGAGCAAACCGATAGTAGTGTGGAAGTAGCTGCCTTGCTAAAAGAGACAAAGGGATCAGCACGTAATAAAAAAAATATAGCGTATTCTGCCGCAGATATCCAAGTCCTGGAAGGTATTGCCGCGATTCGGCACCGTCCAGGGATGTATATAGGCTCAACATCTACTTCTGGTCTGGTACATCTGATCTGGGAAGCACTGGATAACGCTGTCGATGAGGCGGTGGCGGGTTATGGCAAACAAATCTGGGTGAACATCGACAGAGAAGGCTGGGTCACGGTTCGCGATGAAGGGCGTGGTATGCCTTTTGATCTGATGCTGTATCAGGGTGATTACTTGCCTGCCGCAACGGTTATTCTCACTGTGCCACATTCCGGGGGCAAGTTTGCTGAGGGCGCATATAAGACGGCTGGTGGCCTGCATGGTGTTGGCTCTACTGTTATCAATGCGCTCTCCGAAAAATTAGAACTCACCATTTGGAAAGATGGACAGGAATTTACACAAACGTTCAGTCGTGGTGTTGCGATGCCATATCACGTTGTATCCTGTGACCCAAAGTTGTATGGTACACAACTGCGCTGGTTATATGATAGCTCCGTTTTCGATGTCGATGCCTACTATTCGCTTGATGTGGTAGAAAGCCGTCTCAAAGCGTCTGCATATCTCAATCGAGGCGTCTCTTTCCATCTTGATGCATGGGACGATGCAGCAGGTGAGCAGGTCAGTCGCACATTTTACTCGCGCGATGGTTTACCTGATTATGTGCGTGACCTTGCCACAACTGGTACCAGCGTACCATTATCAAAGTATGTGATTGGCATCGCCAAAGAGAAAGATGGCGTGCAGATAGAGGTTGCGCTACAGCCGACAACGGGCTACAAAATCTCCATGTATAGCTACGCGAATGCTGTACGCACTCGTGACGGAGGGGTGCATGAAACAGGCTTCAAGGCTGCGTTGACAAAGGTTGTCAATGACTATGCCATCAAATTAGGCGTCATTAAAAATCGCGAGAAAGACGGCTTTAAGCCAGAGGTCATTCAACAGGGACTCAATGTTGTGATCTCGGTGAAACTGAAAGACCCACAATTCCAGGGGCAGACAAAAGATCGTTTGAACAATGCTCCGGTTGAAGGTATTGTACGCTCTGTCGTTGATGAGGGCTTAAAAGACTGGTTCGAGAGCAACACAGCGGTCGGCAAAGAGTGGCTCAAGAAAATTCAGCAGATGCAGAAGGCACGCAATGAGGCGCAGTTGGTAGAAGAACTGGCGCGTGCGGGCAACAAAAAGAATGGTGAGTTGATTGATACCACACTCTCGAAGAAATTCTTGAAATGTAATTCGTCGGACCCTGGTCGCTCGGAATTGTTTATCGTCGAGGGCGATTCGGCTGGTGGTAGTGCTGGTCAGGGACGTTTCTCTGAATTTCAAGCCGTGCTGAAACTTAAAGGCAAGCCGCTCAATGTAGCGAAGGCCGATCTCGAACGTATTGTCGAGAACGAGGAGATTCGCACTATCATCAACGTATTGGGGACAGGCACGCGCGACACTTTTGATGTTAGTCGGCTCAAGTTTAACCGTGTAATTATTGCTACCGACGCCGACGTTGATGGTCTGCATATTCAGTGTCTTCTGCTTACCTTGTTTCACCAGGAGTTCAGTGACTTAATCGAGCGTGGACACGTCTATATCGCCTGTCCGCCACTGTATTCGGTGAAGTACAAGGGAAAGGTTGTCTGGCTGCTCGACGACGAGGCACGTATGCAATTTGTCAATAGTCGCTCCGATGCACAGAATTTGGAGTTCAAACGCTTCAAAGGTCTTGGTGAAATGAATCCGAAAGAGCTACGCGATACAACCTTTGATCCGGCGCGTCGTACCCTGAAACGGGTGACAATGGAAGATGGTGTGTTGGCGGCAAAACTGGTGATGGAACTGATGGAAGATAAAAACGCAGAGGTACGTCGTGCCTTCTTAGCGGACCATGCACGCAAAATTAAAGAATTGGATGTCTAATTTATGGCTCGTACACGCGTAGAAAATACCACCAACAATAGCAATGGCAATACGCCCGAAGTCGGAATTATCCGCGAAGAAGATTTCTCAGTTATTATGTCGCAGGCATTCGCGACCTATGGCCTCTCTGTTGTTACGGACCGCGCCCTACCTGATGCACGTGATGGACTCAAGCCGGTACAACGTCGTATTCTCGCTGGTATGCGTGAGGCACGCTATCTTTCCACGCGTTCGACGGTCAAGAGTGCTGAAGTTGTTGGCCTGATTCTTGGTAATTATCATCCACACGGTGATACCTCTGTCTATGATGCCGCTGTTCGTATGGCGCAACCATTTACGATGCGCTATCCGCTGATCGAAGGTCAGGGTAATATGGGCAGCGAAGATGGCGACGCACCCGCTGCTTACCGCTACACGGAGATGCGTCTATCGCCATTAGCAGAGGCGATGATGGCTGATATGGAGCGTGAGACGGTTCCAGTGCATCCAACGTATAAACAAGACCCTAAAGTGGTTGAGCCGGACTATCTGCCGGGACGCATTCCGCCTGTTGTCAATCCATCCAGTGGTATTGCAGTCGGTCTCTCTACCAATATTCCACCGCACAACCTGAGCGAGATATTACGAGCCTGTATCGCTCTCCTGGACCGACCAGATATGGATATCGAGCAGTTTATGACGTATGTGAAGGGACCGGATTTTTGTCAGGGTGGACGCGTTATTGGTAGTGATGGTATCAAAGATTACTTTACAACGGGCAAAGGGCGTATCATCGTGCGGGCTGAGGTGCGCCTGGAAGAGACTCCGCGCAATCGTTCGCTGATCATCACACAGATTCCACCGATTGGACGCGACAAAATCAAAGCCTCGATTGTCAAGGCGATCAATGCACGTAAACTGGAAGGGTTGATGCCGGATGTACGCGACGAAAGCGACACCGAAAAGGGCATGCGTATCGTGCTGGACCTGCGCCGCGACGCCGACGCCGCACAAACGTTATCACACGTGTTTCATGAGACGGATCTACAGGTTGCGCTTTCTTTTCAGATGGTCTTTTTGTTTGGTGAACCAATGCAGGCTGCACGCCAACCTAAACAGGTTGGCATGATCGAGTTGCTCAACTACTGGAACGCGCACCAGCTTGACGTTCTCACACGACGAGCGCAATTCGACCTGCGGAAGGCACAAGAACGCTTGCATGTCGTCGAGGGCTTGATTGTTGGTGCGGCGCATGCCGAAGAGGTTGTGAAGATATTCCAGAATGCAGAAGATCGAAACATTGCACGTGCAAAGATTGAGAAGAAATATAGCCTGACTCCCATTCAATCAGACGTTATCGCATCCATGACACTGGCACAGGTGACGCGCTTAGATGCTGGCAAATACGCGAAAGAGCAGACCGAGTTGCAGGCTCGTATTAGAGAGCTAGAACAACTCCTTGGTGATCGCAAGGCATTAATTGCATCACTCAAGAAAGAGATGCAGCAACTTATTAAGCAATTCGGTGATGAGCGTCGTACTATCATTGAAGCACAGGGTGTGGCAACTGCGCCTATCGAGACTGTCGCGAGTCTGCATCAACGTGAGCCACTTACCATCGCCGTTACACGTTCTGGAGCCTTGAAAGCACTTCCCGCCGATACATTTGTACCAAAGGGAAAAGGCATAAAAGCTGTCTATACCCCCGTTCGTGGTGATGAGCAGTTACGTCAGATTATCACCACTACGTCGCAGGACTATTTGTTGTGTGTCTCCTCGACTGGTCGTGTGTTTCAGGTTGCCACACACCGTGTTCCTGTAGGAACCCGTTCGGCGAAAGGCGAGCCGATTCGCAAGATACTCGATCTACATGCTGGCGAGGAAATCGTCATGATTTTGCCCATTGAGTCCTATGACGAGGAGCGTTATCTCGTAACGTTCAGCAAGTTGGGCAAAGTTAAGAAATCTCCGTTGAGCGAATACAAAACGACCGATGTCGATGGTTTGCAAGACATGAAGCTTGCAGAAGGCGATAGCATCATTACTGCGCTCATCTCACATGGGCAAGGCGAGTATCTGGTCTCAACTGATAACGCGCAAACGTTGCGTTTCGCTGAAGAGAGTGTGCGAGCGCAAGGACGAGGAGGGCAAGGTATCGCAGCAATGACGCTTGCACCTAAAGCATCCGTTGTCGGTGCCTCTTACCTGAAAAGTGGACAGGCGACTGCCGAGGGTCTGACAAGCTTACTTGTCATCACCGAGAACAGTTTTGTCAAGAAAGTGCCTGTAAGTCAATTCCCAGCTAAAGGCCGCGCTACTGGTGGTGTGACGACAACGGAACTGCTTGAGAAAGATCGCCTCTTGCTGACTACGCTTCTTCGTGAAGATGAATACATCCTGTTAATCTGGTCTGGTGAACATGGCGATCAGGTGAATGCAATTCAAGCAACGGAGTTGAAGACGTTTCCGCGCCAGAAGCAAGGTATTCCAATTGTAACTGGCCGAATGCTGGGTATTGTAAAATTGGAGTGAAGATGTTTAGTATCTAAAGAAGCGAGGGAAATATCATGCAGCTCACAACCGATGTCGTCGTTATTGGAGGCGGTGTCATTGGTTGTGCCATTGCCTATTATTTGAGCAAGCAAGGCATTGATGTAACCGTTTTGGAGCGAGGAGAGATAGGTGGCGAGGCATCAGGTGCTGCGGCAGGTATTTTTTCACTCCTCAAACCGCTGGCGAAGATTGACGCATACAATCGTCTCTTGCTGGCAAGTCGTGCGCTGTTCCCCTTGTTAATGGTCGAACTCGAAGCGGTGAGCGGCATCAACCCCGAATTTGAGCAGACATCCACCTTGCGTACCGTGCATACTCCAAATCCAAAAGTGGAGCCACGTCTATACAATTGGGCTGAGTCATGTAACGGTATGGGTTTGCACGTAGAACTGCTTTCCCAAGAAGCAGCGCACAAACTTGAACCACTCCTTTCCCCCGATATTTGTGCCGCTACTTACATCGCTAACGAAGGGCAGGTACGCGCCCCATTGCTTGTTGCCGCATATGCACAGGGAGCGATGCGTTATGGTGCAACGATACAAACGAATACAGAGGTTGTCAATGTGACACATTCCTCGCGTAAGGTGCAAGGTGTAACCACAAATACAGGGGAATATATTGTGTGTAATACGCTGATTGTTGCGTCGGGGGCGTGGGTGGCTCAGTGTAGAGAGTGGCTCGACGTTGCACTACCTGTTATTCCTCAACGTGGTCAATGTGTGTCGCTTCAGCAACCTGCATCACCATTGCAAAACATCGTTCTAGGCTATGGCGTCTATCTTGCCCCGAAGCAGGATGGTACTCTTATTATTGGAGCGACACAGGAAGAAGTAGGTTTCGACACCCATGTTACCGCTAGTGGCCTGTACTTTCTGCTTGATGCCGCAATAAAACTGGTTCCATCACTAGCAGAGTCGCCTGTCGAGCGTATATGGGCTGGTCTGCGGCCAAAGACTCCTGACAACTATCCTATTTTGGGCAAGCTGGCGAACTGGGAGAACGTGCTTGTGGCAACGGGGCATAGCAGCTTTGGTATGCTACTAAGTGCCATTACAGGCCAGACCATAGCAGAACTCGTGTTGCATGGGCAAACGCCAGAAATTCTTCGCCCCTTCTCTCTTGAACGCTTCACAAAAAATGACGACCTTTTATCTGCGACTATCAACGAGCAAGTAGACGAGTCCAAGTAGGAGTAGGCCAAGTCCTGGGAACCACAACGAGAGAATGAACGACGGTAAATTTGCAGGTAGCAAACGATCTGTTGGTCCATATTCCACCAGTCCAACCAGGATGACAATAATCGCTGGTGTCAGTGCTCCAGCAGTGACGTAGCCACGTCTTGCCGCTAGCGCAACGCCCACTAACCCTAACCCTATCGCAAGCACAATCGAGTTGCCTGCATCGGGGATGATGTTGTTCTTATAAGCAAGGAATATTGACAATCCAATCAACGTCACAAGAATACCTGCGATCATCAGACGCTGTGGATTGATAACTGCTGCAACAAGCATTCCTAATCCAAATAAGAGCAAACCAAGTGGATATACTAGTGCGTTGGGGTGGAGTATCAACGCCAGTACCAGAAATATTACGCCAAATGCAAGTAGTACATATGCTTGACGGCGATTTTTTGCTTTTGTGGTGGAGAGTGTAACAGGGTTTTCCATGCTTATTTCCTTACTTTCCTATACTTATTGTGATATTATGTGTAGGAATGCTTAAACATATGAACATCCCTCTTAATTGTATCTTGTTTATACGTAGAAATCTTCTTTTCCAAAGGGTGCTAGCTTACTATGGCAATATACAAAAAATTCTTACGGAATATTGTCAATTTGCTTCTTACTTGTTGTACTTCTTTTTGCGGCTTACTTTCCAGTATCTACGCCACTTAACACGAAACATACGCCTACATCTTTACCAACCATTACTCCTTCTCCGCAAAATACCTACAGTTGTCAATTACAGAGAACTCCTATACATACCGCTTCAATATCAGAACCAGAGGTACAAGGGGTAGCAAGCCATAGTGAGCTTTGGATGACTGGGAGAACTGCGCGATCGGGTATTTGAGGATCAGATGCATCGGGCCAAGTTGCCTGCATTTGATTATGGCAGCTATTGCAGACTGGAACATGGTCTATCTCGCCGAGGCCATCGCGACCTTGCGTAAGTGGGGTGAAGACATCCCAGAAGCCATTGTGGCCCATATTGTGCTACTGGGATGGAAGCACATTTGTTTGATCGGTGACTATCATAACGAACACTTACGTAACGAACACTTGCGTAACGAACATGTTCGTGCTATACTACTTGTATGATTAAAAACAAATATCTTATGGCTCCTCGGAGCCGACGCGAACGTCCGGCGAAACCGGCGTTGACGCGGCAGGGCATCATTGATGTCGCGCTCGCAATCCTGCGTGATGAGGGCCTCAACAAGGTCACGATGCGTCGCATTGCGGAAGTGCTGGACACAGGGCCAGCGTCGTTGTACGTCTATGTGCACAATACCGCAGACCTGCACGCGCAGATACTCGACGCCCTCCTAGCGGCGGTCACAGGGTCGCTCCCGGCAGGAGGGACGTGGCGCGACCGATTGAAACAGTTGCTGACGCACTACGCGCTTGTCCTCTTTGAATACCCGGAGATCGCTCGGATGACTTTGACAACGCATCCAAGCGGCCCGAACTACCTCGCATTGGTTGAGCATATCCTCGCCCTCTTGAAAGAGGGAGGGATGCCGGACCGGGAGGCCGCATGGACGGTCGATCTGCTGCTGTTGTACGCGACGGCTAACGCTGCGGAGCACAGCACTCGCGAGTCCTCATCCCAGGCCGCTGATGAGGATTCGGCCCTCGCTGCGGTGATTGCCACAGTTGACGCGAGCACGTATCCCCATGTTGCACGGCGCGGCGACGAGCTTCTTTCCGGCAGCGGTCCTGACCGTTTCAAGTGGGGCATCGACGTTTTCCTCGCTGGGGCACTCAGTGCTCCTCGCGCATTCACAGAACAGGAGGAATCATGACCTCACTCACAAGCGCAATCGTCGAAAGTGGCCTCGTGTTCGCGCGTGTCCTCGAAATCCACGGCATCCAATCCACATTTGAACTGAAGACAGGCTTCATTAAATAGCGATACATGGCTATCGTTGTCATTCACGATATATCGTGAATGACAGAAAGGAAACATTCTCTTGGAACAACGCATTACTATTGTCGGTGCTGGACTTGGTGGCCTCACCCTTGCCAGCGTGTTGCATAGGCACGGTATTGACGCCACGATTTACGAGCTTGAGGCATCGCCTACTATCCGTCATCAGGGGAGCATCCTGGACATGCACGAAGAGTCAGGACAGCTTGCCTTACGGAGGGCTGGACTTTTTGAGGCATTTCGGAAGATTGTTATCCCATCGGGCGACGAGATGCGTATTCTCGACAAGACCGGGACCGTTCGCTGGGAAGACAGTGGTGACGGTACTCGACCAGAGGTTGATCGCGGAGCATTACGTGAGATATTGCTCCAATCACTGCCAGCCAACTGCATTCATTGGGGAAGCAAAGTGACCGCTGTCGTCAAACTGGAAGGGGGAAGACATGAGGTAAGGCTGGCGAGTGGAGAAACGTTCGCAACAGCGGTATTGATTGGCGCGGATGGTGCCTGGTCAAAAGTCAGGCCGTTGCTTTCAGACGCGCAACCAATCTACTTAGGCGTCTCATTCGTTGAAACGCATCTCCTTGACGCGGATGTGCGCCATCCTGAGAGCACTGCCCTGGTTGGTCGTGGCTCGATGTTTGCGCTATCCGATGAAAAGGGTCTGATTACGCACTGCGACGGCGATGGACGGATCACCGTCTATATTGCGCTCAAGACCCCCGAGCATTGGGTGACTAGTGGGATCGACTTTCACGATACTGAGGCAGCCAAGCGGCAGTTGCTCAACCACTTTGCTGACTGGGATGACCAGTTACGTGCCCTCATTGCCGAAAGTGATACAGAGCTTATTCCTCGCTCCATCTACGCACTACCAGTTGGGCAGCGTTGGGAACGCATCCCAGGGGTCACGTTGCTTGGCGATGCTGCTCACCTGATGTCGCCGTTCGCTGGCGAGGGTGCCAATCTCGCCATGCTTGATGGTGCAGAGTTAGCAGAAGCTATTCTTGCTCACCCGGACGACGTGGAAACAGCTCTCGCATCCTATGAAGAAGCATCATTTCCTCGGAGCGAAGCCAGTGCCGCTGAATCCAACAGCAACCTCATCATGAGCTTCCGCTCCGATGCGCCTCAAGGCATGCTTGATCTGATGGCTCAGTATACCCACCAGGAAGGGTAAGCAACGAACCGTAGCCATAGGCACCAACTTAACAAAGTGCTGTAGGATGAATAAAGGGAGGCTGCCAGAGTTGAGCAAGTGCGCGTCCTTCAAAATAATTTTAGGATGGTTTTTAGTAAAAAACAAAAAGGTTGGCAACTACAACCACGTGTAGTTGCCAACCTTTTAATGCTTAGAATGTGTGCTAGAGGGTCGAGGAAGGACCATCGTAGTTTGTTGGATGAATCACTTCGTCAACCTTCTGGCTCACGGCATCGCTAGGACGCTCGGAGCGGATAACCTCGATTGAACACTGTGCGATCAATGCACCGATAGCACCAATAGCCGCTAATGCTGGGGCAACGATGACACCGACGACACCAACGGTCAGAGGCACTTCCAGAATGGTGTGACCTTCTTGCTTGATGATGAGGCGACGGACGTTGCCTTCGTGAACAAGTTCCTTCACACGGGTCAACAACTGCTCACCCATCACCTGAAGCTCTTCATAGCCTTGTTTTTGCTCGACATTGACGTTGTTTATGTTTGGGTCCTGTGACATAGCTCTATGTTCTCCTTCTCTTAAATCCCTCACAAGAAGGCAACGCGCTTTCTTCGAGGTGTATACATTAGCGCATATCCTTATGCCAATTGTATAGTAGGTCCGAATGTGTGCCACGTTTCATCAACATGGTTACATATGGTATACGTACATAACAGATAATTAGTTGGATGGAACGTAGCGACAATCTTGGCTTTTCCAACCTGAGCAAGTACAATACAATTGAACGTGCATTACAGAGAGATTGATAGGAGCTATATGACATATTTTTTAGCAAAAACTGATCCAGGAACCTACTCTATTGACCAGTTAGAGCGAGACAAAACGACCGTATGGGATGGTGTGCGGAACGCGCAAGCGATACAGGTTATTCAGAAAATGAAACTGGATGACAATATATTGATTTATCACAGTACGCCCGAAACTGCCATTGTGGGGCTTGCTCGTGTGACCTCTGAGCCACGACCAGACCCGAAAGATGAGAAAAGCTGGGTAGTCGATGTGGCGTTTGTACGCCGCTTCGAGCATCCTATAACGTTGCAAGAAATCAAAGCGACGCACCTTTTCGATGATTGGAGCCTGATTCGCCAGGGGCGTCTTTCTACAATGGAGGTACCAACTTCCTTTGTAACATGGCTCAAAGAGAAAAAGGTTTTGTAGCAAGAATGTATGGAGGTCAAGTTATGGATAATACAGCATTCTGGTATATTGACGGACGATGGGTTCATCCGAACGAAGGCACTATTTCCATCAACGATGTTGCTGTTTTGCGTGGCTATAGTGTCTTCGAGTCGTTCCGAACGTATGATCGGCGACCATTTCATCTCGACGAGCATCTCAAGCGGCTCTATCGCTCTGCCGCGTTGATCGAGTTGGACATTCCTTACACACGCGAACATATCACAAAAGTTCTACATGAGGTCATCGAGCGCAATACATACAAGCACGCTACAGTCCGCATACTGGTCACAGGTGGTGAGACCGAGGATGGCATCCTACCTACTGGCAACCCTGTGCTGGCGGTACTCATTACGCAGCTTGCTGAGCGCGACATGGAGCGTTTCGCGAGAGGGGCCAAAGTGATTACCAGTCGTCTACAACGAGTCTCACCTGAGGCCAAGACGACAAACTACATCGAGGCGGTTCGTTCGCTCAAAGAGGCCGCACGTCGTGACGCTGTGGATGCGCTTTTTGTTAATGAACACGGCCACGTGCTTGAGGGGACGCGTAGCAACTTTTTTGTCTTTCGAGGGAATACACTGGTGACGCCGCGTGCAGGTGTCTTAATAGGCGTCACACGCAATACTGTGCTAGAACTCGCGCATGGTATTTTTACCATTGAGGAACGGCCTATCCTTTTCGATGAATTAGCGAGCGTTGACGAGGCATTCATCACCTCATCCTCGAAAGAAATCACGCCCATTGTGCAGATTGACGATAGTGTTATAGGCGATGGTAAACCCGGGCCGCGCACCTACGCACTAGAACAACGCTTTATCGATATGATCGAGCGAGGAAATTTTTAATGTCTTCACTAGAACAATATCTTAAAGTCGCTCCCAAAGCTGAGCTACATGTCCACCTCGAAGGGTCGATACAACCTGCAACGTTCCTGGCGTTAGCACAGAGAAACCATGTTCCATTGTCTATCAATACGGTAGAGGAGGTGCAGCGCTGGTTTGCGTATAGAGACTTCCATCACTTTGCTGAGATATTCAGTGCTATTTTTCGTTGCTTGAAAAGAGCCGAAGATTATGAGCAGATCGTGTATGAATTCGGCGAGATGATGGCACACCAGCGTATATACTACGCAGAGGTGACTACTTCGGTATGTATCCACCGCTATACATTAGGCATACCCCACGATGTGTATTTTAGAGGTATGACACGTGGTCGTGAGCGTGCAAAGCAAGACTTCGGTGTTGAGATCAACTGGATATTCGATATTGTACGTGATAAGGCGGAAGGTTCTGGTGTATCTCAAAGAGCAGATTATACACTTGCAGTGGCGAAAGAGAGCATGCAAGATGGTGTGGTTGCTCTAGGGTTGGGTGGTATGGAGGTGGGTTATCCTGCCGAATGGTTCGCTAGATGGTTTGAGCAAGCGAAGGCGGCTGGCTTGCATAGTGTGCCACATGCAGGAGAGATTGACGGACCTGCGAGCGTATGGAATGCGATTCGCGTGTTAGGCGCGGAACGTATCGGGCATGGTGTGCGTGCCATCGAGGACCCAGAACTTGTTGCGTACCTTGCCGAGAAGCAGATACCGCTCGAAGTATGCCCTACCAGCAATATCTGTTTGGGGGTATATCCTTCGCTGAGCCAGCATCCCTTGCCATGTCTCTACGCGGTTGGCATTCCACTCATTATAAACTCGGATGACCCACCGTTGTTCAATACGACTTTGAACAATGAGGTAGCACTGCTTGCAAATACGTTCCATTTCGAGCGCGAGACGATTAACGAAATATTGCTAAACGGTGTACGCTATAGTTTTTTGCCTGATGAGAAGAAACAACTGCTAGAACAGCGTTTCCGTACCGAAATGGACCAAGATAACTGATTGAGCGCGTGCTGCGGACATGTCCGCAGCACGCGCTCAATCAGTTATCTTCTATTTTGATTCCGCGTGCATTTTTGCGGCGTGCGCTGCAAGAACGCTGGCGGTGCTACTGGGATTGGTCACGCGATAGCCGTCGTAGTTGGGGTAGAGCGTGCCATCGTCTTGTAGTCCTGTGAGAATCCAGAACTGGTCGCCGTTGCCGCCCGCGTTATACACAGTGTCGGTCCAGGATTGATAGATGGCATCACGAGTGGTCAGGTCGCGCCAGCCGTATTCCTCAAGCACGACTGGTTTGCCTGCCGCGTGCCCATCGTGGATGTGGTCGGTGATCCATTGAGTACTCCAATCGGCGGTCTTGCCCCAATCGTTGGGGTAGAGGTGCATCGTGCCATAGTCGATGTTTGGTAAGGCGATCAGGCGTTTCCAGTCTACGCCGCTAATACCGGCGCGTGCCCAGTCCGCGTTGCCCGGATAGTTATAAAAGCCCTCGTCACCAACCGCGACAAGATGCTGCTTATCCTTGTCTTTAATGTAATCGCTCATCTCACGCGCCCAGTTGAGCAACGTATCGCCAGAGGTGTCGGACTCACAGCGCGGCTCGTTCGCCAGCTCCCACGTCATGATTGCCGCCTCATTTTTCATCTTCTTGCCCGTGTAGCGGTTGTAGCGATTCAGAAAATTCTTGATGTAGCTCTTGTACGCCTGCTTGATTGATTCGTTGGTATAGAACGAGTCATGTCCGTTCCCATTGAACCATTTCACATACTGGTCCATACCACCGAAGGCATCCCAGTTATTCGTCAGAGCAACCACCAGCTTGAGCCCTAACTGTCTCGCACGCCATACTGTGTAGTCGAAACGTTCGTAACCCTCTTCTGGGTAGACGCCAGGGGTAGGCTGCATCACAAAACCATTCGAGCTTTGTCCATCCAGAAAACCCCAGCAACGAATGACTGGTAGCCCCATTGCAACGGCATTCTGTAGTACATCGTCGATCATGAAATGAGAGTTGTAATGAAGATAATAGTTGTTGGTGCCCGCAAAATAGAACTTGTCATCGTTCAATGTGAAATTTTTGCCTTTTGTGCCGACAAAATTCTCTCTATCCGCCGCCATCGCCAATGTCGAGGTGAGCGGATTGATGACCGCCGCTCCAGTGATACCGAGGCCAATAGCGGTAGCATTGCGTATAAACGAGCGTCTATTCATCTGGAAGCGGGTCTGGTTAGGTCCTTGCATCATAAACACCTTTCTGTTTGTACGAACGAATTACTTCACTTCAGCAATAGCGACACCACTGTCGATATAGCGTTGTCCAATGGAATACAGAATGACAGGAACGACGAGCGCGATCAATGTCGCGGCCATAAGCTGTGGGTCTACCGATTTGTACGGATTGGTAAATGCCAGCAAGCCGAGCGGCACTGTGCGGTTGCTATCGCTGCTCAAGTAGATGAGGGGACTCCATGCGTCACGCCAACTATTGAGGAATGCGAATACAGCGACAACAACCAGTACTGGTCGAGCCTGGGGCAAGATAATGTTCCAGAAGATACGGAAACTTCCACAGCCATCGACACGCGCGGCATCATCTAACTCGCGTGGCAGATTCATAAAGAACTGGCGGAAGAGGAAGATGCTGAACGCATCACCAAAGAGCTTTGGTACCATGAGAGGGAGAAATGTATCTATCCAGCCCAGATTCTTGAAGGTATTGTAGAGCGCGATAATCAATATCTGGCTCGGAATCATCATTGTTGCCAGTAGCACTATGAACCATGCTGTGCGTCCGGGGAAGTGGAAACGCGCGAAGCCATAGGCCACGAGCGCGGAGACGAATGTGCTGGCGATCATGCTGTACACAGCCAGCCAGACACTGTTAAAGATGTAGTGAAAAAAGTTGTATGTGGCGAAAACGTCAATGTAGTTCGACCACATAATCGGATTGGGTATCCATTGAATGGGAATGGCGTAGTATTGGAACTCGTTTTTCAACGAAGACGTAAGCAGCCATACGAAAGGAAACAGAATGATAAGGCTCATAATAATCAGCACGGCGTAGGTCCAGAACATACTCATGCGTCTATAGAAGAGTCCCCGTGCGCGATAATCTATAGCATGTACGTGACTGGCTTGAACGGTCTTCTCGTTTGTTGGCTGTGCGTGCCTGTTGATAATGTCCATAACTCCTCCTGAACTTTGCTATAAGGCTTAACTGTCCGTCTCGCCAGCATAATGCGTGAAACGTCTTGCTCCCGTCAGCACAAACAGCGTCAAAAGCATGGTGATGACAAAGAGAATGACTGCCAGCGCAGAGGCATAGCCAAAATCGTTATAGACAAATGCGCGTGTGTAAATGTAGAGCAGATAGGTTGCGAGATTGTTGTGATACCCCAAAGGATTGCCTGTATTGCTACTCACAGCACCCTGAGCTGCTGCGAATACCAGGGGTGTCTCGAATACCTGGATATGACCGATGAGTGTCAAAATGGTGTTGAAGACAATAACCGGAGAGAGCAGGGGTAGCGTCACGCTCCAGAATGTGTGCCATCTGCCAGCACCGTCAATTTTCGCTGCCTCATAGTAGGTTGTGGAGATGCCTTTGAGACCTGCAAGAAAAATAAGCATGGTCCCACCCATGAACCATACATTGACGAGTAGCAGTGCCAGGATAGCAATTAATGGATGATTATAGTCCTTCAGCCAGTTAAAAGGGCCGAGATGGAAGATACCGAGAAACTCATTTACTAGTCCATTGTCGCCTGCCGCAAAAAGTTGTTTGAAGAGCAGACCAATTGCGATACCTACTAGTAAACTTGGCACGTAAAAGATGGCGCGAAAGATATGATTTCCTGGAAAACGACGATTGAGCAGGAGTGCCAGACCTAATCCACCACCAATACTGATAAGCGTTGCAAACACCACGTATATAACCATATTCTGGCTAGCTTGCACAAAAACGTGGTCTTTAGTAAAGATGTCCTGATAGTTCTTGAGGCCAATCCATTCTGGGTCCGTGAACAAATTGTACCTGGTAAAACTGTTGTAAAACGTATCTAGCAATGGATAGAGACCCAGGAAGAGAAAGCCAATCAGCCACGGGCTGATGAAAAGATATCCCCTTAGGCCTTGACTACGTCGCAATCGCGTGAAGAACCCTGGTCCCTTTCGCGCATTTCGTTGAATAGCAACTCTATCTTGAGCGGAAGATGTGATCATAGTATGCCTCCTGTACAATCGATCCTCCTATTGAGGAAGGCGAAAAGTGGGGATGCAAGGGGTGCAACCCCTTGACTGGGGTCTGGGGCCGTGCCCCGGTTTCCCCTCCTCTCTCGCCGCCGTAGGCGGCGAGTCTTCACATGAGGTTGATGATGTACGATAACGTATTTACGACCCTGAAAGAACACTATTCCCTTGCTGCTGCATCTGTGCGGCAGCTTGTGTAGGCGTGATCTTACCATGCACCATGTCGGTGATGATATCGCTGAACGTCGTAGCGAGCTGAGTCTTGGTGGTCATCAAGCTTGGCTGAAATTCTGAGAGCGAAGCCTGCAAGGTAGGCACAAACTCTTTTGGCTGGACGTAGGTATCCAATTGCGAAAGTGCGTTTTTGTCCGCGGGAATGTCGCTAAACTTGCCGAAGGAAATCTGCGGCTGTGTCTGTGCGGCCCACTTGAGGAACTGCCATGCCTCTTGCTTATGTTTGCTGCCTGAGTAAATTGCGAGGCTGTTCACGCCGCCAGTGATAACGGGTTGTTTGATCGTAAAGACTGGAGCGACGCCGATATTGCCACTTTTCTGTATATCGCTGAAGAGCCATGCACCCACGCGAGCAAAGGCGATCTTACCCGTTTCGAGCGCACCGAGGTCAAAGGACCACGGACCATTGCCGCCGATAACTTCGTCATACGGTGGTGCCATATGCTGTGTGAAGAGGTCTCTATAATCGGTCAAACCTTGAATACCTTCAGGCGTGTTAATGGTGATCTTGGTTGGGTTCACCGGATTATCAAATACCTGCCCACCCTCCATACGCACGAACATGTCATAGTCCAGAATGTCCAGAGGATTGATGGCGTATTGTGTCCCCTTGCCATTCTGGGATTTGTACAGCTTCTGTGCCATTGCCTTGAACTGATCGTAGGTCATGGGTTTTACTGGATCAGGGTAAGCAATACCTGCTGCTTTGAGCAACGTTTTGTTGTAACCCATCAAGGAGACCGAGGTACCAACTGGAATGCCATAGGTTTTTCCCTTCCAGGTATTAAGCTTGACGGTATCAGGAGAAAGGTTTTTGGTTGTGTCCTGATAATCAGAGAAACTGGTGAGGTCGGTCATTGAGCCGCTATCGAAATAGGGAGCGGCGTTACAGGAACAGAGGCCAACAATGTCATAGGCGTTGCCACCGGCGGTTGTTGTTTTGAGTTTATCCCAATAGTTACCCCATGGGATAATTTCGGGTTTGATCTTGATGTTGGGGTGTGTACTTTCAAAGTTGCTGATCCACGCCTTCATGGAATCATCTTTAGCTGGCGTGTTGCTCCACCAACCATACGTCAGGGTGACAGGACCAGAGGATGACGTGCTGCTACTGCCGCCGCAGGCCGCAAATACAAATGAGAAAGCTATGAGAAGCGCAAGTAAGAATGGTAAAGATTGCTTTGAGGTGGTACGTATACTTGTACCCTTGACCCACGCAAATGGGTGAGAACGGTGTAACATAGTCTGATGCTCCTTTTCCCAACATCTATGTTGGATGACATGTGACGAACCGTACAAACGTGTGTATCTATCGATGCAACTAGGAAGAGCAAATACTGCTCTGTCCACTCGATCTCCTTTCTATAAACTTTCTGAGCTGTTGTATGTTTATGAAGAAAGAGGGTCGTTACTTGTTATGTGCTGCCACGGAAGCACGCTTGATAAGCTCCACCTCTAACATGCTTGTCACGCTGACAGCATCGAAGTCGGTAGCACGCGCGAGCAGGCTTTTGACGGCGGTAGACCCCAGTGCCTCCTTGTTGATACGCACAGTGGTAAGTGCTGGCGTAAGATGTTCGACCATTGCAATATCGTCGAAGCCAACCAGAGAGACGTCTTCAGGCACACTGCGTCCCGCCTCTCGCAACGCCTTCATTGCTCCAATCGCAATTTCATCGTTCGCACAGAAGATTGCGCTGAAATTATTGGTGCTGCTTTGTTCTAAGAGACGCTTGCATGCTTCATATCCCCCGTCGGTCGAGAGGTTTGTTGCTTCGTAAATGTCGTAGTTGACGGGTAGGCCTGCGTCGAGCAGTGCGGTTCGATAACCGCTCGCTCTACGCTCTATCGTGTAAATCTTGTTGATCGGGCGTGATCCACTCTCAATTAAAGGGCCACCAATGAAAGCGATGCGTCGATGCCCTTCGCTAATCAGGTAGTCAACGGCTGTTCTCGCACCCTCGAAGTTATCGCCCAGCACTGAGTCCACGGAGAGACCCGGCACATAGTTGTCCACCAGTACAAGTGGCATTCTCATATCCTGAATGAGACGAACCGTTTCTGGCTCGGATGGTCCTACCAGCAAGATGCCGCCCAATTTCATCTCATACAGTGCCGTTAACAATAGCTGTGGTGTCTGCACTAGATCACCAAGAGTACGATATGTCACCTTGATATTCGATTTACGTGCCTCGCTTTCGACACCATAGAGAATGTGCGACCAGAAAGGATTGGCGGTGACAGATGTAGAATCTATGCTGGAAGAGAAGATAAACCCGATCTCTCTCAGCGTGCGGCTATTCTCTCGTGAGTGAGTATCTTGTCCACGTGGTCCAAAATACCCAATTTTTGCCGCCGCTTCAAGGACACGTTGCCGCACATCCTCGGTAACATTCGCATGATTATTGAAAACACGCGATACCGTTCCAACGGATACATCAGCTTGACGAGCAACATCTTTAACTGTGATTGTTCCTGTTGCCACGTACTTCTCTCCTAACACGTTCAATAAAAATTGTTATCGTTTCAATGAAATTAACATATTTTCGTAGAGATGTCAAGGCTTTTTGTTTTATTTTTAGGTGTTATGATCCCTAAGGGCAAAAAAAATCATCTCTTGACATCTTAATTAAAAAAATGGTAACACATATTCATTGAAATAATAACAATGAATGACACCAGTAGTGATGAAAGGACGCATTTTCGCTATGGCACGACTAAAAATCGTGGTTGTTGGTGTGGGAAGTTTTGTCTTTGGACCCAGCATGCTCCATCAGGTTATACTGGAGCAACGTATGAACGATATCGAACTAGCCCTCGTCGATGTCGATGCCGAGGCCGTCGAACTGATGGCGGGTGTTGGGTGTCAGATGGCACTTCAGGCTAAAACACACGTAGATATTTCAGCACATACGTCGCGAGCCGTCGCCCTCGATGGTGCGGATTTTGTGATCTGCTCAGTTGCTCGCCAGGGGTTCAAACGCTATGAAATGGATTATGAAATCGTTCAACGCTTCATTCCAGGGCATCTTGTCACAGAATTTGGTGGTGTTGCAGGCATCAGCAATTCGCTGCGTCAGATCGCGATGATTCTTGAACTTGCGGACGATATGCGGCGTTACTGCCCTGATGCATGGTTGCTCGATATCGCGAACCCAATGCCGCGTGTCTGTCAAGCCGCCCATGCACATGGCATTAAGACTCTGGGATTTTGCTCTGTTTCGTTGCTCGCGTACAGCATGGCATGGCAAATTTTGTATGGTGAAGCCTTACCTTATCCTTTTACCGAGGCTCGTGAGCGTTGGACGATGACAACGGCGGGACTGAACCACTTCGCATGGCTGGTCGATTTTCGGGACCAAGCAACTAATACTGATATGCTGCCACTCTTACGGCAAGCATTAGCAGCAGGTGGCACGTCGGGTAATCCTATAAGCGAGGCTCTCGCACGCGAAACTGGCTATTTGCTTGTGCCTGTTGATGATCATACATGTGATTTTCTGCGCCCTACTCTCTCTATCGCCAATGTTCCCCCTTTTCATGGTACAACCGACGAGAGACAGCGACGTATCGCGTTATTACAGTGCGTTGCTCAGGGGACCGAAAGCTTTGAGTCACTACTTCATAATCCTTCATGGGAGCATCCCGGTGATGTTATTGCGGCTCTAGCTTTTGATACCCCTGTATCGCTGCATTCGTTGGATATAATAAACGAGGGACAGATTCCAAACCTGCCGCGATCTGTCTTTGTTGAAACGCCATGCACCATAACCAGGCATGGTATCGTACCGCAGACGGTGACGCTGCCAGAAATAGTATTACCATATTGTCAACGGACCGCCCTTGTAACTGATACTATCGTGCAAGCAGCACTACAACACAGTCGCGCCCTGGTGCATCGTGCCGTAGAGTTAGACCCGACAGTACTAGATACGGCAGCAGGGCTGCGAGCCATCGACGCTTGCCTGGATATACATGCGGATGTGTTACCACATTATCAGTAAGGATAGAGAACTATTATGAAACGGCTACCGCTCGCGAACAACTGGCAATGTAAAAAACGTACCATAACGCGCTCAATCACTGACGATAGTAGCGACACCTCCGGCTGGTTTACAGCTACTGTACCTGGAACTGTGCAGCAGGCACTGCTGGCGACGAACCAGATACCTGATCCCTTCTATGGCCTTCATGAAACGCTTGTACAATGGGTTGGCGAGAGTGATTGGCTATATCGCTGCACATTCGAGCTACCGACAGATTTTACGCGTGAGGATTGTCTTGCTCTGTGCTTCGATGGTCTCGATACGTTCGCTACCGTCCGGTTGAATGGTCAGCAGATACATAGTAGTGACAACATGTTCATACCATATCGCGTCCAGATTCGCTCCCTGCTACAGGCAGGCGAAAACGAACTACTGATTAGCTTCGAGTCTGCGTTGCGGCACGGCAAAGAGCGCGAGGCCAAATACGGCAAGCACGCGGTATGGAATGGTGATGCCAGTCGTGTTTACGTGCGGAAGGCGCAATATCACTACGGTTGGGATTGGGGGCCGACGTTGCTAACGGCTGGTCCTTGGAAACCTGTGTATATCGAGGCATATCATGGACGTATTGCAGACCTGGAGTTTGTTACCGATATTGCCGACGATCTCAACTCTGCTCAAACGCATGTCAGTGTGACATGTGAGGGCAGTACGTCGCCACGATCAACGAATATTGCACTACGTCTAGCATTGTATGACCCTACTGGCGAAAAAATAGCTGAGCAAACATTGCCATTAGCTGCAAACACGCTACGACACATATTTGAGCTAGAGAACCTGCAATTGTGGTGGCCGCGTGGCTATGGTGAGCAGCCATTATATCGGGTCGTTGCAACTTTATATGATGATACGGGAGAACTTGACCGACATGAGCAACGCTTAGGGCTGCGTCGCCTCCAACTCGTGCAGCAACCACTTTCTAATGGCGAAGGTACATCCTTCTTTTTTTCCGTCAATAATACTCCCATCTACTGCGGTGGCGCGAACTGGATTCCTGCCGACTCGTTCTTACCTGCTATCACACCAGATCGCTATCGTGCGTGGTTGCAACTTGCCGCCGATGCTCACATGACGATGCTACGTGTTTGGGGTGGTGGCATTTATGAAGATGACGTATTTTATGATATCTGTGATGAACTGGGTCTACTTGTCTGGCAAGATTTTCTGTTTGGTTGCGGTATCTATCCTGCGCTAGATTGGTTTCAAGCGAGTGTAAAAGCAGAGGTAGAGGCTGCTCTTCGTCGTTTACGCCATCATCCCAGCATCGCCCTCTGGTGCGCCAATAATGAAGATTACTCGTTAGCTCAGAGTTTGCACGCCTACGATAGCTCCTTCGTCGGTGATTTTACAACAACGGCATTTCCGGCACGAGCTATCTACGAACAGCTTTTGCCTGACATCTGTGCGCGGCTCGACCCGCAGCGTCCTTACTGGCCGGGTAGTCCTTATGGTGGCAGTGATGCTAACGATGTGCGGAAAGGCGACATGCATGCATGGGATATCTGGCAAAAATCTATTCCTTATCAAGACTATCCTAAGATAACGGCTCGTTTCGTAAGTGAGTTCGGCATAGAGAGTTTCCCAGAACTTGCTACCATTGAGAGCTTTGCTCCATCGGAGGAGCGATATCCACAGAGCCGCATACTCGATCATCACAATAAGAGTGATGGCGGACAAAGACTCTTATCAGGCTATATTGTTGATAATATCCGCGTTTCCGCTGACCTACCAAGCTATATCTATGCAACACAATTTATCCAGGCTGAAGCGATGGGTGTGGCGATACGTGGCTGGCGTAGACATTGGGGCCATCTCGACGAACAGACAGGCGGTGCCCTGCTATGGCAACTCAATGACTGCTGGCCCGTCACAAGTTGGGCCATTGTTGACTACATGCTCCGTCCAAAAGCGGCATATTATGTAGTGAGGCGCGAACTTGCCTCGTTCGTCGTGGGGTTAATGACAACGCAAGACAATCAGGTAGAACTCTGGGCCGTCAATGGTACAACCATTGCTATCGAAGGCGAGATAGTGCTAGACACGTGGACACTTGACGGTACACTTGTTGCGGAAGAACGTCATCATGTGACGTTAGTCGCCAATCAAGGGGCCGAGTTACAACGCGTACAGCGTCAAGATGCACATGTCATTAGTGTACGTCTACTGAAGGATGGTGTAACTATAGCGCGTGCGGCATCGTGGCCTGAACCCTTCAAATATCTCTCATTGGCAGAACCAGAGATCGCTATCGAGCGACAGGACGAGACGCTCTATGTGAAGGCGCAACGACCCGCCAAAGGCGTCTGGCTCTCAGCCGGTGATGGTATACAGTGGAGCGATAACATGCTCGATGTATTTCCAAACGATCCACAAATTATCAAGGCACAAGGCTTGGGCGATGCAGAGATACAGGTGCAATGGTTAAGGTGATGTGATATGCAACCTGTACTCGATGTATCATAGGCATTGCCTGTGATACATCGAGTACAGGTTGCATATCTCTATTAATCTGCTGCCGCCATGACTGCTCCCGCAACCTCGGCAAAGGCGACTTCGAGTATCTCCGATGCTTGCTGTAACTGCTCATCGGTCACACAAAGAGGCACAAGAACGCGAATTACGTTGTCATACATGCCAGCTTTGATCAGTACCAGACCGCGTTTGTGTGCGGCTGCCAGTACAGCATTCGTAGTTTGACCGTCCGGCTCTTTGGTGGTGCGATCCTTGACCAGTTCTACCGCGATCATGCCACCAAGCCCGCGTATGTCACCGATACACTGGTGACGCTCTTGCAAGCGTGTGAAGTGTTGCTTGAGTCGTTCACCAATCTCGCGTGAACGGGCTGCAAGGTCCTCTTTTTCGTAAAGGTCGAGAACTGCTAATGACGCAGCACAGGCAACAGGATTGCCGCTATACGTACCGCCCAGTGTTCCGGGAGGTGGTGCATCCATGATGTCTGCACGTCCAATAACGCCACTGATTGGCATACCTGCACCCATTGATTTCGCGATGGTGATCATATCGGGCACGACGCCATCATGCTCAACCGCGAACATTGTGCCTGTGCGACAAAAGCCAGTTTGAATCTCGTCGGCGATGAACAGAATACCATGTTTCTCACACACTGCTTTCAGGTCGCGTAAAAAGCCTGCTGGTGCGGGAATGAAGCCGCCTTCGCCCTGTAGCGGCTCGATAACGACGGCGGCAATCTGGTCTGGTGCCACCTCACCGACAAACATGCGCTCTAGCTCTTGAATACAGGCACGCGATGCCTCTTCAGGGGACATGTTCATACGATAGGCGTAGGGGAATGGTGCGCGATACACCTCCGGCGCATAGGGACCGAAGCCATGTTTGTACGGCTTGACCTTCGCCGTCATGGTCATGGTCATGAGTGTGCGCCCATGATAGGCATTGTCGAAGACGACAATTGCTGGTCGTCCTGTGGCGTAACGAGCGATCTTGACCGCGTTCTCTATCGCCTCGGCACCGCTATTGAGAAAGATGGCCTTCTTAGCAAAATCGCCAGGAGTGATCTTCGCGAGCCGCTCAGCGAGTTCGATGTATGGCTCGTACATCATCACACTAAAGCAGGTATGCGTGAACTTCTCCGCCTGCTCTATGATAGCCTTTGTCACCTCTGGACGCGCATGTCCAACATTCATCACGCCGATACCGCCTGCGAAGTCGATAAAGCGGTTGCCGTCCACGTCTTCGATAATCGCGCCATCCGCCTTTGCCGCGAACACATTCATCGTCGAACTCACGCCACGTGGCACCGCCTGCTGACGACGTGCCAGCAACTCCTGCGACTTTGGACCTGGAAGATTGAGATACTCTTGAGTGTCGGACATAGAAGCCTCCTGCTTGGTTAAGGGATACGGTAAATAATGATACGTAGCCTATGCTATTCTCTTTATTTTATCATACAAGTTCCCAATATTTTTGAAGTTAATATCCCGTCCATGAAATGCGGGGCTTGTATCTGGTCTCAGTCGCAACTATGCATATCGTTGAAAAAATGGGCCGTCAACAAAGTTTCCACCAAAACGCTTGGAAACTTTGTTGACGGCCCTAAGAGGTCTTATTTAACCACTCTGAATGAGATTTGCTTTCTTAATCGCGCTTTCAATACCATCGGTGACAAAGTGAAATTGCGTCTTGCCCTTTTTTACTGACTCTCGCGCTTGCGATTGCAAGACAATCACAGGCCAGTCGGGAGACGTACCATCAGGAAAGACCCACCCATTCTCATTGTCGATCTGATCGAAGCTTCTGCGCCCCATGATCACCGCGCCGTTCTCGTTGAGCGTATCACCCACGACTTCATGGAATTGTTCCATGGCACTTCCCATCCACGCGAATACCTGTGACACGTCATCATTTTTATCAGCGAAAAATCCATCCAGCGATACCGAAAGGCCAAACATAACTTTTCCCATTGTGTTCTCCGATCTTTATGGATGATATTGTGAAGGTTGAAAATCTTTTCAACCTGTAAGAAAGGGGAGCTTTTGCTCCCCTGATCTTCGAGGAAAGATGACTGTAAAAACTTCTACATCTTTTTCAAAAGTTCTTCGAGACGATCATAGGTATCATGAACTCCATCTTCCATGCCACTCTGAAGCATGCCATCGCGGTCAGCGACCGACTGGAAAACAGATTGAACGGTGAATTTGGTTCTTCCTCCAGGCAATTCCTCAAGTTTCATCGTCTCCAAAATCACATGTCCTTTTTCGGGTAATCCTTCAAATTCAAAGGTGTCAATGACTCGTTCAGGTGCGAGAATTTCGTGATACACGCCATGAAACGCGTATTCGTTTCCCTCAGCGTCTCGATTGATAAATCGCCATCGACCACCAGGTCTCACGTCCATCTCGTCAACTTCGGTTGAATGGTGTCTTGGTCCCCACCATTGCGATATCAGCTTGGGATTCGTGAACGCCTTAAAAACAAGCTCTCGTGGGGCATCGAATTCGCGCGTTACGAGTATTTCTTGTTTTCCTGGTTCTGCAAGAACAGTCGTTGGATTTGCTGTCATAGAATGTTATTCCCCTTCCTTCTGTTTTTCATGTTCGAGTACTGCATCTAAGGCGTCAAAACGTTCACTCCACCTCTGCTTCATTTGTGTCACCCATGCTTCAAATTGAGACAGGGTCTGCGGATTGAGGCGGTACAAGTGCTTCTGTGCGTGTTTTTCCATCTCCACTAAGTGTGCCTTACGCAAGATTTTGAGATGTTGTGAGATTGCTTGTGGGCTAACCGAAAATTTCTCGTAGATAGCAGTAGCCGATAACTCACCATTGGTAGCTAGTAGTTCTAAAATGGTCCTTCTTGTCGGATCTGCAAGTGCAACAAACATATCCATACCACGTATTATAAACCATTTTCTTAATTAAGTCAATACTTTAATAAGAGGTAACAATTTTAGAAAGCACCTCGGCACAATGATATGAAATATTCCCATGTTTGTCGTTTTCTGCACTTCAAAAAAATACACTGTACCACATTGTGATACAGTGTATACCTCTCTAACTTTACGCTACATTCGCCATTATCGAATGCTGCTTCCCTTTGAGGAGCGGCTCCAACCCTTGTCTGATACGCTCCTCGCTGCGTACTCCGAAGCCAGGGAGAGTGCGGATGCGATGTTGTTGTACTGCCCCCCACAACTTCTCAAACGTATCGATGCCTAGCTCTTCGTGCAGACGAATCGCGGTGATAGGACCGATATGCTCGATAGCCATCAACGCACGTACATCTTTCGGCAGCGATTGTAAGAAGATGCCATCATGGAAGGTCATAGTGCCACCATGCACAAGTTCCGCGATACGTCCACGTAGGCGATATCCAAGCCCTGGAATAGGTAGGTCTTCGCCACGCGCGAGAATGTCTGCCGCCGGCTCCGACAGGTCTAGCACACCACGTGCTGCATTACGATACGCCTGGATGCGATACGGATTACCTTTTTGATAGTCTAAGAGGTCAGCAATTTTAGAAAGCACCTCGGCAATCTGGCGATTTGTCACTTGCTCTGGCTCTTCAACTGCTGCTAGCTCCATTCCTGGTAGCTGTGGCTGTTGTACGGGACGCCGTACCGGGTGACTTTGTGCCGAGGGAACAAGATGAATAGTTTGGGTAAGCTGCAGAATACTCATGCGCGACAACCCCTTTCCCTTCATGGAATCATTGGTCTATATCTCTATATAAAGTGTTTAGAAACTACGAAGAAGCACTCGGAGAATTATTGTAGAGGCCTGATTTATCACGCCCTTAGTGTACAAAGTACATTGAAATCTTGTTCTAATTATACCATATAAAGTGTGTAACGTCAAATGGTTTCAGACGTTGTTACAAGCGTGATGAGGGGCAAATTCATCAGTGAATTTGCCCCTCATCTTAAACCCTATATTGTTGGGTTATTTATAGATTTATTAGTTGCCCCACATGTCCACAAGGTAGCGTTTTTCGCTGGTCAAGGTGTTCACCCATTGCTCCGCTTCCTGCGCGGATGCTCCAGTCTTTTCCTGATAGATGGACGCGAATGTCTTTCTGACATCTGGTGCCATCTTGCTGGCATCACCACAGTCTTGCATCGTAAGGCCGCAAGAATGGTGCAGGCTTGAACGGGATGAACGCGGGCGGTACGGGATTGAGGCTCGGACCAAATGATGTTGCTTCTACATTCAGTAACGTCGGATCTGTGGAGTTGTCCCATTTGCCAGTATTAAGACGACGAATCAGCGTCCCGAACGCTGCCAATTTCTCGGCGGGCGTGAAGGTGCAGTGACCTGCACGATGCACAAAGGTTTGACGTAACATATCAGAGTCGTCGTTTGCCTTTACTACACTCTTGTACGCCTGCTCGTCTTCGTTGACCACAAGCCCATCACCAGTGGTATGTATGGTGAGTACGGGAATATCCAGGTCGCCGTTGAACGAAATGTACTTATTCAGATACTTTTTCGCTCCTGAATCGGCCTTGATACGTGGTGCTTTCGCGAGTGCATCTAAATCAGTATCCAGGTTCAACCCTGCTTGCTTGTAGAGTGCTTTCACCTCACTATTGTCTACGGAAAGCTTCAATTGCTTACTATAATCAACGCCTGTATTCCACGAAGGATTGCCACCTGCGCGGTACTCAAGTTCGGCACGCGCACCGAAGGCAAACGCGAAATCAACCTGGCTCTCCCACAGATATTGATTCTGCTCGCGTGTTGTGTAATCCTGTTGTGCTGGCTCAGGCGATGCAGGATTGAACCAGCCGGGAATGTCGCCGAGCGCCGCGACAAGGGCGACACGCGCGCGGCTCTGAGGTGTGTTCTGCGCGGCCTGTAGAATGGCCTCGGCCTGATTGAGGGTACCAGTAGGGTTCGTAAGATGCACAAGTGGCAACGCACTACCAGCTAAGAGAACGTTGAAGGCAAAAGCACTATCGAGTGCCTGATTCCATGTTCCAATACCCCCCGCAACCACGCCACACATAGGGAGTGCGCCAGTGAAGCGGTTAGGATACAACTGTGTCAAGCCTGCCGTGATAATGCCACCAAGTGAGTCGCCCCAGGCAACGGTACGTGAGGGCTTACCGCAGGTTTTGTTGAAATAGTCGAGCAAGGCAATTTGATCGTGAAATGCCTGTTGAATGGCCCAACCATTCCGGCTGTATGAGGAGCCTGCCAGTGCGTAGCCCTGACTCAATAGTGCCGCGCCACTTGCTACATCACTGGCATCCGGTGCTGGCTTGAGCAGTGGTTGCGTAGGAAATACATAGCCATGACTATAGAGAGCTAGTGTTCCGTTCCAGTTCGATGGAACTGCGATAGTGTAGTTGGCACCTTGAATAGTTCCCTGTAATGTGTTTGTGCCACTAGCCTGCACACAGCTACTCGTATTATGAGCCTGTGCAACGCTAGAGGATGTGACCGCAAAGCCGCTTACAAGAGCGAGCAATGCGAGAAGGAGGAGAAAGCGTCGTTGCATAATGATAATCCTCGTTTCTTCACAACTATTTCAACGATAGAGAGGAATAGCCATAGTAAGTGTAGCATATGACTCGTCACATATGCCATAATAGAGCGGTAGTAAAAATTGCAATTGTGCAAACCTTGACAAAGCACATATACCTCGGTATACTACTAACAAAGCAACAGCACTTTACAATTCAATAGTGGCAGTTAATAACTGCTCTCATCACGAGAGGTGGAGGGAAAAGGCCCTGTGAAACCCGGCAACCCATCTGAACATTGCAGAAAGGGTGCCAATTCCAGCGGAATCACATGATTCTGCAAGATGAGGGGAAAGCAACAACGCACCCCTACATCGTAGGGGCTTTTTTATTGCTACACACTATTTTATACACCGATGTATTAGATAAGAAGAACTGTGAAGAGGACGAGTATGTGCGAAGAGCAGCTACAGAAAGTTGGTGCTGATGAGATACCAACCCTGCTTCCACACAGAATGCACCTCTGAGTTGCAGATTGAAAAACCATATAGGTTTGTAGATCGAGCCGCCAAGCTGCGTTACAGGCTAGAGTCAATATGAACACTTTGTTCCTGCGTTGACTCAACAAGATTGATGCCGTGAGGTGTCGATAAATCAGGGTGGTACCGCGAAGACCTGCTATTCCTCGCCCCTGTCAGGGGGAACGAGGGATTTTTTTTTGCTCATTTTCGGGAAAATGGGCAACGACACGAAAGGATGCAGTAATGCCTGACGACGAAAAAGGAGTTGATAACTCACTTATAACTTTGGGTGAGGGTGGAGGAAGTAAAGTAGAACGGATCAAGCTAGAAAGCGATTATCTGCGCGGCCAGATTGCCGAGGAAATAGCACAGGGCGGAAGCCATTTTTCCGCCGATGATGTGCAATTGCTCAAATTTCACGGCACGTACCAGCAAGAGAATCGTGATATGCGTCAGGCGCGAAAGGCGAGCGGAACAGAAAAAGAATACAGTTTTATGATTCGTTCGCGCATTCCGGGTGGCACTCTGACACCAGAGCAATATCTTGCGGAGGACGACATCGCCGGACGCTATGCTAGCGGCACGTTGCGTATCACCACTCGTCAAGCATTTCAATTGCATGGCGTTTTGAAAGGCGACTTGCGCTCGACAATTTCCGAGATCAACAAAGGATTGTCATCGACACTGGCGGCTTGTGGTGATGTGAACCGCAACGTTATGGCCTGTCCTGCTCCTGTCGTCAATTCTGCACAGGAGCAGATACAGGAGCTTGCCAACCGTATCGCACTTTACTTTGCGCCTCATACTCATGCCTACCATGAAATTTGGGTTGACGGTGAGCAAGTCGAGACTGTGAAGCATGCCGAGGATGAAGACGTTGAACCAATTTATGGCAAAACGTATTTACCGCGCAAATTCAAGATAGGAGTTGCCTATCCTGGCGATAACTGTATTGATGTGTATACACAGGATGTTGGGCTGATCGCGTCGCTGAAGGATGAAGGACTGGACGGCTTCACTGTAGTTATTGGTGGTGGCATGGGCATGACGCATGGCAAGACCGAAACCTACCCTCGACTGGCAACTCCACTATGTTTCGCATCGCCCGACGAGGTGATAGAAATTGTGGAGACGATTGTGACAGTGCAGCGCGACTACGGCGACCGCCAGAATCGCAAACATGCACGCATGAAATATGTCGTTGAAGAGCGCGGCATCGCGTGGTTCCGTGCCGAGGTCGAGAGTAGGCTTGGGCGTCCTCTACAGAACCCACACGAGGTTACATGGTTTGCAGCGGAGGATCATCTAGGGTGGCAGAAGCAACGCGATGGGCAGTGGGCACTTGGCATCTATGTCGAAAATGGACGTGTCAAAGACGAAGGTACAATGCAGCTGCGTACAGGTCTGCGCCACGTCATTAAAGAGTTTTCTCCTGGTATTCGTTTGACTGCACAGCAAAACATATTGCTTACGGATATCAGCGAGGCACAGCGCGAGCCACTTGCGGCTGCGCTTGCGGCGCACAATATCGTAACCAACCCTGCTGACATTGGAACTCGTCGTCTGGCGATGGCCTGTCCTGCATTGCCCACCTGCGGCCTTGCTCTAGCTGAAGCTGAACGTGCATTGCCAACGCTGATCCGACAGATAGAGGCCGAGCTACACACGTTGGAACTGGACGACGAGCCGCTAAGTGTGCGTATGACGGGCTGTCCCAATGGGTGCGCTCGTCCATTCATGGGCGATATCGGTATCATTGGTCGCTCGAAAGATATCTACAACATCTATGTTGGTGGTGATCTGGTAAACACACGTATGAACGCGCTCTATGCTCCGTCTATTCACAGCGATACGATTATCGCCACTATACGACCTCTTCTTGCTTTATGGCGTGATGAGCGTGACGGAGACGAAGCCTTTGGTGACTATTGTTATCGCGTTGGCATGGACTATCTCCATGCACGGACTACTGTGACGCTGTAGCAGAGTAGTGGCGGCATCGTGATTAGGAAACCAGAAGCAGATGTCAGGAGGTAAAGACAACATGTCAAAATACTATCCTATTATGCTCGATGTGCGAGGCCGACTGGCTCTTGTAATCGGAGGAGATCGAATAGCTGCTGAGAAAGCAACTGCGCTTTCCGCAAGTGGTGCAAAAGTGACTGTCTTGAGTCCAACCTTCTGCAATGAATTGCAACAGCAAGCGGAGCGGCATGAGGTGACATTGTGGCATAAAGCCTACGAGTCAAGCGATTTAGCTGATGCCTTTATCGTTATTGCCGCTACCAACGACCAGACTCTGATAGATGCGCTATACGCTGAAACGCAGGAGCGCGGCCAATTGCTGAATATCGTTGACGTACCAAAGTATTGTTCGTTTATTATCCCTTCCATTTTGCGGCGAGGGCAACTCACCATCGCCGTTTCGACGGAAGGGGCGAGTCCAGGACTGGCGAAGCGCATTCGTCAAAGCCTGGAAGACCTTTTTCCGCATGCATACGATACCTATTTACGGCTTGCCTCACTTGCGCGTGCTGGGCTGCGTAAGCAAGGCGTATCATACGCGCGACGCGATGATTTTTTCGGAGACTACTACGTCTCGACAGTCCTGACAAAACTTGTCGATGGAGATGTCGAGGCCGCGACGAAGGAAACGTCGGACCTTTTACAAACCTACGATGTTGTTGTATCAGGTAGTGCCCTTGAAGCAGGGCTTGAAGAGGAGAATAACTATGTCCACCATTCTACGGAAGCGAGTGAGTAACAACGACGGTAGAGAGCCAATCCGCTTGTGTGTTGTGGAGGACTCAGGTACTCCTCCACAGGGGAAGGTTTTTCTTGTGGGTGCAGGCCCCGGCGACTCCGAACTAATCACATTGAAAGGACTCCATGCTCTTCGTATAGCCGATGTCATAGTATATGATCGACTCGTCAACCCTGATCTGCTTAATGAAGCACCCCTACAGACAATACGCATCTTTGTCGGCAAAGAATCGGGGCGGCAAGGTGTCAAACAGGAGGATATTAACGCTTTACTCGTGAACTATGCTCAACAGGGTTATACTGTGATACGCTTGAAAGGCGGAGATCCCTTTGTTTTCGGGCGTGGCGGTGAGGAGGCTCTGGCATTAGCAAAGGCTGCTATTCCATTTGAGATTGTACCAGGCGTCAGTTCGGCTATTGCTGTGCCTGCCTATGCTGGTATACCAGTAACTCATCGCGGTATCGCATCTTCTGTCATGGTTGTAACGGGACATGAAGACGAAAATTCCGAACGTTCAAGTGTAAACTGGGAAGCTGCCGCGCTATCGGTTGCATCTGGTGGCACGCTCGTCATTCTCATGGGGGTGAAGGCACTACCACGCATTGCCAAACAGCTAGTACGATACACACTCGCACCCAACACGCCAGCGGCGGTGATTCAGCAAGGCACAACGTTGGAACAGCGTGTGATTACAAATACGCTCGACAAGATCGCCGACCATGCAAAAACTGCGAAGATAAAGTCGCCCGCAATTACGATTATTGGTTCAGTTGTTGATCTGAATGAGTCATTGGCGTGGTTCAATGAGGTATCTGCTGAGATGCCTGAACTAGTAGCAATCTAATCGTATACTTGCAAACTGGCCTCGATATGTGCATAATCTTGTTGTGAAAGTGCTACTTATCGAGGAGGACTAAAAAACATGGCCTATCGTGCCATCCATGTTAGCAATGATCCATTAAATTACTTCTTGCAGACGAATGACGAGGGACCGTTTCTGCGCGTCTCTGATGTTGTATTGCGGGCAAATGAGGACCCGAAAGAAGTGTTTGCACATATGATACGTATCGGGACAGGGAGTAAATGGAGCCATTCAGCGATCCTTTACCTGTTGAGTGACCCTGACAAAGGATATGACAACACCTTCTTAATAGAGGCGAGGACAAAAGGAGTACGTCTTGCGAGTTGGCGCAATGAGGTTGTACCGTTTGATAGATTCAATGTGGGTATTAAACGGCTTCGGCTCGATTGGTATGTGGAGACGCCTCATGAGCATGTACGTCATGACCCAAACGATCCAGAAGATGTTCATGGTATCGGCTATTTGCGCCATGTGCGTGGTATCGCGTTAGACCAGATCAATGGTCTCTATGACAATAAAACGGTAGCGGAGCTTACCGCTTTATATGCGGCTCGCGCAGCACGCCGCCATCTTGGTGGAATTCCAATTGTCGCGGATGCAGCCGAGGGTATTGCCGACATTTTCAAGAAATGGGACGAGTCACAATCGGATGCAACACATGTGCTACAATTTATCTGTAGCGGCATTATTCAGTATAGCTACTTCGAGGCTCTACGACGCCGTATCATGCACGACATCGACATTCCAGAGCATCGGCACGCCGCTGAACAAAACCTCAGTAATATGGAATGCGTAATCTTTCGTCCAGACCCTGATGGATTGGTGAAAGATTATATTCATAAAGTGCAAAACGGAGAGCTAGATATTCATAATCCTGCGCCGGATGACGTACTTGATCTGCTCAAAACTGCGACTCCTGCAGATTTCAATAATGACGATAAGCTTGAGTGGCGTTACATTATCGTCAAAGGAACGGTGTGGCATATCGAAGAAGCGGCTGATGACTACAAGCCGCAGAGTGAGGACGAAGAGAAGGTTCTGGAACAAGTAAATCTAGAGCATCGCAGTTAATGCTGGTGGAGAAAATAGTGTGGCAATGAAAAGAACCCAACGGTCGCCCGTTCCTAGATGAAAAATTTAAAGAGTATGACCAAAGCTTCTATGCAGATCGCAGAAAACGAACCTATTGTAGCCTTCACGCTGGCACGTTATCCCGAACGTGGTAGCCTCGTTGCTTTATCGCATCTAGGGCTAGATCGTCTTCCCCTCGCTCTTACGTCTGGCTTGCGCTTCTGGCGTTTGCTAGGTGTAGGAAAAGGGCGAGTATTCGACCCACACGCCGATCTACAACGTTATGCGTTGTTCACCGTGTGGAATTCTTATGCTGCCCTCAAACAATTCGAGGAACATTCAGGGGTTATGAGTCGTATTCAGCAACGCGCGGACGAAGCATGGACGGTGCATATGCGCCCTGTTACCTGGCATGGCAAGTGGGGTGGACGTGATCCGTTAGCAGGAATGATGCCTGTAGAGCCGCCTGAACCCGGCCCCTGGGTGGTCTTGACTCGCGCTACGCTTTACCCGGCAAAGATACGCCCTTTTCTCAATGCTGTTCCTACCGTCGCTGAATCCCTGTTACAGCAGCCTGACCTTATCAATTCTGTTGGCGTAGGAGAGGCACCATTGCTCTATCAGGCCACGATTAGCCTTTGGCGCACGCTACCCTCGTTTACCACTTTTGCTTATGGAGCTACTCCCCATATCGACGTGATACGGCGTACAAGGCGCGAGCAATGGTATCGTGAAGAGTTGTTCGCGCGTTTTCGCCCTCTTGCATCTCAAGGTACGTGGGATGGTGTTGATCCTCTCGCCTGAACTCCTTTTAGCTATCAGTGAAATTGATTTGTGTTGAGATCGAAGGTTTCCACTACTTTTGTACTATCAGTAATAGTAAGGATGTTTTTCTGTAGCGCGAGAATAGTCAATGCACCTCTTTCTTGTGGAGTCTGATACATCTTTATCTGTACCTGTCCCGTTGTAACATCTTCACGTAGTACACACAGAATGCCTACCTGTGAATTATGTGTCATGGAACCAGCATAGACCGAAATCAGTGTTGAACTGAGCATCGTGCGGGCGATATTCGTTGGATGCAGAATACTTTCAGGTACAGGTAGCGGACCACCAGCAGACAGGGGGAACACGCCGTATTGTGTTGATTGTGGTGTTGAAGGGATAAGGGTAGGTGTTGCCTGCACCTTCTGTACTGGCGTGCTTGTCGGGACTTGAGTTCCTACCTGGGTGCTTGCTTTCCCTTGTACTTGTGTGGGAGCGTAGGTTGCTACCGTAAACTGTGACTGCTGTTGCTGAATATCTTTGCTAAAAATAGTATGTTGTACTGGTGTGGCTTGCGAGCGGAACGTGAATGTGATAAATACGCTTAGTAGCACAAGGGCAAATGCTGCAATCGTGAGGAGCAAGGGTAAGCGAAGGTGGCGCGATGATGAACTTTTCCTTTTTATCGTGGTGTGCTTTTGCATCGTATGTGTATCTCCTCTGAAAGAACTAGGAGTGAGGGTTCACATGTATCGTATGGGGCATATAAGGCATGTGATGAACCCTCAATCGCGAAAACAAGTTGTGTTAGAGCATGTAGGTCGAGAATGTCATCCAGGGCAGTGTTTTGGCTGTACAGCTATTTGATGCTGTTGCTTGATACATCGCCGACCATGCCTGCGCGGGTGTGTTACCGATAAAGGTAGACATAACTCCTCGAATGTACATCGGTCCACCCATGTACGAGCAAGACCAGTTGTTCAACACTTGCCAGTCATACGTGGCATCGGCATTATAGTAGATTTCGGGCAACGGTAGGTTGTCGGGCGCACCATAAGCGATGTACCACGTCTGATAATTCGTCCAGTTGCCGGGGGCATCGTCGCCAAAGTCGAAGTACATACGGGACGAGGTACTATTATAGCCATTCACGATGCTGCTTGTGAGTGCGAAACCCTGCCATCCAGTCTCAAGATCACCTGCACCATAGATGCCTAGTACCGAGGTGTAGTGATTGTTGACCGCATAGCTATTGAGACTATTAACGAGATAGCCCCATTGCTGCCCATCGGCATACCATGCTGCCTGTGTGAGTGGAAGGGCATTGCCAGAGTAGTAGTTGCTCTCACCTAGAGCAAGGGCAATATTTGTGGAAGATGTACGGCAGGACCAGACGCCAAGTGCGAAATTTGCTCCCGCGTGCAGAATCGCTGTATCTGAATCATCATGTCCGCCAAAGTCATAGGTGCCATAGACACCATTGCCGAGATATACTGGCTGTCCCCAGTCAAGGATTATCAGACCTGCCGCTGCATGTGCCGCGTTGCATCCCTGATTATACATGGTTTGAGCATCGGTCGTCGCCTCGTAGAGCGAGGTCGTTGTTGGCATGGTACTCCATGCATGTACTGAGAGATTAGCCGCGTGTCGCTGTAGCGACACCGCTTTAGGAAGAATTTGGAGTGTCCCTTTTGTCGTTGCGGTACGTTGTTGATGCGCGTGCGTCGCCGACAACGGCAAAAGCATATGACCTGCCAGGAGACTTAGCCCCGCAATAACGACTAAGAAGAGACTCGAAAGATATTTCACCCGCATTACTTGAAACCTCATATCCTCTAAAAAATGTGTTGTTGTGTAGATAGCTGCACTGGTGCAGTGTTCTACTGTGATGTATCGGCACTAAAGAGGAGAAGAAAAGAGGAAATGTCGGTTGGGGAAAGTAGTTCGGAGTATTGATATGCGTGTATTGTTTCGTTTTCGTTGTACAATACAGAAGAGCATCTCAACAGGAAGATATTATCAGGGAGGTGATGACTGTCACCCAAACCATTAGAAAACCTCCTGAATATCTCGCTGCGAGAACTCATTTTTCGTCAAAGGCTGAGACAAATGAGAAGCCTGCCTTTTCCTATTTGAATCGTGAAAGGCAGGCTTCTACTGTAGGTATGAGAGATTTAGCTGGTCATGTGTGGTAGATGGAAGGCATAGAGTGTATTGTTATCCGTACTCGCATAGACCATGCCGTTAACTATTACTGGCGAAGTGAAGAAATAACTTAGTGCGTAAGACCACACAGTTTCACCTTTTTGGACACTGATTGCATTTAATTGACCATAGGCACCAACATATACCATTCCATTTGCCACTACAGGATTAGCATAACTACTTGCTGCGCTCCATTTCAGCATTCCCTTATTTGCGTCTACTGCATCAAGAGATTGTTCTGCTGCTACATAGATAATATTATTTGCCACTGCAAGTGCAGAGGACGAGGTGGTAGGATTTTTCCATTTCACCTTCCCTGTCAGTGCATCTAGCGCGTAGAGGTTGTCTCCTACTGAATTGATGTAGACAACACCATGTACGACCACCGTTGGAAAGAGAATATTACCTCCTGTAGAGTAAAGCCAGTGAACGGCTCCTGTTAGCGCGTTCAATGCATAGACGTTACTATCGAACTCACCACCTACATACACAAAGCCATTAGCAATTGTGGGGGCATCGAAAACGCCGCCTTCTGTGGTATAGCTCCATTTCACAAAGCCTGTTTGAGCATCTAGCGCATAGACAGTTCCGCTAACACTGTGAAGGTGGTATGCCCCAACATAAACGACGTTATCAAAAACTGTCGGGGATGTATAATACGTATCTTCTACTGAAGAACTCCACTTTAGCACACCTGTTTGAGTATCTATTGCAAAGATGGTGCTGCTAGAGTGTTGCCCGGAATTGTATCCTGATGTACTCATGTAAACAATACCATTCGCTACTGCTGGCGATGCATTGATGTTAGAACCGGCATAGTAACTCCACTTGCGTTGTCCTGTTCGAGAATTAAGAGCATAGAGCTTGGCATCACTAGAACTTGTAAAAACGATTCCATCGGCAACTACTGGTGAAGGAGAGAATGTAGCGAAGCGTCCGAGGGACCCTGAAGAGTAACTCCAGGCAAGCTGTAGTCCAGCTACGTTTGAAGAATTGAGGACATGTTCTTGCGAATTGAAGTTGGTATGTTGTGGGTTGTAGCCAATCTGCGACCAGCTAGCTTCCGACGCTTTTGCGCTAGCTGCATGGGCTGAAGTCCATTTTGAAACGAATAGCGTGGTTCCTGCAATAAGGCTCATAAGTACCAGAAAAGAAATACATAGTTTTAAGCGAGAGAATTTGACCATAAAATACCTTCTTTCAGAGATAGAATAGCGTAAGGCAAGAATCTAATGTGTCAATGTGTCAAAGAATGTCATCTTGCTTTCATCCGTGCTATATACATGGTACTGAGAAAACCAAATGAAGATTGAGTATGCTACAATAGCTTTGACTCTCGACTGAGAAAAATATTCACATCCTGCAAACAAGTTTTATGGGTGTGCGCGAAAATAGTAAACAAGGGTTAAACAAGAGCATGACACAAGATTATGATGTGTTAATTGTGGGTGGTGGACCTGCTGGACTGGCGGCGGCAGAGGCGGCGGCAAAGCAGGGGGTTCGCACGCTCGTATTAGAGCGGCAAAACGAGATCGGCTATCCGGTGCATACCAGCGGTGGTAGCTGGGTTAGCGATATGAAGGCACTCAATATACCGGAGCATTTGTATCATCCCATTACAAAGGTTGTATTTCTCTCACCTAGACGCGAGGTTCCCCTATATTATAATCCCGCCGTTGCCTGTGTGATTGATGTACGCGGCGTCTACCAGCATCTTGCAGGACGCGCTATCGCAGCAGGTGCGGAACTACGAATGCGCCACACGGTTGAGCAGACGTTACTTGAGAACGATTACGTGACAGGCGTTACCGCGAAAAACCATGTCAGCGAGCGACTCACATTTACTGCTCCCGTGACGATTGATGCTAGCGGCTTCTCACGCCATATTGGGGTGCGTACCGAGATGGGTAAAGCGTTTCATCGTTATGGCTATGGCGCAGAGTACGACATGTACGCGCCCAATTATCCGCAGGACGAATTGTATCTCATCATGGGGAGTGCCTTTGCGCCGCGTGGCTATGCGTGGGTCTTTCCACGTGGCAATGGGCGTGTGCGTCTCGGTGTTGGCGTATTGCATCCCGATAGTGACGATGATGCTCGCGTCTACCTCGATAGCATCGTGCGCGACATTCCACAGTTGACCGAAAAATTCAAGGGTGCCAGTCCGGTTGAGTATCACACTGGTCTCTTCCCATCCGAGGGTGCGTTGGAACGCTTCTCACGCAACGGGCTACTGCTAGCAGGGGACGCAGGTGGTCATGGCTCAACGCTGGTTGGTGAAGGCATTCGTTTCGCCATCTACTCCGGTCAAATGGCTGGTAAAGTGGCTGCTGATGCGGTCAAAACAGGAGATACATCAACAGCTTACCTACAACGTTTTGACAGGCAATGGCGTGCTAGATTTGGGCGCGACATGGATATCTCCTATATCATCAACAAGCGTATCGTCAACTATAGCGATGAGCAGTGGGACAGTTCGCTTGACCTGATGAAACGCTTGACTCCTGCTCAAATGGCACAGGCATTGCGTGGCGACTTTAACGCAGGACTCGTCATGGGCATTCTCGCGCGTAATCCTGGACTTGTCGCGACTGGTGGCAAGAAGTTTCTCGACATATTGCTCGAACGCATCAATAAACCAACACTGGTGCCAGCCGAGGGCTAAACCTTGCCAGGGAAAATTAAACATTTTCCCTGGCGTTTTACAAACATATTGTAATAAAGCAGAAGGTACATTCATATGTCTATAGAGAACGCTCCTAAGCATACTCCCAGAACACCGCCAAAGTTTCTGAATCAGATTATGTCGTTGCTCCTTCGCTTGCCGGGACCGTTGAGTAATCAATTAACATTGCTAACTTTTACTGGCCGTAAGAGCGGTAAGACTTATACAACGCCATTGGGCTTTACAAGGCAGGGTGATACTGTAACGTTATTCACCGATCATGGATGGTGGAAGAATCTGCGCGACAATCCCTCAGTTACCTTGCGCTTGCAGGGAAAAAAGGTGAAGGGCAATGCAGAAGTAATCCATGATGACAAAGAGAAAATCACGCAAGAACTTCTCGAATTTGTACGGCAACGACCAAATGGCGCAAGAGCTTATAATGTAACACTTGACGCTTCTGGACAGCCAACGCTTGAGTCGGCACAGCAAGCGTCGCAATGGTTTACATTGATACATATCAATCTAGCAGCAGACAACGCGTAGGAGGTATCGCTAGATGAAGGGAATACGTACCCGACAAAATGTGTTGAAGTAGGTAGAGATTGTTTATAAATTACTTCATATATGTCAGGAGCTTATCGTGAGCGAATCTACAACACAAACATCACAAACCGGAGAGAAAGTTGTTATGTACGCCACCACTTGGTGTGGCGATTGTCGCATGGCGAAACGCTGGCTTGACTCGCACGGCGTTGCCTACGACTATGTAAACATCGAGGAAGACGACAACGCTGCAGAATACGTTCTGAAAGTGAACAACGGCGCACGCAGCGTGCCAACCATCGTGTTCCCTGATGGCTCCGTTCTCGTCGAGCCAAGCGCACGCGATCTTGCCGCTAAGTTCTCGGCATAACTCTTCCCTTTGAGACACAAGGAAATGGCTTGTAGCTAATGAGTAGCTACAAGCCATTTCCTTGTGTCTTTTATTTTAATACCCTTCTTATAGCCTAAGAAAAGGAGCTTGTAGAACTCTCTCAGGTAATAAAGTACAGAGAAGCGGGTAGTTCCCTCGTTTTGAGAGCTACCCGCTTCTCTGTAAGAAGACAAATTCATAAACAAACATTCACCTATTTGCAGTATACTAATCACACAAAACGCTAATAGCTAGACGATTAACCACGATGGTACCAAGCACACAGGTAATTTAGTTCTATCCTAAAATGACAGGTTAAGCAAATAGAGAAAGATAGGGATTATGCAACCAAAACCAGCACCCCTCGCCCCAGAATACGGCGAACAGTTCAAAGATTATAGCATGGTAGAGGCATATAAGCACCGGCCGCCATATCCTGATGAAATCTTCGATATTTTGGGTACTCTTATCACTGAGCAACCACGTCATGTTCTCGATATTGGTTGTGGTACTGGTGCTATCGCTCGTCACCTCGTAGATAAAGTTGATAGGCTCGACGCGGTGGACTTCTCACAAAATATGATTGAATATGGGAAAAAACTCCCGAATGGAGACAATCCGCACCTACATTGGATATATGGACGTGTAGAAGATGTTCCACTTGAACCGCCGTATGCCCTAGTTACGGCAGGTGCAAGCCTACACTGGATGGATTGGGATGTTGTTTTACCACGTTTGCGCGAGCTATTGACGCCAAAGGGCTACCTCGCTATTATTGGACGCGATACGCTCTCTAAAGCGTGGCATGACCAGTTGGCAGAGATTATTCCACAGTTCTCGACGAATGTGAAATATCAACCATATGACTTGATTGGCGAACTAGAGATGCGTAGCCTCTTCCAAAAAGTTGGTGAGAGAGCAACTCAGCCTGTTCCGTTCTTTCAATCTGTGGACGACTATATCGAGTCGTTTCATTCACGGAATGGCTTCTCACGAGAACGTATGAAACCAAAGATGGCTGCTGCTTTTGATCGTGAGGCAAAGAAAATACTACTCAAAGAGTATCCTGATGATATAATGTCGCTTCAGATTGTAGGAAATGTGCTATGGGGTATTCCAAAACGTCCTTAATATGCGAGAGGAAAAAGTTATGACGATACATCCAGGACTACAAAATGATCCCATTTATCTTGATTATAATGCGACGACCCCCGTTGACCCACTTGTGGTTGATGCGATGTTGCCGTACCTCTCGACGCACTTCGGCAATCCTTCAAGTGGGCATAGCTACGCTGCTCCTATGCGACAGGCGATGGGCCTGGCGAGAGAGCGAGTCGGTCAACTGCTCCATTGCCAACCAGATGAAGTGATCTTCACGGGCGGAGGCTCTGAAAGCGATACACTAGCAATTCGTGGTGCCGCCCTTATGTTGCGACAACGTGGCAACCACATCATCACACAAGTAACCGAGCATCCCGCTGTATTGAACGCCTGTAATGCTCTTGAACGGCTGTATGGTTTTCGTGTGACCTACCTTCCCGTTGATGCACAGGGGCGAGTCAGTGTTACAGATGTCGAGGCCGCCATAACGGATCAGACCGTGCTGGTAACGATTATGCACGCTAACAATGAGACGGGCACGCTTCAACCCATTACCGAAATTACAGAAATCGCTCATCGTCATGACGTGATCGTACATACCGACGCCGCACAGTCAGTTGGCAAGATTCCGACATTTGTAGACGAATTGGGCGTAGATATGTTGACGGTTGCAGGCCACAAATTGTACGCACCTAAAGGCATTGGTGCTTTGTACGTCCGTAGCGGCTTATCTCTTGAGCCAGCAATCTATGGTGGAGGACAAGAGCAGGGACGCCGATCCGGGACGGAAAATATCGCATATATGGTAGCTTTAGGTGAGGCAAGCAAGCTAGCACTTGAACAACTTGACGTAAGCCAACCCCGTTTGCGATTGCTACGTGACGTGCTTCAGCACGCACTTGAAAAGCAGCTACCTGGTACTCTTCATCTTAACGGGCATGTTACAGAACGCTTGCCAAACACGTTGAATATAAGCATTGGCGATGTGAGTGGTGAAGAGGTACTTACGGCTACAACGGAGATCGCTAGCTCGACTGGTTCGGCGTGTCACGAAGGCGATACAGAGCCTTCGTCAGTGCTTACTGCGATGGGAATTTCGCGCGAACATGCGCTTAGTGCCTTGCGTTTGACGCTTGGGCGTTGGTCTACAGCCGCCGAAGTAGAACGCGCGTCCGTATTGCTAGCTAAAACTGTGGACGCACTGCGTCAGAAGCGTTACAATAGAGTGTGATATTTGTTGTCTCTTCGATACTAGCGTAACACGTAATACAGAGAAGTATATGTGAGTAGTGGCGCATACCGTGCCTAGAAACCACTACGCTATAAAGAAATTTATCCCTTATCTCAGGAGGAAACTTATATGAAATGTCCCGAATGCAATGCGAAGATTACGAAAGATGATATCTATTGTAGCAAATGTGGAGCCGACCTTGCGATTTCTACAACAGGTCTTGTGACCGTAGAAAAAAATCTACCAGCTCTCCCATACAACTTGCCGGTAGCACGTGGAGTTGCCGCCAGTGTAGGTGCAGTTGCAGCAGGCGTTGGGTTAGAATTGCTACGTCGTGGTTTGCTTGCCCGTCTTGCAAGGCCGTCGCGGTCGGTCGAGCATGCGTTACCCACACTTACAGGCATCAAAGACCTCTTGCTACCCCAGAACAACAAGAAACTCCCGAAAGGCTACGAAGTTCACGAGACAGTGGTTTATATGCGCCGCATCATTCGACGCGAGGATTAGAGGCGCAGAAAATGTAAGGTGTTTGGTATGGCGTTGATCGTGCGTGAAAAACAGGTGCGGGATTTGTTGAGTATGCGTGACACTGTTACGGTGTTGGAGGAGGCATTTTACGCGCAAGCGCAAGGTATGGTGAAGAATCAACCCCGTACCAGACTTTCATTTGCTAATGGCGTCTTGACCGTTCTTGCGGCGGCTGCACCTACATTTGGTGTTTTTGGTTTCAAGACATATACAGCGTTTCGTGCGGGTGTGCGTTTTGTCGTCATGCTTTTTAGCGCGACAAACGGCGAGTTACTCGCGATTATCGAGGCGGACCGTCTAGGTGCCATGCGTACCGGCGGTACCAGTGCGGTTGCTACAAAGTATCTGGCGCGAGCCAATGCACAAAATGTAGGTCTCATCGGTGCGGGACAACAAGCGGCAACTCAGCTTATGGGTGTGTGCACTGTGCGTTCTATCAAATCAGTGAACGTCTATAGTCGTCGAGAACCTGAACGTGCGTTGTTTTGCCACGAAATGTCCCGCCTACTTGGAATTGAAGTGACTGCTGTTCCCGATGCACGTAAAGCGGTTGAAGATGCAGACATTTTGATCACGGCAACTTCAGCGCGTGATCCCGTTCTGCATGGCGAATGGCTCAAGCCTGGATGTCATATCAACGCCATTGGCTCGAACTGGGTGCAACGACGCGAACTAGATTTTTCGACGCTTCAACGTAGCACTCTCATCGTGACTGACTCGCTTGAGCAAGCGTATGTGGAAGCAGGAGACTTTGTAATTCCAGCCAACGAGGGCTTGTTTCAGTTGGACAATATACATGAGCTACAAGAAATTGTTGCCGATGAAGGGCTGAAGCGTGAGACAGCAGAAGAGATTACCCTGTACAAGGGGCTAGGCATTGCCCTGGAAGACGTTGTAACGGCTGCCTATGTCTATGACTTAGCGAAGAAACAGGGCTTAGGGGAAGAGATTGAACTGCTTTCTTGATGCTATAAGGAACTTATGATGAATATAGGTGAACGCTGTTTGCATGCATGGCTTTTCCCTCTGCTGTGGCTTGTTTTTGCATCCCTCTTATTTTCCGCCTGCGCTCCAGATGCAAACCTTTTAGGGAGTGGTAGCTGGCAAGCATTCAGTCTCACACAGCAACATATTCATGCGCTTGCCGTAGACCCTAATCATCAACAAACGCTCTATGCTGGTAATGAAGATGGCACCATTTTCAAGACGAGTGATGCCGGACTACACTGGGCGAAACAGGCACCTATTTCCTCAACTGCTACAACACTCTTTTCTCTTACTATAGCTCCCTCTGGGAAGACACTGTATGCGCTTACTAGCGATGGACTTCTTGCCAGTAGTGATGCAGCACAAACATGGAGCCGCGTTAATACAACGAAATCGGGCTTGCCTGTTGATACGTGTACGACGCTGGTTTTCGATGGACAAAAAAGTATGTATCTTGGTACACTCCGTCAGGGGGTATTTATGAGTAGCGATGGGGCGCAGTGGAAATCAATCAGTGGTACTCTTCCACGCGACACTGCTATTAACGAACTGACATATGATAGTTTGCAACATCGTTTGTGGGCTGCAACTTCATTGGGGGTCTATCGCTTAGATAACGAGGGTACGATCTGGAATGCCTTAAATACTGGTTTGCCAGTCGCTGATGGTGTTACTACGATACAAGCCGCCGCTAATGCGGGAGGAGATGTTGCACTGGTATATGCAGGTACGAAGCACGGTATTTTTCGCTCGACTGACTCAGGTATGCACTGGACAGCGGCTGGTCAATTGTTGCAAGGCGTGCCTATTCAACATGTTTTGATTGATTTTCGTAGCACGAATGCTGCAACGGTGTACGTCGGAACACCGTTCGGAGCATTTCGCAGCGATGATAGCGGCCAAAACTGGCGCGGCGTCGCAGGCGGACTTCCTGAACATACTCCCGTTTATGCGCTGGTGATTGGAGGCGACAATGCCTCCCAGTTATATGCAGCAGTCAATAACGTCTATGCATTTCCAGGGAGTAGCAGTGGAATTACGCCTACACGGGTAATAACATTATTGCTTGTATTGCTCCTGTTTGTGCTGCTCTTTTTCATTGCTCAACGGAGTGCGAGGCGTCGTAAAGCAATGCTCAAACCTGTGAGTTCTGCTGATACGTAGGTATACTCTCTTTCGTTAAAGATGATCAATGATGTGCTCCTATATAGGCAACTACAAAGTATAGTACCGAGAGGAAGGCACAAATGAGCAGGAACGAACCATAACAGGTGAGTGTCCAGGCTCGTTTGGTGTTCAGTGCTTGCCGTAACTGTTCGCCCATATCGGGGGGATCGAGTTGTATGTCGGGCTGTAGTTCAAGCAGGTGTGGTAGCATGGCTCGGAAATCACGTGCATTGCTCATACCCTCCACCAGAATAATCGTGTTGCCGTCATCCAGGTCGGCCATGAGAATAAGCTTGCCAGGATTAGGGTCGCCGGGGATAAGGGTTAATTGCTTAATAGCAGCAAGTTGCACACGTGTTTCCAGGTCTTCCTCCTGTGCCGTCACCACCAACTCATCTGCAAAAAGCTGTATTTCTTTTCCCATGCCATAACGTACAACGCTAACAGGATATTTTCTAGTCGTTTCATTTTCGCTCATAAGGTATCCATCTTTTTTATAGAAAGTGAGAATCAACATATGTATTGTACGGCATCCTGTAACCAGCGTCGAGGGGAGCCTATATTGATATGTTTCGCTTGACATTCACTCTATAGAAACACTACAATCCTTATGGTAAAACATACATGCATGAGAAAAGAGTAATTATGGCACGCGTAGGTCTCCTGGAAGACAATGCCCGCATCGCAAAACTTTGTGCGACAATGTTGCAGTTTGCCGGTCATTCTGTGGTGGTATATGAGCATCCTCGAACGTGCTTGAATGCTTTGCTGCAACCTGCACCGAGGAGCGATACAAGACCACGCATACTTACGGTTGCTCCATCGGCACTACCAATCGAAATATTGATTCTTGACTTGCAATTACCGGAGATGACAGGTATTGAGGTGTTGCAAAAATTGCAAATGCATCCCCATGCTCGTATGCTTCCCCTCGTTTTTTGCACTGCATCAAGTGCTAGCGATATTGCTCAGGCTCTCCGTGTCGCGCCACATGCAAGTGTTATTGAAAAACCATTCAGGCTCGATGTACTTGTCTCCACAGTTGCATCTGCCCTGAATACGAGGTTACAATAAATAGCATTATAACATAGCAAGTAAGGGTTTTAGGGCATTATTGCACCATCTACTAGCCAACTTTGGCACGATGGCATCTCTTCATTGACACAGCTATATGGAAGTCTTTATACTGCAATACGTGAGCCATGGTGGAAAATGTAAGGTAAGGCAAGAGGGAGCAAGAGAAATAACATGTCTTTTACGAAAAACGAACTGCAATCTTTTAGCACGCTATTGGACCAAAAATTGACGCAACAAAAGCGCGAACTAGAGCGCAATTTTGACCAACGCATGCAAGTATTCAAACGCGAGATCGAACAGCGTTTAGCCTATACGCAGCAAGAACTTGTGCGTACACTCGCACAACATTTTTCCGAGCAACAGAGAAAATTAAAAGAGACATTAGGCCAGAAGCTGACTGCCCAGATGCGTCTCTCCTCAACTACTACAAGTGGGCCTGATGCTAAAGAGCAGATTGGAAAAATTATAGAACAGGCCCTTGACACACAACTAGTTTCTTTCAATCAACTCATCAGTCAACGTTTTACCGTTGTCGATGAGGCTCCTTCTCTTGCGGTGGACGGATCAGGAGATTTCGCTGGTATCGAGGTGCAAACCGAAATTCCCTGGGATGAGTTGGCGGATGCTGTGAACAAAGCACTCGACGAGCGTTTCGTTTCTCTGCATGAGTCGCTCAAAGGGTCGGTGAGCGATATAGAGCAATACCTTTCCGAATGGATGCAGCAGTTACGTGGAGGGCTTGTACAGCCACGTACAAACGTTGGATTTGAGGAACCTATTTTGCCGTCCGAAACCGCTAACACGAATGGTACGATAACAAATATGCAGGATGTGTTTACGAGCATCGAGCGGCTGGAACATATTATTGAATCTATGCAAGTCACGATGACTTCAAATCATGCCTTACTGTCTAATCGTATCTATCATCATCAGCAACTACCGCTAGAACGCGCTCATGTGCGAGGGCAGGAAGTATCTGCTCAAAACGTGACTACGACAAAAGGCTTACAAGCTCTTTCAAAAGAGAGTGATGCTCAGTAGCTGGGTACACCTTACAATGTTCCATCTCTCCTTGCGGAAAACTCTGATGAACTCATTGACGCGTGCTGGGAGAGCCGTCTTTACCTACAATCGCAAAGAGTCTAGTGAATAGGTCTATAATCTCCTCATTTTTTAGGTCAAGCGACGCATCACCAACGGTTAACTCGAATTTTGACCAACGTGGCACAATTGTTGGGGTAAGTCGCGCAAAGAGTAGTGTCTTCGTTTCGCGTGCTATTTGGAAGGACGCGTCTAGCAACTGCTCGCGGTCTCCTTGCACAAAGACATGCATCATATTCGTTTGTGGTGGGTTTGGTAAAATCTCGATGTGTGGAAAGAATGAGAGTACGGTAGCGATCTCTTTTGCCTTTGCATGATAGACACTCATTCTGCTCAATCGTTCAGCTAACCCTTTTCGTGCTGCAAGCACAAATGGATAGAGGTGAATGAGATTCCCACCCTGTCTCCGTTGCCATATGCGTGCCTCCGCGATAAAATTTGCTGGTCCAGCGAGTATAGCCCCTGCAATACCACCTAACGCCTTATAGAAGGAGACATAGACACTATTGAATAGACCTGCAATCTCGGCATACTCGCGCCCATAGAAGGGCTGACATTCCCATAGCCTTGCACCATCAAGATGTGTTGCAATACCTTTTTCCTGCGCCCAGACAATCATCGTATTTAGCTCTTCCCAATCAGGCAACTGACCGCCGATTTCACGCTGAGGGAGTTCGAGCAATAATGCTCCGATTGGCTCTGAAATTGCTTTCAAGTCTTCGAGGGTAAGCATACGGTGTGCAGGTCCGACGAGTACACTTTCCAGGTTGTGTAGTGTACGGTACGCCTGCTGTTCGTGAATTTCAAGATGGCATGTTGGATGAAAGGCCACACGTGGACGCCTACGTCGATCAGTCCAGATACGGAGCGCGATTTGCTGGCACATAGTTCCGCTTGGCATGAATACTGCTGCCTCTTTGCCCAATAATTTTGCCACATCTGCTTCAAATGATGTGATGAGTTCTCCTTCACCATAGCGGTCAAAGTCGGCATCAGCGTTAGTATATGAGGCTAGTTCGCTCAATTGCTGTTTTGGAGTCTGAGGATACCCGTAGCCCAAAAAGCGTGTACATGTTTTCGTAAGGGCCTGAATTTCTTTTTCGTTCATCATCACCTCTCATCTTATTGACCGAACTTAGCAGCCTAGCTAGTATAAGGTATTTGGGAGGTGATGTAAATGAGCAAACGCTCGTTTTTCAAAGCTATCGTGGAAGAAAATACATTTTTCTTCCACGATATGGATATGTATGAGATGGTACGAATTTCAAACTGTTTACGCGCCTTTTTGTCCCAGTTGATGTGCTATGGTTGCGAGCTTTTTCGCAGCAGCCTCTTCCTGCTGCAAGTTTTGCTGGAAAAGGGGAACACATTGCTGATAGCCCAGGTTGGTTGCTGCGTCTATCAGGCTGTTATAGTTAGCCATTTCCAGGTATTCACTCTGGCTACCTGCGTTGAGATCGAACATGGTGAGAATGGCACCTGATGGCTGCTGTTGTTGGACAAAGGTATCGTGATCTTGCTTTAAACCCGTAACTGCATGATTTTCCACCGTCATAGGCTGGCGACCCAGGATTTGGAAACACTGCTCAATATTGCGAGCATGCTGCTGTGTCTCTTGCTGAAGCAGTTCTACAATCTTTATAACCTTTCTTTGCTTGATAAATATGCTCAGCTCTTGTATGCTCTCTTTTAGTTGATCTACAGAGAATGATTGTAATTCTTATAGTCATAGGATACATAGAAAATGATAGCAAAAAGACTCATCGAGGAACATATCTCAAACCAATATAGAAAACCATCTGGCTTATTTGGTCGCATTGCTGGAAACCGTATGGTACAGCAACACGAGCCAGAAAATAATTGGACGGTTACACTACTTTGTGTGCACCCGAAAGATAGCATTCTTGAACTTGGTTTTGGAGCGGGTGCAACAATTCAACAAATTGCAACCCTTGCGACAGAAGGACATATAGCAGGTGTTGATTTCTCCCGTACAATGGTCCACGCCGCACGTAGACGTAACGCTCAAGCTGTGAAAGCAGGACGCGTCGAACTCAAGTATGGAGATGCAGCAACATTGCCCTTCAGCAATAGCACGTTCGATAAAGTGTTGAGCATTCATTCGCTCTATTTCTGGCCTGACCCTATGAAGGTTTTCACTGAGATATTGCGCGTCCTCAAGCCAGGAGGAAGCGTTGTTTTGACATTGCTCCCTAAAGAGCGATGGCCCGGCGATGGTGAGGGTACCACAGATTGCCGTGTCTATCGAGGGGAAGACATTGCGAATATGCTAACAGAGGTAGGTTTTACTAGTACGCGTATCGAACCTGGGAATATCGAGCTTTTTCGAGAACTCGCTGTAATTGGTACAAAGTGAGAGGAGGTTGGTATGGACCGTACACAATGGCAAAAAGAGCGTCGCTTATGGAATGAAGTACGCATGGACACCATCGACGCTCGCCAGTATGATGAGAAATGGGGTAGCCATATAACCCTACCCACACAACGATGGTGGACGCTTCCTGAGCCTCTGTCCACCGCAAGGGCATATTCTTGATGGTGCCTGCATCTTGTACGCACTACGGTAGCGGCAATGGCTACGCTTATTCGTCTGTCTCTGCAGACACACTGGCCTTTCGGTATTTTTTAGCGGTCGCCGCCGAGAGCCTGCTTAATTTCCCCAACTCCCGATCCGAGACATCAGGAAACTGCTCAAGGACTTTCGCCACGCGTTCAGGGTTGCCGAGGCTGCTAAAGCCGAGTTGACGTATGTATGCTTCGCGTTCTTGTGGGATTGTTGGTTTTTTTGTGGATACTTGCACGTCCGGAGCCGGTAGTTGAGCAGGGCTGTCATTGGTTGTCTCCTCATGAGCGGGCATCACAATTTCTTCGCTCACAATTGGTGCTACCTGATCGAGCAGGCTGTCTAACAGGGCAACGTGGCGGCGCAAGCCGCGTGGCTGAGGAGTTTGTGCCACATCGCTCTCCACGTTTGTCACCGCCATGATGGCCCCTAAGAAGACGGCTACGGCCGAGCGTGCATAAGCCAGAAACACAATGTTAATCCCTAGGCTGTCGACCGCATGGGCAAAGTCCAGATTGAGCGATTGCTGCAACAACTGGATGGCGATTGGTTGGAAGATGACAAGCGACATACCAAGTGCCAACAACAGGTTCCAACTGAATGTCCACCAGCACCGGGTCAACGCACATTGCCGCACACGCACCCAGCTGAGCGCAAAGGCAGTGTCGATACCCAGCGCGAACATACCTGCCCAGAGTATTTTCAGCAGCGGCACCGAGGCCATGACGCCGCCGAGTGAAACATCCATGCCCGACATAGCGAAAGAGAGCAGGATAATCACCTCGGCTACAATCGAGAACAGGTGTTGGGTCCATCTAACACCATGTAAAAGGCGTGACAAGCCTGTATATTGGTCCGTGTCTCTTGTTGGCGGCAGTACTTCTTCGTCGCTCATCGGGGTCTCCTTTCTTACGCGCCACTGACTGCTGATGTATCGTTCAGCAGCGCGAACGGTGGTTGGTTCGCCTGAAGGCTGTACCAGCGCGGTTCCAGCCAGATCGTGCGCGGCTCTATGGGCCTATCAAGCAGACCGAATAGAAACACATTGGCGAGAGTGATTGCCATCCTAGTGGCAGCCAGTTCTGCTCGCGTCCACTCGCGCATTTGTTCGATCCGCTTCATGCCCTGGAGCGTCGTAAACGCCACCGTCAACGCTCTGGTATTGAACAGTTGCACGTAGGCTTGTGACTGGATAAATAACAGGTAGGCATGGATACGCCGCCGGAAATGCTGCTGTTCTTCGGTACCCCGGTTACGCTCGATCACTACTGGCAAGCGGTGCTGTCCCTCTGGCTTATGCAAGCGGAAGTCAAGGAACGCGTCAGGGATAAGGCTGTAGCTGGTACCGCGCCAAGTCGCCTTATACGGTGTTCGGCCCATGCGTTTAATAAGCTTGAGTTTGTTCACTTTCCCCTCAACCAGGCCATTACTGGTAGGCAAAGTCAGACCAGCCTTGACGGCCGCTTTGTCGCGTTCAATACCCAGAATAAAGCTTTGCAAT
>JAABUJ010000241.1_pt1 | contig 120827 bp, 103 predicted proteins | sample 5559131 | NCBI WGS metagenome assembly JAABUJ01 (sample SAMN10711875, study PRJNA513366) | rock metagenome | isolation source: Antarctica rocks | place: Antarctica: Victoria Land, Mt New Zealand nord | collected 2016-01-07 | reverse complement strand
CACGTCGTACGCATCGCGCATCCAGGACAGATAGTTTGCGACCGCCTTATGGGCGACCATCACGCCTTTCGGCTCACCCGTCGAGCCCGACGTATAAATAATGTACGCAAGGTCATCAGGCGTGTGCGGCGCGATCGGCGGCTCGCTCGCGGACTGCGGTTCGTCGAGCGGCAGCGCATCGAGCGACAACACGGTCGTGTGAACACCCGCCGCTACGCGCGACAGCAAAGGCCGAAGCCGCTGGAGGGTCAGCGCGACCGTAACACCGCAGTCGCGCAGGACGAAAGCAATACGCTCTGCCGGATAAGCCGGATCGATCGGTACGTAGTAACCGCCGGCGCGCAACACGCCGAGCATCCCGATCACGAGCTCGGGCGACCGCTCCGCCACGAGCGCCACGCCGACGCCAGGTCCGACGCCGAGAACACGCAGACGGTGCGCTAGACTCGAGGCGCGCGCATCGAGCTGCGCATACGACAGACTCGTGGAATCGGAAGCGCTTGCGCCACCGAGCGACTCCGGCAATTCATCATCGTATTCGAGCGCGACGGCCGTCGGCGTGCGCGCAGCCTGCGCCGTTATCAGGCCGTCGATCGTGTCATGGAACGTTTGCGCGCGGGTGCGCTCGCTCGATTCCAGCTGCTCGCGCCGTTCGTTCTCATCGAGCAGCGGCAGCCGTGAAACGCGGCCTTGCGGCTCGGCGACGATCCCGCGCAAGAGCACGGCCAGATGGTGCAGCATGCGCTCGAGCGTCGCCCCCTCGAAGAGCGGCGAGCGTCCCTTGAGATCGAGCACAGCGGATGCCGGCCGCTGCGCCGATGCCGGCGTAAGGACGACCGTGAGGCTCAGATCGAACTTTGCAACGCAGCGCTCAATCGGCATCGGCTTCACGGTCGCAGCGCCGAACGCCGACAGCTCGCCCCCGGCGTGCCGCAGATCGAAGGCGGCGCCGAAGAGCGGCGAGACTGCGGCGGACGCCCGCGCCGGTAAAAGCTCGAACGCCAGCTTCTCGTAGGGAATCTCGGCATGTTCGAGTGCGCGCAGGAACCCGCCGCGAACGGTCGCGAGCACATCCGCGAACGTCGGATCGTCCGCGAAACGCGCGCGCAGCGGCAGCATGTTCGAAAAATAACCGATGAGCGGTTCCAGTTCGGACCGCGTGCGCCCCGCGACCGCGCAACCGAGCACGACGTCCTCGTCGCCCGCGTAACGGTACAGTAGTGTAGCAAACGCCGCCGCAAACGTGACGAAAGGCGTCGTTCCGGACTGCGCTGCGAGCGCGAGCAACGGTTCGACCACCCGAGCGGGCAACGTCGCTTTGCGCCGTAACCCCGCATCGCCGGGAATCGCCTGACGCGGAGCATCGGTCGGAAGCGCGAGTACTTCCGGCACGCCGGCAAGTTCAGCGCGCCAATAGCCGAGCAATTCCGTGAGGCGTTCGCCTTGTAGACTCCGGCGCTCCCACGCGCTGAAGTCGGCGTACTGTAACGGAAGCGGCGCGCGCGCGACGCTTCCGTTGTGCGCGGATGCCGTGTAATGCTGCGCGATCTCTGCGAGCGCAATGTCGTGCGAACCGAGATCCCATGCGATGTGATGCGCTACCAGCAGCAACACGTGCTCGTCGTCGCGCACACGCACGAGCGTTGCCCGCAGCATCGGATCGCGCGCGAGATCGAACGGTTCGTCGATCGCTGCGCGCAGCACGCGCGTCAGCTCGTGATCGCGTTCCTCGCGAGGCGTGGATTCGAGCGAGACGACGCGTACGTCGAGCGACCGTGCCGGCCCAACGTTCTGTACCGGCTCGCCGTCGCGCTCGCCGAAGGTGGTGCGCAGGACGTGGTGCCGTTCGACCAACGCGTCGAGTGCAGCGTGCAAGCGTTCGACGTCGAGCGGCCCGCTGATGCACAGCGCGCGCGGAACGCGATAGGGCGACGTTCCCCCGGCGGCACGCTCGATCCGGTACGCGAGTTCTTGCGCAAACGAGAGCGGCGCCGGGACGTTCTCGTCGCGGCGAGCGATCTCGCTCGGGCGAGCGTCGCGTGCTTGCTGCAGGCGCGCTTCGACGAGTGCGCGTTTCTCCGGCGGCAACTCACCCAGTCGGGCGGAGACGGATTTCACGATCGATCGGCCGTTTGCGACCGGGCGCCGGCATTCGGCGCGAGCGCGTCGACCTCGCGTAGTGCACGTTCGAATTCGCGCTCTTCGGCACGCCCGATTTCGGCGTCGACGACCGCCGCCAATTGCGCGACCGTCGGCGAGTCGAAGAAACTGCGTAGCGGGACGCGCACGCCGAAGGCACGATTGAGTTCGTTGAGGCCCCGAATCGCTAGAATTGAGTGGAACCCGAGCGAGAGAAAGTTGGCGGTAACACCGATACGCTCAACGCCGAGCAATTCGGCCCAGATGGCGGCCACGCGTTCTTCGGTCGGTGTCCGTGGTGCGACGAGTTCGTCGTCGGCCGCGAGCGACTCGGGATCCGGCAAGGCGTTGCGGTCGACTTTGCCTGAAGGGCCGAGCGGCAGCCGCTCGAGCACGACGAAGGCATCGGGCACCATGTAATCCGGCAACCGCTGCTGCGCCCAGGCTTGCAGGTCAGTCTCCGCGAGCGGCTCGGCGGCGTGCGAGGTCGGGACGACGTACGCCGCCAAGCGCGCGTCGCCGCCGCCGGTGCGGAGAACGACAGCAGCGCGCGCAACGGAGGGATGCTGCGCGAGGAGGCTTTCGATTTCGCCGAGTTCAACGCGGAAGCCGCGCACTTTCACTTGATCGTCGAGCCGCCCGAGAAACTCGACCTCGCCGCTCGGCAGCCGGCGAACGCGGTCGCCGGTGCGGTAGAGCCGACCGGCTGAAGGGCCGCCGAAGGGGTCGGGCAGGAAACGCTCGGCGCTCTCGGCCGGACGGTTCACGTAGCCCCGAGCTACGCCGGCGCCGCCGATGTACAGCTCTCCCGGAATCCCGACCGGCAACGGCTGCTGCGCGGCATCGAGCACGTAGCAACGGACGTTGCCGAGCGGCTGCCCGATCGGTACCGTCGCGGGACGGGCCTCACCGAAATCCCGTTCGTCGACTGCGAAAGTGGTCGCACCGACCGTCGTTTCCGTCGGGCCGTAATGATTGAGCACGCGACACGTCCCGGCTCCTGCGATTCGCTCAGCCAGATTCCAGGGACAGGCCCCGCCGCCGAGGATGAGCCAACGCCGCGGCAGCAGTGCGCCGAAGGCGGACCGGTCGGTTAACGCCGCCATGTGGGTCGGGGTGATCTTCAGCACGTCGATGCCCGCGCGCGTCATCCGCTCGCCCAAACGCGCGGCATCGAGCGCGACCTCGTCACCGATCACGTGCAGTGTTCCGCCCGAACAGAGCGCCGGAAAGACGGCGGTATAACCAAGATCGACCCACAGCGGTGAGACAGTTGCAAACGCCCACGGGTCACTTCGCGAGACTCCCAGCCGCGCGGAGATCGCCGTCACGTAGTTGAGCAGGTTGCGGTGGGTAACCGCGACGCCTTTGGGAACGCCGGTCGAGCCCGACGTAAAGACGACGTAGGCCGGGTTCTCGAGCGACATCGGTAGGCCGGCATCCGCGGCGTCGGAATCGATAGCCGCGGAATCGGCGGCAGTGGCGGGCGCACCTGTGTCACCGTCGAGGCAGAGCACTTCCACGCCGCTGCCTCGCAGGCGCTCTCGCGAAACCGAGTCGCACACGATCAAACGCAAGCGACTCTCCGCGATCAAAGTCGCGAGGCGCTGCTCGGGCAACTCCGGGTCGAGCGGGACATAGTGGGTGCCCGCCTTCAGCACTCCGAGCAATGCGCCGACGGAGCGCGCCGAACGGCGAAGAGCCAGCCCGATCGGCTGCGCCGGTTCGAGCCCACGTCGGAGCAAGCGGTGCGCAAGCCGGTTGGCCGCGGCGTTGAGTTCGGCGTACGTATAACTGCGCTCGTCGTCGGCGACGGCAACCGCTTGCGGCGAGCGGCGCGCCGCCGCTTCGAATTGCACGTGTACCGCCGCCGGCCCGATCGGGGCGCTGGTCGCGTTGTACTCGACCAGCAGTGCGTGGCGTTCGGTGTCCGAGACGAGCGGGAGGTCGCGGCAGCGCCGCTTGGGATCGGCGACGGCGGCTTCGAGCAGCGTGCGCAGGTGACAGAGCAGCCGGTCCGCCGTCGCTCCGAGGAACAGATCGGTGCGATACCACAGCGAGAGCCGCAGCCCGCCGGAAGTTTCGGCGATGCGCAAGGTCAGATCGAATTTCGTCGCGCCCAAGTCGACGTCGAGCGGGCGCGCTTCGAGACCCGCGAGGCCGAGCACGTCGGGCAGCGTGTCTTCCATAGCGAGGGTTACTTGGAAGAGCGGGGCCTGCGTGAGCTGCCGATCCTTCTGCAGCTCGAGGATCAGTTGCTCGGCTGGAACTTCCTGATGCTCGTACGCCCCGAGGCACGTGGCCCGCACGCGCGCGAGCAACTCGGCAAAGGTCGGATCTCCGTCCAGGCGGGTGCGGAGAACCAGGGTGTTGGCGAAGTATCCGACCACGCCCTCAGTTTCGCTCTGCGAGCGCCCGGCGATCGGCGAGCCGACCACGACGTCATCCTGACCGCTGTAGCGCGCGAGCAACGTGGCGAAGGCCGTCAGGAGCGTCATGTAGAGGGTCGCGTCGTGCTCGCGGGCGAGCCGTTTGATGCCCTCGAGCAGTTCACGCGGCAGGATCGCTAAGCGGCCCGCACCCTCGAAGCGCGGAGCCGCGGCGCGCGGGCGATCGACCGGCAGATCCAAGCTCGCTGCGACGCCCGAGAGTTGCGTGCGCCAATACGCAAGCGACGCCGCCAAGGTCGGCGTGTGACCCGCATCGCGCTCCCACGCGGCAAAATCCGCAAAGGCGATCGGGAGCGGCTCGAGCGCCGGGGGAGCGCCGCCCCCGAAGGACGCGTACAGTTGCGAAAGTTCGCGCGAGACGATGCTCTTGGACCACGAGTCCGACACGATGTGATGGGTGTCGAGCGAGAGCACCCAGTCGCTCGGTCCCAACTGCACGAGCATCACGCGCAGCGGCACCTGACGGGCCAGATCGAAGGGCGTCTGCGCCTGCTCACGCACGAGACGCTCCGCCTCCGCCGGGCCGTGCTCGGCGTAGTCGGAAAGGTCGAAGCGCGCAATTGCGACCGGCTGCGGCGGACGAACGACCGCGCGCGGCCCCGCGTCGGTCGCGGTGAAGACGGTCCGTAGCGCTTCATGACGTGCGGAAAGTGCGTCGAGCGCGGCCTGCAAGGCTGCGGTGTCGAGCGGTCCACGGATGCGCCATGCGCGCGCAACGTTCCAGGCGGTGATGCCGGGCGAGGCCCGGTCCATCAGCCAGACGAGTTCCTGTGCGAACGACAACGGCGCCGGTCCGTCCACCGTGCGCCGCATGATTTGGGAGCCCGCGGCAGCCACTATGCCATCGACACGAGGATCCGGCGCGTCCCGCTGAAGGGTTGCCGGCCGTGGCAGGCCAGCATGTTATCGAGCCAAAGCGCGTCGCCGGTTTGCCAGGGGAAAGCGACGGTCAATTGCGCGATCGTTTGCCGAATCGTCGTGAGCATCTCAATTGCAAACGGGGTGCCGTCACCGAACGTCGCGTAGCTCGGAAGATCGGCCGGGTCGTCGCCATACACCCCGATCAACGCCTCGTAGACGGCGGGTGGATGGGTCGAAGGGTGGTATTGATCCGCTTGATTGAACCAGACGGCCTCCCCGGTAACGGGGTGCACGGCGACGGCGGGACGCTGCTGGATCAAGCGCAGTCCATCGGATTTCCATTCGAACTCGCTGCCGGCTTCACGACAATAGCGCTCGACCGCGGCGCGATCCTCGGTCTCAAATGTCTGTTGCCAGGAGCGGCCAAAGCCGCTGCCGCCGGGAAGATTGCGGATGTAGCGCACGCCGCGCGCGGTGAACTCATGGGCGATCGAGGGGTCGAGCGTTTTCAAAATCGCTCGGCTGTCGGCCACCGGCGTCTCACCGCCGCTGTGGGCCGGAACGATGCAGCCGAACAGCAGTTGCGACGGCCAGGTCGCTGCGAACGACATCTCGTTGTGCAGCGAGATCATCTGCGTCGGCGGATATTCGGTCGACGTATAGACCCGGTTGCTAACCCGGGTGCGCGGCGAGTCGCCGCCCACATAATCCGCCGAGCGCTCGAAGAACACGCCCGAGAGCGTTTCGAACAGTTCGGCAGTGTCGGCTCCGAGGTCGCACAGCCGCACGGCACCCACGCGCAACAGCGTTTCGCCAAGCACCGCCTTGTTGGCGGAGAGCCACCCGAAGCGCTCCGGCGCCGACGAACCCGGAACGTGGACAGTAGCGGGATAGTCGGTCGTCGATAGATCGACGGCCGGCTCGGACATGTTCTTCATCATAAAGGACGCCCAAATTTCTTCAAAACGCTTGGTTCATCCGCCTTACCGGCCACGGTCCGCTCATCGAAAGGATCGGCGAAATTTCGGCGGCTTAAAGCGCGCCGGAAGTGCCTGCCGGGTTCTCTTCGAGGCGGGCCTTGCCGACCGCGTGCCCATAGGGTTCGTCGCTGTAAAATTCGAGACTGAAACCCGCTTGCCCGAGTTCCCGTTCGACCTCCCGGCGCGTGGCATAGTGGCAGAATGATCCGCTCAACGTATCTCCGATCTCGACCGGTTCCACGCGGCCGCGCAGCCGCCGTAGGGCCGTTCCGACCGACGCGATCAGTCGCCGGCTACGGCTGTCGCCGCGGCGCGCGCGAAATGAAAGCAAGATCGGGCCGCCGGCGACGACCTGAGCGCGTAGGCCGCGCAGAAACGCCACCCGGGCCGCGCGGCCCGCGACGTGCGTGTAGGCGCCCCAACCCAGGATCGCGCCGTCGAAACTGCCGAGCGCCGGAACATCATCGGGCGCGGCCGATACGAGCGGCGTTGTGATGCCGGCCCCGGTCAGGCGTCGTCGGGCCTCCTCGACGAGCAGCGGCGAGCATTCGAAGGCCGACACGACAAAACCACGCGCCGACAGTGCCAACAGTTCACGACCCGCGCCGGCCGACCCGAGAATCAGCGTTTTGGCGGCCGTGAAATAGCGCTCGAGGGCGGTTTGCTCCCAAGCGAAGAGACCGCTCCCATTATACGCGTCGTCGTAATACCGGACGGTCGAGCGAGCGTAGAAGGCAGCCGTGGCCGCGTTGATTCCGGCGCGGTCCAGCATACCGAGGCGCAACCCTTGAAATGCCGCATCTGCGACGCGCCGTACGAAGCCGCCGCCTCTGCGAAAGACGTGTGCAAGTCTCATCTGCGCGCTGATACCCAAGGGATGTCGGCGTATCCGCCGGTGCATTGCGCCGGCGCGAGGAAATGTCACCGTATGCTTGATCTCCAGCTGCGATGAAGAGACGAATGCCGACCATCGGCGGTCTTGTCCGCGGGCTCACGATGCTTTATCGAGCGCGGAGGCGTTACGGGTCGCGCGCCGCACTAAGCCTCGGCCGCGCGCTGCTTCCCTCGATGGGTCCGCGACGGGAGCGCGGTTCGCGTCGGGAGCGTGTGATCGACCTTGGAACCGGGAAGCTGTTTTTGCGCCGAGGGACGACCGATCTCGCTAATCTGCGCGAGATATTTTTCGACGGCAGTTACGACCTCGGAAAATTCAAGCACTCGTCGCGAGCGCGTGCTTTTTACGATCGGCTCCTGGCGGCTGGGAAGCGTCCCTTCATCCTGGATTGTGGGGCATACATCGGTCTCTCGACGAGATATCTGGCCGACGTTTTCCCCGAAGCCGATATCGTCGCAGTGGAGCCGTCGCTCTTAAATTACCGTCAACTGGAAAAGAACGTTGCCGGCCGGAGCCGGATAACCGCTCGGCATGCCGCCGTCGGACGGCCGCACACGACCGTGAAGATCGACAACCCGGCACATCCTAAGTTTGTCGGTTTCACGGTGAGCGCTTGTTCGCCAACCGATCCGGACGCGATCGAATCGCTCGGCGTCTCGGATCTTCTTCCCGGCGATGCCGAACGCGTGCCCTTCATCGTGAAGTTGGATGTCCAAGGCGCCGAGCGCGACGTCTTCGCGTCGTCCGATTGGCTCGCACGCGTCCCGATCGTGCTCATCGAACTGCACGACTGGCGTTATCCGTGGGAAGGACGTAGCGCGAGCTTTCTCAGTGCGCTCGCTGCGCATCCCGTCGAAGTTCTCATCAACGGCCAAAACCTCGCCGTGTTCAATCGCGAGCTACTGGGCGCCGAACTTGGGCCCTAAGTCGAATTTCCGCTCGCCAATTGAAACGTACGGCGTCTCAAGCCGGCCTTTTCTTCGGGACTCCGTCGCGTCGCAGCCGATCGTCGTGCGGCCATGCGTTAAGTCTTAGCGTCCTGCCGTTGCTACGTCACGCTTCACTGCCGATGCGGCGTCGGCAATGACATCAGGAGCCTGCTCTATCGCCTTCAACAAAATTCGAGCCGGCATATCCGGCATCGCCCGCCGCTGTTCCCATTGCTGGACCGTTCGCAAGCTCAAGTGGAAACGAGCCGCAAACGTCTCTTGCGTCAGGTTCAGCCTTTCGCGAATTGCTCGAACGTCTGGACTCTGAACTTCATAACGTTTGCCGTTCACATGTGCGGTCAGACGCTTACGGCTACCGACTAGTCCAAGTTTCGCTTTTTCGTCGGCGGCGTCCGCGTTTATCTGGTCACGCGTTTTCTTGCCGAACCTCGTCCAATCGATGTGCGGGTCGTTACCCTTATTCGATGATGGCATACGTCACCATATAATCCGTGATGTCGTCGTCGCCGGCTTCAAAGGCGCTGATTATGCGCTTTCGCACGCCACGCTCAACGTAGACGACGCTGATAAAAACGGGGCCGAGCATTCCCGTAACAACGATGTGATCTTCCGCGTCCGTCGAGTGAAGTTCGTCGCGGCGCTCAACGAATCGATCGGACTGAAATATGCGCTTAGCAGCGTGGAAATCGAAGCCGCTGCGCCGTCATCCTGATAAATCCGGCACTACCTTTTCTTGCCTCATCCTATACTCAAATAACGTACTACGTCAATAGCGTATCGGGCCGCGTTAGACTCGAGGCAGGCCCCGCTCTTCGAGGAGCCGGGACAGCCTCGAATGGCAAGTTCCTGCACCGTTGCTCCTCGTCATCGGAGGCGGGGCCGGCTCACGTTCGGCAATTCCGGCGCGCTCGGCGGATGGTCGCGCGAACGGCCGATGTTCGCCGATCGCGATCGCCGCCGTAAAACCCAACGATGCGGTTCGTGTGTACGCTGCACGAAGTAGCGCCCCCGCCGGTGCGCTGCATCGCCGCGACGAAGCGTCGCATTATGTCCGATCTCACCGATCCCGAGCACGCGACGAGTCTTGCGCTCGGTCGCCGTGCATTCGTCGCCATCACCGCGAGCGTTGCCGCGCTCGGGGGACAGGTGGGAAGCGCAGACGCGCAAGGCGCCGACTTCGGGAAGCCGCACCCGCCGATCGTGCCCGAAGACGACGGGACGATCAACGTCAGCCGGCCGCGCGTCACGTACGGCGATCGCACGATCGACGCGTATCTCGCCGTCCCACGCAACGTGACCGGACCTACGCCCGGCATCGTCGTCGTGCAAGCGATCTGGGGCCTCGACGCGCAGCTGCGTGACGTCGTGCGGCGTTACGCGAAGCAAGGCTATGCGACGATTGCGCCCGATCTCTACACGGGCCTCGCTGCACCGAGCGGCGACGGCGCAAGCGACTTCGCACCCTATCGCGACATCGCCGCAAAACTCGTCGATGCAACGGTCGACGCCGACATTGCGGCCGCCGCCGATTATCTACGGAGCGCTCCGTCCGGCAAAGGCGCTCGCGTCGGCGTTACCGGCTTCTGCATGGGCGGCGGCATCACGCTGCGCCAGGCGGTCGACAACAAAACGCTTGCCGCCGCGGTCGTCTTCTACGGAAAAGTGCGCTACGGAACGGGCGGCAACGCGGGCCCGATCACGCCGATCGCCCTCGCTTATGCGGACGAACTCACGGTGCCCCTAGCCGGCAATTGGGGCGGCCGCGACACGAGCATCCTCGCCGCCGACGTCCGCGCTCTGGACGCCAAGCTCAGCGATCTGCGCCGCCGTCACGACATCAAAGTCTATCCCGACGCCGGCCACGCGTTCTTCGACGACACGCGTTCGTCATACGTCCCTTCGGCAGCGACCGACGCGTGGACTCGCACGCTCATCTGGTTCGGTCAACATCTGAAGTAAAGACCTTTCCTATCCGGTTTCTGAAACCCTGGACTTCATCTGACGTCCGTGTTATCGTAAGAGGAGACTTGTTCAATCAGACAGGAGGGCTCGATGGCGACGCTGGATGCCGAAATTACCGTGCGGCAACGTAATCAAGTGACGTTACCGAGCGCAATCGCTGAGGCTCGCAATGTAACGCAAGGAAGTCGCTTCATCGTTCATATCGACGATCAGCATCCCGACGTGATCCTTCTTCGTGCGATTCCCAAAAGCTATGCGGGCGTGCTGAAAGGCGCTTTCGGTCGCAACACCGAGGAAGAGCTCGCATACGTACGCAGAGAGCAAGACTGGGGAGAATGAAAACGGCTGCGCTCGAAAGGCGAGTCGCAGCCGGCGAGCGCGTCCTCCTCGATACGTCGACACTTGTTGCTTACTTCAACGGTAACGAGGCCGTATCGCCCGTTGCACGACACCTCATCGACGTGCTCGTGCAAGAAGGGCGCAACGGGGCGGTGGTCTCAACGTTGAGCGCTGCCGAACTTTTCGTCGTGCCCATGCGCGCCGCCCCGCAAGGGTTCCCGCATGTCCACGGTTTTCTGACACGGTGGCCCAACCTGCGCTTGATCGATGTCGATCTGCACGTCGCGCAAGAAGCCGCTGCGGTTCGAGCAGCACATGGCTTCAGAATGCCTGACGCTGTTATCATTGCGAGCGGCATCGTCGCTCAGGTGGCGCACCTCGTCACAAACGACGCGGCATGGATGAAGAAGCTCGCCCCAATCAAATCACGGCTCACGGTTTGCGAGTTGGCGGCCTTCGCATAACGGTATACTTGCCGCGCACAACGTCGAACCCGCTCCATTTCTGCGGGGGATGTCGCAATAGTCGATCTCCTCGTCGCTGTTGGGAAGGTTCGGTCCCCAATCGACGTGCTTTGCTTGAGAAAAAGCTTCTTCGCCGCTCGCCGATAGGCTCGCCGCCCTGCTCGCTCTGCGACTTGTGCTGAGATGATGCCGCCACGTGTGGGGATCCAGTTTTCATCAAGGAGCCGAGGCCTATTTCTTGTCGAGCTTCCCCAGCGCTGCGAGCGTATTGGCGACGTGCTTGCTCGGGTCGAGCGCCGTATACGCGTAGACGATCTTCCCGTCCGGTGCGATTACGTAGGACGTACGGTTCGACACGGTCGCCGGTCCGGCGCTCAGCGTCGCATCGTAGGATTGTGAGATTTTGTGCGACGCGTCGGAGGCGACCGGGAACTTGCTGCGGCACTCCGAGACGCTGAACTTGCTCAGCGTGTCGATCGGATCGACGGAGACGCCGATGACGGTCGCGCCGAGCTTCTTGTAGTCGCCGATGTGTTCGGCGAAATCGTGCGCTTCGAGCGTGCAACCCTTGGTGAACGCGGCCGGATAGAAGTAGAGGACGACCGGACCCTTTGCGAGCGCATCCTTTAAGTCGAAGTCGAACACCTTGCCGCCGAGCGACGCTTGCGTCGCGAACTCGGGCGCGATCGCACCCGGGTTGAGCGCTGCAAACGCCGGCCTTATCGCGATAACCGCCAGCACCAAGAACGCAACGACTGCGACGAGCGAAAGCTTCCAAGTCTTGAGCATATCGATCATAACCCCATCAAGCGTGCGATGACGAGGCGTTGCACCTCGTTTGTTCCTTCACCGATTTCGTTGATCTTCTGATCGCGGTACATCCGCGACACGGGGTACTCGTCCATGAACCCGTAGCCGCCGTGAATCTGCACGGCCTCGTTGACGACACGGCGTGACACCTCGGCGGAATAGAGCTTCGCAAGGCTCGCGGTCATCTCGAACTCGCGGCCGTTGTCCTTTTCCCAGGCCGCGCGTAACACCATCAGCTTGGCGTGCTCGATCTCCATCAGCATGTCGGCCAGCTTGAATTGGATCGCCTGAAACTTCGAGATCGGCTGACCGAACTGGCGTCGTTCCTTGGCATACGCGAGCGCCTCTTCATATGCGCCGAGCGCAAGCCCGACCGAGAGGGCCGCAACCGAAATGCGGCCACCGTCGAGAATTTTCAGGAACTGCTTGAGCCCTCGCCCGCGCGCGCCGAGCAACGACTCCTCCGGGACGTGCGCATCCTCGAAGGCGAGCTCGCGCGTATCCGACGCCTTCCAGCCCATCTTGCGGTACTTCTTGGAACGCGAAAACCCGGGCGTATCCTGCGGCACCGCGATGTTCGATATCTCGGGACGGCCGCGGTCGTCGGTTCCGGTGATCGCCGTGATCGTCGTACCGCCGGTCAGATCGGTGCCCGAGTTCGTGATGAAGGCCTTCGTACCGTTGATCACCCACGCGCCGTCACGCAGCTCGGCGCGCGTGCGCGTGCCGCCGGCATCGCTGCCCGCTTGCGGTTCGGTCAGGCCGAAACCCCACAGCATCTCGCCGCGCGCGAGCGGGACGAGATATTTTTGTTTCTGCTCCTCGGTCCCGAAGAGATGAAAGGGCGTCGAGCCGAGCGACACGTGCGCGGCGAGCGTAATGCCGGTCGACGCGTCCGCGCGCGAGATCTCCATGACCGCAAGCGCATAGCTCACGATGTCGGCACCGGCACCGCCGTACTCTTCGGGAAAGGGCAGCCCCATCAAGCCGAGGTCGGCCATCTTCTTGACGAGGTCGTACGGAAATTCGGCTTGCGCGTCCATCTCCTCGGCGCGCGGCTTGACTTCGTTGTCGGCGAAGTCGCGGCAGAGCGTTTGGATCGCGCGTTGGTCTTCGGTGAGATCAAAATTCATAGACGCAGGTCTTGCTCCGCTTCGACGCCGAAAAACACCTGCAATGTCACCGCCAGGAGGGTGTCGTGCCGTGCACGACAGCCGACGAAGCGCGGATCGGCGCGAAATCGAATCCATCGGGCCTGCCGCGTGATATCGCTGCGCGGCGTGACGCTCGTTTATTCCAACGGTACGCGCGCTCTCGACGGCCTCGACCTTGAGATCGCTAAGGGCAGCTTCGTCTTCCTCGTCGGCCACTCGGGCACCGGCAAATCGAGTCTCTTGCGGCTGCTCTATCGCGAGCAAACCCCAAGCCGCGGCAGCGTCACGGTCGATGGCATCCGCGTCGATAAGCTGCGCCGCTCGAAAGTGCCGCATTTGCGCCGCAACGTCGGCGTCGTTTTCCAAGACTTCAAGCTACTGCCCGACAAGACGGTCTGGGAGAACGTCGCGTTCGCGCTGCAGGTCACGGGGGCTCGTAGCCGGGACGTGATTCGTCAGGTGCCCCGCGTTCTCGACTTGGTCGGCCTCGCGCACAAATCGCGCATGTTTCCAAACGAACTTTCGGGTGGCGAGCAGCAGCGCACGGCGATCGCGCGGGCGCTCGTCAACAATCCGAAGATTCTGCTCTGCGATGAACCGACGGGCAACCTCGACCCCGCGAATACCAACGACATCATGGACCTGCTGCACCGCATCAATCTCAAAGGCACGACGGTCCTGATCGCCACGCACAACGTGCTGGTCGTCGACCGCATGCGCCGGCGCGTCATTCGTCTGGACGACGGCCGCATCGTCGCGGACGAGGAACGGGGTTACTATCACGCCGCCAACGGAACGGCGGGGGCCGACACGGCGGAACTGCCGATCATGAGGTACAGCCTTGGACCCAGGACGAGTTCGCTTCTTTCTGAGTGAAGTCGGGCGCAACTTCACCCGCAACGCGATCATGCAGCTGACCGCCATCGGCACGGTGACCGTGACGATCGTACTGCTCGGCGCGTTTCTGTTCGCCCGTGAAACGGTCGCGAAAATCGGCAACGACGTCTTGCACCAGATCGAGATCAGCGTCTTTCTCAAAGACAACGCAAGCGCCGCCGATGCCAAAACGATCGTTGCCAAGCTCGCCCGCGACCGGCGCGTCGCAAGCGTGACCTACGTGCCGAAAGCCCAAGGCCTGCAGCAGATGCGCGAGCGGCTGCGGGGTCAGATCGACATGTCGCTTTTGACGAGCAACCCGCTGCCCGACGCCTTGCGCGTGCGCGCCGTCGATACGGGCAAGGTCGATCAGGTCGCCGCGGCGCTCCGTAAGATGCCGAGCGTCGCGAAGGTCGAGTACGCACAAGATGCGGTGCAAAAACTGCTGCGGCTCTCCGACGTGCTCGGGCGCGTCGGCCTAGCGATAATCGCGTTGCTGGTGCTGACGGCGGCGATCATCATTTCCAATACGATCCGTTTGACGGTGTTTGCGCGGCGCCGCGAGATTGCCGTCATGCAACTGGTCGGCGCATCGAGCGGCTACATCCGGCTGCCGTTCATCTGCGAAGGTTTTCTCGCGGGGCTCGTTGGAGCGGCACTCGCCGTTGCGCTCCTGGCGGTCGCGCGCGCGCAGTTATTGCCGAAGCTCGCGCTCGCACTGCCCTTTCTGCCCTTGCATGCGGGCGACGTCAACGCGGTCGTTTTCGCGCTCGAACTGCTGGGCGTCGGCGCGGCCGTCGGCATCGTCGCATCCTGGATTTCGGTGGGGCGCTACTTACGCGCCTAGATGGATTCAGCCGCCCCAATCCGTGCCCGGCACGTTCGTGCTGAGGTCCGCCGTCCGGCTGGGGTCCTTTTCGTGTGCGATGCTCCTCGCGCTTCTCGCCGTGTCGCCGCCGAGCGCCGCGTCGCTCGGCGACAAGATACAGTCGCAGCAGTCGCGCATCGAAGCAACCCGTAAGCGTCTCGAGGACCGGCGCGCGCGCCTGCAGTTCGAAAGCGTGCGCGCTTCCGATTTGCGCCGACAGCTCGTACAAACCGACGCCGGCATCTCGCGCGTCTCGGCGAGCCTCGACGTGATCGAAACGCGCATCCGCCACAACGAAGGCAGCCTCACGTGGAATCGCGTCCAGCTCGACGCCGCCGAAGCCACCTTACGGCGTCACGATGACGCACTGCGCCGGCGGCTCGTCGATACCTACGAACGCGGCGATCTCGGTTACATCAACGTCCTGCTCGCCGCGACGTCGTTCGCCGAGTTTGTCGAACGCTCGGACGACATCGGTTATCTGATCGCGGCCAACGTGCGTACGGTGCGTGAACGTCGCGCCGCGGAGAGTGCGGTGCAAAGCGCCCGGGCAGCGCTCGAACGCCGCGAACTCGAGCTCGCGGGCTCGCAGCAAGAAGCGCAACAGACGAAATATCAGCTGGCGGCGCTCGCGGGTCAACGCACGGCGCTGGTCGCGGCGGCCGACGCGCAACGGCGTACCGTCGCAAGCGAAGTCGCGCAGCTCGAGGATCTGACCGCGGCCCAGGAAGCTCAGCTCGAAGCGATGATTCGCGAACGCCAGCGCGAGGAAGAGGCGCGGCGCCTCGCCGAGGAGGCAGCCCGCCGCCGGGCCGCCCAGCTCGCCGGCCAACAAGCGCCGCCGCCGGTCCCCGAAAGCGCGCCCGGTGCCTTTTCGTGGCCTGCCTCAGGACCGATCACATCGCCGTTCGGCATGCGCAACGATCCCAACGGCCTCGGCTTCCGCATGCATACCGGCATCGACATCGGCGCGCCGATGGGGGCGACCATCACGGCCTCCGCGGGCGGCCGGGTGATTTACGCCGGCTGGGAAGGCGGTTACGGCAACACGATCATCATCGACCACGGCGGTCAAACTTCGACGCTATATGGACACTGCTCGCAGATCTTCGTCGCCGACGGGCAAGACGTCCAGCGCGGCCAAGCGATCGGAGCCGTCGGCGCGACCGGCGACGCGACGGGCCCGCACCTCCACTTCGAAATCCGCGTCAACGGCGTCCCCATCGACCCCAGTTCTCGTTTGTAGGACCGAACGACGTAGGCGCTCGGCGTCTGTTTCCCGGGCGCATGCCTCGGATTGTGTTCCAGGGCGCATGACCTGGAACAGAGGAAGGTTTTCAGATGTAGACTCGGGGTAACGCTGATTGCAACCGAAAGGTGTACAGACGCGTTCAAGTATCACCAACGCGCCTCGTTGCTGCTGCCGTAGAAATCGACGAGATCTTGCCGAAACCGCTTCGAGCCCTTATCGCTCTCTTGTTCCTCGCCGTCGCGTCTCTCGGCGGGGCGCTGTACCTTGGGCACGAGCGCGACGTGCGTCCGGGCGAAGCCCTCACCGACAATTCCGGCTTCCCCTCGCTCGAGCTGGCGCTTCTGGGAAATCTCCACGGCAGCGATCAAGCCATGCTCGACAACGCCTTCCGGCAGGTCGAGCGCACCTACTACAAGCCGGTCGATGCGCAAACACTCCTGAGCGGCGAACAGCGCGAGCTGGTCGCCTACCTTAAGAAACATGCGATCGCCAATCCGCGCATCCCGGCCCTGATTGCGACCGGCGACCAGCGGCGCGATGTCGCGGCGCTCAATCGCGACCTTGCGCTCGCGCAAGCGCGGTACGGCAAGCAAACATCGTCCGTCGAACTGACGCAGGCCGCCATTCGCGGTATGCTCTCGTCTCTGGGCGATCCGTACACGACGTATCTGTCGCCGAGCGAGATCAACTCGCTCGAAGAGTCGCTGCGGGGCGGCGACTTCGGCGGTATCGGGGTCTACATGGTACAGGATCCGCGCAGCAAGGCGATCCTAGTCGAACCGATTGAAGGCATGCCGGCGGCACGCGCCGGCGTCCGTACGGGTGATCGCATCACCGCCGTCGACGGGCACGTCGTTGCGCCGCTCAAGGTCGACGACGTCGAACGGTTGATCCGCGGGCGTACCGGTACGATCGTTCACATCGCGGTGCGGCGCGTCGGTTCACACGCGCAGCGCACGATCGCGATCACTCGGCAACAGATCGTCGTGCCGTCGGTTCACGCCGAGATGAAGCACGGCTTCGAATACATCCGCCTCGCAGACTTCGGTCGCACGTCCTACGATGAAGTGCGCCGCGCTCTGTTACATGGGAAGGCGCACAATGCGCGCGGTTACATTCTCGACCTGCGCGACAACGGCGGAGGATATCTCGACGCCGCCGTGAGCATTTCGAGTCTCTTCATTGCGCAAGGCACGATCGTCTCCACGATCGATCGCTTCGGAGACCGGGAAACGAAGGCGACGGTCGGGACCACGCCCTCGGACCAAAGCGCGTACGTCGGCGCGAAACCGCTCGTGATTCTGGTGAACAAGTTCACCGCCAGTGCTTCGGAAATCACCGCGGGGGCGATTCAAGACTATCGGGCGGGAACGCTCATCGGCACCAAGACGTTCGGTAAGGGCGTCGTGCAAAGCATTTACAACACGATCGACGGCGGCGCACTGAAGATTACGACCGCCAAGTACGTCACGCCGCGCGGGCGCGACATCCAGCATAAGGGCATCGAGCCCGACATCGTCGTCGATCAGCGCGTCGATCTTCCGCTGATCGGCACGCCGCGTGACCAACAGCTCATTGCCGCCGAAGCCTTTCTGCGGCGCACCGCCAACAGGTAACAGACTTTCAATGAATCGCGCCCTGCCCGTCCTTGCCGCCGCTGCGCTTCTCGGAACCGTACTGACCGCCCCCACGACCGCTTCAGGTCTCACTGGTCTTGAGAGCGATGAGCTGCAGATCAGCTACTCGCTGCTTTCGCAGGAGTTCTATAAGAAGGTCGATGCGCAGACCGTCCTCGACGGCGCGCGCTCGGAATTGCTCGGTTATCTCACGAAGAGCGGCGTCAAGAATGCGCGGCTTCCGAAGCTGCGGGCGAGTACCGATGCGGACGCGAACGAACGCGCGCTCGAACGCGAAGTCGGCTCGGCCGTTACCGCGTACGGCACCAAACTCGGGAGCCGCTCGCTCACGTATGCCGCTATCGCGGGCGCCCTGGGCTCGGTGCACGACAAATATACGGTGTTCTTGTCGCCCAAAGAGTACGCCGCACTCAACGAAGGGCTCGACGGCGGAAACTTTAGCGGCGTCGGCATCTCGATTGCCGTCGACGACAAGACGAAGATTCTCGACGTCAACGAGGTCATTCCCGACGGTCCCGCCGATAAAGCCGGGCTGCAATCGGGCGACGTCATCGTTTCGGTCGACGGCAAGTCGACGAAGGGGCTGACGACCGAACAGGATTCGAAGATGTTGCGCGGCCCGAAGGGCACGCAGGTGCGCCTGGAGATCGAGCGCAGCGGCGCAACGATCCCGATCGTCTCGATCACACGCGATACGATTCATCAACCAAGCGTCTACGCGAAACTCTTGCCCGACGGCATCGGCTATGCGCGTCTGACGGTGTTCGGAGCGAGCACCGCTGCGGAACTCGGCGCAGCGCTGTCACGCTTGCAAAATCAAGGCGCGAAAGCCTATATCCTCGACTTGCGCGATAACGGCGGCGGCTATTTGAACGCTGCCATCGACGTCAGTTCGAAGTTCATCGCATCGGGCCCGATCGTTTCGGTGCAAGATCGAGGCGGTCGCGATACGCAGTACGATGCGGACAACGACGCCGTCGCGCCCAAACCCTTGGCGGTTCTGGTCAATAAGTACACGGCGTCCGCCTCCGAGATCACCTCCGGCGCGATTCAAGATAACGGCGTCGGCGAACTGATCGGCGAGAAAACGTATGGCAAGGGCGTCGTTCAGACGATCCATCCGCTGCCCGACGGCTCGGCGGTCAAAATCACGACGGCTCGCTATCTGACGCCGCACGGTCGCGACATCAATCTCATCGGCATCACGCCCGACATCGTCAGCGTCGAACCGAAGACGGCCCGCCTCGGCGATCCGTTGACCGACTCGCAGCTACGCTCGGCGATTACCTACTTGCAAGGCAAGATCGCTGCGGCGACGACGGGCACGTAGATCGCTCGGCCCGTCACGGTTGCATGGCGGGCTCGGCCGCAAGCGAGGCCGTGATGTCGGCGAACGACGAAAAGGATTCAAAGGCGACCTCGCGTTCACGTAGGTACCGTTCGAGCTTCCGGCCGCGCCGTGCGAAGCGGCGGTCGGCTTCCAGCGCCGCGGCATAGTCGGACAGGCCGTCGCCGATGAAGATCGTCCGCGCGCCTGCCTCGCGTGCGAGGCGCACCAGCGCCGCTTTGTCGGTGCCGTTGGGGACGGGATCCCGAAAACGAATGCACCAGCCCGCGGGCTCAGCAACGACGTCGTTCGCGACGATGCGCAGGTCGCCGAGTCCGAGCGCTTTCAAACGCAGCCGGATCAACCGCTCAATTCCGGAGCTAACGACCGTCACCGGCATGCGGTGCGCGCGACACGCTGCGACGAACGCGGGAAACGTCTCATCGACCCGCACCGAGCGATCGAGCAGGGCCGCTACCTCGTCAAAGTCGGCGCGCACGTAGGAAGCTTGCAACTGCAGCACGTCGCGCAGCGGCACCCTGCCCTCGTGAAGGCCGCGCTCCGTCGCGCGCCACGCGGCCTCGCCCGCGAAGTGATGCACGAGCACATCGAAGGTGTCGAGGTCGGTAATCGTCCCGTCGAAATCGACGAAGACCGCCGGTGAGTTGCGCGAAGCGCAACCCACCTATCTCGTCTTGCGCCGCGTGCTGCCGGTGGTCTTCTTTGCGCTTGCCTTTCGAGCGGCCGGCGTTTTCTTGGCCGCGGTCGTTTTCGCAGTCGTCGTCTTTTTGGCCGATGCGGTCTTCTTGGCAGCGGTCGACGACTTCATGGCCGTCGCTTTGCGCGCCGTCCCCGCCGACTTCCGAGCCGGCGTGGGGGCGGCAGACGGTACCGCTTCCGGCGGAGGGGCGGCGTCCGCCTTGCGCGGCCGACCGCGCTTACGCGGTGCAGCAGCGGCAACGGTCTCAGTCTCCGGCGGCGCGTTCCTTGCGGCCGCGGCAGCCGAGCGTCGCCTCGACGCGCTCCCCGGCGCGGCCGAAACAGTGCCCGGCGCGTCTTCCGGCGCGGCCGAAACAGTGCCCGGCGCGTCTTCCGGCGCGAGCGGAACAGCGCCCGGCGCGTCTTCCGGCGCAGCCGGAACAGCGCCCGAGAGGGCCGGCTGCGCTACGGTGAACTCGGCCGCCTCGGCGGCGGGTCGGGTACGGCGACGGCGCGCCGGAGTCGCAACCTTCGGGAGCTCTTCGGGAAGGCTCAAGCTCGGCGGAGGGGCATCGACCGCGACCGCGCCGGACTTGCGTTCCACGGGAGCGATGGCGCGACTGGGCTGCGGTGGCGCCGTCTCGCCCGTGGACTCTGCCGCCCCGCGTCCATCGACGCGAAAGATGTGCCGGTCCGGCACGGCTTGCGGCGTGGCGGCCGGCGCGGCTTCAGCGGGCAGTTGCCCACGGCCACGGCGCCGACGGCGGCGCCGACGGCGACGCACTTGGCCATCATCGCCGACGACCGCGGTTGCCGTGGTGTCCTCTTCGTCACCTTCGCCTTCTTCGAAGGCTTGCGCGACGAACGCGTCCGGGGTCGATGCTGCGGTCGGCGCAGCGACCGGGGGCGCTCCGGCCGCAACGTCGGTTGCACCCGCCGAGATGCCTTCGCCGGCTCCTGCGCCGCGACGGCGACGGCGACGGCGACGGCGTTTACGAACCTCGTCGCCTGGGCCGCCGTAACTCGCGTAGGTGCGGCCTTCGCCGGCCGCGTCGATGGAAGCGTAATCGGGCACGGGGCGAATCGGCGTCACGGTCGCCAGGGCCGGGGCGAGCGGCTTGTGCGCACGCGTTTCGGCGTCTTCGGCTTCCGCTTCGGCCGTCGTCGAGATGCCCAAGCCCGGTCGACCACCGATTCCCTTGGCCGCTTCCTCGGCGAGTTCGCGCAACTCTTCTTCCTGCTCCGCCGGTGTTGCAGCGACGGGTTTGCGCCGCCCGCTTCCGCCGCGACGGCGACGCTTGCGGTCTTCGGCCGCCGGTTGCGCCACAGGACCGCGCGTTTCGGCAAGGATCGTTCCGTCCTCGTCGATGTCGATCACTTTGATGCGCAATGTATCGGTCGAGGCACCGGCCGCGTTCTCGACTTCCACCAAACGGTCGCCGACGAGCGCCAGCGCCGAGGTCGCAACCGGTAGCCGCGCGCTGACCAGCGGTGCGTCCAGTTCATCGCCGACGCGAAGGTTCGGCGGCGGTGCCGTTGCCGCGGCTCGATCGGCTAACTCGAAGATGCGGGTCTTTTCGGGGTGCAGTGCCGGATCGATGCGCACCGCGATCGTCGTTTCGAGTTCGCGCTCGAGCTGCGCGAGTTCGTCCTCGTACCAGTATTCGATCTGCGCGCCGACCGTCGGCGCGGAGACGACTTCGATCGGCTTGTGTCTTGCCGCGCCGTTGCCGTGCGAGTGACCGAAGCGGCGTACGTCGCGAAACGCGTCGATCGCAACCGATTCGGGCGACATCACGGTGCCGAGTCCCTTACAGGTTGGGCATGCGCCGCGCAGTTGTCCCGAGAGGTCTTTGCCGACGCGTTTGCGCGTGAACTCGAGCAACCCGAGTGCCGAGAACGACTGGATCGTCGTCCGCGTGCGATCGCGCACGAGCCCCGCTTTGAGCGTCTCGATCACGCGCGTGCGCGACACTTCGCTCGACATGTCGATGAAATCGCAGACGATGATCCCGCCGATGTCGCGCAGCCGAACCTGGCGCGCAATTTCGGCTGCGGCTTCGACGTTGGTTTTGACGATCGTCTCTTCGAGATTGCGACCGCCCGTGAACTTGCCGCTGTTGACGTCGATGACCGTCAACGCCTCGGTCGATTCGATCACGATCGAGCCGCCCGACGCGAGATTGATCTTCGGACGCAGCAGCTTTTGCACTTCTTCGTCGACGTGAAAATCTTTAAACAGTGAGCGGCCGCCGTCGTAATGCTCGATGCGGTCGACGTACTGCGGGCCGAGCAGCCGCATGAAATCGCGGACCTTTTCAAAGTCTTCGGCATTATCGATCAGCACGCGATCGACTTCGGGCGTGATAAAATCGCGTGCCGCCTTGAAGACGAGGTTCATGTCCTTGTGAATCAGCGCCGGCGACTGCGCGCGTTTGTAGCTTTCGAGGATGCCGTGCCACATGCGGATCAGCACGCCGAGATCAGCGATCAGTTCGGATTGACTCACGCCCGAGGCGGCGGTGCGTACGACCGTCGCCATCTCGGGCGGCCGGATCATCTTCATGACCGTTTTGAGCCGGTTGCGTTCCTCGGCGCTCTCGATCTTGCGCGAAACGCCGGAGTACTTGCCGGTCGGCATGAGGATCAAGTAGCGGCCGGGCAGCGAGATGTTGGTCGAGATGCGGGCGCCCTTGAGGCCGCGCGGCTCCTTGACGATCTGCACGAGCGCGTCGTCGCCCTTGCTGATTTTCTCGTTGATTGTCCAGCCGCTACGGCCTTGCGTGATCTCGACGTCGCCGATGTTGAGCGGCGTCTTGTTGATGTCGTCGACGTAGAGAAAGGCGTTGCGGCCGAGGCCGATGTCGACGAAGCTTGCGCCCATGCCGGGCAGCACGTTGACCACTTTACCTTTGTAAATCGAGCCGATGACCTTTTCTTCGCGTTCGAAGTAGATTTCGGCGAGTTCTCCGTCCTCACGGATGGCGACCCGGTTCTCCCAGGGGTCGCTCGAGATGAGGATCTCAGTTGGCACGTTCCATTGCCTTTCGCTGCGGCGCCACGAGTCTCGGGCGCCGTATATTCAATTGTTCCAGCCCGGCCTTTAGCGGCGGGCGGCGCGCACCGATCGCGTCCGATGCGGAACCTCCGCGGCGCGACCTCTGCGTCTTCCGATGTTTCGGTTGCGGACGCGGCTGAACGGCGCGCACACAAAAATGTCAAATCGTATGGGGCGTCATTGGCGGCTGTGGAGAGCGGCTCCTCTTGCGCCGATCCCCTCAGCGTCGTGCTCGTCGCGTCTACGTCCTTCGCCGCCTCTTGAGGCGCCCGCGCCTGTAAGGACTGGCACTCGTCGTCGTGGGCTGCCGCTGCGATTCGGTCGCCATGGGCGTTGCGGCACTCCAGGGCGTCGCGCGCTCGCAGACCTCGACGCTGACCCCGTTCGGCGGCCGGCCGTGTATCTTCGCGACCCTGCGCATCGAGCGCGAAGTCGACCGAGGTAGCCGAGAGCAGCATTGTGAAGATCGTGGCCGAACGTACGTATCCGCCAGCGGCGTCCTTTGCACTCGACGACGGCAGCGTCAGTGTTTGTCCCGACGGCGCCACCTTCTCGTTGCCGACGGCCGTCTGGCATAGCGGGCCACTTTGTGCCGTAGAACCCGCCACGGCCAGCGGTCAAGCCCCGTGCGTCCAAGCCTTCGCAGCATGGAATGCAGAGTGAAGCGGACCTCCTCTCCCGGTTTGGCGTTTACGTGCGAGGTGGTGCAGCTCCAGCCAAAATCTCGCGTGTTGATCGAGCCGCCAGCCAGTCATTGTAATGATTCTAGCCATCAGGCGCGGCGACCGGAAGGTCGCTGACGCGCTGCCGGCGGCCGCGCCGGCATCTCGCCCAGAATGCGAGCCGCAGTGCTCACAGCGATGCCGGGAATGGAGCTGAGCAACTCGCGTTGCCGCCGTCGTGAACACAAACCGCGGTTGGCCGAGTCCGACCCGGGCGGTACGCCCGCTGTAGGAGTGTGAAACTCCTACGATATCTCGCTGCTTTTCGGCACCTTCCCATAGAGTTCGGCGAAGAGGTCGCGGGCGTCGGGGTAGCAGCTGCAGGTTCGTTGCTCGAGGATCGCGCGATCGACGATCCGGACATTGCTGCGTCCGCCGGCGATCGCTCCGCAGGCGGCGAGTTCCTCGATGGCGCGCGTCACGCTTGGACGGCGCACACCGAGCATCAGGGCGATCGCGTCGTGCGTCACGTCGAACACACCGTCGATCATCCGATCGTTCATGCGCAGAAGCCACCGGGCGAGCCGCGCGACGACCGGATGTCGGGCGTAACACCCGATGCTGATGCCGCCGCCGCGTAAACGCGCCGCGACGTAGCGGTGCACGAAGGCGTGGAGTTCCTCCGAGCGGTCGCGTATCGCAAGAAGATGCGATGCCTTGATAAGGATCGCCGTCGTCGGTACCTGAGGCGCGCGGTGAAACGGATGAGCCGTCGCGTCCATCAGCGCTTCCACGCCGCTGCAGCCCTCGAAGCCCACGAGCGTGACCTCCGCAGACCCCCCATCGGCACCCTGTTCGATCTCGGAGATCGCGCCCGTCAGCGGAAAATGCACGAAGTCGTAGCCATCGCCGCGCAACGCGATGGTTTCCTTCGGGCGAAATCTGCGGGTGAGGGCACCGCTCAGGGCGCTGGCGCGAACCGCTGGTGAGAGTGCGTTCAGAAATAGGTTGCCGGAGTCGTCCGCTCTGCTCAAACTTTCCTCGTCAAAGGCCGACGGTCGCGGCCGTCTGCGCAGCGACGCAACGCCATTCGACCGCTCGATCTCCGCTTCATCCGGCGACCCGGCGACGTCTCGACGGATATTGGAGCTACGACCGGTGCATCCCGCATGGTACAAAACGTACCGACGGCTCTCCAGATTTCTCGTACCGTAGCCGTAACGATTCCCACCATCGTCCGTGCGCGCCGATGCCCCGACGCTCTCTTCGTCGGGGGCGATCGATGCGCGCAAACGCGGTCTGAGGCGCGGCACGCGATAGCTTCACCGTACCGTCGCAGGGCCCTGAGCCGGCCGTATCGGCGAGCAACGAAAACCAGCAAGCAGATCGAGTATCGGGCAACCAACGACCGAGCATCAAGAGACGAGGACTCCATGGACAAAGACGCGATCCTGCCGCCGCACAGCAACGTGCGCGGTCCGCACCCCGATGATACCACGGTGAAAATCGTTGCCCTCAACGCGGACCGCGCGCGGTCGACCGGCAACGCGTTGACCAGCAACACCGGCGTCAAGATCGCCGACGATCAGAACTCACTGCGCGTCGGACAGCGCGGCTCCACGCTGCTGGAAGACGCGTTCCTACGCGAGAAGATCACGCACTTCGATCACGAGCGCATCCCAGAACGCGTGGTCCATGCGCGCGGCGCCGGGGCGCACGGCTTTTTCAAAGTCTACAAATCGCTCGGCCCGTATTCGACAGCGCAATTTCTGAACGATCCGAGCGCCAAAACCCCGGTGTTCGTGCGCTTCTCGACGGTGGGCGGATCGCGCGGCTCCGCCGACACCGCGCGCGACGTTCGCGGGTTCGCGGTAAAGTTCTACACGCAGGAAGGCAACTTCGATCTCGTCGGCAACAACATGCCGGTTTTTTTCATTCAGGACGCGATCAAGTTTCCCGACTTCATCCATGCGGTGAAACCGGAACCAGACCGTGAGATCCCGCAAGCATCGTCGGCGCACGACACGCTCTACGACTTCGTCTCGCTGACGCCGGAATCAACGCACATGATGATGTGGCTGATGTCGGATCGCGCGATCCCGCGCTCGTACCGGATGATGGAAGGCTTCGGCGTTCACACGTTTCGCTTGATCAACGCAAGCGGTGCGTCGCATTTCGTCAAGTGGCATTGGAAGCCACTGCTCGGCGTGCACTCGCTCGTATTTGACGAGGCGCAAAAGATCGCCGGTCGCGATCCCGATTTTAACCGGCGCGATCTCTGGGATGCCATCTCGGACGGAGCCTTTCCGGAGTGGGAACTCGGTTTGCAAATTTTCGATGAAGCGCAGGCCGAGAAATTCGATTTCGACGTACTCGATCCAACGAAACTCATTCCTGAAGAGCTCGTTCCGGTGCAGCGCGTCGGAAGGATGACGCTTAACCGTAACGTGGATAATTATTTCGCCGAGACGGAGCAGGTCGCGTTTTGCACGACGCACATCGTGCCGGGGATCGATTTTTCCGATGACCCGCTGCTGCAAGGGCGCACATTCTCTTATCTCGACACCCAATTGTCGCGCTTGGGAAGTCCGAACTTCAACGACATCCCGATCAATCGGCCCGTATGCCCCTTCTCAAACAATCAACGCGACGCGAAATTCCGTCGTCCGATCGACGTCGGCCGCGTCGCTTATAACCCCAACTCGATCAACGGCAATTCGCCGCACGAAGTCATGCACGAGCACGGCGGCTTCGAGACCTATCCGGAACGGCTCACCGGCCCGAAACGGCGTGTGCGCAGTGACTCGTTCAACGACCACTTCACGCAGGCGTTGCTCTTTTGGGAGAGTCAGACGAAACCGGAGCAGGACCACATCGTCGATGCGTTCGGCTTCGAACTCGCAAAAGTGCAAGTGCGCGAAGTTCGTGAGCGCATGATCGGCAATCTCGCGCTGGTCGACATGACGCTGGCTCAGCGTGTCGCCGATGTCTTTGGGATCACGGCCGATCCGAGCGCCGGCGTCAACAACGGCACGCGCAAGCGATCCGTGCGCCCGTCGCCATCGCTGAGCATCTTGAAATCGACGAAGAAGCCGTCGATCGCGACGCGGAAAGTCGCCATTTTAGCCGCCGACGGCGTCAACATCGCGGATGTCGAAACCGTCGGCAAAGCACTGCAGGCGCAGGGAGCCAAGGTCGCCGTCTTGTCGCTGAAGCTGCAGCCGCTCAAAGGCGCGGGCGGCGGGACGCTCGCGGTCGACTACCGGATCGTCGCAGAACCGTCCGTGCTGTGGGATGCGGTCTTCATCGCGGGCGGCGTGCAGAGCGTCAAAACGCTCGCGCAATCGGGTGCGGCACTCCTGTTCGTTCGCGAACAATACAAGCACGCCAAACCGATCTGCGCCTTCGGCGACGGCGTTGCGCTCCTGGAAACGGCCGGGATTCACAGCGGCGATCCGGCGAGCGCCCAGACACTCGGCGTCATCGTCGGCAATGCCGCCTCGGCGCAGAACGGTGCGACGTCGAAGTTCGCCACGGCAATCGCGCACGGCCGCTTCTTCAACCGCGCCGACATCGACGCGATGCCGGCCTAACCGGCCGCGGCCCCTATGCGCGGTCCGCGCGGCCTTGCTCGGCAACGTGCATCGCGAAGACGGCTTCGAGGTCGGAGAAACGCGCGAGCCAACCGGCGTCCGCCTTCGGCCACGCATCAAGTTCGCGGACAACCACGTTCGTCAGCACAGTCGTCGGATCGGCGCTGCGATATAACATCGACGAAGCCACATCGGCGGTGCTGCTCGACACAGCGACGAACGCTTCGGACGCATCGTGTGCCCGAAGCGCTTTCTTACAGCGTTGGAATGCGTCGCTTCGCGCCTGCGCCCCGCGAGCGAGACGAACGCGCTTCAGCAGCGTCGCAATATGCTGATGATTGCCATCAAATCGATGCGTATCGATCGGATGTTCGCGGAGGGCGGAATCAGGCAACGTTCCGCTCACGGCGGGACCCGCCGCGGCGACCAGCGTGCCGGCGACGGCGAGCGCCGCCGTACGGCGAGAAACGATGAAGTTTTGAGACATGAATGCTCCTCATACGCGCTGCGCCGTAATGCTGTCCGACGCGCTTCAACAGTCCTTCCCGGCATGGCCTAGCTTTATACCACCTATTGGCAAGATCGTCGCGGTGCGTTTCGTGAAAATGTGCAGCAACACAACGAACGGACCCGAGCGACGGTAAAGCACCCGGTAGAGCGCTGGGCCCTAGTGGCAGCGCAGCTCGCCCATCAGTAAGTTGAGGCGCCGAATCTGGTTATTGAGAACGAACCGCGCTTCGGTTGCAGCAAATCAGCGCGCCTCGATCCGCCGCGTGATGATGGTCGCGGCGTTCACGATTTCCGAGTCCGAGATGATCAACGGACGGGTGTCCGTGTGGCGCAGCTTAGCGACGTTCCAGATTCCAAAACTCGCCCGGTCGGCATCGTAGTAGGACCACGAACTGATGCCGTCGGCCCGGCCGGCCGTAAAAATTTCATGCTGCGGCAACCGGCGCTCGGGAAAGACTTCGGCATCAAAACACGAGCTTGTCCCGCTGCATGTAGATATTCAGCAGCAGACCGACGGCGGCGAAGTCGGTCAGGATCGCCGTTCCGCCGTATGACATGAAGGGCAGCGGAATGCCGGTGATCGGCATGATGCCGACCGTCATGCCGATGTTGACCGTGATGTGGAAGGTGAACATCGCGACGAGCCCCGCCGCCAGCATTACGCCGAAGCGGTCGCGCGCTGCGAGCATGGCTCTGACCGCGCCGAAGAGCACGGTCGCGTACAGGCCGATCAGGCAGAGCGACCCGACGTAACCGGCCTCTTCACCGACGACCGTAAAGATGAAATCGCGCGAATGCTCGGGCACGAAGTTGAGTTGCGTCTGAGTGCCATGGTACAGTCCTTTACCGAACCATTCGCCGCTGCCGACGGCGATCTTCGACTGGTTGAGATTCCAGCCGGTACCTTGCGGATCGGCGTCGGGATGTAGGAAGACGAGCAGACGATCGCGCTGGAAGGGCTTGAGCACGACGTTCGTGCCGACCACGAGCGCCGCGCCGGCGGCCGCCGTCAGCGCGTAAACGAGGAACTGGCGAAGATTCGCGACGCCGAAAAACAACTCGGCCGTCACGATTGCCAAGATCACGAGCGTCGTCCCGAGATCGGGCTGCTTGAGAATCAACAGCGCGGGAACGGCGACCGCGCCCAAGGTCATCGCGATCTCGCGCCAGCCGACCACCGTCACGCGCGCGAGCAGCGCGGCGATGCAGATCGCGAGGATCAGCTTGGCGGGCTCCGAGGGCTGAAATTGAACCGGTCCGAGGCTGATCCAGCGCTGCGCGCCGAGGGCGCTGCGGCCGCCGACCATCACCAGACCCAGCAGCAGCAAGTTTGCGATGTAGAGACCGAACGACCAACGTTGCCACTTGTGATAATCGATCGACGCGAAGACCGACATCACGACAAGGCCGAGCAGGATGTAGACGAGCTGCTTGCGCCATTCGCCGGCAGCATCGGGTGAATGCAAATCGGCCGAGCCGATGAAGACGACGCCGGCGAGCGACAAAGCGAGCGCCGTCAGCGCCATCACCCAATTAAACGAGCGGTACCACGGCCGTTCCACAAGCCCTTAGCGTTCGGGCGCGGCGCGGCGTAAACTTTTACGAACCTGAAGGCTTAGCTGCGCTGAAGAGCCCAGAGCCTCTGCTGGAAGTTCGGAATAGCCGCCAGGGTCTAACCGGGACTCGGTGCGGGCGCTTAGCCCGGCGTGACCTTTGCTGCTTTGATTTGTACCGCGACGCTCTTCTTCCGGCGCCGTCGCCGGGGAGGACCGGCATAGGACGCCCGCGTCGGCGGGCTCTGCACTTGGGGTGAGGAATTTTCCGGCGGCAGCGGCGCCGCCGCATCGGTCGGTGCTTCCGCCGCAATTTCGAGGATCGGCTCCGCCAAAGACGCCGGTTCCATGAGAGATGTCGGCCGTGCGTCGCGCGGTGCAATCGGTCGGGGCCGGTCGCGCATCCCGGTGATCGGAACGTTCGCAAGCATGGCAACTTCGCGTTCGCGCTGTTCGAAGGTGACGTCGGCGTGTGCCGGGTCGATCTCGACGTAGCGTGAGATCACCTCGAGCAGATCGCGCTTGAGCGCCTCGACCGTCTCGGGAGCCAGTGATAGATGATCGGAGAGCAGCACGACGCGCAACCGCTCTTTGGCGGTCTCGCTCGAACGCTCGGGCGGTGCAAACAGCTTCTTGAGGAAGTCGAGCACCGCTTAACGGCCTCCCAGCATTGCGCCGAGCTTGGCGAACCAGCCGCCGGCGCCTCCATCGTGCGGCCGGGGATCCGGCGGGGCCGCGTCGCCCGCGAGCTTGGCGGCCATCGCTCGGTACGCGGCACCGGTTTCGCTCGTCGCATCGAGCGCGAGCGGTTCACCCTTGTTCGTTGCGACGATGACACCGGGCTCCTCGGCGATGACGCCCAAAAGCGGCAAGCGCAAGATGTCGTTCACGTCGTCGACCGACAGCATCTTGCCTTTTTTGACGAGCTGCGGCCGCACGCGGTTCACGATCAGTTCGGGACGCCAATCGTTCGGTAATAAACCAACGACGCGATCCGCGTCGCGCACTGCCGACACTTCGGGCGTGCAAACGATGATCGCATGCTGCGCCCCGGCGACGGCATTCTTGAAACCCTTCTCGATGCCGGCCGGGCAGTCGATGAGCACGTAATCGAAACGTCGCCGTAACTCGAGGATGAGGGCGGTCATCTGGGCGGTGACGACGTCTTCCTTTTCGCGGGTCTGTGCGGCGGCGAGCAACGAGAGCGACTCACTGCGCTTGTCGCGTACGAGCGCTTCGTCGAGCGTCGCCTTCTCTTCGAGCACGTCGAGGAGATGAAAGCGCACGCGGCTCTCGAGACCAAGCACAATGTCGAGATTGCGCAAACCGACGTCGGCGTCGACCAGTACGACGCGCGCACCGCGCGCGGCCAGCGCCGTTCCCAAATTCGCGGTCGTCGTCGTCTTTCCGACGCCGCCCTTACCGCTCGTGATCACGATCGCGCGCCCCTGCGGCGGAGCGGCTTCCGGCTGTGCCGGCTGCGTCAAGGGCTCGGCGACTACCGAGGGAACCGGTGCCGGTGCCGTAGCCGTAGCGAGCGTGCTCGGCACGGCTGCGGCACCGGTTTCGAAGGCTCGCATCATCGTCGTCATATCATCCCGCCTTCCACATGGTAAAGAGGCGTCCGAAGAACGTCGGTGCCGCGAGGTTCGTGAACGGCACCACCTCGCCGTCGAGCCGCCGTGCGATTCTGTCATAGATCGCGGTTAGACGCCTGTTTTCGTCGAGCACGAGCGGTTCGCCGCGGTTGGTCGTCTCGATCACTTCTTCGTCGTCGGGAACGATGCCGAGCAACTCGGCCGACAGCACCTCGCATACGTCATCCACCGACAGCATGTCACCCGACTTGACCATCTCGGGCCGCACGCGGTTGATGATGACGCGTAGCGGCAATCCCGCTTGGGTCAGTTTCCCGACGACGCGGTCGGCATCTCGGATCGAACTGACTTCGGGGGTCGTCACGACGATCGCTTCGCGGGCGCCCGCAACCGCCATCCGAAAGCCGTGCTCGATGCCCGCCGCGCAGTCGATCAGCACGTAATCGTTGCTTTCCACGAGTTCGTCGACGACCGCTTTGAGCTGCTCTTCGCCGACCGCTTCTTTCTCGCGCGTCTGTGCGGCCGCGAGAAGCGCGAGCGTCGGCAGCCGTTTATCGCGAATTAGAGCCTGGCGCAGCTGGCAGCGCCCCTCGACGACCTCGACCAGATCGAACACGATGCGCTTTTCCACCCCGAGCACGAGATCGAGATTGCGCAGACCGATGTCGGTATCGATCAGGACGACCTTGCGGCCGCGCTTGGCGAGGGTTGCCCCAAGATTCGCGGTGGTCGTCGTCTTGCCGACGCCCCCCTTGCCCGAGGTGATCACGATCGCGCGTCCCGCGCTCAACGCTCGAACTCCGCCGCTCCGACCGACGCAATCGCGATGCGCTCGTCGCGCACGAAGGCGACCTCCGGCACGCGCGCGCGGGCCGCGCCGTCGCCCGAGGCGATGAACGTCGCGATCCGCAGTTGCGTCGGAGTGAGTTCGAGCGCATAGACGCGCGCAGCCGCATCGCCTTGCGCGCCCGCGTGAGCGGTGCCGCGCAAGGCCCCGAAGACCACGATGTCGCCGCTGGCGACGAGTTCGGCTCCCGGATTCACGTCGCCGACCACGACGACGGTACCGACTTGCTGCAGGGAGCGGCCGCCACGCAGCGTGCCGCGATGATAGAGGGTAGTCGGCAGCGCCGTTACGGGAACGCTTGCAGGCGGCCCAGCCGCGTGTCTTGCAGCTTCGAAATCCGGCCGGGCGACCGATCCTTCGCCGCGCGCGCGGCGGGAAGCGATGTCGGCCCGGGCAGCCGCGAAATCAGCATCGAGCGAGCGAGCCTCCGGGGTGAACTCGGCGCTGCGCGTCGCACGGGCCGCGCGCTTACGGGCGATGTTGGCGACGCTGGGACGCGGCGGCTCGCCCAGATACGGCAACGCCAAGCGTCCCGCCAGCTCGCACGCTCCTTCGGGACCATAAATCCCGCGCAGCGCGATCCCAAGCGTTCCGACCGTCGCGAGGAAGCCGTACACGGCTTCCTCGGCCGGCGCTTCGCCCTCGAAAATCGCCACGGCTTGGCTACCTCGATAGAAGTCGGGCCGTTCCTCGAGCCGAAGGGTGATGTCCCGAGCGGTCACGTCGAACGAACGCTCGTTGAAGACGAACTCGAGGCCTGCGGCGGTTCCGCGCAACATTTCGGTCGTGCGATGCAACGCCGACCCGGAACGGCCCTCCGTCATCCACATCCAATGCACAATAATCCGTGTTTATGCACATACGAGGGCCGATGCGCGCCATGGGCGCCACCGGCCGGCGTCGAATTTACGTCCCCCGGCCACAGCGCCGCATCTCCGAGGTACCGCCATGTCCGTCCGCCGTCTGGTCCACGCCGCCGTCTCGTTAGCGTTCATCTTCACTATGCTGCCTGGGCCCGCGCACGCGATGTCGACGCAAGCCGAGGTTCAGCAAGCCAAAGAACAAGAGAAGCAGATCATCGAGCAATACAACGTCGTCTCGGATCCGCTCATGAACCGCTGGGTCGACGAAGTCAGCGATAAGCTGTGGAACCAAGTGGCGCGGCGCGATCTGCCGTATAACATCAAGATACTTGATTCGCCCGACATCAACGCGTTCACGATCGGCGGCGGATACGTCTACGTCAACTCGGGGCTGCTCGATTTCGTGCAGTCCGACGACGAACTGGCAGGCGTGATCGGCCATGAAACCGGCCACAACGAACGCCGCCACACCGTTACTTTGCCGGCGAAAGCTCAAGCGCTGAATCTCCTCTTCAGCATCGCGTCGATCTTCTCGCCGTTCATCTACCGCTTCGGGCAATTGGCCGAAGCGGGACTAATCTCGAAGCAGGAGCGCTCCAATGAGTTGCAAGCCGATCAGTACGGGCTGCTCCTAATGTCGCGCGCGGGCTACGACCCCGATTCGATGGTCTCATTCATGAATCACATGGGTACCGCCGAATCGGAACATTCGAGTTTGGTCGACAAATATTTCGAAAGCCACCCCGGCTTTCCGAGCCGGGTCTCGCACTTGGTGGGCTACGAAGAGCTCGACCCCAAGAAGCGCACGACCGATCAAATTCTCGTGCAGGCGCTGCACGATCAAAGCGAGGCCCGCTATAGCGTCGCCGCGCTGAAGTTCGGTAAAGTGCTCCGCGCCGAACCCAAGAATACGATTGCGCTGCTGCACCTCGGTGAAGCCCAGATTGCGCTGGGCCAGCCCGACAAGAGCCGCCAGACCCTCGGCGAAGCCGCCCAAAAAGGAACGACCGAGACGCGCGCGGCCGCTCTGTCACACATCGCCGCATTGCAGCAAAGTCAGCCCCGTTTCGCCCTCGGCAAGCCGAACTTAGCGCCGCTACGCACGCAACTCGCGGATGTGCAAGCGCGCGAGACGCAGGCCGACTCGACGATTGCGGCTCGCCGCGACGACGGCAAAGACTTGATCAAATCGGTCAATACGCGCGTCCAAAACATCTCCTACGGCATCCCCGATCTCAGTCGGATTCAGGTCCGTCAAGGCGGCCGGCTCGACGCCGTACTGAAAAACTTCAACGCCATGGGGCGTTACATCGGCGCATCCTTTTCCAAGTCGTCGGCAGCGATCAATGAAGTCGGAACGCTGCAGAAGAACCGCGAGAGCGGCCTAGTCAAAGAAAACGCCGACATCCTGCACGAACTCGCCGCGCCGCTTGCCCTCGATCCCGTTCCCGCTCAGTCGCTCGCGCTGCTGCCGGCTTATCCGCGCATGTTCGACGACATGGAACTCTCCGACGGCGATATGGTACGCGCCCTCGATGCCGCGCGCGGTTCGCTTGCACTACTCGACGTGTCGCTCGGCGATCTCAACGATTTCGCGCAGCGGTTGAGCCGCTCGCAACTCGATTTCAACGGCGACATCTCGCAAATGGACTACACGGCGCTCGTCCCGCTCATGAAGAAGGCGAGCGACTCACTTTCGAAGGCGGCCGTCGCGGGGTCACAGGCCGAGCAACTGCTCAATCTCGCGCGTTCGCGGCAGCTGCAGACGCGCGTTACGATGCTCGGCGCGGGCTCGCCGCGCGATCGTTACGCGACCTTGCGCTATGCCCTGCAGCAGCGGGTCGGCAACAGCGGCGTGGACTATGCGACCTTACAGCGCGACGATCTGACGTCCGGGGAAGTTGCCGCGGCATCGATCGTTGCGGCCGACACCAACACGACGGCAAGCTCGATCATCGACGAAGCGCGTACGACCAACCGCAAAGTGATCGACGTTGCGAACGAACGCGGTATGCGTTCGCAGTCCCTGGAGATATTCTTAGGCTTGGTCTATCTGGACTACGCCGACGATCCACTCAAAGAAGCCCTCATCCCGACGGGAGTCGGCGACGGCAACCACGATTAACGCAGGACACGCGGCGTTTCGCCTGGTGCGCCACCGTGCTAAAGCACACGCCGTCGGGGCCGACAGCCGCAAACCGTTTCGCTTCCTGCTATGCGGAGATCCCGGCTTGGTCGCGGAGTTTCGCGCGCTGCTGTTGTTCGCTCGGCGCGACGCGGTCGTTGCCTCCGACGCGGCGGCAACGCTCGAGACGGTCGACCTGCGAAGGATGAGCGTGCCGGCGCCCCCCGACGCTAGGGCGATCGTCTTTCTTGGGCGCGCGGGCGACGTCTCAAGCGCCCAACTCGACCTTTTGCGGCCCTTCAAACTTCCGATCTTCGCGTTGACCGTCGACGACGGTGCGGCACAGGCACTGCAGCCGGCGCTCGCCCCCGTGGCGGGGGAAGTCGCCGAATACGGCGTGCCGCGCATCGCGCTTGCCGCGCTGCGCGGCCGTATGTTCGTCCATCTGATCGATCGCTGTAAGGGCGTCGAGGTCGCAGTCGGCCGCCGGCTGCCGGCGCTACGCGAGACGGTGACGTCGAAGATCACGCGCGACGCCGCGTCATCGGCGCTCAAGATGGCCGCCGCAAGCGCGCTCGTCGATAAGGTTCCCGTGCTTGGCATCGTCCTCGGCGCGGTCGCGTCGGCCGGCGACATGATCGCGATCACGGGCATTCAAATCGCGCTGCTGATGCAGGTCGGCGCGACGTACGGCAAAGATCCCGACGTGCAACGCATTTGGGATCTGCTCCCCGTTGTGGGCGGAGGGCTCGGCTGGCGGGCGCTCTCGCGCGAACTTGCCGGCTTCATCCCGGTCGCGGGCATCCCCATCAAGGCTGCGATTGCCTACGCCGGTACGATCGTCGTCGGCGAGAGCGCGGGTTTCTTCTATGAAAACGGACGCCACATGACCCCGGCGCAAGCCGGGCAACTGTACGATGAACGCAAACGCGCTGCGCTTGTTTTTGCGCGGGAAACGTTCCGGCGTTTGGGGCGGCGCTAAGGGATTCTGGTTTCCCGGATCTGTCGCGTTTGCGGCGCACCCGGTTCGGTATCCCCGGCAAGCGACGTCGCTGCAAGATAGGCGAGAAGTTCGTCGTCACCGAGATGCGTAAAGGATGCGGCCAGCCGTGGGCGCACGACCCCCGCGATGTCGGCCGCGATCTCGGCGCGGGCGTGCGTGCCGAGAGAGCCGCGGCGCGCCGCGTAGCGACGGACGAGTTCACGTTCGGGCGACCCGAGTTCGCGCACGAGCGGATCCTCCACGGCGTCGCCGACCGCAAGCGGCGGCGCATAGGCCGCGCGCTCGAAGCGCTCATCCCGCACCACGATCGTTCCGGCCGCCATGTCGCCCAAACGCCGGTTGCGCGGTGAGAGCACGGTTGCAAGCGCCGAGATCGCATAGAAGCCGAGCGCAAATTCGAGGATGCGAATCGCGTTACGGATCACGGAACTCACGAAATCGAGCGGAAAGCCGCCGTCGCGCACGACTCGGATGCCCATGAGCCGTTTGCCCGGCGTGCGGCCGCCCCAGAGCCATTCGAAGATGATGAAGTAGCCGTCGAAGAGCAAAAACGCCGCCGCGGCGAGGAGGCCGATCAACACCGCGCGTTCGAGTTTCGTGAGCACGCCCGAATTCGTGACGACGTGTCTGCTCGTCGGTGCGCCGAGCAGAATCACGATCACGACGCCGACCACCACGATCGTGACTTGAATCGCCATGTCGATGAAGACGGCGAGAAAACGGCTGCCGAGGCCGGCGAGTTCATAGGAGAAAGCAACGCTTTCACCCGTCGTGACGTCAACCATGCGCTCCATGTGCGCGCGAAGTATGTGGCAGCGGCGCCGTCATTTCCTATGGGCGCTGCCGGAGACTTGCACATCGTGCAACGCGTTACAGGTCGCGGGCGCGTCCTGCGAGCAATGATCGAGCGTGCGGGAGCGAACATTCACGGCGAGCCGCCATGAGGGCTGGCGCCGGCTCGAGGAATTACTCGCGCGCATCGACCGCAAAGGCGTGCGGCGCACCGATCCGGAGCGCCTCGAAGAGTTGGCGCTCCTCTATCGCTCCGTGACCTCGGACCTCGCAGCTGCGACGAGTCGCGCGTATTCGCCCGAACTATGCGCGTATCTCAACCGCTTGACCGCGCGCAGCTACGTGGTGGTTCACATCGAAGCCGAAAGCGGCGGATGGTCGCGCATCGCGACGTTCTTCACAACGACGTTTCCGCGCGAAGTGCGCCGCTCGGGCGCCGTCATCGGTGCGACCGCAGCGCTCTTCGTCGCCGCATGGATCGTCGCGTACTGGCTCGTGTCGATTCGCCCGAGCAACGCCTACGCGCTCTTGCCGGCGAGTGCTATCCCGACGATCAGCACGAGCCTGCATGATTCCAACTTCGGCTTCGATCGCACGCTTGCGCCGGCGATATCGACGCTCATCATCAGCAACAACATCCAAGTCGCGCTGCTTGCGTTTGCAGGCGGGATGAGCCTCGGCATCGTGACCGTGTGGGAAGTGCTCAACAACGGCCTGATGGTCGGAGGCCTCGGTGCACTTTTTGCATCACGCGGTTTCGGCGCCGACTTCTGGGCAACGATCGCACCCCACGGCGTGATCGAATTGACGTCGATTCAGATCGCCGGAGGCGCCGGCCTTTTGCTTGCCCAGGGCATCCTTGCACCGGGCCGCATGCGGCGCATCGACGCCCTGCAAGCGAACGCCCGACGTGCCGGCGTGTTGATGATCGGCGTCGCGGGTCTGCTTTGCATTGCAGGCGCGATCGAAGGTTTCGTAACGCCGCAACGCACTACGGAGCTATTTCGCTTCGGATTCGGCGCGCTTACCGCGGTCGTGTTAGTCGCGTACTTTGGGTTTGCCGGCGCGCGAACCGCGAAGACGACATGTTCGGCCGGCCGAGTCGGCTCGGAATGACTACTAAAGACGGCCGCGCGCCTTGATGTCGAGGTAGGTATCGATTAGGGCGGTGGTCAGCTTCGGCGCAGGGACGTCGATGACGATGATGCCGCGGCCGCGCAAAACTGCGACGGCTTTGGCGCGTTCGTCGGAGAGCCGCATCGCGACGGCCGTGCGAAATGCGCCGGCGGTCGTTTGCACGTCGCCGTCGAGGGCCGCCGCCAGTACGGCGTCGTTCATCAGCACACACACGACGAGATGCCGCGGAACGAGCATCGCCACGCCGGCAAGTACCGCGCTCGACGTTACCGGATCCAAGATATCGGTGAAGAGGACGACCAGGCTGCGCTTGCTGTAACGTCGTGCCAAGGCCGCGAAGGTCGATTCGTAATCCGCTTCCTCCAAGCGCGGCTGCAGATCGTACACCGCCCGCGCGAGCGCGCGGAAATGGGCGGCGCCGCGCCTCGGCGCGAGGTCGAGGATCGGTCGCGCCGCGAAGGCCGCCACGCCGACGTTGTCGTCGGCTTGTTGCGCGATTCGCGCAACCGAGAGAGCCGCCATCAGCGCGTGATCGAACTTCCGGACGGCGTCCAGGCGCGGCGTCATCAAACGTCCGCAATCGAGCGCGACGAGCACGTTTTGACTGCGCTCCGGTTCGCGTTGCACGACCATCGTTCGTCCGCGCCGGGCTGTCGCTTTCCAATCGATCCGCGCAAACGCGTCGCCCTCGCCGTACTCGCGCAGACTCTCGAATTCACTTCCGTCTCCGCCTAAGCGCAAACGCCGCAGGCCCGCCTCGATCAACGTGCGGCGCTCAGCGAGCCGGCCGCTCCCGACGATGGCGGACAAGTCGGGAAAGATGCGCACTTCTTCGCGTGCTTCGATGCGATGGCGGCGGCGCAGGAGGCCGATGCGGTTTTCGCTCCATGCGTAGAAGGGTCCGAGGAGCGTCATCCCACGTTCCCGCGGTTCGATTCCGAGTTGCGCGCTCGCGCTCGAGCGCGCAGGGATGCGCACGACGGTCTCCACCACATCGAGTGCAACGCGGGCCTGCGGGGGCTCGACGACGCCGACCCGCACGGGCAACGGCGCCCGGTTCTCGAGGTCGTACGTCAGCTCGGCTCGCCGCCGTAGCGCAAGCGGCGGCGCCGCGCGCCGTTCGATGCGCAGCGCGCAGGATGAAGGGCCGAGGCCGGCATCAACGGCGGCAAGCACGATCACCACGAACGCGCTCACGAGAAACACGGGCAGCAGGACCGGCACGATGCCGGCAAGTGCGAGCTCGAGCGCAAGCGCAAGCAACGCCCAGATGCCGCGTGCCGAGGGCCACAGGGCCGGGAAGGCCGGCCGCATCAGACGCTCTGGGGTTCGGCTTCTTTGGGAACCTCGACCGCGGCGAGAATCCGTTCGAGGATCCGCTCCGCCGTGATTCCCTCGACCTCGGCTTCCGGCCGCACGATCAGACGATGCGGCAAGACGAACGGCGCCGTCCCTTTCACATCGTCCGGCGTCACAAAGTCGCGGTCGGCGAGCGCAGCGGCGGCTTGCGCGGCCGTCTGCAGCGCCAGCCCCGCGCGCGGGCTCGCGCCGAGTGCGAGATCGGTCGACGCGCGCGTGCGCGCTACGATGTGTTGGATGTACGCTTGCACCGACGGTGCGACGTGCAGTGCGCGCACCTCGCGCTGCGCCGCCACGAGCTCGAGCGGTGAGGCAACCGGTACGATGCCGGCCGTACGCAAGTCACGCGCGTCGAAGCCTGCGGCGCTGCGCGCAAGCAAGGCACGTTCTTCGGCTTCGCTCGGATAGCCCGAGCGGGCACGCACGAGAAAGCGGTCGAGCTGCGCTTCGGGGAGTGGGTAGGTTCCTTCAAACTCGACCGGATTTTGCGTCGCGCACACGATAAAGAATTCCGGCAAAGGCTCGCTTTCGCCGTCGATCGTCACTTGGCGTTCCTCCATCGCTTCGAGCAACGCCGACTGCGTTTTGGGCGGCGTTCGATTGATCTCGTCCGCAAGCAGCAACGACGTAAAGATCGGTCCTCGGCGCAGCGTAAATTGCAAGGTCTGCGGGTTGAAGACCGTCGTGCCGACGACGTCGGCCGGCATCAGATCGGGCGTGAAGGCAATGCGCCGAAACGGCGCGTCGAGCAATGCCGCAAACGTTCGCACGAACAGCGTCTTCGCGGTACCGGGCACGCCTTCGAGCAAGATGTGCCCACCGCCGAGCAGCGCGACGAGAAACGCGTACGAAGCGCGTTCGTTGCCGACGATGACGCGGTCGACTCCGTCTTGTAAGCGACGGCCGAGATCAGTTGCGCGAGCGGCCATACGCGGCATACTCCTTTCGAAGCCAAGCGGCGAGCGCGACGCCGCGCACGAAGCTGCGCTCGTCGCACGAACGGCCTGAGCACGTTTCCAGCAGCGTTTCATAGGCAGTCCGCTGGGCGCCCGGATCGAGCCCGGCGAGTACGCGCTGCGGCGTGCTGTCCTCCGGTAGCCCGAGCACGCGGGCCATGACGCGTGTCGTCGATGCGCGGGCGGCGTCGAGCGTATGTCCGTACGCCTGACCGCGCTGCAAGAGCGCCGCGAGGGCAGCGATGAAATCGGATGGGGCCCGTTCGGTTTTCCCTTGGGCTTCCAGCGGCGGCCCGAGACGAATGCCCGCCCCCGCGAGCGCAATGAACAGCGCGCATGCCGCAAGCACAACCGCAATCAAAAACGGACGCGGCACGATCTGCCACCAGTGCTGCGCCGTGACGAATCCGTGCAGCATTTCATCGAAGCTGACGTACGCACCGGGACGCCGTGGCAGCGCGAGAAAAGCCGCGAGCCGCGCGTTGTCGCCGCCGGCGATGCGCGCATTCGTGAAGGCACCTTCATCGAGCACGGCCGTCACCGTGCCGCGACCGAGCGCGTACGACAGCACGAGCGGCCCACGCCCGTCGTCGAGCAACAACTGCTGCGCAGAGAGGTGCCAGCGTGGACCGCTGCGCGTCGCAAGCCGAGCAATGCCGGCGGCGGCGAACTGCCGTGCGATGAACGTGTCGGTTGCCGGGTTGCGCGCGCGCACCGTCCGCGGAATGCCCAAGGTTCGCACACTCGGCGCGAGCTTGCCTTCGGTCAGGTACAGCAGCCGGCCGCCGGCCCGAATCCATGCCGCGAGCGCTCCCACATCCGCGCCGCTCGGCGTCTGCGTTCGCGGATCGAACGGCAGCGGCAGCGCCCATACGAGCGTGTCGATGTTGGCGTCGAGAAAAGCGGGGTGCTGCTCGAAGCGATCGACGTGCGCACCTTCGCGCGCCAGCAACTCGTAGAAGGCGCGATACCCGCCGCTCGCGCTGTCGTAACTCGAGAACGAATCGAGCGTGGGCAGCGGCTGCGGTTGGCGGGCATACGCCGATAGCACCGCAAGCAGCGCGACGGCGAGCGCGACGATGCTCGTTTCGAGCGGCGGAAGACGTCGTACGGCAGCCAATGCTTTGGCGCGCGCGACGCTGCGCGCTCCGCTGCCGGCGGCAATCCCGGGCGCGCTCGTCAAAGCTGGTCCGTGCGCGCTGCCGGCGCGACGAGTGCCGGTTCAAAGGCTGCGAGTGCGCGTTCTGCACGTGCCGCGTCGTCCGCATGCGCGGGCCCGGGCGCGAACGCGGCGCGGGCGAAACGCCCCGCCAATTCGTCGAAGGGAGCGGCCGACCGCACGCGCAGGCGCCGGACGAGCCACCGATATTCCTCAGGCGTGCGCGAGGCATCGAATGCGATGATGTCCCGTTCGTGCAACGCGGCAAGCGCCGCGGCAAAGAAAGCGGCGACGGCACGCGCATACTCGCCCGCCGATGCCGCCGTCCGCCCCGCGCTGCGCCACTGATCCGCCGTCGTGTCGCTAGCGAGCCGCGTCGCCTTGCCGGCGGGGCGCCGGGTACGCGGCGGCCGCGCAAAAGCCAGTGCCAAGCGCACGAGCGCAAAGGCGAGCGCCCCGAGCGCAAGCACGACGAGCGCCACGCCGAGCGCACTGCCCACCCCGCCGGCCGCAGCCAGAGCGCGACCGAACGGATGAAAGAGCGGCTGCAACACGTGCTCGACGAACCACGACCAGAGCTGCGCGAGAAGCGAACGCGCGGACGCAGCGTTCGTCGTCCGGCCGGCGCCGCGAAAGGCCGACTGCGCGAGCACGCTGCGCACGACGGCGTCAGGGTCGCCGTGCGGCCACGCATGGACGCTCACGTCGGGAGAAGCGATGCCGATGCCGCCTGCTGCGCGGCGATCTGCAGGTCGAGGCCTTCCTCGCGGACGCGCAGATCAAAATAGAAGACAGCGAAGAAAGCGCTCAGGAAAATGACGACGGCAATTCGCAGCAGCAGGCTGTAAACGGCCGACAGGACCGTGCTGTGCACGAGCAAGATGATCACGGCGTTGCCGATGCCGCTGATGATGGCGATGCCGAGCGCAACCGCGATGTAGGCCGAGCCCACGAACAAGGCGCGTCGCAGACCGACGCGCCCCAGCACGCGCCGGATTCCCACGGTAAAGGAGCGAACCGCCGGCGCACGCTCGACGACGCACGTGAAGTACGACGTTTCGAGCGCCAGGATGAAGACGACGCCGATCGCAAACGCGGCAAGCAGCGCAGCGATGCCGACGATTACCGAGAGCGCGATTCCGATGCCGTGGGCGGCCATCGTGAGGAATCCCAAGCCCAAAATAAGGACGATAGCAAGGATGACCACCAGAACGTACAGACCGATTCCGGCCCCAAGGTACAAACAGTTGAGCCCGAGCAGCGGCGCCCACCGCCCGAATGCCACCTGGTAGGCGTGCGCGAACGTCGACGTGTTGCCGAGATAGAAGGCGCTCGTGTTTTCGATCAGAGCCGCAAGCGGCAGCGGGCCGATGATGAGATTCGCAAGCAACAACAAGCCGAACAGCGGGCTCACGAACGGATGATGGTTTAGGATCGCCGCGAGCGCCCGTGGATCGACCGGCGGCCCGCCCGCGGCCTGCACGCCGATCATCTTACTGAATTCGTTCAACGTCTTCTGCAAGTCGAGCGTCGCGAAGTACTGAGCGAAGGCGAACGGCACGGCGAAGACCACGTACAACGACGCAAGCGGCACGAAGAAGCGCACACTCAGGGTGACCCCGCGGTCGAGCAGTTCGCCCAAACCGAGCGGACGCAGAACTTCGGGCCGCGACGTAACGTTCAAGCGCTGCTCCCCGGTGGCAACAAAAAGGGAACCGGTGATGGTACGCCGAGTCGTTTCGGCGATGGAGGTAGGCTCCCCGCTTACGACAGCGGCCGACGACCCTCGAGCGCTTTGGCGAGCGTAACTTCGTCGGCGTAGTCGAGGTCACCGCCGATCGGCAAGCCGTATGCGAGCCGCGTGACACGCACGCCGCTCGGGGAGATCAGGCGCGCAAGGTACAGCGCCGTAGCTTCTCCTTCGGCATTGGGGTTGGTTGCGATCAGCAGTTCATCCGGTCCTTCGGCCGCGATGCGTTCGATCAGTTCTTTGATGCGCAGTTGGGCCGCACCGATGCCGTCCATCGGTGAGATCACGCCGCCGAGCACGTGGTAACGACCGTAATAGGCGCTCGTGCGCTCAAGCGCATAAATATCCTTGGCTTCGGCGACCGCGCACAGGAGCGTGGCATCGCGCCGTGGGTCGGTGCACAGCGAACACGGATCGTCTTCGGTGAGCGCGAAACATCGCGAGCACAGCTTAATACGGTCCTTGACTGCCAGAATTGCTTCGGCCAGGGACTGCGCTTCGGAACGCGGCCGGTTCAACAAATAAAAAACGAGCCGCGCGGCTGTTTTCGGCCCGACCGTCGGTAACTTCGAGAACTCATTGATCAGGCTTTGAACCGGGCCTGCGAGTGCGCTCGTCAGGAGCGCGACCGCCCGCTCACGTCAAACCGGGGATGCGCAGACCGCCGGTCAGCGAACTCATGCGGCGGCTCGAGGCCTCCTGCGCTTTGGTCGCGGCGTCGTTGATCGCGACCACGAGCAAGTCTTCGAGCGTTTCCGCGTCGTCGGGATCGATCGCTTCCTTCGTGAGCTTGACTGCCGTGACGCGATTGTCGCACGTCATCTCGACCGTGACGGCGTCACCGCCCGCACTGCCGCTAACGACGGTCGCCGCGAGTTCTTCTTGCGCGCGCGCCATCTCGGCTTGCATCTTCTTCATCTGCGCCATCATCTGCGATTGGTTCATCCTGCCTCCGTTCCGCCCAACTTTTGGCGAGCGTATGCCAACAGATCTGCTTCGCCCTCGACCGCCCCCACGCTCGCGTCGCTCGCCGTGCGAAGCGCGGTCGCGGTGCGCGCGGAATTCGGCGTACGCTCCGCCCAAGCCGCTCGCGGTGCCCGCGGCGCCGCGCCGCCGCGCGTTCGAAAGATAATGCGTAACGGCACGCGCACCACATCGCCGACCGCGCCTTCGAGGATCGGCAGGCGCTCGCGCATCAGACTCTCCTGCAACGCGTCGACCACGCCGATGACGAGTGCAGTCCCCTCGAGCGAGTCGACGGTCGCCTGCGCAAGCATGCCTTTCATCGGTTTGTACCGCTCTTCGGCGCGCAGCCGAATCTGGTCCCACAAGGAGCGCACCTGTTGTAGATTCGGCGCCGGCGGAGCGGCATCGGCGAGGCCGGGCGACGCAGCGGCGTCGGCGCCTACGGTCGGCTCGGGAACGTCGACGTGCGGACGCGGGGAAGCAACAACGTCGCGGCTCGGCGGCGCAGCGGGAGCGCCCGCGCTCGGCGGCGTTTGGCCGGCCCCTTCCAAAAGTGCGAGCCTCGCAGCGAGTGCTTCCAAACTCGGGTCTTCGCGCGCAACGATCAGACGCAAGACGGCAGTTTCGAGTTCGAGGCGCGGGTTGCCCGAACCGCGGCCGGCCGCCAGTGCGTCGCCGAGCAACCGCAGCCCGCGCACGACCTTCGGCTGCGCGACGCCGTCGGCGAGCGCAACGACCGCCTCGGCATCGGAAGCCGAGAGGTCGCGGGCGAGCAACTCGCGATCGAGGCGCGCGACCAGCAGGTTACGGTATTCCGCGACGGCGCCCCGGATGAGACCCGCCATGTCGGCTCCGGCATCGCTTGCCTCATCCACGATGCGCAGCGCCGTCGCGGCATCGGCCGCGAGCACCGCCGCGACGAGTGCTCGCGCATACCCTCGCCCACTCGCGCCGAAGCATGCGTCGACCGTTGCCGCGTCGATCGGACCCTGCGCATACGCTGCCACCTGTTCGAGCATCGTCAACGCATCGCGCAGGCCGCCGTCGGCGCGGTACGCGAGCGCGCCGAGCGCGTCGTCGCCGATCGGAATGCCTTCGGCGTCGGCAATATCGCGCATGCGTGCGATCATCACGGCGACGGGAATGCGCAGGAACGCATAGCGCTGGCAGCGCGAGAGAATCGTCGGCGGCAGCGACTCGGGCGCCGTCGTCGCAAGGATGAACACCGCGTGCGGCGGCGGCTCTTCGAGTGTTTTGAGGAAGGCGTTGGCGCCTTCGCGCGTGAGCATGTGCGCCTCATCGATGATGAAGACTTTCATCCGCATCGAAGCCGGTGCAAATTTCACAGACTCACGCAGTGCGCGAATTTCCTCGATGCCGCGATTGGATGCGGCGTCGACCTCCACGACGTCCAGAGCCGTGCCTGCCAGGATAGCGCGGCAGTTTTCGCAGGTGTTATCCGGGTCGGGCGTCGGACCAAGCACGCAATCGATGCAGCGCGCCAAAATTTTTGCAGCAGACGTCTTGCCGCTGCCGCGCGGACCGGAAAAAAGATACGCGTGCGCGAGTTTGCCCGCAGCGAGCGCCGAGCGTAAGGTGCGTACCACGGCATCCTGTCCGACCAGGTCAGTGAACGCTTGCGGACGCCAGGTCCGATACAGAGACACGCCGCTGATTTCGCGGCGCGCGCGACGGCACACCTGTTTTAGGAAACGACGCGGCGGGTACTCCCGTTATCGGCGTGGTGGTCCTTTCTATAGAGCCCGACTGCTGCCGTGCTTCGAAGCACGGCACGTGCATTTTTCGAGGAGAATGAGGTGGGAGTGCCTCTCGTGTCAGCCGAGCGCATCGCTTTTGAGTTGCAAGAGCGCTTCGGATTCGCGGCATTCAATCCGGGCCAGCAGGACGTCATCGAACGCGTGCTGAGCGGCCGAAACACACTCGCCATCCTGGCAACCGGCGCAGGAAAGAGCCTCTGTTACCAGTTGCCCGCGTTGATGATGGACGGCACGACGGTCGTCGTCAGCCCGCTGATCGCATTGATGAAAGACCAGCTCGACATGCTGCGGGAACGAGGTCTCACCGAAAACGTCGCGTTCAATTCGACCCTGAGCGAAGAGCAGGAACTCGTTGCGCGCATACGCATCGCGGCCGGCGGACTGAAGATCGTGTTCGTGACGCCCGAGAAGCTCGAGGACCAGTCGTTCGTCGCGCTGTTGAAAACGGTCCCGATTCCACTCTTCGTCGTCGACGAAGCGCACTGCATCAGCCAGTGGGGGCACGACTTTCGGCCCGCGTACTTGGCACTGGGCGGCATCATCAAGGCGCTCGGCGGTCCGGCGGTTCTCGCGCTGACGGCGACCGCGACGCCGGCCGTGCGGGAAGACATCCTGGTGCAACTCGACATACCCGACGCCGAGACGGTCGTCAAAGGTTTCGACCGGCCCAACCTTCGCTACGAAGTGATTCGCGCCGAAAGCGAAGCGTCCAAACTCAAGAGCCTCAAGGGTCTCTTCGAAAGCGGGCTCGACGGTACCGGCATCATCTATACGGCGACGATCAAAAACGCACTTGAAGTTCAGCGCTATTTGCACGACAACCTCGACCTGCCGGCGGCCGTCTACCACTCCAAATTGCAGAAGCACGATCGCGTCTCGGTCCACGAATTATTCATGTCCGAAGCGATTCGCGCCGTCGTAGCCACCAATGCCTTCGGGCTCGGCATCGATAAGTCGAACATCCGGTTCGTCGTTCATTACGATTTGCCGGGTTCGGTCGAAGCCTATACACAAGAAGCGGGACGGGCCGGCCGCGACGGCGCTCTCTCCCGTTGCATTCTGCTGTACCGCATGAGCGACACGCGCGTGCAGAACTACTTCCTCACCGGAAAGTATCCCGACGTCGAAGACGTTCAGAAGGTCTTCGGAACGCTTGAATATTTCGGCGGCCAGGAGGATGGCGTTTCCCTCGGCGACCTGCGGAAAATTTCGCAGTTGCCGCTCACCAAACTCAAAGTCGTTCTCGCGCTGCTCAAGAAAGCGGGCTTCATCGAAATGCGCGCCCGTTCGCGTTACGGCTTGACGGCCGATGCGTTGCGCAACCGGCACCTGGTCCTCAACCTGACCGACTACGATACGAAGAAGTCGTACGATCAAAGTAAGCTTGCGATGATGCTGCAATACGCCGAAACCCGCGGCTGCCGGCGCAAGTTCATCCTCAATTATTTCGGCGAGGAGTTCGAACGCGACAATTGCGGCGCGTGTGACAATTGCCTGCGCGCCGCACGTGCCGCGACGGCGGTCGACAACAAAGTCACGAGCGGCTATCGCATCGCCGACGTCGTCAAACACCCGAAGTTCGGGCAAGGCACGGTCGAACGGGCCGAAAAAGATCTCGTGACCGTGTTGTTTCCGAGTGTCGGTTACAAGACGCTCTTGGCTTCTGCCGTCGCGCGCGAAGTGCAGCTTGTCTAGGGTCCAGGACCGAGCTACCGTTTACTCATAAAAGTACGACTCCGGGCCGGTACGTGTATTCGGGCGACACGTGCATCACGGCCGGTCCCCCGGCCAGAGCGGCGGCTCGCTCGGTTCCGCCAACCATAGCGGGCGCCTACTGCGCGTCGATGCGCAGGAAGCGTCGCGCTCAAACGTGTTTCGGAGCCGCTGTTCCGCGGAAAACCGACCGTCATTGCGGGCGATGGCGGCCGGCGGCGTCTTCCGCGACGGCCGAGCGCCGGGCCGCGCCGCTACCGAGTAGTTGGGGGACCGACATTCTGCGATAGACGGCTCAGCGCGACGCGCCTGCGTCTACCGGTCGTGTCCTGCGGCAGCAGCAAGGCTAGGGGCCGGGCCGCGCAGAACGGCTGCCGCAAGAGTCGCGCGTTCGCAAGCGGTTGCATAGGACCGCTCGCGTCCGCTATCGCCGCCAAGCGCCCCGCATGCGCTACGTTGTAGGAGGACTTGATGCGCCGTTTGGGCGCGCCGCTCGTCGGATTCGGCGCCGTCTTGCTCGCGTTCGCCACAAGCGCGGCGTGGGGTGGGCCCGTACAGCCCCTCCCGAGTGCTTCACCGAACGTTCCCGCGCCGCCGTTTCCGACCGACATTGCCTCTGGCGAGCCGTCCCCCGGCGCACCGGCCTCGCCGGTGCCCGGCAGCACCGCGCCGGCAACCGCCGGACCGCAACAAACGCCCGCGGAGCCGGCGGCCTCCGCGCCTCTGCCGAGCCCGTCGCCGACGCAACCACCGATCATCGTCGATCCGCCAAACGCCGGCGTGATCCCGGGCGGCTCCGAGACGCTGCGAATTCGGCAGGTGCTCGGCACTGTGACCATCACGGTTGCCGACCCGACGATCGTCGATGCGAGCGTCGACCAAAATGCCCGGACCTTAACGATCGTCGGGAAGGCGCTTGGCGCAACGATCGTCACCATCATGGACGTGCGGGGGCTCACCCGCCTAGTGCCGGTGCGGGTTGCCTACCCTGCGGGCGACGTGCCGCGCACGGCGGCGATTCGAATCACGGGCGATCCCGCAACGCAGCTCTTCGTGCGCGAGCAGGCCGTCTCAGCCGCAATGGCGGCCGCCGGAACGCGCCCGGGCGCAACCGTTGTCGCCTCGTCCGATGCCGTCTCCGTCCCAAAACCACTCGCGGTCGACGACGTCACGAGCGTCGACGTGCCCATCATCGTGCAGGGCGAAGGATACTTCACGGTTGCGGGAACGACGCGCGTGCGCGTCGAGAACTTCGCGCAGCCGCGCATTGCGCCGCGCTTTCTGCTCGTCAGCGACTACCCCGAAACGTTGCGCGAGAACGGGATTCTCTTCAATGCAGATCTCGGGGCCAAACGCGTCGCGCGGTTTCTTTATTATCATTACAACCCGGCCGCGCAGCCCGAGCGCCGCATCGTACTCAAGGTGCGCAACGATTCACCGCAACCCGCACTCGTGCAATACGTCGTCGGCGTCGCGGGGCCCGAAGCAAACGAGATGGAGGTCGGGCATCTTTCGACCCAGCGCTTCTTGGTGCGGCGGGCCCAGAATGAGGGGACCGTCGTGACGATACCCGCCGGCACGACGACCAATCTCGCCCAGCAACTGCTGCCGGCGGGTCAAACTGTAAGCGCCCTGATGCAGCTGCACGAGATCGAGGGCGCGCCGCTGCATCTGACCTTGCTCGCACAGAATGCTTCCGACTCCGTCGACGCCGCGATTCCGACGTCCGCGGAGCTCATCGGAGACAAGCCGCATGCGCGCGGCATCTACAATATTCCTGAGTTCTTTTACGACTACAGCTACGATACCGAAGGCCCCGATCTCGAGATCCCGATCGGGCAATTTCCGCTTCTCAATCTGGTCGAAGGGCAAACGCTCGCCGGCGATTACGGCGTACTGCAATCGGTCACGGTACGTATCGTCAACAACGATCGCCGCCACGCCCGCCAGATCGCTCTTTACGCGAGTCCGCGCGGCGGAAAGGCGACGGGCACGTTCATCATCGATCGCGTCCTCGTGCAAGCCCACGCCATGGCGGCCTTCGGCCACTACAAACTACGGCAGTACACCATTGCGCCCGGCAGCTTCGTGCGCACCGACGTCGTCACGATGCCCGAAGGCGGCTCCTCCTATCCGCTGCGCCTGGTCGTCGCGCCGGACGACGGTAGCGCCCCACCGGGATCGTCGGAATCGCCGGTCTATTGACTGCGGACGAACAGCGGCACAAGTAGCTCTTTCGGTTATCTTTGCGCAGCACGGGCGTACGCGGCGCTTGCGATGTCTGCTCCGGCTCCCCAACTGAAGCGTGCGCAAGCATCCCTCCGCACGGCTGCGGCCGACGCTTCCGCCGCATCGCTCGCAGCGAGCAGGGAAGCAATCGCAGAAACCCAGCCGTCAACGTCTTCGGGCTCGATGAGTGGTGCTGCGCCGCGCACGATCTCGGGCAATGAAGACGTGCGGGCGGCCAACAGCGGAACACCGGCGCAAAGCGCCTGTGCTGCGCCGTATCCGAAACCTTCGTAACGGGAAGGCACGGCGACGAACGTTGCGCGCGCATAAAGATCGAGCAGTTCGGCGCGCGAGACATAGCCGCGCAATTCGATACGATCCGCGACGCCGCTCGCACGCGCAAGTTCGGCAATACGCTCGCGATAGGGCGTAAACGGCCCGACTGAAACGAGCCGTATGTCGGGCAACGCCGGCAGCGCGCGCACCAGGATTTCGAGATTCTTGCGTACCTCGACCGTGCCGACGATCAGCCCGAACGGCCGTCGATCGGGTGTACGAACGATCTCCATGACGTCGTTCGTAACGCCGGGATACAGGACTTCCACGCGCGACGGTTCGACCGGGGAAAACGCCAACAGTTCGTCGCGCGAAAATTGGGAGTCGACGAAAATCGTTCGGGCCTTCGTATACAGTTCCCGCTGAAAATTGCCGAAGTACGCGCGCGCATAAAGCCGCGCGTGACGCTGTGCCCGTAGCCACGCGACATCGTGCGCCGTTGCAACGACGGGGATGCCCCCCGTCACGAGCGGCAGCGTGCCCGCGCAGCAGTGCAACAGGTCGACTCGTTCGCGCCGGGCGGCAAGTGGCAAAAGCACCTGATCCCACAGGACGCGACGGTCGAAGCGCCACGGGTCGACGCGTGGTTCGGCAAGCGCAACCGCCACGCAGTCGTCGCCTCGCTCAGCAAGTGCGCCGAGCAAGCCGGAGACGTACTCGCCGATGCCGGTGGCCGTGCCGACGGCCAGCTGCGCGTCGAGCCCGACGCGCACCTTAACGGGTGAGCGCCTTCTCGAGTTCACCCACCGCGCTCGAGCGCGGATCGAGCGCGCGCGCTCGCGCGAGTGCCGCGCTCGCAGCGGCCCGGTCGCCGCGGCGTAGCGCGAGGTCCCCGAGGCCGGCTTCGGGTTCGGCGCTGGTCGGATCGACCGTGCGCGCGCGGATGAAGCTGGTTTCCGCAAGCGCATACCGGTTGACGTTGAGCGCTTGCGTTCCGAGCGCGACCAGATAGCGTACGGCGAATGGTGCGAGCGCGACTGCGCGCGTATAAGCGGTGAGCCCCGCGAGTTCATGGGCACGGCGCACGGGGGAGCCGACGGCATAGCGCCACGCCGTCATCTCCTCGAGCCGACCTGCCCGAAACTCGGCTTCCGCCAATGCCTCACCCTGGGTCGGATCGGCAGCCAGCCGCGCGGTCGCCGCCTCTTGCACGGCGAGCGCCCCGGAGACATCGCCGCGCGCGACGAGAGCCCGGGTCAGCCTGTCGATCGTCGCAAGGTCTCCGGCTGCAAGCGCGTCATGCAGCGCGGTCCCCGCATCGCCCTTTCCCAGAGCGAACTCCGCCTGCAGTGCGAGCCGGTCGCGCGATGGACCGAGCGCCGCGATCTGCTGGCCCGCGGCCGCAAAGTCCCGGCGAGCCAACGCCTCACGAGCGAGCGCGACGCGCAGCGCACCATCCACCGGCGCGCCCGCCGGCAGCCGTTCGACCTGCCAGGCCGCTGCCGGCGGCACCGAGCGTACCCATGAACCCCGCACCGCGCGATCGCGCAGACCGAGCGACGCCGCGCCTTGCAGCACCGCAAGGGGCACGCACACGACGAGAATCGAAAGCGCGATCGCGATCCGCCAACCGTTGCGCACGCTAGAAGCGAACCGTGAAGTTGACGTCTTGACGGTTTTGCCGGAGGTTTGCGCTCGGCACGACGTCGTCGAAATAATTGTAGCGACGCGTCAAGAAGGTGACCGACGAGTTGGTCTTGGGAATCGCATAGGTGAGCGAGCCCGTATAATAGTCTTTGCGTTCGGAGATGTTCTGCCCGAGCGTCGTGCCGTACGAACCGCCGTAACGCTGCGTTGAATAGGAGCCGCCTAAGGTCAGATCGCGGGAGATCGGCAACGCGGCGGACGCCGTGATCGCGATGCGCCGCACGTTCACGTCGTTTGGATAGAAGCCGACTTGGCTGCCGCCGACTCCGAAGTTGCCGCCGCCGGGAAAGCGCAGCTTCGCAGCGGCAACCGCGGCGGGATCGAAGGCGCCGGTCGCGGGATCGATCGGATAGTACTGCTGCACTCCCGCATCGGAACGGCGCAATGTTTCGTAGCTTCCCGATAGGTTCGTTGTCAGTTGCCCGCGGAACACCGGCAGTTTGAGCGACGTGCCCAGGTTGTAATCATCGTAACGCTCGGGCCGGCTCGCGCGATACTGCGGCCCGAAGTACAGCGTGCCGTCGCCCCGCGGCGCAATCTCTGCGAGATGCTGATACGAACCGCTCACCGTAAACTGCGCGGCGCCCAAACGTCCCGGTGCCTGGATCGACGCCGTCGGCCCGCGTGTATTGGGGGCGAAGGCCGAATAGAACTCCGGCCCGGACGCTCGCAGCGGGTTCCACATCGGAAAAATGAAGCTCAGGTTCGGGTTGCCTTGCACATCGGGACCCGGACGCCCGACGTGCGCGAATTGCGCGTCGAATTGACGGTTGATGCCGAGGTTGTTGGCAAAGCCGAAGAAGCCCGGGAAATACGGAGCAGTATAGTCGGCGAAGACGTCGGGTGCATTGCCGTAATATCGGAATGGCGCGCCGTCGAAGAAATCCGTTCCGACGCTCTGATATTGTACCGAAAGCGCAACGGTCCGAAGGTTCACTCGTAAACCGAATAGTCCGGCGGCATCGGCGACGGTGGCAATCGAGCGCACGTCGGGCGAATACGTGCTGGTCGCCGCCTCGCCGAAGAGCACCGGTTGCATACCGGACGCCGCTGTGCCGAGCGGCAACGGTGCTTGAAAATCGAAGCCGAGCACCGTATCGCTGATGTCGCCCGAGGCGTTGACCGGTGCCGCATAGACCTGTGAGAGGGCCTCCGAACCGCTCCCCGAGATGACGGCGTCGTCGAAGCCGAAGATGCGATTGAAACTAAGGCCTACTTCCACGCCGGGCAAGCCTTTGAAACTTTGATTCGCGCGCAGGTGCATCATATAGCGCTGCTCGGAAGCGTTGAAGTTGACGGCGAGGCCGCGATACGACAAGCTCACGCTCGAACCGGGCGGAAGCGGCGTCGCGAACACGACCGAGTTATAAGCGTCGTTGTACGCAAAGGCAGGCGCGGCACCGAGTGCGCCGCCGAATGCCGAAACCGAGACCGAGCCTGCTTGCGCCTTCTGCGACAGATAGACTTGCGCTAGGCTGCCGCTGCCCGACGAGAACGTGTCGGTGCGTGGGGCGGCGCCGGTTTGCGTGAACGTCTCCTGCGGCGGCACGATCGGTAAGAAGTACTGATTGGCTTCGAACGGTAACACGCTCGGTTCGACGACGCCGGGTTGTGTATTGAACAGCGTGCCGTCGAGGCGCGTGAACGACGTCTGAAAATCGGTCAGTCCGAACGTTCCCTCGCCGACGGTCCCTTTCAGCGAGAGCCCCTTTTGAAAAGGCTGATAAGGTTCGACGTAGGGGGCTTGATCGTCGTAACCCGCCGGTGCACGAAACGTAAGCCCGGTACGCGACGACGCCATGTCGTCGACGACGCCGAACTGCACGTCGAGGTTGGAGATCGCGCCGGCCCGCGCAACCGCGACGTCGACGCCGGGCTCGACGTCGAACTTTGCCTGCTGCGTGAACTCGCCGCCGTATTCGAAATTGAGGACGTGCACGGGCAGCGAAACCGTGACGTCGTTGCTGACCGCATACGCAAGCGAGAAGCGGCTGTCCTGACGAATTTGGATACCCGAGGGCGCTTGCGTGAGCGGGTCGTTCGAGTCGTCGGTCGTCAGAAACGCGTTGACGAAGGGGTCGATCGCTCCGACGGCCGGCGCCGCCGGATTGGCCGGCCCGGGCACGACCGTGCCGTAATAGGTCGCGATCGGCGCCCCCGTCGTGTTCGTGACGGTCTTGGGTATGACGAGGCGCTGGCGGAAGGTGACGTTGGGCAAGAAGACGCCGTGCAGCGCGACCGACTGCGCAAACTTCGTGCGCCGATCGAGGGCGCCGAGCGAATCTTCAACGTTCGTTGTGCGCACGCCGAGCGCGTCGAGTTCATCCTTGAGCGCATCGATCAACTTCTGAAGTTTATCGAGGTCGGCGCGCGAGGCGCCTTTGCCCCCGCTCTCTTGCAGCTTGGCCACGACGCGCGCGACGACGACCGCCATTTCGTAGCGCGTCAGCGGCCGGTCGCCCTTGAACTCGCCATCCGGGTAGCCCTCGATTAGGCCGTCGGCCGCGAGGGTCTGGATGTATTGGTATGCCCAGTGCGAGGTTGGCACGTCGGAGAACGGGGTCGCCTCGGCTGCCGGTCGCAGTGCCGCAAGGCCCAGTGCGAGCCCGACGACGACCAGTGCGAGACGGCGCATAACTCCTCCGGGCCGGACGGCAAAACACGCCCGTCCGGGGCGCGCCGAGCTTCGCTTCACCGGCAAGAGCGCGCGAGTCCTGCCCCGAGAGCGTGGTCGCTTTAGCGAACCCCGCTCTCGCCCACCTCGCTCTCACCCACAGATTCGAGCAGCCGTTCCGCGATCAGTAGCGCGGCAAAGTCATCGATCGGAACCGGCGGCAAAAGCATTCCACGCGGCACGAGGCGACGCCAACCGCGTGGCGGGTGCGCCATGAAGTAACGGCGCCGGGCCCGCAAGGTCGTCTCGCGCTCGTCGACGATCTCGAGGGGAATCCCGAAGTCGCGGACGGCTGCGGCGACGGGCGCCGTATGCGTCCCGCCGCCGAGCGCGATGGTTTCAACGGAATACTGCTTCACCAGGCGCGCGACCGTCGCGCGGAGTTCTTCGGTCGGCACGATGCCGAGTTCCAACGGAGCCGCTGCGCCGGCGGCGGCGATGACCGCTAAGCCGCATTTGCGCGTACCGGGATCGATGCCCAAGACGATGCCTTCGAAACGATTCGGCATCATCGCGGCGTGCGGCTCAGGTGGAAGGAAACCGGTATCTCCGCCGTGTGCGGAAAGACGTCGCCGCGCGAGCGAGCTACGATGTAATAGCGTCCGCGTCCGCTCAAGATCGTGCGTCGCGTCACGCTGACGGCGTCGTCGGTGAGCGACGGCACGACGGTCGCGAAGGCCGGCGGCATGCCGTGCTCGATTGCGATCTCGCGGATCGCCGTTGCGAGCTGACCGTATGCAACGCTCGGAACGATGGCGGTTCCGCCGTCGATCTCGACGCTTGTGATCGGCGCGGCCGTGCGGAATATCTGCTGGTCGGCGTACGTTTTAATCCCGAAGTGCAGCGAGTCGTTAACGAACAGGTTCTGGTCGGCAAGCGCGATCACGAGGACCGGGCCGCGCAGCAAAAAGCCTAGGGTGGTTTCGTCGTCGAGCACCGATTTGAGCTTTTTTTGAATATCCGGGTCCTTGGCGCGTCCGACGAACGGCCGCAGGCCGGCCGGCCCGAACCGCTGGTTCATCGCTTCCACCGCCGCATCGAAAAAAGCGGCGACCTCAGCGAGTTGCTCCGTGCGCGACTGTTGCGGCTTGATGAGCAAGAACTGGGTGTAGACGACTTCACCGCGCGCGAGCACGATATTCGTGTTGCGCACGCGATCGACGAGCGCATCGGCTTGCGCTTGCAGTGCGTTGACCCGGTTGTTGATTTCCGAGAGGTGAAAGAAAGCGGCCCGCGCGTAGGGTGACGTCGAGAGCGTGACGGCCGTCGCGATGAGGGCAATCATCATGCCGGTCGCGACGGCAACGATCGTCGACGTGTATTTCGGGCGCAGATTGAAGAGCGTCATGCGTTTGCGTCCGACTTGATGCCCGACGCGGTCCCCGATGTACGCGATCAGTCCCGCCACAAGCACGATGACGATGACCGCTGCGATGCCGCCGATACGTCCCATCAATAACGCGCCGCGCGCAGCAGCAGCACCGCGCCGATTGCCGTGAAGACGACGTTAGGAATCCAGGCGCCGATCGTCGAGACCGCGTAGCTGCCCGGCAAGCTCGAGACCAGCGCCGAACTCATGCTCGCGAGCACGAAGTAGACGAACGCGACCGCCACCGCGAGTCCGAAGCCGAGCCCGGTGCCGCCGCCTCCCCGAGCGGGGCGCAAGCCGAAGGGAACCGCGATCAGCGTGAACACGAACGAGGCGAACGGGCGCGCAAGCTTTTCTTCGTAGGTCGTCTGGTACGCACGCACTTCTTGTGGTGAGAGTTGACCCGATGCGATGATCTCCCGTATTTGCGAACGGCTCATCGCCTCCCGGTTGTTGTCGGTCGCGCGCTCCGCGATTTGGCTCGGCTTTTCGCCGATATCGACGGTCGCTTCGGGATACTCGGTCATTTGCGTCACGTCGCTGCCCGTGACATCGTACGCGCGAGCGTTCTCGAACTTCCAAGTCGGCGGCGAAAATCGGCCCCGATCGCTGAAGATGATACCTTTGGGCCGGTGATCGACGCCGTACGTGACGATCGTGACGAACAGCAAGGTCTGCGTCGGCGGGTCGTATCCGCGGAAATAGGTGACTTGTTCGCCGCCGCCGGGCAACTGCGAGATGACCGTGTGGCTACCGCCTCCGAAAGCCCCGACGTGCTTGATCGCTTCTTCACGTAGGAACACCGCGCGATCGTTGGCGTAGGGAACGACGCCTTCTTGCAGCAGCAGGGCGACGAGCGACACCACGAACCCCGCAACCAGCAGCGGCACGGCCGCGCGAACAAGGCCCACGCCACCCGCTTTGAAAGCGGTGATTTCGCTCTCGCCCGACAGGCGCTGCAACGCGAGCAACGTCCCGAGCAGCATTGCCATCGGGACGATCGTGACGACGATCTGCGGCAGCTGCCATAAAAAATAAGCCAGCGCCGTGCCCAGCGGCGCATGCTCTTCGGACACGAGACGGCCGATCGCGAGAATGGTCGTCGCAGCGTAGATCAGCGTGAACGCCGACAGCCCGAAGTAGAACGGACCGACGAGTTCGGCAATCATGTAGCGGTCGAGGATTCTCACAACCGCATTTCTTTGCCGAAGTAGACGTCGCGTGCAACCGGCGACGCGAGCACTTCCTGCGCGTTTCCCTCCGCGATGATGATGCCGTCGTTGAGAATGTAGGAGCGATCGACGATCGCGAGTGTCTCGCGCACTTGGTGATCGGTGATCAGCACGCCGAGACCCCGCTCGCGCAAGTGCCGGATCATCAACTGGATGTCGGCGACCGCGATCGGATCGATGCCGGTAAACGGTTCGTCGAGCAGCAGGAAGGCCGGCTCGGTCGCGATCGCGCGCGCGATCTCGACCCGGCGCCGCTCGCCTCCCGACAGCGAGTCACCCCGCGCGTCGACCACGCGACCGAGGCCGAATTCATCGAGCAGCGCCGGCAGTCGCCGATCCTGCTCCTTGCGCGAGACGCCGTTCATCTCCCAGATCAGCCGGATGTTATCGCCGACGGAGAGTTTGCGGAAGATCGAGTTCTCCTGGGCGAGATAGCCGATGCCCATGCGCGCGCGGCGGTACATCGGAGATGCCGTTAGGTCGAAGCGCCGCCCCTCGCGTACCAGCGCGACGTTACCTTCGTCGGGCTTCACCAGACCGACGACCATATAGAACGTCGTCGTCTTGCCTGCGCCGTTCGCGCCGAGCAAGCCGACGATTTCACCCGTTCGGACAACGGCGCTCACGCCGCTGACGACCGTGCGCGCAGCGTAACGTTTCACCAGTCCTTCGAGCACGATCTCCCGCGCGGGTGCGATGCTTGCGGCCGGTTGAGTCATCGCACGCCCGTCACGTCGATATGGCCCGTGCCCATGTTCCAACGCAGCCGGTCGCCTTCCAGCCGATCGCCCGAAGGTGAGGTCATGACCACGTTGCCGTTGCCGTACAGCGTATCCCCGCGATCGTCGTAATGCAGTGTATCGCTGCGCAACGTTTTGCCGTCGGCCGTTCGGGCGTGTACGCCGCCGCTCATAACGATGCTCTTGTCCTTCTCGACTGCCGTTCCGAGCGGTGCATCGGCGACCACCCGCTGGCCCCCCTTACCGAAAAACGTGACGTGGGGGTTCACGAAGTCGGTACGCGCCGTGTCGCTTCCGAAATACTCGCCGCTCTCGGAATCGGCCCGCAAGACGTACACTTTACGGTCGCCCTTGTGCTTGGTCACGAGGATGTAGCGTGAACCGACCTTCGAGCCGTGCACCGTGATCTTCAACTGCGAGGGAGCCGGGGCCGGCCGGCTGGCCGATGCCGATGACGTCGGCGGGGCGCTCGCCCGTCCGGTTGGCGGCGCGGGGCTCCCTTTGGGCGGGTGCGTGCAGCTTGCAAGCGCGCACGGGGCGAGAGCGCACAGAAGAGCAAGCCGACGTGCGGTCATGCCGCCCGTTCCGGCGCGAACCCGTGCGTGACGGCAGCCAGGGCGAGACCCATGTAGGGGATCCAGACGAAACACATGGCAACGATTCCGACGGTGTCGAACAGTCCTTGAACGAGGACGGCGACCAAAGCGGCGCAGACGGCGAGCACGAAGCGCCTTTCGCGCGCCGTGCGCGCAGCCAGCCGGCGTCGCAGCGTACCGATGAAGCGCCACCAGCCGTAGATGAAGGCAGCGATCCCGATGAGCCCGGTTTCGCCTGCGAGCGACAGGTAGACGTCGTGCGGGTGAAGGGCGCCGAAGGTGCCGGGCGGATCGCCGTTGGGCGCCCGGATTGCGGGATAGACGCGCCAGTACGCCATTGGACCGACGCCCGTTAGAGGAAAGAGGGCGACGACGCGCCGCCCGGCTTCCCACGTGCGCAGTCGGTCGAAGCGATAGGCCGGATCGTGGGCGAGTGCGGGGCGGAAAGCGAGCGCGGTGCCGCCGGCGAGCGCGAGCAGCGCGCCCGCCAGCGCGAGACGGCGAGCGCCGAGCGCCACAGCATAAAAGACGCCGCCCGCGAGGGCCCCGAGCATGCCCGCCAGCGACAGCGTCGCCCCGAGAGCGAGCAGCGACAGCGGCGCCGCAACGGCGCCCAGCCGCTGCAGGACGCCGCGCGTACCGAGCGCGCAACCGAGCGCAACGAACATGAACGCAATCAGGAAGGCTGCGAACTGGTTCGCGGTCACGAACAGCCCGGCAGCCCGGCTGTGATTTTGCGCGTACAAAAGCGCGGGACGGTGCACCAGCGCCATGACTAGGCTCGCACCCGTCGCAGCAGTGCCGGCGACGAGGTACGCCCCAAGCACGGCACGGTACACGTACGGCCGATTCCAGTCCCGGACGAGCGCGAGGTGGAAGAGGGCGCCGAGCACCATCACGCCGACGACTGCAAAGCCCGAGCCCGGGTCGAGACCAAGAGCACTCGAAAGCGCGGCCGAGCCGAGCCACACCGCGAGGATCGCATGCGATGGTGACGTTCCCGTGAGCGCGCGCTCGCGTACGAGGGTGACGCCGCACCAAAGGGCCGAGACGACGAGCAGTGTCACCATGGCGGCCGCGACCTGGGAGCTGGCGAACGAATAGCCGACGGGCGGCGTCGGCGACAGCGACGCCAGCGACGTGTAGAACTGCACGACGACGAAGAACGTCGCGAGCGCGGCGGCTTTCAGCACGCCGCACGATTGCGGACGACGTCCAAAATGCCTCGTGCGATACGTTCGACGCCGCCGGATGGCCCGATGCGGCGGCGCCCAGCGTCGCTCATCCGCCGCATGCGCTCGGTGTCGGCGAGCAGCGACTCGAGGGCGGCAGCCGCGCCCTCCGGATGCGCGGGCACCAGCAGCAACGCGTCACCGAGCAGACGGCGTTGGCGCATGCGGTACCAATCTTCGCGCTTGCCGGTGCCCTCGAGCGCGACCACTGGAAGCCCCTGCGCGGCAGCCTGTTCGTTCGCGGTGCCCGCCTGCCCGAGGACGACGCTGCTCGCAGCCAAGAGTGCGCCGAGATGGCCGGGCCAGCCGACCAGCCGCGCCGCGCCGGCGCGGACTTCGAAGGAAGACATCGTATGCGACTCGGCGGGTGCGGTAGGCGTCTCGGTTGGCGTCGCATTCGCCCCGGAGTTCGGCTTCGAAGCAATCGTCCAACCGTCATTTTCCAGTGCGCGGATAAGGCGGCGAGCATCGAGCGATGGCGCGACCGAGAGCATGGCGCCGATGTCGGGCCGCCGCATGGCGAGCGCGCGCGTGACCTGGGCTAAGCGGACTGCGTCGGCGTACGCGCTTTCGCGGCTGCCGGGCAGCAGCCCGATCCACGTTCCCGGCAGCGCGGGCAGTTCCGGCAGTGCGAGATCGGCGATAGCATTACCGGGAGCCTCGGCGATAACGCCGTGCGCAATGAGGTCGCGCGCCGTGGGTTCGTCCCGCACGTACACGCGGGCGGCACGCTGCAACAGGAAGCGCTCGAACGGACCATAGCGGGCGACGAAGATGCTCTTAGCCGTCCCGACGAAAACGGGCTTCGTTCCCGTCAGCAGTGCAAGCCCGAGGGCGTACGCGTCGCCGACTGCGACGACGGCCGCGTACCGTCCGCGTGCGCGGCACAAGAAGCCGAGTTGCGCCCACAGCAAGGCGGGAAATCCCGCCACGATGTCACGCGCGAACGCGCGCACGTTGCCCATGGCAACGAGTCCGCCGCTCGGCAGCGCGCGCCGCGGCCCGACGATTTCCAGTCCGTCTGCCGAGACCCCGAGCCCGACGAGCGACAGCAATTCCAATTGCAGCGGTGCAGTAGCCACGTCCGACAGCGCCTGCGCGAGGCGCGCCGCGATCGCATTTTCACCATGCCCGTTGGCCACGAACAAGACGTTCGCGGCCGTCAACCGCTCCCCGCGTCGCTTCCACCCAGTGTGGAAAGTGAAGCCGCAACGTCGCTGAACTCGGCGAGAGCTGCTTGCATATCTTCGACGATCTCTGCGGCAAGGATGGCGGGATCGGGAAGATTGGCGGCGTCTTCGAGCGACTTGTCGCGCATCCAAAACAGATCGAGGCTTACTTTGTCGCGCGCCAGTAAACCAGAGTACGAGAAGCGGTGGAAGCGGTCGATCTCGGCACGATTGTGGCGATCGTTCGGACGATAGCAGGCGACGAAGTCGTCGAGATGCTCACGGCGCAGCGGGTTCTCTTTGAGCGTGAAGTGCTTGTTGGTGCGCAGATCGTAGACCCAGAGGGCTTCGGTCCACGGTTCTTCGCGGCCGGGCTTGCGGTCGAAGAACAGCACGTTGGCCTTCACGCCTTGGGCGTAAAAAACGCCGGTCGGCAGACGCAGCAACGTGTGCACGTCGCATTCCGCCAGCAGTTTGCGGCGCACCGTCTCGCCGGCGCCTCCTTCGAAGAGCACGTTGTCGGGCACGACAATGGCCGCGCGGCCGTTCGGCTTGAGCAGCGTCTTGACGTGCTGCACGAAGTTGAGTTGCTTGTTGGAGGTGGTCGCCCAGAAGTCGTCGCGAATGACGGTGAGGTCGTCGCGCCGTGCTTCACCGTCCGCGCCGACGACCAGCACCGATGACTTGCGTCCGAACGGTGGGTTGGTGAGAACCATATCGAAGCGCTCGCCCGGATCGGCGCGTAGCGCATCATCGACATGGAGCGGCGTTTGAGCGTCCGCGGCGACGATGCCGTGCAGCATCAGGTTCATCGCGCACAGACGGGCCGTGTTGTCGACGATTTCCCAGCCGCGCAACGCATCGAGATGCATACGACGGCGCTGCGCGGGATCGAGCAGCGGATCGCGCGCCATGTGCTCGAAGGCCAAAAACAAGAAGCCGCCCGTTCCGCACGCCGGATCGCAAAGCGTCGTATCGGCGGTCGGGTTCATGACCTCCACGATCGCCCGTATCAGCGGCCGCGGCGTGAAGTACTGACCAGCGCCGGTTTTGATGTCCTCAGCGTTTTTCTGCAGCAGGCCCTCGTAGGCGTCACCCTTGACGTCGGCATCGAGGCTCGACCAGCGTTGTTGATCGATGAGATCGACGATGAGGCGCCGCAACTTCGCCGGATCCTGGATCCGGTTCTGCGCCTTGCGAAAAATGACGCCGAGCATCCCCGAACCCCGCCCGAGCTCGGTGAGAACGTGGCGGTACTGCACCTCCAGCGCATCGCCGTCCCGCTCGATCAGCGAGGGCCAATCAAGCCCGGACGGCACGATGGCGGGCCGATTGTACGGCCCTCGCGTCCGCTCGTCGGCCATCTTGAGGAAGAGTAGATACGTGAGCTGTTCGACATAGTCGCCGTACGATAATCCGTCGTCCCGCAACACGTTGCAGTAATTCCACAGTTTGGCGACAAGGCCGGCGGAGCCGTTCACGGATTTTCCTCGAGCATGCGCTCAACGGCCGCTTTCAGTATCGGAACATCGACATTGACGACGTTCCACGCGATGCTTAAGTCGACAGCATGATAGGCGTGCACCATTGCATTGCGCATGCTGACGATCCGATTCCAGGGAACCGTCATACTGAACTTTCAACGAAAGCCTGAGCCTGCTGACGGCTTCGCCGATGACCTGTAATTCATGAATGACAAAGCCTTGCAACACCACGTCGCTATGTAGCTCATCGATACTTTTCGGCGCGTGCATTTCAATTCGGACGATCGACTCTCGTATGTCTTTAAGTCTCTCGCGATCCGACCTCAAAGTGAAACGGCCTCCGCCGTAACCCGATCGCGGAATGGGCCGGGTTGGGGATGCGCGATATCGACGAGGTGCTCAAACAGCGCCTGGAGGTCCATCTGCAGACCTCCAAGGTCGAGCAAACTTCGACCCGGTTGCAGGTCGACGAGGAAGTCGATATCGCTATACGGCTTCGCCTCGCCGCGAGCCACCGAACCGAAAATCCGAATGTTCGAGGCTCCGTATTCGGCTGCGATACGTTCGATGTCTCGACGACGCTTGCGAACGTCAGCAAGCGTAATTGTGCCGTTTCTTTCGGTCTCGGAACCAACGTCCTCACTGTCAGGCTCTCGCGATTCAACCTCAACAGCACCTGCCTTCGCGGCATCTCGCGCCAAATCAAAAAGATGAGAAGCGAGCCGCGGTAGCGTATCGTTCAGCGCTTTGCTCAAGACGGCGGCGTCAGCGCCTCCATCGGGACGAGAAAGCTCGCGCATCGCGATGATATCGTGCCACGGTATTTCGGCATGGCGGTTCCGTAGCGAAGCGCTGAGTCGTGCAGCGGTTGAACCGATGCTCGCAAGCACTTGTACCGCGAATCGCTGCAGCATCGTACCGTCCGGCGAACTGGCGCCGATGTCGGCACGGTACCTTTCGGCGGAGCTGGTTGCTTCGGCGATCGCATCGAGGCGAAGCTGATCCCCGGTCATCCGACAGCTATTTCGGGGACGGTCGCTGCAGATGTCGGCTTTTCAGCGTTTCGACCTGCCGGAACGAGCTGCCCCGAAAACGCCTTCTGTAAGATGGAGCGTCTAAGCATGCCCGCTTGGGAACCGGCTCCGGCAACGGAGGCTTGCATCCTAGTGAGTGCGTCTAGGCGGCCTTCCATAGCTTGAGCGATGGCTCGCTGCTGACTGAGTTCGGGTAGCCGAATCCGAATATCGCGGAGTTCGCTTCCCGCGATACCGACTTGGCCCGCCGTCGTCTTCAAGCGCTCCTCGATTTGCCGTCGGCCGTCTCCGTTGTTGACGGCTATGCACACGAAACTCGGGTCCGCGAGTCCCCTATCCAAAACGACACGAATGAGCTTGTCCGGGTGTAGCGTACGACGCGCAAGGTTCTTGACCGCTGCACATGAGCCCACGTATTTGGAATTTCCGCTGTAGCGCGTGAACAGCAAGTCGCCCTCGTCGACGAAATACTTCTCGACCGAGGTTGTGTCGGCCGGGGCATAGCGAACATCATTCACATCTAAAAGCATCGGACGCACGGCGCTGATACGGAAGATCGGAATGCCTGGCGCGGCGGCCGCCGGACGCGATACGAAAATTCCGTTGCGCATCGATCTTGCGATGTCGCCCAGTGTAACCATGGGCCATGAGCCGACGCTGGCTCCACGTAGTAGCTGCCGCGCCAAAGCCTCGCGTTTTCGTTCAGCGGCGTACAGCGAGCGTTGGGCAGCGTCAAGTCGAGACAACTGCTCCTCGATGACTTCGGCGATCTGTCGCTGTTCGTGTAACGGCGGAAGGTGTATGGAAACCGTGGCTAGGTTTCTACGGGAGATCCGTCTCCTGGTGGTGCCGGATTGCAACGCCTCAATCTGGTGGCGGACCTGAGGACAATTGATAGTCCACATAAACCACTTAGCATCCACTCGGGCAGCGTTTGGCCGGCAAATGCACACGTCCACGGCCGTCACAGCGCGGCGCATTTCCCCCGGATAGATGCAGGCACGGCCAACCGGCTCAGGCATTCGTGCAATTAGCACGTCGCCAGGTTCAAGAAAGCTGCATCGCAAGCGGTTCGCAGCTTGGCTGGTGAGGCTTCGGTCTGATCTGTTCCTCCAGCAACCGTCTCCCACATCAGCAAGTTGGATCAGCCTGACGTCGCCGCTCGCATCCTGGTCTTTCGTCTCGACCCAGTCACCGTCGATGAACAGCCCGTCGCGTAATATATCCCCGATCGTTGCGAAGTCCCACCCTCTTGGCGAACCGTTCACGCTGCAAGCGCCTCGCCGAGTTCGTTCAGCAGCGGATCGAGCTGGTCCCCAAAAAGATCGTATGCCTTCCCGAGCCCACCGTGTTGTGCGAAAGGCGTTTCATCGAAATCATCGCGAGCGACGGTAAGGCCTGTCGCGATTTGATCACGGATGCGGTGCAGCCAGGCCAATTGCTCATCCGTAAAGGTGCGGCCGGTTTGTCGTTGCTGCGCGAGCCAAGCCACGAATCTCGCTTCAACCTTGTCGGGGAACGGGACGAGTTCCCCGTCTTCGCCAATCGCATAGCGTACGAGCGAGACGAGGTCCGTCAGAACCCGTGTGCCGGAGCCGTGAACCTTCGAGCGGTCGAGTTGCTCGTACGCATCCCATAACGCTTGCGGCGTCCAGCGGCGCGGCGGACGTTCGATGGCATTGGCTAGTTCCTTGACCTGCGCGAACGTCAGGCGACGGCGGTACGGGCGGCTGTACAAGATCTGCAACGCCGTGATCTCGTCTTTATTCGCTTCAATATACTCCTTGAACGATGTGGTCGTCGCTCGGGCGCGTTCCGCGACGTCAGTCGTGTGGTCGGCGTAGGTGACACGGTCGGCGGATGTCTCGTCGATCACCTGATCGTAGTTGCGCCGCATTTCGACCAGTTTCGCGCGAAGCTCCGGGTTGTCGGCGATCGGTCGCAGCGCGGCATCGATGAGTTTCGTTGCTGCGGCGTGGATGTCGTCTCTCGTCGGATCGGATCGCCCCGTCGCGGCTTCCGCATCGCCGAGGTGCCAGTCCGGATCGAGGGCGTCGACGATCGACTCCGCTAGTTGCTTCAACGGCATTCCCGCCGCGCGTTCGAGCTCAGCTCGGTCGTCGTCGCTCAAGCGGCGGTCGAGGCGGGCGATGCGCGAGGCGACCGATGACGCGGTCTCCAGTTCGCGATCACCCAGCGCAACTTTGTGCAGCAGCCGCTCGAGCGACAACGTCGCGCAACGTTCCAGCGGAACCGTGTCGTTCAGGTCTTTTTCCGTCACGCCGACCGCATCGACGAGCACGAAGCGATCCTTGCCCGGAGCGTCGGGTGTGACGACCTGCAAGTCGCTCGCGTCGATGGTTCGCGTGCCACGGCCCTTCATCTGCTCGAAGAAGGTGCGCGATCGAACCATGCGCATGAAGAACACGCATTCGAGCGGCTTCACGTCGGTTCCGGTTGCAATCATGTCGACCGTGACCGCAATCCGTGGATCGAAGCTGTTGCGGAAGGCCTTGAGCAGCTTCTCGGGTTGCTGCCCCTGCGAACCGGACTTGTAGGTGATCTTCACCGCAAAGTCGTTGCCCTTGCCGAACTCTTCGCGGACGATTTGCACGATGTCGTCGGCGTGGCTGTCGTCCTTGGCGAAGATCAGCGTCTTCGGAACGTAGGTGCGCCCGCGGAACATCTGCGGCAAGTTGTCGCGAAACGAGCGAACGATCGTGCGAATCTGGTCCTTCGCAACGACCTTGCGGTCGAGTTCGGCCGCATCGTACACGATGTCGTCGTCGAGCGCCTCGAAACGCTGCTGGCGCGTCTGCCGGTCGCGAAACCTCGTGACGAGCCCCGCATCGATGCGCGACCCACGTTCGCTGATCTCCGTCGAGATGCGAAAGACGTCGAAGTCGACGTTCACGCCGTCGGCGACGGCTTTATCGTGGCTGTATTCCATGACGAGGTTCTGATTAAAGAAGCCGAGAGTCTGCTTTCCGGGCGTCGCGGTCAGGCCGATGATGAAAGCATCGAAGTATTCGAGCGCCTGCCGCCAAAGGCCGTAAATCGAGCGATGGCACTCGTCGACGATGATGACGTCGAAGGTCTCGACCGGCACGCGCGGATTGTAGGCCACCTCGACCGGCGCGCTCGGCGTCAGCTCGAAGCTCGGCGTCTCGTCGAGTTCCTCCGCGAGTTCAGGCTCGCCGCGCAAGATCGAGTACAGCCGCTGAATCGTCGAGATCGTCACCCGCGAAACGGGATCGATATGGTTGGACTTGAGGTGCTGGACGTTGTAAAGTTCGGTGAACTTGCGCCCGTCGTCGGGCGTCGAGAACGCCTGAAACTCCTTGAGCGTCTGCTCGCCGAGCGTTGCCCGGTCGACGAGGAACAGAACACGCCGCGCACCGGCGTACTTGATGAGCCGGTAGGCGACGTTCGCGGCCGTGTAGGTCTTGCCGGAACCCGTCGCCATTTGGACCAGTGCGCGAGGACGGCCGTGAGCGAGCGATGCTTCGAGGTTGTCGATCGCTGCTATTTGAGCCCGTCGCAGCCCACGCTCGTCGAGCGCCGGCATCGCTTTGAGCCCGGCGCGCACGATGCCGCGCTGCTGCAACATCTCGGCTAGCGTATCGGGCCGGTAAAAATTGAAAACGTCGCGGCTCGCCGGCTCCGGTTCCAGTCCGTTCGTAAAGCGCGTCTCAACCCCGGTCGATTCGTACGCAAACGGCAGCGGCGCGCTGAACGCGGAGATGCCCGGTGGAAGCCCACCGCGATACTTCGCGGACTGCCACTCAACGCCAATCAACGTCGTCCCGGCTTTTTTCGCCTCGATCACGCCGACGGCGGTGCGATCGATAAACAACAAATAGTCCGCCGACTCGCGACCATCTGCCATCACGAACTCGCGAACCGCGACGCCGCGCGACGCGCCGAGATGAACCGCCCTATAATCCTGGACGGTCCATCCGCTTGCCGTCAGCATCTTATCGATCTCGATGCGCGCTTTCGCCTCGGGATCAAGGTACGATTCGATCACGCTTGCCTCAGAAATACCGGATCAGTGCTCCCCTAACCTCGCCACAGTCAAGGTACCGTCCAGGGGAAGGCGCTGCACAGGGCCTCCGGGTCGAGGTATCCATCAGCCGAGACACCCAACGCCAGCAAGCGGTTTAGCGGCGCGCTTGCGAGTCGCGCCGGTCGCCCCGCACACGAAACTGAGATCGGCTCGGCCCCGAGCTTGTCGTCTGGACGTACAGCACCTTGCACTCGGAGCGGGGTACGAGTTCCGTTGGTTTTGGGATTGGTTCCTTAACTTCGGTGCGCCAAGCCGCAATCGGCTTGTACACGCGAAAGATCTCTTCGGAATTAGGCGCGTGCTGGAAACGCTGCGCGAGCGCCACGCGCCCGTTGCGCGCACAATGCAAAGCATCTCCTGATGGACGTTCTTCGCCTCAAGCAACGTGATGATATCGAGATAGCCGCCGCGCACATCCACTGCGACCCGAATGCGCCCTTTGGTATCCAGAGGTAGCGGTTGGTCATGTTCGACGCACCACGAAAACCACGGCCACGCCAACACCTCTTCCGTTCCGATCCATCCGTGCTGGAGCGTCACACTCGCTTCGGCGTAGTAGGCGCGGTGCATCGCTGCCAACGGCTCAGTAATTTCAAATAAGAAGCCCATACCATCATCGTACCGATCGGGTTCGATCTCGTAGGCACAGCACCGAGCCCGTTCCTGGATGGCCGCCACGTACTGTTCGAACGTCCGCTCCGACGGAAGCCGGCCCTCCCCCCAGTGACTCTTTGTTAGCCGCAGCGACGTCTTTGCAAGTCGAGACAGTTCCGTGGGACCGCGTACGCCGACACGATGGCTAACGGAACGCAGTGCCGCAGCAAAACCTATGTGGCTTGTTGGAGTCGCCGCGTGCTCGACGCGGTCCCCATAGTGACCCTTTGGCAGGGGTTGCGCCGGTGGGTTATGTGTCTGCTTCACTGGTGTTGTCTCGATCTCGGCATCACTCGCCGTCTAGCATAGGAAATCCGTTGAAACACAAGACGCATACCTGCCGTTCTCGTTCCGGCCACCGCCGCCCCCGAAGCCACATCTCCCGTTTGGTCGCGCTCTCGTCCGCTATAGGGGGAGTGTGCAATTTTTTGACGACACTGATCAATCATGTCTGGAAGCAATGAGCGGTCTGCTGGTTCGCGAAGCGCGCAGTTGCACGGCGGTCCGGGCAGTTTTGCCGAGGCCTAGGTTCCCGCGAGCAGCGGCACGAGTTTGAAGCGCATGATCTCGGGGCGACCGGCCGTACCTCGCCGCAGTTCGGTGCGCGAGACGTACCGACCATAGGGACCCGCGTGCACGATCGGAACGCCTTCGACGCGTTCGGGTTCGGAGAGCGTGTCGTGGCTGTGGCCGCCCAGGATGAGGTCGAGCCGTGGCACGGCGCGGGCGAGATTGCGATCGGCGGGCAGACCGAGGTGCGACAACGCGACGAGAAGCGTATCGCCGGGCGTGGAATCCGCGATCTCACGCGCGGTTTGCAGGGGATCGCGGAAGCGCCAGCCGAGCGCGCGCTCCCACACGCTGTTTTCCGCATACTGCGGAACCAGCAGCGCAAAGACGCGCACCGTCCAACCGTCGCGCACGAAGTCGACGTGCGCAGCGAACGGCAACGGCCGTTTTCGAACGTCAACCAAGTTGGTACACACCAGCGGATGCCGCATGCGCCGCGCCCGGGCGGCGAGCAACCGAAAAACGTAGTGAAACTCGCGGTTCCCAAGCGCCTGCGCGTCGTAGCCGGCGCGATCGAGCTCGGCGACGATCGGTTCGTTACGGTAGTAAATCGTCTGGCTGCCGCGCAGCGAGTCGCCGCAGTCGAAGAGCAATCCGGGTTTCTGCTCGCGTAACGCGTGCAAGCGCGGCACGAAGCCGCCGTGGTCGTGCAGATCCGACGTGTGATAGATGCGCAGGTTCACGCCGAGCGTGCCAGCGCCGCGGCGAAGGCCGCACAGCGCCGCAATGCGTCGGGTGCACCGAGCGCGGCGCGCACCGCGCGCATCGCTTCGAGTTGCGGCGTCGGATCGGCGAGCAATCGGTCCACTGCATCGCAGAGCCGCAGCGGGGTTGCATCGTCCTGCAAGAGCTCCGGCACGACCTCGCGCTCGAGCAGGATGTTGGGCAGGGTGATGTAGGGATGATCGTTCAGCCAGACGCGCCGGGCGATGGCTGCCTGCGCGGGCGCCAGAACGTAGAGCGCGACCGTCGGCACCTCCCGCAGCGTTGCTTCGAGCACGGCGGTGCCTGAAGCAGCCCACGCGGCGTCGGCCAGATCGAAGGCCGCCTCGGCGCCGCCGACCGTCTGGCCCGCCAATCGCGCGTACTGCTGAGCGCGAAGCATCGGCGCCACATAGGCGGCTGCCTCATCGCTTGCGATGCTCACCACGAAGCGCGCGCTCGGGCGTCGCTGGGCGAGCAACACCGCCGCGTCGAGCAATCGCGGCAGATGCCACTCAATCTCACCCCCGCGGCTGCCCGGCAAGAGCGCGATGACGCCGCCGTCGCGCGGCGCCGGCGCACGCGGCTCACGAGCGTGCACGAGCGATGCGAGCGGATGACCGAAGTATGCGACCTCGCAGCCCAGCGACCCGAAGAAGTCGCGCTGGTGCTCGAACGGGACCAGCGGCACGGTGCTCGCGGCAACCGCGCGTGCTTGCCGTTCGCGATCGAGCCATGCGCCGGGCGGAAAAAAGTACAGAATCGGACGTCGATAACCTACCGCGCGTAAGGTTCGGGCGAACCGCAAATTATAGGCGCCGAAATCGATGAGGACGACGAGATCGTACGGCCGTACCCGCAGCCAAAGCGCGTGGCCCAGCATGTTGAACAGCAGCCGCGGAATGCGCCGCAGCGCCGCAAGCGGTCCAAGGCTTGCCCAGCCCGTGGTGCGCGTCGTCAACGTGAAGCCTGCCTCGCGCATTCGTTCACCGCCGATGCCCCAGAAGCTCGCGGCCGGCTCGAACTCGCGCATCGCCGTCGCGAGTGCCGCCGCCAGCATATCACCCGACGCTTCGCCCGTCGCAAAAAAGATGCGCACGCGCTACTTGGTGATGCCCCGCTCCGAGTGCGTTTCGATGAACGCGAGCAGTGCGCGTCCCTGATCGCTTGCGACGACCGCGCCCATCGCTTCGGCGGCCTGCGAGATATTGTGCCCGGATCGGTAGAGTATCTTGTAACACTCTTTGAGTTCCGAAACGATCTCGGGCGTAAACTCCGCGCGCCGCAAGCCGACCGTATTGAGCCCGTAGGGCTGCGCCGGATTGCCCTCGACGAGAAAATACGGCGGGACGTCGCGGGTCAGCTTCGTGATTCCGCCGACCATCGCGTGTTCTCCGATGCGCACGAATTGGTGCACGCCGGTCTGGCCGCCGATCGTCGCGTAGTCCCCGACGATGACGTGGCCGGCGAGCTGCGCCGTCGACGACATCACGACGTTGTTGCCGATGCGGCAATTGTGGGCGATGTGCACGTAGGCGAGCAGCAACGTATCGTCACCAACCGAGGTCGTCTCTTCACTCCCGGTCGCCCGGTGCACGGAGACGTACTCGCGTAGAACCGTGCGGTTTCCGAGCTTCGTGTACGAGCGCTCGCCATGATATTTACGGTCCTGCGAGGGCGCGCCGATCGAACAGAACGGGTGGATCTCGCCGTCCTCCCCGATGGTCGTGTAGCCGTTGACGACGACATGCGCGAGCAGCCGCGTCCGCGCGCCGATCGTGACGTTGTCACCGATCACGCAAAACGGGCCGATTTCAGCCCCTTCCCCGATCGCGGCGCGCGGGTGAACGACGGCGGTGGGATGGATCACGAGTGAAGCACGCTCGCATCTCCAACGAAATCGGCCACCGCGCCGACGGAGAACATCAACTCGGCCGAGCACACGAGTTTGCCGTCGACTCTCGCCTCGGCCGAAACCCAACCCATGCCCGATCGCCGCCGCAAGAGTTCGGTCTCCATGTCCAGGCGATCGCCCGGTACGACGGGACGCCGGAACTTCGCCTTGTCGATGCCGGTGAGCAATGCCGTGCGCCGGCGAAAATCGTCAGGTCCTAAAATGATCGTTCCGCCGAGCTGCGCCAGCGCTTCGATCATGTAGACCCCGGGCATGAGCGGATAGCCCGGGAAGTGACCTTGGAAGAAGTGTTCGTTCATCGTGAGATTTTTGTAGCCCGCTGCGCGTTTGTGCCGCTCGAACGCCGTGATGCGGTCGACCAGCAACATCGGGTAACGGTGGGGCAAAACCGTCATCAGTTGCAGGATGTCCATCGCGCCGGCGTCGGCGGCCCGCACGCCGTTACGCATGTGCTGCCACCACGCGCGTGGTCTGCAAGCGGCGAAGGCTCGCAGCCGCCTGCGCGTGCAGCCGGTGCCCGCTCTTGATGGAGACGACCTCGCAGCACGGGCGTGCGCCCAGTAACGCGAAATCACCGACGAGGTCGAGCACTTTGTGCCGAACGACTTCGTTCGGCCAGCGTAACGGCGTAAGCGGTCCGTCGGGCGCGAACACGAGCGCGTTTTCGAGCGAACCGCCGCGCGCGAGCCCGGCGCTGCGCAACGCTTCGACTTCATGCAAATAGCCGAATGTCCGCGCCGGCGCAATCTCGCGGATGAAATAGTCGGGCTCGATCGTCGCATCGATGAACTGAGCGCCGACCGGCGGCGCGTAGTCGACGGTGAAACGAATGCGGAACGAATCGGCGGGCAGCACCGCAAGCATTGCGTCACCGTCGCGAAAAACAACGGGCTGTTCGAGCGTAAAGGTTCGCGCGGGCACGCGCTGGTGCGCCACACCCACCTTGGCGATCGCCTCCGCGAAGGCGGCCGCGCTGCCGTCCATGACGGGAACCTCGGGGCCTTCGATTTCGATCAGCGCATTATCGACGCCCATGCCGAGCAGCGCCGACATCAGGTGCTCGACGGTCGACACCGTGGCGCCGCCGCTGCCTAGCACCGTTGCGCGCCGTGTTTCGACGACGTAGTCGGCGTGCGCCGGGAACGACACATTGCGCTCGACGAGCCGGAAGCGCAGACCCGTTCCCGCCACCTGCGGACGCAAACGCACGCGCGCATCGCTTCCGGTGTGCAGGCCGACGCCCGAAAACTCGAGGACGTCGCGCAATGTGCACTGGTCGTTCATGGCCGGCGTTCCAAGGCGCTCACTCGCTCGTACAGCTTATCGAGGTTACGGAGGCGAACCTGCTGACGCAGTTCCACTCTATGGTCCTGCGCGGGTGCACCGCTAACGCGCGCGCCGTCGGGCACGTCGTTCCAGACCATCGTGTTGCCGGCGACCGTCACGCGCGAGCCGACGGTGATGTGGCCCTGAAACGCGCTTTGTCCCCCGGCGAGCGTGTAATCGCCGATGATCGCCGAGCCCGCGAGAGCGTTCATGGCCGCGAACGCGCAGTGGCGCCCGATGCGGCAATTGTGGCCGACCTGCACCAGGTTGTCGACCTTCGTCCCCTCACCGATCGTGGTCGAACCGGTCTGCGCGCGGTCAATGCAACTGTTCGCGCCGATCTCGACCGCGTCGCCGAGCACGACGTTGCCGACCTGCGGAATTTTCACGAATCGGCCGTCGAGAAACACGTAACCGAAGCCGTCCCCACCGACCACGGCGCCTGCTTGGAGAATGACGTCGTCACCCGCGACGCAGCGGTCGAGCAGCATCGCGCGCTCGTGTAAACGGCAGCGCCGCCCAAGCCGTGCGTCTGCGCCGACGATTGCGCCCGCGAGCAGCACGCTTTCGGCACCTATCCTTGCTCCCGGGCTCACGACGACGAGCGGTCCGACGTGCACGTCGGGCCCAATCGTTGCGCTCGGATCGACGACTGCGCTCGGGTGGCGATACGGTGCTTGGGGCGGCGGCGGTTCGCGCTCGGCAAGCAGCGCCGCGAGCCCCGCTCGAGCCGATGCAACGACGACGAGCGGCTTACGCGCTAACGGGAAAGCGTCGGCCGGCGCAGCCTCGGTCAGCACGGCCGCCGCGCGCGACTCGAGCGCACGGCGCAGATATCGTTCGTCGGTCGCAAAGGTCAACGATACGGCGTCGACATCTTCGATTGCCGCAATGCGTTCGATCGCGACGGCGTCGTCGCCGCGCACCATGCCGCCGAGGCGTCGCGCGATGTCGCCCGTCGTTACGGCTTGGGCGATGGCTTTTCGGTGATCCGCAGGATCTTCTCGACATCGGGAGTGATGTCGATTCCGCCGTAACCGACGAACTGCCGCGTGACGACCAGGCGCAAATGTTTGTCGTTTGCGACCTGCGCCGCCGCGTTGCGTACGTCGCCCGTGACTTCATCCTGCATCGCGACGTAGCGGCGGCGTAAGGTATCGAGTTGCTGCTGCTTCTGACGTGCCGATGCGCTCGAACGTTGGATTGCGTCGGTATCGGAAGCGAGCTGATTGCTGTAGTTGATGAACTTCGGCCAGTTGGCTTGAATGCGCGTCACGTCGAGCGTGGCGACCGTGGCTGCTTGCGAATTACAACCGACGAAGGCCGCAAGCGATGCGGTCAGGAGAAGGATGCGTTTCACTCGTGTAGGCTCTCGATATCTTTCTGGGCTTCGGACGTGAGATCGACTCCGCCGGCGGGCGCCACCACATTACTCACGACGACCTCGATGCCGCGTTTTTGCGCGATCACCTTGACCTCGCGATTGATTTGCGCGACCATTTCGCCGTAGAGATCGCCACGCTGCTTCTGCAAGGCGTCGATCTGGCCGTCAGCGCCGCTGCGGTCGGCGGCATCGGCGCCGGCGAGCGCATGAAAGCGCTTCGTCAGATCGGCGCGTGTCCGCTGAAACTGCGCGACCGTCTGCGAGGCGTCGCGGTCGAAGTCATGCTGAAAGTGCGCGTGCAGCGCTTGGAGCTTCTGCCGCATGTCGGGACCGACGCCGGGCGGCACGGCGACGCTGCCGGTCGCGGGAATCCCGACCTGCCCGACGATCTGCGAACGAGCCTGCCGTTCGCGGACGTTGATCTTCGCCACCGTCCGGCTCTGCAAGCTCCCGATCTGCTGCGCGAGTTCGCTGCGCACGCGCGCGTGCAACTGTTGATTGAAGGCGACGAGCGTCGACTGGTCGCGGTTGCGCATCGCGCCGACGGCGTCTGCTTCTTTACGATCCAGCGCCGCAAGCCCCTTGGTCACGTCGGCCCGCGTCGCATCGTCAAGGGCGAGATTCGAGAGCTTCGTGCGCAGTGATAAGCGTTCGGCTGCGTCGGCGCTCGCAAGCGACAACGCGTAATCCGATTCCTTACGGGCCAATTCGTCCGAGCGCGCCCGATATTCGCGGGCGGCACGGTCGCCGAGCGCGCGGTCGAGGGTGGCGGCCGCGGTGCGCTCCTGATCGACGAGCTGTCGCCGGTACGTCTCAACGTTGGCCTGCGCGGCCGCAATCACGTGCTGCCCTTGCAGGCGCGCCTGCGCAGCAACGCCGGCCGCGATCGATCCGTTCCCGTTTGCGGTGCCGGCGGCGCCGAGCGCCGCGGCGATTGCGGCCTGTTCGCGCTTAGCGTATTCTTGCTGCTTGCCGCCCAGCGCCCGCTTCGTGCGATCCGCCGCGACATCGAGTTCGCGCTGCAGACGCACTTCCTCACGCGAGATGTCCGCGCCCGAACGCGCAATCTGCGGCCCGACCGAGCGCAGTTGCAGGGCGGCTACGTCCTCGTCGAGATGCGCGAGCTGCGGATACAGCGGATGCACCTTGACGAGGGCCTCCATGTTGACGTATCCGACCTTGCCGCTATCGGGCCCAGGCGTCGCCGCCGGCCCGGACACGGTCGTTCCATGAGAACACGCAACGAGCCCCGCCGCAAGTGCCCAAACGCAGCAAGAAGCAGCGCCTAAAACGGGCGCAGATTTGGCGCGTGGCGAGGAGCCTAGCGGCGAAGTATGCAGGATTCGGCTGCGGCCGAATCCCGCCCGTTGGGCGCGGAACTTCGTGCCGAGATTCGCTGCGCGAATCAGCAAATAAGCCGCGTAGCGACGAAGTCCACGGGCCGAATCTGTGCCCGTTTTACTTGAGGGCGGTTGTGACATCGGTGGTTATGTCCGTGCCGCCGTAGATCAGATTCGAACGGTCGATCACGAGCAACAGACCTTTCTTCTTGGCAACGTCGGCGATCGCGTTACGCGTTTGATCGACGAGCGGCGCAATCGTCTGCTTCTGTTTGTCGGCGAGCGTCGCCTGATACGCCTTGAGCACGGCTTGGCGGTCGGCGTCGTTCTTGGCCTGCCGAAGTTTTGATTGAGCCTGCTGCTGCTGGGCAGCCTGAAACTTCTGAAAATCGTCGTTGGCCGACTTCAATTTCGGAATCGTGTCGATCTGTGCTTGATCGACGTAGCCGACCGAGGACGGCGGCGGCGAACTAACGGGCGGAATCGGGTCGCCCGGGCCGTTTAGGAGCTGCTCGACATTGCCGGTCACATCTTGACCGCCGAACACCACGATGCGTTTGTCCACGACGACCGATAGGTTCTTACTCGAGGCGACCGACGCGATCGCGACTTGCGCGCGCTGGAAGAGCGGCCCGAAGAGATCGCGCTGCCGCTGCGCGAGCCTATTTTGAAATTGTTGCGCGATGCGCGCCTGCGTGCCCGAATCGTGCGTGCCGCGCACTTGGTGCGCGAACTGACGATCGAGCTGCACCTTGTAGCCCGCCAGTTGGCGGTTTGCGCTCAAGAATGAAGGAATGCTCGATAGTGCGGCCTGATCGACGAAGCCGATGTCGGTCACGTCGGCTGCGAGGCCGGCCGGCGCGAAGGCCGCGGTCACGAAGGCCACGGTCGCGAGCGCGGTCCCCAAACGGTGAGAAAACGCCGGGTAGTTCATCGCTTTAAAAAGACTGTCCGATGCCGAAGCTGGTATGGCCGCCGCCCTTACCGCGGGCGAAGTCGAGCCGGATGGATTTGAAGCCGAGTTGCGGGATGTCGAAGCGCAGACCGACGCCCGCATCGGTACGATACAGGAACTTGTTGGAATCGACCACGATGTTGCCGAATTGGTCCGTGATCGGCTGCGCGCCGCGAATACGCTGGCCGCCGTAGTCGTAGAAGAACGCCAGCCCGAATTTGCGATCCGGCGACACCGGCACCCGCAGCTCGGACTGGAGAAGTACTTGCTCCGTGCCGTAAAAGACTTGGCTGTAACCGCGCAACTGCTGGTCGGTGAGCACGAAGAGACGGCTCGGCGGAATCGCGCCCGTCGTGTCGCCGAGCAACGCGTGAAAGCCAAGGGTCGCATTACGCAGCACCGGATAAAACTTGGCAGCGTCGAGGGTCGTGATCGTGTAGTGAAATTGCGAACCGATTGCGCGACCCGACAACTCTTCGGTCACCGCCGCGTTGTCGCCGCGGCGTGGATTGATGATATCGTCGCGCGAATCGTGCTGCAGACCGACGGTAAACGAGTGCAAGTTATAACCGGCACCGTTGGACGTGTCGGCGATCGAGGGCGCATTGACGCCGAGGGTCGTGCCGTTCTGCTGGTTGCCGAAGAGATTGTTGGTGAGCGGCTGGTTGAAGATCTGCTGCGTGCCGGCAAGGAAATAGGGTGCCGGTAATCCGACCGAGGTCGAAAGCCGCTGTACCGTGATCCCGGCCGTCGTCGTCAACGTGTCGGTGATACGCCGCCCGATGTTGCCGGAGATGCCGCTCTGGCGATTGCCGTAGTTGGCGGCCCCCGGCAACAGATTCTGATTGGGCGTCAGGACGACCGGGATCGTCCCCGCAAGAGTACCCGGCGACCCACCGGCGGGTCCGCTCGGAGACGGCGTTGAGACGACGGGATTGACGCCCACGGCTTGCGCGGTCGAAGCCTGATAGAATTGATAGTAGTTGGTCTGCGCGCTCGTAAACAAGGTCGCGTTGACGCTGTAGAGCTGCGACAGCCGCGTGTTGCCGAGATACGGTACCGAGAAGGACAGCTCGCCGTCCGAAACACGCGCGCCGCGCTCGAGCCGAATCGACGCGCCGTTGCCCGTGCCGTTGATGTTGTTCTGCGAATACGAAAGCGTGCCCGTGAGCCCCTGACCCGTCGGACCGCCCGAGTAGCCGGCACCGACTTGCGCCGTCCCCGTACGCTGTTCCTTGACGTTCCAATCGAGCGTCAACGCGTACGGCTTTTTCGGGTCGGGACCGGGCTTCTGCTGGATGTCGACCTTCTCGAAGAAGCCGAGGTTGTTGAGCCGCTCGTAATCGCGGCGCACGAGCCCCTGCGTGATGATCATGCCCGGCCGCAAACGCAACTGGCGGCGAACGACGACGTCCTTGGTCACCGTATTGCCGGTGATCTGAATCGCGCCGACCGTCGCGACGTAAATGCTGTATTTGACGTCGGCCGTGCCCTTGGCTTGATCGATCGTCGTCGGATCGATGCCGGCCTCGAAGTCACCGAGCGAGAGATCGTACTTGTCGTAAAGCTTCTTGAGTGCTTCGTAATCTTTGTCGCGCGCGTCCTCCGAATACGGTTGGCCTTCCTTGAGCGTCAGACTCTTCTTGATGAGCGGCGGCGGTAGCACCGGAATGCCCGTGATCACGATGCTGCGCACGGTTAACCCTTCGCGTACGTTCAAGCTCAGCACGCCGTCCTTGGAGATGTTTAGTCCGATGACGTGCGTCGGCACCTGACCGCCGTAGCCGATCTTATCGTAGTAGGAGTTGATTTTGAGGACGTCTTGATGGAAGGTATTCGTGTTGAGGACTTGGCCGACGGCCGTATCCATCAGTGCGAGCAACGTGTCGCTCGGCACGTGCGCGTTGCCGGTGAACGCGATCCGCGTAATGACCGGATTCTCGACGACGCGAAAAGTAATGGCGATACCGCCCGGCCGCTGCCGAATGAGCGGCGGCACTTGATCGCCGAAGTATCCGAGTTCGAAGATGCTCTGCAGGTCCGCGCGAACGGTGGCTTCGTCAAAGGGCTGACCGGGCTTTGTACGGACGACCGACAGAATCGTTGCGGTCGGCACGTGCGCATTTCCAGAAACGTCGACGCTGACGACCGTCGGCGCGTTCGCCGCGGGCGCCGCCGGCGCCGGCGCGGGCGTAACCGGCCCGCTTGCCGGTGTCGCCTGTGCGAGCGGCGCCCGCGCGCCGACCGGCGTGGCAAACGGCACGATAAGAGCGAAGAATGCAAGCAGCGCAGCGACGCAGCGGCTCGCTCTTCGAACGCGGAAAACCATAGGCAGCAGCACTATCCTTTTCGTAACGGCTCGCTTCTTAGTCGTGCGCGCGACCTTCGCCCCCTAGCCTTACCGCCGACGCGGCCCCATCCCATCGCGATCGTACCAATCGCCGGATGTTCCGCCGGAACAACCCGACTCCTAAGCGATCGTGCCGACCGCGACTTGTTCGCCGGAAACAATCGGGCTCCTAATCCTAATCCGTCCAGCGTCGCGCTAAAACCCCGTCTCGCGGTTTTTTTCGCTTCCAACATTCCTTCGCGCCGTAGCGAAGCGGAGGCGCTCACGGGAAGAGGCGCTGCAAACTGAATGACACCCCCGCCGTGCCGGATTGGGGCTGCGCGGCCTGCAGCTTGCTCGTATTCGTGATCGACGTTGTCGGGGTCAACGAGTTCAAGCCGGTCGCGCCCAGGGTTTGGAACACCGTTACTTGCGCGGCCGAGAAAGCGTTGGGACGATATTCGAAGCCGAACGTCTGACGGTACGGATAGCCGAAGCTCGTACCGAAGAGCGCGTTGAGCTTCGAGCCGACTTGCTTGCGCGCTTGCACGCCGACGTTGCCCGTGTAGTCGACGTTGAGGTTGAAATTGCTCAGTCCCACGGCCTCGGCGAAACTCGTTTCAAACGGCGCGAGCAGCGTGCGCGTAAACTGCGCGTTGGCAACGCCGAACGCTTCTTCGGCGACGCTCAGCACGCCGCTTGCATTACGATTGCCGACGACGGCCGGACTGAGCCCGGCCGTCGCGTTGCTGCCGTACAAGGTCGGGCTGCCCGTGTTCTCGCCGAAAAGGTTACTTGCGCCCAGCGCCGGCGCTCCGAGCAGCAAGCCGAGTATCTGCTCTCGACCGTAAGCAGGCTGCGAACTGAGGTCGATCGCGAGGTTGGTGACCGGGCCCGAGAGGTTCAAGGTCACGTCGGCACTTCCGGCGGCATTGCGCACCGTATTGGGATCCGGATCGGTCACGTGCGTGGTCGCGACGGCATCGAGGGTCGGGATCACGCCGAGGTCCGGCGAGAACCGGACGGCGCTGTCCTGCAGCCGAAAGACCGTGTTGAAATACGTCAAGGTCCCGCCGGTCGAACTGAAGGCGCCGCTTAATTGCGGTGCCGCGAGATTGCCGCCGACGTGCACGCTGCCGCGTGCCCCGATGTCGACGTTGGCGCTGCGGATGCGCACGTTGCGCCCGGCATCGACCCCAAAATCGAGGGCAAGATCGGGCGGTAGTCCAGCCGGCGCGGCACCCTTTCCCGCGGCGGGCAGCAATGCCGAAAACGGGATCGTCGCATCGGAAAGCGTCACACCGCCCCCCAAGACGGGCTGCGTGCGCGAGCCGCGGGCCAACGTCAACGCGCCGTCGAGCTGTCCGCCGCCGTAGGCGGGAAGGTTGAGGCGCAAGCCCTTGGCCACGACCCGGACCGCGTAGGAGGCGCCCGCGGCGGCACGATCGAGGTCCGGGAAGGTTGCCGAACCGTTGGCATCGAGGGTTCCGTCCCCGCCTTCGGCATGGAGGTGTTCGAGGGTGGCGGTTCGCCCGGCAAGCGATACCGTCGCGCCGATGCGCTCGAGTGGAATCGTCTCGGCGGGAGTCCGCAAGCTGCCGCCGGTTAGTGCGACCGAGCCTGCGAGCCGCGGTGCGCCGGCCGTCCCCTCGATCGCGACCCCTCCGGCGAGGGCACCCGTAAGCATGGATCCCGGCGGCAGGAGCGGCGCAAAATCGGTGAGCTCGATATCGCGCAGTTCCCCTTGCAGCGCCACCGGGGCGCGCGCCGGCCCGAATCCGAACGGCGCAATCTGAAACGGTACCGAGCCCGCGAGTTCCAGCGCGCCCTTCGCGAACGCGACCTCAACGCTGCTGAGCACGACGTCGCGGCCATGCAGACTGAACTCTCCGAGGGTTCGCGGCAGGGCGACGCCGCGCACGGTCGCGCCCTCCACATCGAAGCCGCCGGCGACCGAGGGGTTCGCGCGCGTCCCGTTGATCCGCACGTCGGCCTCGCCCGTGCCGCTCACGGCTCCCGCCGTACCGAAGATCCGCGTTGAGAGGGTCTGCAGATTCGGGCTCTTGGCGTGAACGCGCAGGTTCAATGCATCGCGCGGACGGAAGCCGAAGCTGCCCGCTCCCGTCACGTCGACCGACGGCACAGAAATCTCCGCACGTTCGAGCGTCGTGCGCCGCAACGTGGACGACGCTACAAGCAGCAGCCGGCGGACCGGCAACGTACCGAAGGAACCGTCCACGAGCGTCGCGGTCGTATGTACGTCCGGGTCGGCGAGCCGCCCGGCGATCGTTGCATCGGCATCGACGCGGCCGCCCGCCGGGACGACGTAGCCGAGCGCGGGCAGCCAGACCCCGAGATCGAGCCCGCGCACCTGCGCCGAACCGCGGAACGCCGAGTCGCGCACAAGTACGGCGGCCGGTACCGCACCGGGCAGCAGCAAAGTCCCGGCCGTCCGGAAGGTCCCGGTCGGGCCACCGAACGTCACCCCTCCGACGACGGCGCGGTCGCGGGACGTCCAGCGCACGCTCAACTCGCCGAGGTTCAAATGCCGGTAGCGCAAGCCCGCGAGCGCAACGTCGGCGCTCGTTGCGACCGTCGCACCGTGTTCGGCAAAGGCCAGCGCGATGCGACCCCGGCCAGCGAGGGCGTCACCGGCATCGAAGTAGTCGTCGAAATCCGATAGGTCGGCGTTCGGCACCGCCAGGCGCGCGGAGGCCTGCGGACCACGTAGGCTGCCCGCGAATGCCGCCCGCGTCGAGCCGACGGTCAGCCTGCCGTCGCGCGCCGAAACTCCACCCGGCCCAAGGTCGATGCGCGTGTCCAGATCGCGGAAAGCGAGCCCGTTGACCGTTCCTTCGGGAATCTGCAGGCGCCCTGCAACCGAATACCGCGCGGGGGTGCCGCGCACGCGCAGGTCCGCCCGCGCGGTGCCGGCGACATCGCGGCCGCCCCACGCGGAACCTTGCAAAAGCGGTCCAAGCGGTGCGTCCGCCAGCCGAAGGCTCAGATCGAAGGCGGCCGTCGCTCTACCGGGCGCGAGCAGCGTTCCGTCGAGTCCGGCGAGGCTCGTTCCGACTCGTCCGTCCACCTCTGCGAAAGCGAGCCGAGCGGCTGAATAGGCAACGGCGCCGTTACCGGCCGCGGCCTGACCACGCACCCGCGCGCCCGCGATCGCCGCCCCGCCGTCGAACTGCGGCCGCCCCCCGGCTAAGGTCACGGCCCCTATCGCGCTCAGTTTGCCCGGCGCCACGCCGGGGAGGCGGAGCGCGCCCGCGGTATCGACGTCGCCGAGCGAGAGGCCGACGCTTCCATCCAATCCGCCCCATCCGCCGGCGGCGCCGGCAAGGCCGCCGCCGAGACGCGCCGTCGCCCCGTAGACGTGCAGCCGACCATGCGTGACTGCAAGCGTGCCCTGCAAATCACCCAGAGTAATTCCGGCGACCGTCGCGCCCGGCGTTGCGGCGCCGCGAACTTGGACGATCGTCCGGCCCGAATCGATCAAGAGCGCGACCGGGCCGTCGACCGGTCCCCGAGCGCCGACGTCGCCCGTGAAGTTCCGCAGTTGCCCGAACGAGCCGTGATATGTTCCGTCGAGCGCTAGACGCTCGCCGGCATACGCCCCATCACCGGCGAAAGAGCCCCACGGACCCCGTGCCGTCACCGCGCCTAGTCCCAGCGCGCTCCGAGTACCCGACAGCGTGGCCTCCGCCGCATCGATCGCAATGCCGCCGACTCGCAGCGACCTGGCCCGGACCTCGCCCGCAAGCCGAAAATCCGAAGGCCGTCCCGTCCCGGCCACGTGCCCGTCGAGGCGGCTCGCGAAGGCGGGCGCCACAACCGCCACGCCGGGAAGTCTTGGGCCCCGACCGAGCCCCGCGTAAGGATAGTCGCGAGCCTCGAGCCAGAAGCCGCTTTCACCCGTGGAACGGTGCAATTCGAACGCTCCGGCGAGCCGCGCGCCGTCGTCGCCCTCGACCTCCAGCGGACCCAGTGTCCCGTCGCCGCGCGGGTTTATGTGGAAAAGTCCTGTGAGGTTCGTGCCACCGCCGTGTCCGCCGAGCCATCCCGCCGCGTCGAAATGCAGCCCGCTGCCCGCAAGCAAGGCGATTCCGGTGAGCTGGGCCTGCGGAGCCAGTGCCGCGAGGTACGGTACGCGTGCGGCCGGCCCCGTCGCGTCGACGATTAGTCCGGTGTCAAGGACGTGCTCGAACGCGAGTGTTCCGCCCGCGCGCACCGCCAATCCGCCGTACGTACCGCCGCCATCGAAGAGGCCGACGACGTTCCGGTAGTACGCTGCGCGCAGTGCCAGCGCGGTGATCGGCAAGTCCCGATAGGTGAGCCGCGGGACGACGACGTTGGCGATGAGGGCGGGCGTCGCGACGGGACCTTCGAGCAGCGCCTCGGCTCGCCCGGTCCCGACCAGCGGCATGTCTTTTGCGAAGGCGAACAGACCGCGCGTGCGGGCTAAGTCGGCGCGCGGCGCCAGTATGCCGACCCGGAACGCCGGCGCTTGCCAATCGTACAGGCCGCCCGCCAGGCGTAGCGGTAACGGCCCGAGCGCAGCGCGCCACAGCGGCGCGCTGAGCCCCGCATCACTGACGTCCAGGCGTCCGGTGATGCCGCGCAGCCGCGCGACCATTCCCGGAACGTGAAGCTCGCCGTCCGTCACGCGCGCCGAGCCTGCGAGGTGATACTTCATGCCGCCGTCCCGCCGCGCGAACCCGTAGACTCGCACGTCGAGCTGGTGCGCGATGCCGCGCTCGAGTGCTGCGTTTGGCGCGTTGATGAAGTAGTCGGCCGGCCCCGGGAGCGCGATGCGACGTGCCTGCAAGCGGTGCACGGCATACCCGCGCGGCACGTCGAGCGTGCCCGCCACGGTCAGATGCTGCGCCCGATTGTCGGAGAAATCGCCGCCGAATCGATAAACGGTCCGGGCCGCGTTCGCGATGCTCGCCCAGCCCGTGATCGCGCCGACGCGCAACCGGCGGGAGCCCGCGATCCGGCGACGCGGGTCAAGCAGGGTCAGGCCGCCCTCGCGAACGCGAACCGTGAGGTCGAGCGGCGCGCCGTTCGCGGCCGATGCGGCGGCCGCCTGAGATCCGGCGCCGGCGCCGACGCCGACGCTGCGCACGGCGAAGCTGCCGTCGCCGCGCCGCAGCAGGGTCACCTCGGGAGCGACGAGATCGACAGAGACGAGCCCGTAGCGGCGCCGGCCGCCGGGCAAGAGGTCGTGCAAGTTGTACCGGAGCGCGATACGGCGCGCGCGCAGCAACGGCACGCCGTCGAAGTCCACGCGCGCACCGTCCAAAACGGTCGTATTCGGGCCGAGGCGCACGCCGTCGAACGCGACCCGGTAACCGCTAGCCATGTCGAGCGTCCCCGCGAAGAGGGCCCGCCCGAGCGGCGCACGCCATGCGAAAGCTGCGCTCGCGAGCACGATCAACACGATCGCGATCGTCGCTCGCCGCCAGGTCCGAGGGTTCACATTCTTCTTCCTCGGACGTTCAACGTTCGTTCAGAGGTCTAAGTTCTTGACGCTCCGCGCATAGTCTTGAATGAACTGCTTGCGCGGCTCGACTTTGTCGCCCATCAGGGTCGTGAACATCTCGTCGGCGGCGACCGCATCCTCGAGCGCGACCTGCTTGAGGCGGCGACTCTCGATATTCATCGTCGTGTCGGAGAGCTGCTCGGCGTCCATTTCCCCGAGGCCCTTGTATTGCTGAACCTGATAGTCTTTGGGATCGTGCTCGCCGATGATCGAATTGAGTTCGTCGTCGCTGAAGGCATACCACTGCTTCTTGCCGCGGCGCACGCCGTACAGCGGCGGTAACGCGATGTAGACGAAGCCCTTTTGAATGAGCGCACGCATCTGCTGATAGAAAAACGTCAGCAAGAGGGTGCGGATGTGGGAGCCGTCGACATCGGCGTCGGTCATGATGATGACCTTATGGTACCGAAGTTTTTCTGCATCGAAATCGGCGGCGATGCCCGTGCCGAGCGCCGTGATCATGGCACGAATCTCTTCGTTCGCGAACACCTTGTCCTCGCGCGCTTTCCAAACGTTGAGAATCTTGCCGCGCAGCGGCAGAATGGCTTGCGTCTTGTAGTCGCGTCCCATCTTGGCCGTGCCGCCGGCAGAATCGCCTTCGACCAAAAAGATTTCCGAAACGACCGGGTTCTTGTCGCTGCAGTCCACGAGCTTGCCCGGCAGTCCCATCCCGTCGAGCGCGCTTTTGCGCCGCGACAGGTCGCGCGCTTTCTTCGCGGCCTCGCGCGCGCGCTGAGCCTGCATGCACTTGTCGACGATCGCGCGGAAATACTTGGGGTTTTCCTCGAAGAAAAACTCCAGACGTTCGCCGACGAGCCCGTAGACGATTCCGCGCACCTTGGCATTGCCGAGTTTCGTCTTGGTCTGACCTTCAAATTGCGGCTCCTCGAGTTTGACCGACACAACGGCCGTGAGTCCTTCAAGGACGTCGTCGGTCGTGAGATTCGCATCGGATTCTTTGAGCACGCTGCGCTTACGGGCATAGGTGTTGACGGCGTTGGCGACCGCGGTTCGAAACCCGATCAGGTGCATGCCGCCTTCGGTCGTGTTGATGTTATTGGCATACGAGAAGATCGTCTCGGTGTACGTGTCGGCCCATTGGAGCGCGCATTCCACCGCGACTTTCTCACGTTCACCGTTGGTCGAGATGATCGGGTGCAGCGGATCTTTTTTGTCGTTGAGGTGCTCGACGAACGAGACGATCCCGCCGTCGTAGAGAAACGTCTTTTCTTTGGGCTCGTCCGGCCGCTCGTCGCGCAAGCGAATCGCAAGTCCGCGGTTCAGGAACGCCAACTCGCGCAAGCGCTTCTGTAAAATGTCCCAGTGAAAATCGAGCGTCTCGAAGACTTCGCGATCGGGGATGAACCACTGATAGGTGCCGGTACCTTCGACGTTACGCTCGATCACTTTGAGTTTCTGCGTCGTCAGCCCACGTTCAAAGCGAATTTCGTAGAGCTTGCCGCCGCGCTTCACGCGCGTGATCATCTGCTCCGAGAGGGCATTGACGACCGAGATGCCCACGCCGTGTAAACCGCCGGAAACCTTATAGCCGCCCTTACCGAACTTTCCGCCGGCGTGCAGCATCGTCATCACGACCTCGACGGCCGGCAGGTTCTCCTCAGCGTGCACGTCGATCGGAATGCCGCGGCCGTCGTCTTCGACCGAACACGAACCGTCGCGCCCGAGGAGGACCTCGATATGGGTCGCGTAGCCGGCGAGCGCTTCGTCGACCGCATTGTCGACTGCTTCGTAAACGAGTTGGTGAAGGCCGCGCTCGGCCGTGTTCCCGATGTACATGCCGGGACGCTTGCGAACCGCCTCGAGGCCCTTGAGGACTTCGATCTGTTCGCCGGTATATTCATTCATCGACCGTTATTCTTCGACGCGACGCTCGTCGTGCCCCACGGTACGGGAGGCTCACCAAAAGCCAGGCGTTCCAGTTCCGGGCCAAGCAGATTGCGCACGACGGCCGCCGTCATACGATCGGGCGGCAACTGCGAGCGCAGCAACACGTACGAGCTCGCGATCCGCCGCTCAAAACCCGATGCGCACAGGCGTTGGGCCTGGCGGGCACGTTCGAGGATTGCCCACCAACGCGTCAAGAGATGACGCCGCGCCTGCTCGTATTCCTCGGGTTCAAGCGCCGGCAGCTGTTCGCGCAGTGCCGCGTAGTTCAACCACGGCGTCATGTACAGGACGCGCTGCGTTGCAAGCGATCGCGCACCGCGCGCGGCGCCGGCGCACGGTGCGCACAGGCGTCCCGCCGTCACCCTCAGCGCCGCGGAGCAGTTCGCACAGTGGGCCGCGGCGGCGTGGCGCGACCGATTGATGCGTCGGCGCACGCGTTCAAGTGCATCCCAGACGTCGCCGGCCGGCTCGAGCGCCGGCGCGGATGCACGGCTCTTGGACTCGTGCCGCGGGACCTCGACGTCGCGCCCCGTGGGCCGGAAGCGTCCAGAGCGAAACATCAACCGGGCTACCGGCGCTCCCGGTGCGAGCCTTTGCACGGCTGCCAAAATGGTCGGCGAGAGTAATTGCAGCTGCTGGCTCCACGCGCTCGAGCGCGTAGCAACCACGAGCACATCGTCACGTAGCTCGACCGGAGCGCACTGCGCGGCGACCTGTACGCCCACGATCTCGCCCCAAGCCGCCGAAATGACATAGAGCGGCTCCCCGAGCATCCCGGCCTTGGGCGACCACTGCTCGAGCGCGGCCCGGAGGGGACGTAGGCTCATGCGGATGCGGAGGCCCGCTCGAGACGCGCGCCGTCGATCCGGTACGTTGCTGCGGCCGGTACGTCGATCGCGTGAGCCGTCGTCAGGAAGGCTTGGTCGAACGAACCGATTTCCTGTAAAAACGCGCCTTGGCGCTGCGGATCGAGTTCCGAGAGAACGTCATCGAGCAACAACAGCGGCGCTTCACCCGAGCGGGCCTGCACAACGGCGTACTCCGCGACCTTGAGCGCGAGCACCGCTGTGCGCTGTTGACCTTGTGACCCGAACGCCGCAAGCGGTTGATTGCCCAGACGAAAGATGAGATCGTCGCGGTGTGGTCCCACGAGCGCCATGCCGCGCGAACGCTCGGCTGCGGCTTTGGCGGCCAAACGTGCGGTAAAGGCTGCACCGATGCCGTCGGCCGTCGGCACATCGCAAGAAACGTCGCACGCGTAGTCGAGTTCGAGGGTTCCGTCGGTATCCCCAACCCACAAGCGGTGCACCGCACGCGCGCGTTCCGCGAGGGCGGCAATGAAGGCTCGTCGCGCCAGCGTAAGAATCGTTCCTTCAGCGATGAGGCGTTCATCGTACGTCGCGAGCAAGGCTTCGTCGAGCGGCCGCGCACCACGCAAAAGCGCGTTCTTCTGGGCGAGATACTTTCCATACGTTGCGAGCGCCCCATAATAGCGTGGACTTTCCTGCGCGAGCGCCGCATTGAGGAGCGAGCGCCGCAGCGCCGGTGGCCCCGTCACTAGTGCCAGATGCCCCGGCACGAAAGTGACGACCCGCACCCGCCCGAGATACGACGCGTAACGGACCTTGCGCCCGTTGATCGCATACACTTTGCGCAAAGCGCCGCTCGCTACGGCGAGGCTACAAGAAAGGCGCACCTTGCCCGCAGCGACTCGCGCCTCGCCGGAGAGAGAAGCGCTCGGCAATCCATGGCGCACGATCTCGCTTTCCCGCGTCGTTCGGAACGATTTCCCGGTTCCCAGTAGTGCGATGGCTTCGAGCAGATTACTCTTGCCTTGCGCATTGGCACCGACGAAAACGTTGAGGCCCGCTGCCGGTGCAAACTCGAGTGCGGCATAGTTGCGCACGTTGGCGAGCGTCAGCCCCTCAAGCAGCAGAGCGTTACTGTCGCAAGGGCATGAGCACGTACATCTGCGCGATGCCCTCCGCATCGTCGCCCGGGCGAATCGCCGCGGGCGAGAGCGGTCCCAGAAACTCCATGCGAATCTGCGGCGCATCGATGTGATTGAGAATTTCAACCAGATACCGCGCGTTGAAGGCGATCGTCAGGTCTTCGCCGCTCTGCTCGACCTCGAGCTCTTCATACGCATTCCCGGTCGTGTCGGAGTTTGCAGTGATGATCAGTTGTTGGTTCGCGACATTGACCTTGACCATGCTCGCACGATCCCCCGCTACGAGCTCTGCGCGGCGTAAGCCCGCGATCAGCGCGCTCGTGTTGATGCGCAGCGAGCGATCGAACTGTGCCGGGATCACTTGACCGTAGTTGGGATATTGGCCGTCGACAAGCCGTACGACGATCGACGTATTTTGGGTCGCAAAGGCGAGTTGATTCCCCGACGGGCCGAGCGCCGTCACTTCGACGACTTCGGTGCCGCCGAGATTACGTGTGGCTTCGGCGAGCGCACGAGAGGGAACGATGAACTTCGCCGATGTCTGGCCTTCGAGCGGCCGCGCCAAGGTCGTTTCCCACTTCGCAAGGCGGTAACCGTCCGTCGCAACCATCGTCAGGCGCTCGCCGCCGAGTTCGAGGAGCGTTCCCATCAAAACGGCACCGCGCGCTTCTTCGCTCGATGCTGCAAAGATCGTTGCCGCTACGCCCTCTCGAAAGCGTTTCGCATCGAGCGCGAACGAGATGCCTTTCTGCGATGAGGGCAGCGGTGGGTACTCATCGGCCGGCAAGGCGTGGAAGTCGTAGTTGGAGCGTTCCCACTTCACGCTTGCGCGCGTCGGCGTTCCGCTGAGCTCAAGGGTTCCCGGCGGCAAATTTCCGAGGTAACCGCTAAAGAGTTTCGCCGGAACGGTCACGCTCCCGGGGTCGCCGACTTCCGCCGGGAATGCCTGTTCGAGCGTTAGCTCCAAATCGGTAGCCCGCACCCGGATGACTTCACCGTCAGTTGTCAACAGGACGTTTGACAGAATAGGCACGGTCGTATGCGCGTTGACCACTTTGCTTGCGGCTCCGACGGCACTTGCGATGTCCTTGGTGTTACAACGAAACTTCACGTATCCACTCCGGGCTTAGGGCGTCTCCGGTCCTTAAGAACAAAGAAAGAATCGTAGTCCTAGTAGTAGGGCGGTGTAAACTGCGGAAAACGCCGGAGAGAGCGACCGCGCGTATCGCGGAGCGCCGAACAACGTGTGCATGAAGCGCGTGTCTCTCTCCACATGTTCACCGCGAGCCGCGTGACTTCGAAGTTATCCACCCACGCACACACGCCCTGTACGGGCCTCCCACCGCGGCTGTGCAAGTACGAAAACCGCTCGGCGCGCGGCCGTCAATCGCTTTGGCAGAGCGCCATAAGCGAACGAATTTTGTTACGATACACCTCGTCGACGGTCATCTGAGCCTTAACCTTGTCGCGGGCGTACATGATCGTCGTGTGATCCTTCTTGATGAACTCGCGCGCGATCTGAGGCAGCGAATTGTCGGTCAGTTCGGTAGCCAGATACATGGCGATCTGACGCGGGGCCGCTAGGCGCTGATCGCGGCGTTGATGGTCCATCTCCTTGACCGTAAGCCCGTGCGCTTTTGCGACGCGTTCTTTGATTGAAGCGATGGTGATGCGTCGCGTCGGAGCGGAACCGACGACGCTCTTGAGGACGTCGGCCGCCAACTCGGCCGTGATCGCGGACTTCGTCAGCGACGCATAGGCAACGACGCGAATCAGGGCACCTTCGAGCTCTCGAATGTTCGACGGAATTACTTTGGCGATGAACGACGTCACCTCGTCCGGAACGGGAACCTTTTCGGACTCCGCTTTCTTGCGTAAGATGGCTTCACGCGTTTCGAGATCGGGCGGCTGAATGTCGGTAAGCAGGCCCCATTCGAAGCGGGAACGCAGCCGCGACTCGAGCGTCTGGATCTCTTTGGGTGGGCGGTCGCTCGATATCACCAGCTGCTTTTGCGACTCGTGCAGTGCGTTGAAGGTGTGAAAGAACTCTTCTTGGGTGCCTTCCTTGCCTTCGATGAACTGGATATCGTCGATCAGGAGAACGTCGACGGCGCGGTACTTGTCGCGAAACTCGGAGCCTTGGTTTTTTTGGACCGAACCGATGAAGTCGTTGGTGAATTTTTCGCTCGAGACGTACACGATGTTGGCGGCGGGATTGGCTGCGAGGACCCGATGCCCGATCGCGTGCATGAGGTGCGTTTTTCCCAGGCCCACCCCGCCGTAGAGAAAGAGCGGGTTGTAGGCATGGGCGGGAGCTTCGGCCACCGCTTGCGAAGCGGCGTGCGCGAAGCGATTGGAGTTGCCGACGACAAATTCTTCGAAGCTATAGCGAGGGTTCAAATTGCCGCGCCGCAAGTCTTCGCTTGGCGCTGCGGCGGTGGCCGGAGCGGGGGTGGGCTGGTCGTCGTCGCTCCCGACGGCGCTCGGGGCAACCACGAACTGGAGGTCGATCGCTGCTCCCAGTAGATCGAGCAGCACCTCGGCAATGTCGGCGCGCAACCGGTTTTCGACCCAGTCGCGGGCGAATGGGGACTGAACCGAGAGCACGATCTCGTTCTGGTTCATCTCCATGACCCGCATTGGTTTGAGCCACATCTCGAAGGTAGGCTTGGTGTAGCGGGGCTCCAAGGCCGTAAGCGCGGCGTTCCAGAGTTCTTGGGAGACGCCGGTTTCGTCGAGTGCTGAACCCATATGCTTAACCGCCTTAAGAATCGCTTTCCGCAGCGGCGCCAATCGCCGGACGTTCGGCGCACCCCGGGAACGAGGCCCCCACATTGGAGCGGGGAGCGGGCAATCCTTCGGAGGTTTTCCACGAACTTATCCACTTGTGCACAGGCGAGTTCAAGCCGGAAAGGCCCGTATATACGCAGTTTAGCGTGCCTCCGGGTCGCTCGTCCACAAACGCAGCGAGGGCGCAAACGGGTGCCTACCGGCGCTTTGCGGCCCTCGAGCCGGTACACTTTCCACAAGATTGTGAACAGGTGTGGACAAGGTGGGAACCGTTCGCAAGAATGCGCCCAACGGTTGACGTTTCTTACGGCGGCTCGCTATACTTGGGTTTTGGGGGATTATCAGTCTTAATGAAGCGCACGTTTCAGCCGCACAACCGGCGCCGCAAGCGAGTCCACGGCTTTCTCGAGCGAATGAGCACGAAGAACGGTCGCAAAGTCCTGGCGGCCCGCCGGAAAAAGGGCCGCAAGCGCCTGACGGTCTAGCCTTCGCATGCGCTGGTACGGGCCTTTACGACGCGCCGGCGAGATTGCGTACGTTCGGCGGCGAGGCCGTTCCGCCGGCCGCGCGACCCTGGTCGGTTACGCCGCCGAGCAGCGTGACGGTCCGAGCCGGGTCGTGGTGACGGTGACGAAATCCGTCGGCGGGGCCGTCGTCCGCAATCGCGTGCGCCGACGGATCAAGGCAGCCCTCGACGGCCACGCGCCCCCGACGGAGCCGACGCGACTCGTGCTCGTCGCTCGCCCGAGCGCCGCTGTAGAGCCGTATGCGCGTCTTGCGGAGGACCTCGAGGCGGTGCTGGCGCGGCTGATCGTCCCTCGGTGAGCTTCGTGCGCCGGGCGGTTGTCGTCCCAATCGTGCTTTATCAGTGGCTGCTCTCACCACTGGTCGGCCCGCGCTGCCGTTACTATCCGTCGTGCTCGCAGTATGCTAAGGAGGCGGTGTTGAAATACGGGCCCTTGCGCGGAGTCGCCCTCGCCGCGCGGCGGATCGTCCGCTGCAATCCTTGGAATGCGGGGGGCGTCGACTTCGTCCCGTAACGACCGGCGGCCGGTTCGCTCGCGCCGGTCACGGCGACCGTCGCGTGTGTGACGATCGCCAGGAAAGGTTTTTCTGTGGAGTCCGTGCTCCTGATGTCCCTCGCTTTCGTCAACGTGCTACAACCGATCGTCGACGCGCTGCACGGCGTGCTCGGCGCGATCTACGGCGTCGTTCACAACTACGGCTGGACGTTGATCATCCTTGCGTTGATCGTCAAAGGCTTCTTTTGGCCGCTCAACACGATGCAGTACAAGAGCATGCTCAAGACGCAGCTATTGCAGCCGCGCATCAAAGCGCTGCAGCAGAAGCATAAGAACGACAAAGAGAAACTCAACATGGAAACAATGGCGCTCTACAAAGAGACGGGCGCCAATCCGCTCGCGAGCTGCCTTCCGCTTCTGCTGCAGATGCCGATTCTCTTCAGTTTGTACGCGGCGATCAATGGTGATCGAGCGCTCTTCGCGAGTCAAAAGTGGCTGTGGATCGGGAGTCCCGTCGCGCTCGCTTCGCCGCATCACATTCTGGCGGCCAATCTCGCGTTGCCCGACTATGCCTTGCTCGTGCTCTACATCGTCTCGATGTACTTCAGCGTTCGGTTCACGAGCCCGGCAGTCGACGAGCAGCAGGCGCAGCAGCAGCGCATCATGTCTTTCATCTCCCCTGCGATGGTCGGCTACATGGGATTCAAATTCGCGTGGCCGTCCGCGCTGATCATTTACTGGCTTTCATTCAACGTGTTTACGATGGCGCAGCAGCTTTATTTGATGCGTCGCTACCCGCGCGGCGCGGTGGGCCTCGGCGCGCCTGCAGGCAACAGCGACGGGGGCAACGGCGGAACCGGCAGAGGCGGCGGGTTGCCGCCGGTGGGCCCAGTCGCCGCCGCGACCGTCGGACTTCCCGCGGCGTCACGGGCCACCGCGGGGGCAACCCCGAAAGCCGCGGGAGGTTCCCGCGCGGCGCGCCGGCGGCGCTCGCGGCGTTAGCGGCTTTCGAGAAGGAGCAAGCGATGGACGATGATCAGCGGCCGGCGGGTGAGGGTCCGCGGGACTACGGGCAGCGCCGGCGCGGCGGCCGGCCCCGTGGCCCGGGCAGCGCGGCTCGCGGCCCAGGCCAGCGACCTCGGCCGCCGGGGGACGGCCCGCCGCCGAGTGGACCGCCCCGGCCGCGGCCGGCCGCGCTGCCGGAACCCGAAGCGGTCCGCCCAGCTCGGGAACTGCTCGAAGTGGTCCTTCAAAAAATGGGCGTTAGCGGCGCGCGCGTTCGCTACTACGCGCGCAGCGAAGGCGAATACCTTGAAGTCGACGGTCCCGACCTTGCGAACTTGATCGGCCGCCACGGGCATACGCTCGAAGCGCTCAACCTCATTTTCAACAACATGGTCAATGCCGGCATTAAGAAGGACCGGCATTACTTCACGATCGACGCCGAAGGGTATCGCGCGCGACGGGCGGACCTGCTCAAGGGTCTCGCCTTGCAAACCCTCGAGCTTGCAATCCGTGAAAAGCGGCCGATTCCGCTCGAACCGATGCTGCCGTCCGAACGCAAGGTCATCCATCTCGCCCTAACGGACAATCCGTACGTGCGGACCGAGTCGAGCGGGGTGGAGCCCGAGCGTCATCTGGTGGTCATCCCTCGCTAGGAGCACCTTCTCGTTTGCGGGCCGACATGCACGGTGACACAATTGCGGCGATTGCGACGGCGCCGGGGCGGGGAGCGGTTGCGATCGTGCGGGTTAGCGGCGAGGCGGCGCGAGCCGTTGCTGCGGCGGTGTGCCCGGGAGCGCCGCTGCGTGCCAGGCGGGCCGAATGCCGGAACGTCATCGGCGCGGACGGTGCGCGCATCGACCAGGGGTTGGCGCTGCTCTTTCCGGCACCGCGCAGCTACACGGGCGAAGACGTGCTCGAAATTCACGTGCACGGCTCACCGGCGGTAGCGCGGGAGACCTTACTCGCGGCGCTGGCCGCCGGCGCCCGCTTTGCCGGGCCGGGCGAGTTCACCCGGCGGGCGTTCGAGGCCGGGAAAATCGATTTGTGCGCCGCGGAAGCCGTAGCCGATCTGATCGCCTCTGAGCATCGCAGCGCAATGCTCGGCGCGTCAGCTCGGCTATCGGGCGGTCTATCCGCCGAAGTCGAGCGCCTCCGCCGCGATCTTGCCGCGCTCCTCGAAGAACTCTCAGCGGCCCTCGATTTTCCCGACGAGGTCGCGGCTCCTGAGCCGGCAGAGGTGGACCGGCGCCTGCGGGAGTCGGCTCGGGGGCTCGACGCCCTCGCACGTTCTTGGGAGCGCGGCCGGCTCGTTTCGGAGGGTGCCGCGATTGCGATCGTCGGACCGCCCAACGCGGGCAAGTCGTCGCTGCTCAACGGGTTGCTCGGCGTCGACCGCGCCCTCGTTTCCGAGGTCGCCGGGACGACGCGCGACACCCTGGAGGAAACCGTCGCTTTAGGCGGCGGCCTGGTCGCGCGGTTGACCGACACGGCCGGCATCCGACCCGGCGGCGATGCGCTCGAGGCGGCCGGGATCGCCCGCAGCCGCGCGGCACTGGGGTCGGCACGCCTCGTGCTGGTCGTGGTCGACGGCTCGCGCCCGCTGCCTCCGGAAGCGCGCAGCTTGCTCAGCGACACGCGGGGACGCGAACGAATCGTCTATTTCAACAAACGCGACCTCGGCGAGGCGGGCTATGCGCAGCGCGAGCCGCCCGAGCGCGAGGCGCTCGCGGGTTGCGCGCACGACCGGACAACCGTCGAACAACTGCGTGCCGCACTGGCGGAGCGGCTCGCGGACGACGTCGTCGACTGGGCGCGTCCGCACCTGGGAACCGCGCGCCAAGCGGATGCCGTGCTGACCGCACGCCGCGCCCTCGCGTTCGCACTCGAGGGACTGGAAGCCGCCGCACCGCTCGACCTGCTTGCGCCGGATCTGAGCGCGGCGTATGCCGCACTCGGGGAGATCAGCGGCCGTGACGCGAGTGAAGCGGTGCTCGACGCGGTCTTCGCTCGCTTCTGCATCGGAAAATGAAGGCCGCGGTTCGAGTCGCTGCGCGGCGCCCGTTGGGAAGCGGCGCGGACCGGCGCACGCCGCGTGGTACGATGCGAGTCGCATGAGCGAGAGGGACGACGCGGCGGTCATCGTGGTCGGCGGTGGCCACGCCGGCTTGGAAGCGGCGCACGCGGCGGCCACGATGGGCGTCCAGACGCTGCTCGTCAGCGGCGATCCGGAACGCATCTGCACCTTGGCGTGCAACCCCTCCATCGGAGGCAGCGCGAAGGGCCAGCTCGTACGCGAAATCGACGCGCTCGGCGGCGCCATGGGCCGCCTGATCGATGCCTGTTCGTTGCACGTGCGGTTCCTCAACGAATCGAAAGGGCCGGCAGTGCGAGCGCTGCGCGCGCAGGCCGACAAACCGAGCTACGTGCGCGCCGCGACGTCCTTGCTGCGGTCGCTACGGCACTTAACTATTATCGGTGCGCTGGTTGAAGATATTCTGATCGAGAACGGCGCCGTGCGCGGAGTGGTAACTGCCGACGGGCGCACGTTTCGGGCCGGCAGGGTCGTGCTTGCCACCGGGACGTTTCTCGGCGGCAAGATCTTCCGCGGGGAGCACAGCGAAGCGGCGGGGCGCCTGGGGGAGCCCCCCGCGCTGGCGCTCGCACGGACCTTACGGCGCATCGGTTTTCCGACGGCGCGTCTGAAGACCGGCACACCGCCGCGCGTCGCGGCGGCGACAGTTGACTACGGCGCCATGCGCGTGCAGCCGCCAAGCGACGTTCCGCTTATGTTTTCGTATGCGAGCGAACCACGTTTTGCGGGAGCGCAGCTGCCCTGTTACATCGCCTCGACGAACGAGGCGACGCATGCGCTCGTGCGCGACAATCTGCACCGCTCGCCGCTATATGGACTCGCGTTGATCCGCGGCATCGGACCACGCTACTGCCCCTCGATTGAAGATAAAGTTATTAAGTTTTCGCACAACCCGTCGCACTTGGTCTTCGTCGAACCTGAAGGCTGGACGAGCGAGTCGCTGTACGTGGGTGGTCTCTCAACGTCATTGCCCGCCGACGTGCAGCTGGCGATGCTGCACACGTTGCCCGGCTTCGCGGCGGCGGCAATGCTGCGAGCCGGTTATGCGGTCGAGTATGATTACGTGCCGCCGACGGAGCTGCGCGCGTCGCTCGAAACGCATCGCGTGAGGGGGCTCTATCACTGCGGGCAACTCAACGGCACGTCGGGATACGAAGAAGCCGCGGCGCAAGGGCTCATGGCGGGAATCAATGCGGCGCGCGGCGCTCGGGGACAGGAGGCCGTCGTCCTGACGCGCGCCCAAGCCTACATCGGTGTACTGATCGACGATTTGATTACCCGCGGGGTCGACGAACCGTATCGCATGCTCAGTTCACGCGCCGAACACCGCGTTGTTCTGCGGCACGATAACGCCGATCTGCGGCTCTCCCCGCTAGGTCATTCGCTCGGCTTGCTCTCGGAGTCCGCCTTCCTGGTGTTCTGCGACCGGCGCGCGCGCCTGGAACGCGTCGTCGCCGCAGCGGAAGCGACGCGGCTTGCCGTTCCGCCCGCAGGGGGGCGACCGGGCACGACGGTGGCCCAGGCGCTGCGGCGCCCTGAAATAGAAGCCGAACACGTGGCTGACTCTCTCAACGCGGATCCGGCGACCCTCGAACGCGCGGCGATCGAAATCAAACTCGCCGGCTACATACGCCGTCAAGAAGTTGCCGTCGCGCGAGCGGCCCGCGACGAAAGTGTGTCGATCCCGTACGACTACGCGTTCGACCGCGTCAGGGCGCTTTCGCGCGAGGCGCGCGAAAAATTTGCACGTCATCGGCCCCGCTCACTCGGCGCAGCCGGCCGCATCGCCGGTATGGCGCCCGCCGACGTCGCCATCCTTGCGGTCGCACTGCGCCGTTCGCGGGCGGCCTCCCCACTAGGCGGAGCGAGCGAGCCGTCGCAGGAAATCTTGCCGCCGGCCGCTCCGAACGGCGGCTCCCAAGCCAAGCTCGAGCCTGCGCCCGGCAGTCACGTGCACATGCCGGCGTGACGGCGGGAGCGACCGGGGCGCTCGAGGACCTCGCGCCCGCGGCGCGTTTGCAATGTGAGCGGTACGCTGAACTCTTGCTTGAGTCCAACGTGACGCTCAACCTCACGGCGGCCCGCTCGACCGCAGCGGTGGACGAGCATGTCCGAGATTCGCTGAACTTGATCCCATACGTGTGCGATCCGCTCGTCGATATCGGCAGTGGGGGTGGGTTTCCCGCCATCCCGCTCGCAATTGCGACTGGCTTCGCGGTCACGACAATTGAAGCCGTGGCGAAGAAGGCCCGCTTCTTGCGCTTTGTTGCCGAGCAACTCGGGCTAAACGTCACCGTCCTCGAGGCGCGCGCCGAGGAGGCCGGACACCGGCCGGACTTGCGGGAGCGATTCGGCTCGGCGACGGCGCGCGGCATTGGCAGCGTTTCGACCGTTTTGGAATTGACCGTTCCGTTCTTGAGAAAGGGCGGGGTGGCAGCCTTGCAGCGTGGCTGGCTCAGTGACGATGAACGCGCGGCCGCGTGCGACGCGGCCCTCGTCCTCGGGGCCGAGATCATCGGCGAACGACGCACGGGCAGTGTTGACGACGGGCGCCGGATTCTGCTCGCATGCAAGACGGTGCCCAGCGCTGCTCGCTTTCCGCGGCGAGCCGGAATCCCGGCGAAACGTCCACTATGCGTACCACGGGATGGCTAGCCGCTCGGCCGGTGAGGCCGACGCCCGGCTGCTTGCCGTCCTGCCTCCCGAAAGTCTCTTCGCGGTCGGGGGACGCGTGCGTGACGAGCAACGGACTGCCCTTGACGGGGTGGCTCGGCCCGCCAAGGACCTCGACTACGTCGTGGTCGGCATGGGCCTTGACGAGCTGCTCGAGCGGCTGCAGAACGCCGGTCATGCGCGCGTCGTTGGGGCCTCCTTCGCCGTGGTGAAGGTGTACCTCGGCGACGCCGTGGCCGATGTCGCCGTTCCGCGGCGTGAGCGTTCGACCGGCGTGGGGCACCGTGATTTCGCCGTAGAGGCGGGTCCCGGCGTTTCGCTCACCGAGGATTTGGCACGTCGGGACTTCCGTATGAACATGCTCGCTCGGGCGGTCTGTTCGGAAGATATCGTCGATCCCTACGGCGGGGTGGCGGACATCCGCGCACGCCGGATCGATCTGCTACGCGAGGAAGCGTTCGCGGAAGATCCGCTGCGCATGTTGCGGGCGGCGCAGTTCGCGGCGCGCTTTCGATTCGAGCTCACCGACCGCACGTTTGCGGCGATGCAGGCTTCGGCCGGGCTCGTCGGCACGCTTTCGCCCGAACGTATGCGCGACGAACTTCTCAAGCTCTTGACGGCCCCGACGGCATCATTCGGTTTCGAGTTGTTGCGCAAGAGCGGCGTCCTCGCGTGCATCCTGCCGGAATTGCTCGAGGGCGTCGGCGTCGTTCAAAACGAGTTTCATGCCTTCGATGTCTACGACCACAACTTGGCGACGTTAGATGCAACGCCGCCGGACGACCCTGTCTTGCGCCTGGCGTCGCTCCTTCACGATGTCGGCAAACCGCGCACCAAAGATGGGGCACATTTCTATCGGCACGAGTTCGTGGGGGAAGCGATGGTTGCCGAACTGATGCACCGGTTACGGTTCGCAAGCGGCGAGACGGAGACGGTCGCTCGACTCGTACGCAATCACATGTATGCCGCCGGCCCGGAGCTCGGCGACGCGGCGATCCGGAAATTCATCCGGCGCGTCGGTTCCGACAATATTGCGCGGCAATTCGGGCTCCGGTCCGCGGATATCGCGGGGAGTGGGTTGCCGAAGCGCTCGCACGATAACGAGCGGTTTGAAGCGCGCGTCCGTGCTACCTTGGCGCAGGCACCACCCCTGAGCGTGCGGGACCTCTCGATCAATGGCGACGATGTGCTTGATCTGGCAACTCAGCTCGGACGCTTGCCACGCGGATCGCGAGGAGGTCCGCTCGTGGGACGGGTCCTAGCGGATCTGCTCGAGCAAGTCACCGAGGACCCGACCTTAAATCAGCGCGATCTGTTGAAGGCCCTCGCGCAGGCGGCGATTGGGAGAGAGCGGGTTCCACAAGGAACGTCGCGGTGAAACACTAACGGCATCATGGTGCCGCTTCCGGATTTCGATTTTGGTCTCTTGCTCGGTCTCCTCATTGCGCAGGGGCATTTCGGGGGGGACCGCAAGCAGCCGCAGATCACGCTCAAACTTCATAGCCGGCACCTGCCGCTGCTCGAATGGGCCTTGGAGCGCTTACCGGGGGCTCGGTTGTACGGTCCCTACGAGTACGGGCCGCGCCGCTTCTACCAGCTGATGGTGCGAGGGGACGCCTTGCGCAATCGGCTTATGCCGCTCTTGGACGCCGCCGGTTGGGAGCGAATCGATCCCCATTCGTTCGCACGCTTCCAGGCAATGAAGCAACGATATGGCCTTCAGAGCGGCCGACCCGACGACGAGCCTCGGATGGATCGACCGACCGACGCTCGGCCGAATGTCGGCACAGCGCGGAGCGCAATCCTGTAGTGCGTGCGGCACGGGAATGCCGGACGATCGCGATCGTTAACCAAAAGGGGGGCGTCGGGAAGACCACGACGGCCGTAAATCTGGCCGCCTCCCTCGCCATGCTCGGCCGCCAAGTCCTCTTGGTCGATATCGATCCCCAAGGCAATACGACCAGCGGTTTCGGAATCGATAAGCGCGCGCTCGAGCGCGACGTCTATGCCCTCTTACTCGAAGATGCCGCGCTCGATGATGTGCTTGTACGGACGGCGATCCCGCAACTCGTGATCGTGCCGGCCACGGTCGGGCTCGCCGGCGCCGAGATTGAACTCGTGCCTGCCCTCGCGCGCGAAACACGCCTCAAACGGCCGCTGTCGGCCGCTCGCGACTCGTACGATTACATTCTGATCGACTGTCCGCCGTCGCTTGGACTGCTGACGCTCAACGCCCTGACGGCCGCCGACGAAGTGCTCATCCCGGTCCAGGCAGAGTATTATGCGCTCGAGGGGCTCTCGCAACTGACGAGCGTGGTCGAGCGGGTCCGGGAAGCGCTCAATCCGAACCTGCGCATCACGGGCGTCTTGGTAACCATGTTTGACGGGCGGACGCGACTGGCGATGGAAGTTCTCGACGAAGTGACGGCGCATTTTCCGAGTCAGGTCTTCCGAACTCAGATTCCGCGCAACATTCGCCTCTCCGAGGCCCCGTCATACGGAAAACCGGTGGCGCTCTTCGACGTCAAGAGCCGCGGTGCTCAGGCGTATCTGGCGCTCGCCCGGGAACTGGCCGGAACGTGAGCGCCGCCAAGCGCGGCCTTGGCCGCGGTCTGGACTCCTTGCTCGGGGTGCCGGCGCCGGCGCGGCCCGGCTTACGCGAAATACGCGTCGATGCGATTCGCCCCAATCCGCAGCAGCCGCGGCGCAACTTTGATGCGGAGGCGCTGCTCGAGCTCGAGTCGTCGATCCGGGAACTTGGGGTCCTCGTACCGATCATCGTGCGGCCGCTGGCCGGCGCCTCGAGCGGCGGAGAGTTCGAGTTGATTGCGGGCGAGCGGCGCTGGCGGGCCGCCGCCGCAGCGAGGCTCGAGACGATTCCGGCCATCGTGCGCGAGGCCGACGATCGGGCGAGCTTAGAGGTCGCAATCGTCGAAAACCTGCAACGCCAGAACCTTGACCCGTTGGAAGAGGCCATGGGCTTCCAGCATCTGATCGAAGAGTACCGCTTCACGCAGGAGCACGTCGCCGAACGCATCGGCAAGAGCCGCCCGACGGTCGCAAACGCGCTGCGGCTGTTGACTCTGGGCGACTCGCTCAAAGCGAAACTGCGCGCTGGCGTTCTGAGCGTCGGCCACGCCCGCGCGCTCCTCGGTATCGCCGAGAGCGAGCGTCAACGGATAGCCGAGCGAATCGAGCGCGACGGCCTGACGGTGCGCGACGTCGAACGCTTAGCCCAACGGCGCAAACCGCGTGCGCCCGAGCGCCTGCAGGTGAAGTCTGCCGATTTGGAAGCGGTCGAAAGCCGTTTGCGCTTTGCGCTCGGTGCACCGGTCGCCATCGTGCCGGGAGGGCGTGGCGGTCGCCTCGAGATTCGCTACGCCGACTCGGCCGACTTGACCCGCATCATCGACGCCATCGTCGACGGCGCTCGGTGAAGCGCAGGGGCTTCCTGGCCGGGCTTGCAGCCTGGACCCTCGGGAGCGAAGCGGTCGCGGTAGCGGCCCTTTCGCCGTCCGAGAAGTCCCTCGTCGGGCGCTATGTCGAGGCCATCGCCGCCCATCGATATGCCGTTGCCTTCAATCTCTTGGAAGCGCAGGAACGGCACTATTTCGCATCGCCGTCCAACTTCGCGTCGGTTTTTCGGGCGGACCGGTTGGAAATCGAACGCTTCCGGATTGTGGGCAGCCGGCGGGACCCGCTCGGGATGGTGGTTCTCGTTCGAGAGCGCGTCGCGTTTTACGATCACGCGCATCAAGCAGTCGCGCATGCCGACCTGACGGTCCCCTATGGGTTGCCCGTTCCCGGGCCCGTTCGCGTTCGGGATCCCTTCCATCCGTGGCGCGCCGTGGCCGTCAGTGGGCTGGCCGGCCAGTCGGGCGGCGTCCATGTTGCAGTCCGCAAGCTTTCCTTTTTTACCGGAAGACTCGAAGCGATCGTGACATTCGCCAATGTCGGTTCGCGGACGGTGACGCTCTTGCCGTACGGCCGCAGCGCCGTGCGCGATCGAACGGGCAGAGCATACACGCCGCTGGCAACTCGGCTTCCAAGCCTCACGGACCCGACGCTCTACACCGGATTGCGGCTCGCGCCGGACTCGCAGTACACCGGTGTCATGACCTTCGGCACGCCGGCGCGCCTGATCACTACGGCGCTCGCCTTCACCTTCGGGCCGGCGCTCGCTGACGGTGCTCGTGAGCCCTGCGAGGTCGTGCTGCCGCCGTACGCACTAGCGCCCTCCGCGAGCGTTGCCGGGATACGCTCGCCGAATCAGTCCCGCGGGCGGACCGTCGTCGTCGAGGGCGCTTAGGGCGATACCTGCATGAACGAGGCGATGGATTGCGGGGGAGAAGCCGTCATGTTGCGCGGCATTTACGGCATTGTCGACACCGCTGCGGTCTCCGATGCCCTGGCGTTTGCGGATGCGCTCGTGCGCGCCGGCATCCGACTCCTCCAATATCGCGCCAAAGCGGGGGTCGATGCGGCGATCCTCGAGTCGCTGTGTCGCTGCGCGCACGACCACGCAGCCCTCATAGTCGTGAACGATGACTTCGAGGCGGCCTTGCGGGCGGACGGCTGGCATGTTGGACAAAAAGACCTGGCGGCACACGACCTCGTGAAGCTGCGGGCGCGCTTAGGCGCAAGACTTTTCGGTATTTCGTGCGGCACGCCCGAACAGGCCCGCGCGGCTGAGGCTGCGGGTGCCGATTACGTTGGAACCGGACCGTTCGCCGCGACGGCCTCCAAGGCTGATGCCGGCACACCGATTGGACCGGCCGGCGTGCGTGCCGTCGTCGGCGCGACGCGCCTTCCGGTTGTTGCGATCGGGGGCATCGGCCCGGCGAACCTTTCCGGCGTCGCTGCGACCGGTGCCTCGATGGCAGCCGTCATCTCGGCGCTCGCGCAGCCGAACGATCCGCACGCAGCGGCCCGTGAGCTCGTGCGGCTCTGGGCCGATTGCACGGCATGAGCATCGTGTGCTCGGTCGGCAGTACGGATCCGTGGAACGCAGCGGGACTCGGGCTCGATCTGCGGGTCATAGCTGAACTGGGGGCAACGAGCGTTTGGGTCGTGGCCGGAGTAACGGCTCAGGACCGGGACGGCGTACATGCCGCTACCGCGCTCGCGCCCGAACTCATCGCCGCTCAGTTCGATGCCTTGCTGCCGGCGGACATCGCGGCGTTTCGCGTCGGCGCCTTGCTCGACGCCGCGACGATCGAGGTGGTCGCAGCGCGGCTTGAAGCGGCGGCGGCGCCCGTGGTTTACGATCCGGTCTTCGCGCCGAGCGGCGGCGGCACGTTTGTCGACGCAGCGCTCCTGCGCGTGGTCCGGGAGCGGCTGCTTCCGGTCGTCGACGTCGTTACGCCGAACATGAGCGAAGCGGCAGCACTGTGCGAACGACCCGTGGAGTCGCTTGGCGACATGGAACACGCGGCCCACGCGCTGCGCGCGCTCGGCTGTAAAGCGGCGCTCGTCAAGGGCGGTCATCGCACGAGCGATTCGATCGACATACTCGCCGACGCACAGGGATTGATGTACTTCGAGGATGGCCCGCGGATCGCGGGAGTGTTACGCGGGACGGGTTGTTTGCTCGCAGCAGCTTTGGCCGCGTCGCTTGCAAGCGGAGTGCCGCTGCGCGACGCCGTGCGTGCTTCGCGCGCGTTCGTACGCCAGAAAATGGCCCATTCGCATGACCGTGCCGGCATGCGCGTCGCGTATTGAGGCGGATCGGCCGTAGGCCGAACGCAACAGACTCTGCCAGCGCCAATCGCGAGAGGGTGAAACAAGCGCGCGACTAAACGCGCGTTGTGCTTCCCGAACAGGGCGTTCCGCCGCACAATCGGCGCATCATGTCCGGCATGCGGCCCACCGGCCGTCTGCATCTCGGGCATCTCGTCGGCGCGCTTTCGCAGTGGATCGCGTTTGCGCGCGAGAACGAGACCTTCTACGAAGTTGCCGATCTGCACGCGCTCACCACGTCGTACGAACGCACCGCCGATCTGGCCGGAAACGTCCGCGAAATCGTACTCGATTGGCTTGCCGCCGGAGTTGATCCCGCTCGTTCGACGTTGTACGTACAGTCGCATGTCCCGCAAATCCCCGAGCTGCATCTGTTACTGTCGATGCTTGTGCCCGTCGCCTGGCTTCAGCGCGTCCCAACGTTTAAGGACCAAATCAATGCGCTCGGCGCCGAGATCGCGACCTACGGTTTCCTCGGCTATCCGCTCTTGCAGTTGGTCGACATCGCAGTGATGCGTGGCGACACCGTGCCGGTCGGAAAGGATCAACTCGCGCATCTGGAGCTGGGGCGCGAAGTCGTGCGACGCTTTAACAATATGTATGGGCACGTGCTGACCGAGCCCGGGGGCACTCTCTCGGAATTCCCCGACGTTCCGGGCCTGGACGGCCGCAAGATGTCGAAGTCGTACGGTAATACGATCGATCTCGCCGACGACGAAGCGGCGACCACCAAGAAGGTGCGCGCGATGGTAACCGATCCGTTGAAGATCCGTCGCCACGATCCCGGCCGCCCCGAAATCTGTCCCGTCTACGCGTTGCACCACATCGCCGATCCCGCTCTCGTCCCAATGGTCGCCGAAGGTTGCCGTAGCGGCGCGCTCGGCTGTGTCGATTGCAAAGGTCAACTCGCCGAACGCCTCAACGCATTCTTACGGCCGGTACGCGACCGACGCGCGCAGATCGATGCGACCGACGTGGACCGTATTCTCGCCGATGGCGCAGAACACGCTCGAGAAATCGCCGGCGCAACGCTTGCCGACGTCAAGCACGCAATGCGCGTTTGAGTTTTCACCATCGATCAAGGTGCTCATAAATGCGCCTCTGCGCCCACATCTTTGTTTTACTATCCTTAAACTTAGACTTAGAGCTACACTAAGATACGTAGATGACGTGCCTCAGAGCTCGCGAGTGTAAACAAGAAATTTTTCATCGCGTTGCCAGCCCGCCGCTTCGTACAGGCGCTGCGCAGGTCGATTATCGTGCGCTGTCTCCAGCCGCAGCCGGACCGCACCGGTCGCCCTTGCAAACTCCTCCGCACGCAAGAGCAGGGCCGCTCCGATACCGTGATGACGCATCTGCGGAGCGACGAAGATGTCTTCGAGTATCCACAGCCGCCTTTGGTCGAGGGATGCGAACGCGGGATAGAGCTGCGTAAAGCCAAGCTCGCGACCAGCATCGTGGGCGATAAACACGACGGACTCATCGTTCAGCAAACGCTCGGTGAGAAATGCCGTTGCCCGCGCTTCGTTCGCCGGAACATCGTAGAAACGCAGGTAGGCAAGGAAAAGCGGCACGATTCGACCGACGTCCTCGGCTCGCGCGCGATCGATCACGCAGGATGGACGTGGTCGTTGCATCGGCACTATCCGTTGGAATCCGGCAACGCTTTCACATCCTTCCGCTCTCGAAAGTGAACGGCTACGAACCTGTCGAGCTTTCCTCGATTTCCGCCGCTAATCGTCTGCCTCGCCGCGTCGTCGCTCGGCATGCCCTGCTTGCGGCACTAACGTGGGGTCGAAACGAAGACAACGGATGAATTCTTCGACATGCGGTCCGATGCCTAAAAGACCGCAGACTGCGACGACCGTGAGGCTTTGCAGCGGGTGCGGGTCGTGTTTAAGCCGTAGGCCTCGGCGCGGCGTCTCACCACCGAGTCCCACGAGCGCAGCGGCTTGGCGCGGATACATGAACACGAGGAAAGCGGCGGTAACGAACGGCAGCACTTCCATGAAGCTATGCGTGTGTTGTTCGTATTGCCCGATCTTCCGTCGCGACTTTGCGTAGGCGACATCCCAAACGACGGTTGCTTGGTGCGCGACGGCGGCCGCCGATACGATGGCGATCAGTGAGGAGTTGGTCTCGAAGATCAGCGGTCCGAGTGCCGCGACCCCGCCCTCGGCGGCCATCAAGAGATGCGTCATCGATTCGTGGGCACCGGCGGTGCGCTCGATGTGCGTGCGGCGGTGCCAGTACCAGTCGAGCAGTCCGGAGGCCGACCACCACGGGAGCACGATGTTTCGTACGAAAGCACGCGTGAGCGCGTCCGCGTCTCTGCTGTCGGCGTTCGGTTCTACCTGTTGGTTCATTCCGCACGCTCGAATCGTGGGAGGGCTTCGCGCATGCGTTCGACCGCAAGGGCGATGGCGTCGAGTGAATTCGCGTACGAAAAGCGCATGTAGCCACGTCCCGCGTCGCCGAACGACGAGCCGCCGAGTGCGGCGACGTGCGCCTCGTCCAAAATGAATCCCGCCAAACGCTTGTCGTCGCGCGTGATCGCGCTGACGTTGGGAAACGCGTAGAACGCCCCGTCGGGAACCTTGCACCTGACTCCGGGAAGACCGTTTAGCCCCGTAGCGAGCGCATCGCGGCGCACGCGGAACTCCTCCACCATTGCGCGGACATCGTCGTCGGGACCGCGCAGCGCCTCGATGCCCGCTGCCTGTACGAACGGGGCGACGCACGAGTAGTTATTCTGGCCCACGAGTGCTACGATGCTCGCGATCGAGGCCGGCATGACTCCGTAACCTAAGCGCCATCCCGTCATCGCGTAGGCTTTCGAAAATCCATCGAGGATGATCGTCCGCTCGCGCATGCCGTCGAACGACGCGATCGACGTAAATTCGCCGCCGTAGAGGTTGCGGCTGTATATCTCATCGGAGACGACGGTGACGTCGTGACGGAGCGCGAGTTCCGCGATCGTTTCGAGGTCGTCGCGCGTCAGGACACCGCCCGTCGGATTATGCGGCGAGTTGAGGATCAGCAGCTTCGTGCGCGAACTCATCTTGGCGGCCAGCATGTCGAGATCGAGCCGGAAATCGGCCGCTTCGACGAGTGCAACCGGCACGGCGTTGGCTTGTAGATAGCGCGAACACGAATCGTACGCGGGATACGCCGGATCGGCGAAGATCACGTCGTCGCCCGGATCGAGTAGCGCACACATCACGTTCCAAATCAGCGGCTTGAGCCCCGGGCTCACGACGACGTTCTCGCGCGCAAACGGCGCCATGCCTCGGAAGCGCGCAGCATACTCGGCAATTGTGTCGCGCAATTCCGGGATGCCGGGCGACGGCGCATAGTGCGTTTCGTTGCGCTCGATCCCGCCGATGCCGGCGCGCTTGACGTTGGTCGGTGTTTCGAAGTCGGGCTCTCCGATCTCGAGGTGAATGACATCGTGCCCCTGCGCTTCAAGCTCGCGGGCCCGCGCCAGCATCTCGAAGGCACCCTCCCCTGAGAGGCGCCGCGCCGCGGCGGACGGCCGAATCTCATACGCGATCATGCGCTGCAGTTCGGCGTACGAGCCGGCTTCGCTTTTCGCCGGCCCGACCCTAAAGAGGCGATGTTGTCCTGCAGAAGGTCGAAGCGTCTTGGTGAAGTGGCCCCAAGTGAGTCACGGAGCTGGCGTCGGCGTGCCTGCCGATGATTCGATCAAGACGGTCGCTCGGCAGCACCGTACGCAGCAAGATCGAAGCGGCGAAATCATCATTCACGCGCGATAGCTTGGGCGCAGTGCCTCCAGTGAGCCAGTTCGTCGCCGTACTCGCCGGCGATCGCTAAAATGCGATCATGCAGCGGATACAGGACTTCGGCATAATAGCAACGCTCCTCGGATGTGGCGACGCGATAGGGCGCATTCACCTCGCTTTACTTCGTCTCGTCTTGCGCGCGTCCCGGCGTCGCCGTCGCGAGTGCGGTGGCCGCAACCGTCGCTCGGCGTCCATCTCGCGATCGCCGCTTTACTGCGGCAGCTTTACGTGAAAATACCCCGCGATGATCTGGCGCGCGACCGGCGCGGCGGTGTTGGCGCCGTAGCCGCCGGAGCGTTCCATGAAGACCGCGAGCGCAAGCTTCGGATGTTGCGCCGGAGCGTAGGCGACGAACCACGTCGTGTTCGGTCCGTTGCCGCCGTCGGTTTCAGCCGTGCCGGTCTTGCCGCCGTAGGGTACGCCCGGCACCTCTTCACCGTAGGCGGTGCCCCACGGCTGCGTCACTTGGCTCATCCCGGCGCGCACCTCCCGCAGGGCTTCGGACGAGACGGGCACCCGGCGCACGATCTCGTGCGTGAAGCGTTCGACGATCCGGCCGTTCGGGGCGCGGATCTCCTCGACGAGGTGCGGGCGGAAGAGCGTCCCGCCGTTGACGACCGTGGCCGTCACGTCGGCCATTTGCAGCGGCGTCGCCTGCATCGCGCCCTGGCCGATTGCGAGTTGGCAGACGTCGCTCGGCTCGAGCGGCAGATCGTACACCTTCATCGACCACGCGTTGGTCGGCCAGTTACCCGGATATTCGCCGGGAATGTCGATCCCGAGATTCTTGCCCAGACCGTATTGCTGCGCCCAGTAGCGCAGGCGCGCATGGCCGAGCCGGTAGCCGAGTTGATAGAAATAGCCGTCCGACGATGCGGCCAGCGCATGAATGAAGTCGGTCGTGCCAAGACCACCGGCGGCAATGTCGACAAAGGTGACGCCGTGACAGTTCCACGCGCCCGAATCATACAGCACTTGATTTTTCCCGATTACGCGCGACGTGATGGCACCGCTGCCCGTCACCATCTTGAACGTCGAGCCGGTCGGCGTGGCAGCCGCGATCGCGCGATCGTACAACGGATGCAGCGGATCTTCGAGATAGCGCGCGTAGGTCGATTCCTTGATGCCGTTCGTAAAGTCGTTGGGATCGAAGTTCGGATACGAAGCCATCGCAAGGATGCCGCCGTCGCTCGGATCGAGCACGACGACGGAGCCCGCTATCCGTCTGCCGCGCAGCTTTCCGGTAACAAGCAATTGATCGCGTAGCGCCGTCTCCGCCAGGCGCTGCATGCGCCAATCGACCGATAGAACGAGACTGTCGCCGGGGATCGGGGCGACGGGTTCCAAGCGCCGCACGAGTTGGCCTTGCGCGTTGACTTCAATCTGCTCGCCGCCGGGCGTGCCGCGCAAATACGCGTCGTAGCGTTCCTCGAGGCCCTCTTTCCCGATGACGTCGTTTTGTGAGTAACCTTTGCTGCGCAGGCTGGCGTATTCGTCTTCGGTGATTGCGCCGACGTATCCGAAGAAATGTGAGCCGAGCTTATGGTACGGGTAGTCGCGTACCGGCTGCGCTTCGAGGTCGAGCCCTGAGAGCTCGTCTTGCGCTTCCGCCAGCCGCGCCATCTGGGTGGTCGTCAAGTCGTGCGCGAGTACGATCGGGCCGTACGGTTCGTAGGCGGCGACCTCGTCGAAACTTTTGTAATTGATCCCGCGATGGTGCAGCAGGCGCCGCCAGAGCACGTCCGCCGGAATGCCGAGTACGCGCCCGAGCTCATTCATCGTCGCCTCGGGGTCACGCACATCCGACGGAATCATGGCGCAGACGAACGAAGGGCGGCTGCGTACCAGCACGATCCCGTGACGATCGAAGACGCGGCCCCGCGGAGCGGCCACCGGGATGCGCCGAATCTGATTGGCGCGCGCCGCTGCGGCATAACGCGCTCCCTCCATGAGCTGGACCTGGGTGAGGCGCCCGACCAGCGCGGCGAGCGCGAGAATCACCGCGACGGCGAAGGCGAGGACCTTCGATCTCCCGATGCCGAGCGGCCGCGGAGCTTCAGCGGCGGTTCGCACGGCTTACGAGTTCCGGACGTAGCCATAGCGCAACCAAGGCGCCCGCCGCGTCGAGCAGTGCCTGCCACAAAACGGCGTGGAAATGGACGAGCGGCAGCGCGAGTGGACGGCCCTCGGCTTGCAGGATGAGGGCGAAGAACGCGAACCGCACGAGTGTCAGTGCCGCTGCGCCGAGAACAAGCACTAGCTTCGCATCCGAGAGCCACGTCCGTGCGAGTCGCCCGGCGAGCGCTCCGGCGACGGCCGTCGCAAAGGTCCATGCGACGCCCGTCGTTCCGGCGAGCGCGTCTTCACAGGCTCCGGCGAGGAGCCCGAAGGCGAATCCCCGCAACGTTCCGGTGCGCACGGCGTACCATGCAACGACGAGCAGGACGAGCGAGACGGTGCCTCCGCGCACGGCCAGCAACGGCGCGAGTGTCGTTTGCAATGCGAGCGCGAGGGTCAGAGCTCCGGCGACGGTCCAACCGCCGGGAGGTTCGAGCACGTAGGCGGGAGCGCCCGGTTCACCGGGTTTGTTCGCAAGCCAAAAGGCGCGCGTGCGCGCCACGTCTTCCGGCGTGCGGCGCATCACGGAGCGATGACGAGGACGCGCGTCAGACGTCCGAACGCAACTGCGGGCTCGATGATTGCCGTCTGGTACAGCGCACCCATGGGGTGCTCGATGCGAATGATGCGGCCGATCGGGCGGCCCGCCGCAAACGAGCGGCCCTCACCCGTTACGACGCGATCGCCGACGCGTAATTTCGCATCTTGGGAGACGTACTCGAGCGCAATACGCGAGTTCGTGCCGGTGGCGATGCCCCACCAGCGTCCGCGCTGCACCACGGCCGGAACCTTACTCCCGCCATCGGTCAAGAGCAAAACGGAACTCTCCAACGGCTCAACGTTGACGATACGTCCGACGACGCCGTCCTCATTCACCACGCCGTCGTCGAGCTTTACGCCGGCGCCGGCTCCGCGATCGAGAACGACCGCGCGCGAGACGGATTCCGGATCGTATCCGATCGCGCCGGCGACGATGCCGCCCGGCTCCTGTGCTGCCGCCTGAGCGATCGCTTGGGCCGCGGGCGCGGCGGCGAGCGCTTCACGCAGCCGCTCATTTTCTTCTTGCAGCCGGCGGCTCTGGGCCGTCAGCGAACGATTCTGCCCGGCCAAATTCGGCACGTTGACGAGCGTTTCGCCGGCCTCACGAACGCCGCCCAGGACCGTCGTAACGGCCGTTTGTGCAACGATAGCGAGGGACGACACGACGACCGCGATCGGGCTCGCCTTACCGGCCTTCAGGGCATCGATTTGAACGAAAGCAATCGCGGCGGCAACGATAACGGCACCGATTACGGCGAAAAGCTTTCTCTCATCCCGATACGTAAAGATTGATACCACCTCGTAAACCGGTCGGCGTGCGGCCGAAGCTGTTCGTGCAACGTCGGCGACCCCAATATCTCGCCAGCTCCCCGCGCAACGCACGTCAGCGGAGCATGCGCGACCGTCACCGGTACGTTGGCGCGCGCGCCGAGCGCGCTTCCGAGCCCGACGATGAGCGCGCCTCCCCCGGTTAGGGTAATGCCGCTTTCGATCAAGTCGGCCGCGACGTCGGGCTCAACGCTTTGTAGGACGGCCAGCACGGCGCGAACGATTCGGCCGATTCCCTCTTGCATGGCTTCGCCGACCAACGTTTCCGCCACTTCCCGCCGGCGCGGCGCGCCCTCCCGCAAATCGTTGCCGTCCACCAGGACCGGATCGTGTCCCGGAACGCGTCCGACATAACCGAGCTCGCACTTGAGCCGTTCGGCGGTCGGCAGTCCGATCTCGAAGTGTTCCGCGCGCAGGGACTGGACGATCGCAGCGTCGAGATGTTCGCCGCCGAAAGGCATCGACGCAAGTGCAATGACTCCGGCCGTGCCGAGGATCGCGATCTCGGTCGTCCCGCCGCCGATATCGACGACCATCTGAGCGCAGCGGCTCGTCACATCTAAGCCGGCGCCGACGGCAGCCGCGACCGCCTGCGGGACGTACGTCGTGTAGCGCGCGCCTGCGGCGCGCACCGCCTGCTCCACCGCCTTGCATTCGATGTCCGTCGCGCATCCCGGAATCGAGGCGACCAGCCTCGGTGCGAGGCGCGGCCGTGTCGATAGGGTGCGATCGACCAGGCGCGCGACCAGCGTTTGGGCGGCCCGGAAATCGGAGATCGTGCCGCGCCGAAGCGGCCGAACGACGCGCACGTACGGCGGCGTGCGCCCTTCCATTTCTCTAGCGGCATGGCCGATCGCGACGATCTCGTCGCTGCGCGTATCGTACGCGACTACGGACGGTTCGCTGACGAGGACGCCCGCACCGCGTTCGTAGACGACCGTGTTGGCCGTGCCGAGATCGAGCCCGATATCCGGGCTGATCGTCGACCGCAGGCTGGCCGCGAGCGACGTCATGCCGGGACGGCCGGCGAGAGCGGTCGCGGAAGCTGCAGCCCGAGTTCGGACACGCGGCGGATGAAGTCCCCGAGTGGAAACCCCATGACGGTATAGAAATCGCCGTCGATCGACTCGACCAGCGCCGCGCCGCGCCCTTGAACGCCGTAGGCGCCCGCTTTGTCGAACGGCTCCCCGCTTGCGAGGTACGCTTCGACCGTTGCTTCATCGAAATCGGCAAAGTGAACCTGCGTGCTGGCGGCGCCGTCGAGAACGCCCTCGGGCGCGCGGATTGAATAGGCCGTGTGAACGACGTGGCCGCGGCCGGCGAGCGCCCGCAGCATCGTTCGTGCTTCCCAGGCATCCGCCGGCTTTCCGAGGGTCTTGCCGTCGAGATCGACGACCGTATCGGCGGCCACGACCGTCGCCTCCCGGTTGCGCGCGAAAACGGCGTCGGCCTTGGCCGCCGCGTACAGCTCCGCGAGCGTTCGCGGGGCCATGCCGGGGCGGTCTCCTTCCACGATTCCGCTCGGAACGACAACGACGTCGAGCCCAAGAGACATCAGTAACTCGTGACGCCGAGGCGAAGCGCTGGCCAGTACGATCGAGACGAGTTCACGCATGCAGATATCGGTTGAATTTAGTATAGGGAACGTGGCATCGCCTTGTATAGAGAGGCCTCATTGGTAGATGCGCCCCGCAACCTGCACATAGCCGGCAGCGTGACGCCCGCGCGGGTCGCGATGCGTGTAGTGGATCAGGCCGCCGCGCGGATCATAGATATATTCGCCGCGCACGGCGGCAGCCTCGCCCGGCTCGAGCGGGATTGGACCCGTCAGATCGACGTTGTCTTCGACGCGTACCGTCAAACCGTGGCCTCCGGCTCCCGAAAGGTGTAAGAGGAAACCTTCGTGCACGCCGCTTCGGCCTAAGCGCGTCCCGAGGATGCGACTGACGCTGCCGCTCGCGGTGACTTCGAAGTGCGAACGGCCCGCGCGCCACGCATCGTAGACGGCGCCGTTGCCATCGCCGCCGACGCCGCCTATGCAACCGGCAAGTGCGGCCGCAACCGCGAAGACGAGCGCGACCCTCGCCATGGCCGAAGCCGCCGAAGGCCGGATGCGAGCGTTGCGCCGAGCGCAATTCGGCACCTTATGAGGCGTGGGAACGACCCCCGGCGGCGTACAGGCCGTTGTCCCGAATATAGCGGTACACGGGTTCCGGAACGAGATAGCGGACGCTGCCGCCGCGCCCCAGCTGCGCTCGCACCGAACTTGCGGACCCATTGTGCGCCGGCAGGTCGAGGAGCCGAAACTTCGCGCGTTGTTCGTCCTCCAGGGCCGCAAGGAAAGCCGTCATGCGCTCGGGGGCACGCCCGGCTCGCGGGGCGACCGCGAACTCATCGAGCTGCTCGAGCACCGCATCGAAACGCTGCCAAGGCCAGTCGACGAGCGAATCGCCGCCGACGATGAAGGTGAACCGGTCGAGCGGATAGGTGTGTCGCAGCCGCGGCAAGAGATCGGCGGTGTATCCGGTCGCTTCGGTGGCGAGATCCGCTTCGTCCAGCGCGAAGTGAGCGTTGGAAGCGATCGCGAGTCCGAGCATCGTGGCCCGCTCCGCTGCCGAAGCAAGGGGTGCATCGCGGTAGTGCGTCCCGCGCGTCGGCAGGAAGAGCACGCGGTCGAGTGCGAGCGCGACGCGTGCAGCCTCGGCCACGAACAGATGCGCGTTGTGGATCGGATCGAAGGTGCCCCCGAAGAGTCCGAGCTTCACCGCGCAGCGTGTGTTGGGGCGGCCGTTGTGTGATGCGTCGCGTGCGCAAGGCCGACCCGAAATCCGACGAAAAAGGCGAGCGCGACGATGACGGCGAGGGCGATGGCGAAGCCAAGGTAGAATCTGGCGGTCGCCGTCACGAGTAGTCGAACTCATAGCCGGCGATGCGCACGGTATCGCCGTCACGCGCTCCGCTTTCCCGCAGCTTCGCATCGAGGCCCATCTTGGCGAGGATCGCCTCGAAACGGCCGAGTCCTTCGTCGCTCTCGAAATCGGTCATGGCAGCCAGGCGTTCGATTCGCTCACCCGTTACCACGTACGCTCCGTCGGAGGCTTGTTCGATCCGAAACGGCTCTGCCGGCGTGAGTACGAAGCGCGGCGCATCGGGGGCTCGCCGGTCCAGCGCCGGGGCGGCGGCAATCGTTCGAAACGCGGCGTACAGCAGCTCCCGCACACCCTCGCCCGTGGCCGCCGATATGCCGCGCAGATCCGCTATGCTCTCGCGCAGTTCCGCGAAACGCTCGCGCGCTTCGGGCAGATCGAGTTTGGAGAGAACGGGCAGGACCGGTCGCTCGAGCAACGATGAATTCCAGGCCTGCAGCTCTCGTTCGATCGTCGCTTTGTCGTCCAGAATCGCGGCCGCCGGTCGCGCGCCGTCCATCAGATGGATCAACACGCGCGTCCGTTCGACGTGCCGCAGAAAGCGGTCGCCGAGGCCCGCGCCTGCATGTGCGCCTTCGATGAGGCCCGGCACATCGACGAGGACGAACGATTCCTCGGGCCCCAAGCGAACGACGCCGAGCTGTGGTTCGAGGGTCGTGAACGGGTAGTCGGCGATCTTCGGCCGTGCGGCCGAAGCGACCGACAGCAACGTCGACTTTCCGGCATTGGGAAGCCCGACGATCCCACAGTCGGCCAAGAGCTTCAGCTCCAGCCGCAGCGTGGCCGACTCCGCCGGTTCGCCGCGTTCGGCGAAACGCGGTGCTTGCCGCGCAGCGGTCGCGAAGTGCTGATTGCCGAGACCGCCGCGGCCGCCTTTGGCGACCCGCACCCGTTCGCCCGGCGTCGAGAGATCCGCGAGCAGCCGCTCGACGTCGTCTTCGACGCGAAACGCGAGCGTGCCGACGGGCACGGCGACGATGAGATCGGTCGCGCTGCGCCCCGACTTATTTGAAGTCGACCCCGCTTTGCCGTTCTCGGCCGCGAACGTTTTCTTGAAGCGAAAGTCGATCAGCGTCGAGAGTTCGGCGGTCGCTTCGAGCAACACGTCGCCGCCCCGGCCGCCGTCGCCGCCGGCCGGTCCACCCTTGGGGACATACTTTTCGCGCCGCCACGCGACGACGCCGTCGCCGCCGCGTCCGCCTGCTACCGCGATGGTCGCCTCATCGATGAACTGCACCCTAGCGCCTCCGCTGCGCTACGGCGCGGAGGAGGGGTGGAAGTCCGTTTCGCGTGGACGCAGACGAGCTGCGTCCACGCGAGGCTCAAATTCACATACGCGAATTCGAGCCTTTTTGAAGCCTGCGGAGCGTATGGAGCCGGTTGGTGGGGGCGGCTCGGGAAAAACAAAAGAGCCCGTCGGCCCTTTGCATTGTCGCGCCTCGTGTGCGGGCAGTTACGAGGCCTCGGCGAGGACGTTGACGTGCTGGCGGTTGCGCCGCTCGGAGAACGCTACTTTACCGGCGACGAGCGCGAAGAGCGTGTTGTCCTTGCCCATTCCGACGCCAAGGCCCGGGTAGAACTTCGTGCCGCGCTGACGAACGATGATGTTTCCCGCCAGGACGAACTCGCCGCCGAACCGCTTCACGCCCAGACGCTGTGCGTTGGAGTCGCGCCCGTTGCGGGTCGAGCCGGCGCCCTTCTTGGATGCAAAAAGCTGTAAGTCGAACGTGAACATGGCGGGCGTAGTATAGCAGTCCGGCCGGCGGTGCGCAAACGACGCGCCACGACGCCCGAGGCACTATCGCCGGCGGGTCGCGAAGTCATCCAGGTCGCCCAGCATTGCCATCAGGGCCTCGCGCGAACGTTGCCAGAGCGCCGTCATTTCGGAGTCGGTCGTCGCCGCACCGGCACTGCGCGCAATCTCGAGCGCGTCGCGCAGCAGTTCGCGCAAGGTGGTAAGTTGGTCGTCATCGTTCACGCCGCCCGGAGTTCGTCGGGCTTTGCCCGACTACCACCTTTGTGGATCTTCGGCGCAGCCCAATCTGCACGGATTCGCAGAGTAGCTGAACCTTGCGACGTCCGCGCGCGGCGGCTTTGGGCACGGTCGTATGCGCTCGCCGCGCACAGAGGCATTTTCTCAGAAAGCGTCATACGAAGGAGAGGCTCAACGGGAGCGGGCGGCCGGGCCGCCTCTTGTTATCTTGAAAGTGATAGACCATTTCGGACATGAGGGCCCAGCGGCGCCGCGTCGTCATCACGGGCATGGGTGCGGTGACGCCGCTCGGGAACACGCGCGACGCCTTCTGGCGCGCCTTGATCGCCGGCGAAAGCGGGGTCGCCACGGTAACGGCGTTCGACGCCGCCGCGGCCGGGCTCAAAGCGCAGATCGCGGCGGAGGTAAAGGACTTCGATGCCGATGCGCTGATCGGGCGCCGCGACGCGCGCCGCATGGACCGCTACGCGCAGTTCGCCTTCGTCGCGGCGCGGGAAGCGATCGAAGACGCGAAGTTTCCCGACGACAAGGAGCTGCGCGAGCGAACGGGCGTCGTCGTCGCAAGCGGTATCGGCGGCATCATCACGATTCAAGACACCGTGACCAAGGCGCGAGCGAGCGGGACGGCCGGGCGCATCACGCCGTTCTTCATCCCAATGTTGATGAGCAATGCAGCCCCCGCTCAGATCTCGATGCGCTACGGTTTTCGCGGGCCGATGTACGCCGTCTCGAGTGCCTGCGCGAGCTCCAACGATGCCTTCGCCGTCGCCTACGATTTGATCGTCGAAGGGAAAGCGCGTGCCATGATCACCGGCGGCGCCGAAGCGACGATCACCGACGTTGCGATGGGCGGGTTCGATTCGATGAAGGCGCTTTCGACGCGCAACGACGAGCCGACGAAAGCGAGCCGACCCTTCGATAAAGAGCGCGACGGTTTCGTGCTCGCCGAAGGCAGCGCGATCTTCGTGCTCGAGGAACTCGAGCTCGCGAAGTCGCGCGGGGCGCGCATTTATGCGGAGCTGCTGGGCTACGGACAGTCCGCCGACGCCTACGACCTCGTTGCGGTCGATCCCGCCGGCAGCGGCGTGGAGCTCGCGCTGCGCCGCGCCTTCGAGCGCTCGGGCGTCATGCCCGCGTCCGTGGATTACGTCAATGCGCATGCAACGTCGACGCCCATCGGCGACCCGGCCGAATCGCAAGCCCTAGGACGCGTCTTGGGCGCGGGTGGTCACGCCTTCGCCGTCAGCTCCACCAAGAGCATGCACGGGCATGCGCTCGGCGCGGCGGGTGCGCTCGAAGGCGTTGCGACGATTCTCACGATCCAAAACGGGATCATTGCGCCCACGATCAACTACGAATATCCCGATCCCGAGTGCACGCTCGATTACGTGCCCAATATCGCGCGTCGCGCCGAGGTCAACGTGGCGCTCTCGAGCTCGTTCGGATTCGGTGGCCACAACAGCGTTGCCGTTTTCGGAAAATATAAGAACTGAAGTATTCGCACCGTGGCGGGTGAGGCACGTCGCAAGAAGCTGCGTGAACTCTTACGGCGTGCCGGCGTGGCCGCAACGGCGGGCGAACTGAGCGCCTTGGAGGCGGCTTTCGTGCACGAAAGCGCAGCGCGCGAGGGTCTGGCCGAACGCTCGAACGAGCGGCTGGAGTTCCTCGGGGATGCGACCCTTGGCTTCATCGTTGCGCGTTCTCTTTACGAGCGCTATCCCGACGCCGACCAAGGCGAACTCGCGCTGCGCAAAGCGGCGCTCGTTTCCGACGCCGTGCTTGCGCAAAGTGCCGAGCGGCTAGGGTTTGACAGTTTGCTCGTGCTCGGCGCGGGGCTTGCGAAGCTGCCGGCGCCGCGACGTCGCTCGGCGCTTGCCGACGCCTTCGAAGCGTTCGTCGCAGCGGTTGGGTCGCTTGCCGGGATTGAGGCGGCGGCGCGTTTCGTGCTTCGGCAGCACATTGCGGAGCACGAGCGGCCGGACGCCGTGCTCGACGATCCGAAGACGATCTTGCAAGAGTGGATGCAGAAGCGGTTCGGCGTGCTGCCCCTCTACGTCGATCGCTCCGAAGGCCCCGCCCACGAGCGCACGTTCTTTGCCGAAGTGATCGTCGACGGCGACCTGCCGGCGTGCGGCAGCGGCCCTTCGAAGAAGGCGGCGGAGCGGGCCGCGGCGACTGCGGCACTCGAACGCCTGGGGCAGCGTTACGGCGAGCTGCCGTCACGGCCGTTGTCGCAGGCGATGGACACGGCAAAGTCGTTACGGCGCGCAGCGTCGAAAGAAAGACGTCCGTGAGACTCTCGTCGCTGCGGCTCTTCGGCTTCAAGACATTTGCGGAACACACGGCTCTGTGTTTCGAGCCCGGCATTACGGCACTTGTCGGTCCCAACGGTTCGGGGAAGTCGAATTTGGTCGACGCCATCCGTTGGGTGCTCGGCGAACAAAGCGCCAAGTCGCTGCGCTCAACCAAGACCGAGGATGTTATCTTTGCCGGCAACGAACGGCGTAAGCCGCTCGGCATGACCGAGGTCGCGTTGACCTTTACCAACGACGACGGCGCACTGCCGATTGACGCAAGTGAAGTGCAAATTACCCGGCGTGCCTATCGTGCGGGCGAGAGCGAGTTTTTCATCAACCGCCAAAGCGTGCGCTTGCGTGACGTCGTCGAGCTGTTGATGGGCACGGGGCTGGGCCCCGGATCGTATGCGATCGTCTCGCAGGGCCAGATCGATGCGATTCTTGCGGCGAAACCCTCCGAACGACGTAGCCTTTTCGAGGAAACGGCGGGCATCAACAAGTTCCTAGCGCGCAAGGCGGAGTCGCTGCGCCGCCTCGAGCAGACCGAAACCAACGGCATTCGCGTCAACGATCTGCTGGCCGAGATCGGCGCGCGCATTCCCGAACTCGAAACGCAAGCCCGTCGCGCGCGGCGCTATCGAAAAGTTTCCGCGCGTGCCCGCGACCTCGAGATCTTATCGTATCTGCGCGCGAGCGCGTCGCGCCGCGCCGAACGTGAGGCTCTCGGAGCGCAGCTTGGCGGGCTCGATGTTACGCAGGCTGGTGCTGCGGCGCAAGCGGCAGCCGCCGAAGCGGACCTCGCAAGGTTGCGCAGTGATCTCTATGCGCGCGAACGCGCGCTTGAAACGTTACGACGTGAAGCCACGCACGCGCGTAGCCTGCTCGCCGAAGGGGAAGCAGAGCATGCCGCGATGGATGCGCGGCGCGATGCGCTCGAGCGGCAATCGTCGCAATTCGTCGGCGGTCGCGCCGATGCCGAGCGCGAACGTGCGGAGCTCGAGGCGTCGCTCGAACGCTTGAGCGGTGAACTCGGGCCGCGCATGCTTGAACTCGACGGCGCGCGCGAGCGCGAGCGTGCGGCTCAAGCGACGCTCGGCGAAGCGCGCGCGGCGCTCGACGCGACGTTCGTTGCCTTGCGAGAAGTCGAGGCCGCCGCAGCAGCGCAAGCTGCGACGCAGGCGGAGCGGCGTGCCAGAATCGCCGCGACCCACACCGAGTACGAGCGGCTCGAGCGTGAGATCGATAGCCTTCGCATCGAGGCGCAGAGTTGCAGCGAGCGCGTCGCCGAGCGTGCGCGCGAACTGGCCGTTGCGGTCGCCGAACTGGAAATGCTGGGGGTGCGCGCCGCGCAAACGCGTACCGCGAGCGTCGCCTCCGACGAACGCGTGGTCGCGTGCGCCGACATGCTGGCGGCGGCGCAAAGCGTGTACCGCAGCGCCACGAGCGAGCTCGCGAGCGCCGAAGCTCGCCTGCACACGATCGAAGAATTGGAAGCCAATCTCGAGGGGCATGTGCCGGGAACCCGGTCAGTGCTCGAAGCCGCCGGACGCGGTGAGTTCGGCGGCCTCATCGGCGTCGTCTCGAATTTGGTGCGGGTGGATGAAGCGTATGCGCGCGCGCTCGATAGTGCGTTCGGTGCCGCGCTTTCCAACATCGTCACCGAGACGGCCGAAGACGCCGAACGCGCGATCGCATTTTTGCGCATGCGCGAAGCGGGACGCGCGACCTTTCTGCCGCTCGACACGCTTGGTGCGCGAACCGGTCGGGACCCGCGTGACACGCCGCGCGCACCGGGCGTGATCGGCTATGCGCACAGCCTCGTCGAACCGGCCGAACCGCGCTTCGCGGGCATCGTTGCGTTCTTGATCGGGCGGATACTCGTCGTCGAGTCGCTCGACGTTGGGGTGGGGCTCGTGCGTGGTCAAGGCTTCCGCGATGCAATCGTGACGCTCGACGGCGACGAGATCCGCGGCGGCGGTGCGATGACGGGAGGCCGCTATAAGCGCGAGCGTTCGATCCTCTCGCGCCGGGCACAAGCCCGCACGCTGTCGCAAGCACTACCGCGCTTGCGCTCCGATTTCGAAAGCGCGCAGACGGCGGTTGCGCATGCGGGCGAGCAGAGTACGCTGGCAGCGGCGGCACGCGATGAAGCGCACCGCGGCGATGCCGAAGTCGCCGTTGCGTTGCGCGATGCGCATGCGCGGGTTGAAACCCTCGCCGCGGACAGGGCACGGTTCGAGCGGGAATCAGCGGTCTTACTCGAACGCGCGGCCGAGCGCGAGGTCGCGGCAATTGCGGCCCGGGAGCACTTGACCGTGCTCGAACGGCCGCCGCAGGAGCTGCGCGAAACGGTCGACACGCGAGAACGTTTGGAAGCCGAACTCGAAGTCGCGCGTGAGTCGATCGCGCGTGCGCAGGCGGGCGAACGCGCGGTCGCAGCCGAGATCGCGAGCGCCCGCGAAGCGGCTGCCGGCATGCGCGCGCAAATCGACGGAGCCCAAGCACGCCGGGGTCTCCTCGACGTAAGCGAAGCGCGCGCCGCCGATGCCCGCGCCGCCGTCGCTACCGAATTAGCGTCACTCGAAGCGCGACTGGCGGCCGCAGGCGGCGCACTGGAGGCCGGACGCGTACGCGTCGCCGATGCCGATGCGCGCGTTGCCGCGGCGGCCCAACAACGTGAATCGTTACACGGAGGCAGCCTCGAATTGGAGTCGAGCGTGCGGCTCGCGCAGGCCGCCGAACGGGACGCCGCGGCTACCGCCCAAACCGGACGGCTGCGCGTGGCTGAGATCGACGCGGAGCTCGGCATGCTTGCCGCCTCGTTCGCGCAGAACCCGGCGACGGCGCAGGAGTGCGACGACGTTTCGGAGCGATACGCGCGCGAGGAAGGCGATATAACGAGCGAGCTCGCGCGCTTGCGCGACGAGCTTGCGCGACTGCAGAACGTCAACCTCAACGCCGACGCCGACATCGCAGAACTCGCCGAACGGGAACGCTTCCTGCGGGCGCAGCTCGACGATCTCGCACGCGCACGCGAGACCCTGCTCGCGTCGATTCGTGAGATCGAAGCTTCATCGCAAGTCGCATTCAACCAGACGTTCACCGCCGTGAAAGACGCCTTCGAAAACGTTTACGAACGGCTCTTTCCGGGCGGTCGCGCGAAAATGTGGCAGACCGATCCCGAGCATCTCTCCGAGACGGGCATTGAAATCAGCGTGCAGCCGCCGGGCAAGAAGATGATGCCGCTCGCGGCACTTTCGGGCGGCGAGCGCGCCATGGCGGCGTCGGCCTTGATCTTCGCCCTCATTGCGGTCAAACCGTCGCCGTTTTATCTGCTCGACGAGGTGGATGCCGCCCTCGATGAAGCAAACGTCGAACGTTTCTCGCAGTTGGTTCGCGATCTCGGCTCCGATGCGCAGCTCTTGCTCGTCACGCACAACAAGAAAACGATGGAGCTGGCGCAGCGCATGTACGGTGTCACGATGCGCGAACCGGGCGTCTCGAGCGTGATCGGCACCGACC